>Ga0105044_10000996_pt1 | contig 36783 bp, 27 predicted proteins | sample MAT01_FD_78092 | JGI IMG/M metagenome (GOLD analysis project Ga0105044, IMG submission 78092) | Freshwater microbial communities from Lake Fryxell liftoff mats and glacier meltwater in Antarctica - MAT-01 | ecosystem: Environmental > Aquatic > Freshwater > Ice > Liftoff microbial mat | place...
ATTGTTCATTAATTAAAAATTAGATTGCTATGAACGTAAACATTCAAACAGTGCATTTTGATGCAGACTCAAAGTTGGTATCCTATGTAGAAAAAAAACTTTCGAAGCTCTTTCATTTACACGACAAGATCACGAAAGTAGATGTGTATTTAAAACTTGATAATGTGGTACACAATATCAAAGACAAGGTGGCTGAAATTCAGGTCCACATTCCCAAATGCGATATTTTCGTAAAGCATTCTTCCAAATCATTCGAAGAAAGTTTTGATGAAGCACTTGACTCAGTAATTAATCAAATAAAACGAAAAAAAGAAAGGCTTGCCGCATAAAAAAAGCCCCCGTTTTTCGGGGGCTTTTTTATTGATTCAATGGCTCATTTACAGTAGGTTTAAAAAACTTTAAAAAAATCTTTTACAAAATTTTAGAATTAATCAAATATACCTACCTTTGCCATCCCAAAAATAAAGGGGCTTAACAACCACCAAAATTTCACGGGAAACAGTTCTTAAAAATGACAAGCCGAAGTAGCTCAGTTGGTAGAGCAGCTGATTTGTAATCAGCAGGTCGGGGGTTCGACTCCCTTCTTCGGCTCCGATGATTCAAAGTGAATTTTATTATTTATCTTGAATTTTGTTTGGGCAGATGGCCGAGTGGTTAAAGGCGACAGACTGTAAATCTGTTCACGTAAGTGTACGTAGGTTCGAACCCTACTCTGCCCACCGACAATTAGCAAATTAGCCAAAGTGCTAATTTGCCAAAGAGAAGTTCTTTAAAATTGAAGGATGTGTGTTTTTAGCACATTATCGAATTAGCAAATTAGCTAATTGAAATGCGGAAGTAGCTCATTTGGTAGAGCGATAGCCTTCCAAGCTATAGGTGGCGAGTTCGAGCCTCGTCTTCCGCTCTTTTTTTGTCAGAAACAGGCAATAGTAAACGTCATTCCAAAGGGGATGAAAAGTTCTTTCAAAAGCAAAATTGAGAGTGATTCAATGCACGAACTCTATTTCAAGCAAGCCGTCGTAGCTCAGGGGTAGAGCACTTCCTTGGTAGGGAAGGGGTCGTGAGTTCGATTCTCACTGATGGCTCAAAATGTTTTGTAGCTCGGGAGATAGGACATTCCACTTAAATCGGAATGCGAATTCCATTCTCACTGATGAATCAAATGTATATTCGGCTTTATATTTTTGTAATTTTAAGCATCTGTTATTTGAAAAATACCAGATTTTTTATACAAAAAATATTAGAGTTGAATCATAACATTTGGTAAAAAAACTGATACTTTTCGGATGCAGCGCTACGACGTTAAACAGTAATTATTAGTTAGTACAAAATAATTTGGTCGATGGTTACAGACTTTAAACGAAAACCAATTTTCAAAACAATTATTAAAAAATAAACAATGGCAAAAGAATCTTTCAAGAGGGATAAACCCCACTTAAACGTTGGTACTATCGGTCACGTGGATCATGGTAAAACAACACTAACAGCCGCTATAACCGATGTTTTGTCAAAAAGAGGTTTAGCGGAGAAAAAAAATTATGATGAAATTGATGGTGCTCCTGAAGAAAAAGAAAGGGGTATCACGATTAATACTGCTCATGTGGAATATGCCACCGAGGCACGTCACTATGCGCACGTGGATTGTCCGGGTCACGCAGATTATGTTAAGAACATGATTACTGGAGCTGCTCAGATGGATGGTGCTATTCTTGTAGTTGCGGCTACAGATGGTCCAATGCCACAAACTAAAGAACATATCTTGTTGGCACGCCAGGTTGGTGTTCCCCAGGTGGTAGTTTTTATGAACAAAGTTGATTTGGTAGATGATCCTGAATTATTGGAATTGGTTGAAATGGAAATTCGTGAGTTGTTAACTTCTTACGGTTTTGATGGCGATAATACACCAATCATTCAGGGTTCTGCAACAGGTGCTTTAGCTGGGGATGAAAAATGGATTGCAAAAATTAACGAATTGATGGACGCTGTTGATAGCTACATTCCTTTGCCTCCAAGGTTGGTTGATTTACCATTCCTAATGAGTGTGGAAGATGTGTTTTCTATCACTGGTCGTGGTACAGTTGCTACCGGTCGTATCGAGAGAGGGCGTATTAAAGTAGGTGAGGCAATTGAAATTGTAGGTTTGATGGAAAAGCCTTTGAACTCGACTTGTACTGGTGTAGAAATGTTCAAAAAATTATTGGACGAAGGTGAAGCCGGAGATAATGCAGGTTTGTTGTTGCGTGGTATTGAAAAGACTCAAATCCGTCGTGGTATGGTTCTTTGCAAACCAGGTTCTATCACTCCGCATACTGAATTCAAAGGTGAGGTGTACGTTTTGAGCAAAGAAGAAGGTGGACGTCATACTCCATTCTTTAACAAATACCGTCCACAGTTTTATTTCCGTACTACAGATGTAACTGGCGAAGTTACTTTGAACGCTGGTACTGAAATGGTTATGCCTGGTGATAATACTTCATTAAATGTTGTGTTGATTCAGCCAATCGCTATGGAAAAGGGTTTGAAGTTTGCGATTCGTGAAGGTGGCCGTACCGTTGGTGCAGGTCAGGTTACTGAAATTGTAAAATAAGATGCCCCCATCCCCTAAAGGGGTGAAAATGGAGGCCCTGAATAGAACAAAGTACCTTTGGTAAATAACCATTGGTACTTTGTTATTTTTAAAGTTCTTTAATTTTATAGTGCCTCAATGTACCTTTCACGGGATTTAGAGGCTTTTTACACGGGAATGGTGCAACGGTAGCATACGGGTCTCCAAAACCTTTGATCTTGGTTCGAATCCTAGTTCCCGTGCTATATATTGTGATAGTTTGATAATGTGCGGATTTACTATTATTCAAAACATCGCCTTAGAATTAGCACATTAGCCAATTAGCAAATTAAATATTATGAATAAACTGACTACGTATTTAAAAGACTCATATAAAGAGTTAGTTGAAAAGGTTACCTGGCCAAGTTGGGAACAATTGCAACAGTCTACTATGATTGTGCTTGGTGCCACCGTATTTATTACTGCCATTGTTGGTGTAATGGATTTTGTCGCCAACGGGTCTTTAAAATTTATTTACTCTTTATTCAAGTAATCAAATATGGAAGAATTAATTATACAGGATAAAGAAAGCAAATGGTATGTGCTTCGTGTGGTTAGCGGAAAGGAGCGCAAAATAAAGGAATACCTGGATAAGGATATCATTCGGAATGGTTGGTCTGAAATTATTAAGCAAATATTTTTACCAGTAGAGAAAGTTTATAAGGTACAAGCTGGTAAGAAGGTAATGAGGGAGAGAAACTTTTATCCAGGGTATGTAATGATTGAGGTTGCTGATAATAAGTTGAATGATGATATGGTCCAGCACATCAGCAATATTAGCAATGTAATGCATTTTTTAACTGATGGTAAGGGTAGTAAAGGCAATATTATTTCTTTGCGCAAATCCGAAGTTAATAAGATGTTGGGTAAAGTAGATGAGTTGGGCGAAGGTGGAGGAATTACCATGAGTGAGCCTTTTATCATTGGTGAAACAATTAAGATTATTGATGGACCATTCAACGACTTTAACGGAATGGTGGAAGAGGTGAATGATGAAAAAAAGAAATTGAAAGTGCAGGTGAAAATATTTGGCAGGGCCACACCGGTAGAGCTCAACTACATGCAGGTAGAGAAATTAGCATAATTTTTAAGGGGCCGCATTTTGTGGCTTTTTTGTTTAAACCATTAGTATATGAAAAAGTTTGTTTTATTAATACCGGTTTTAGTTCTTGTGTTTTCAGTAATAGCCCAGCCTCCAAAAGGACTTGCAAGTAAAGGAATGACCTTTGGAGTGAGAACCACTGTTGATAGTGCAGTAAGTATAAATGATCTTTCAACTCTTTTACAGGAGAAATCTTCTGTTGATGTAAAGGTTATGGGAAAAGTAGTGGAGGTTTGTAAGGCTGAGGGGTGCTGGATCAAAATGGAAACTGCCAACGGCCCGATGATGATAAAAATGAAAGACCATTCTTTTTTGGTTCCATTGGATTTGAATGGTAAAAATATTGTTGTGCAGGGTACTGCAACCTTTAAAGAAACAACTGTTGAAATGTTAAAGCATTACGCAGAAGATGCCGGAAAAAGTAAAGAAGAAATTGCTGCAATAAAGGAAGGGCGCAAAGAGACTTCCATACAGGCTACCGGCATTTTGGTTTTATAAATTTTGACATCACCAGGTAGATTTTATTTTATCCCGAAACTTTCGGGATTTTTTATTTTAAAGCATTTTTTTAATAATATTCCCTTACCTTCGCCGCCCCAAATAGTTCTTATTAGAAATCCCGATGGTTATTGGGAGAATTGGGAGTTGCGATAGTTGTCGCAACGTTATCACCAAAAAAAATATATCATGGCAAAAGAAATTACCGGCTATGTCAAGCTCCAATGTAAAGGAGGACAAGCTAATCCGGCACCGCCAATCGGACCTGCACTAGGTTCAAAAGGTGTAAACATCATGGAGTTCTGTAAGCAATTTAACGCTAGAACACAGGACAAACCAGGGAAAATCCTTCCCGTTCTTATCACAGTTTTCGCTGATAAGTCTTTCGAATTTATTATTAAAACTCCACCGGCCGCAGTTCAATTGATGGATGCAGCTAAAATCACAAGTGGCAGTAAAGAGCCAAACCGTGTGAAAGTTGGTAAGGTTTCGTGGGCGCAGGTAGAAGAAATTGCCAAAGACAAAATGGCTGACTTGAATGCCTTTACCCTTAATAGTGCCATGAGTATGATTGCTGGTACAGCACGTAGCATGGGATTAACTGTTGAAGGAACAGCACCTTGGGAAAATTAATTATCAACCACAAAAATTTTAGAAAATGATTACTAAAAAAAGAAAATTAGCAAACGCTAAGGTTGATGTTAACAAAGCTTATACCTTAAAGGAAGCTTGCAACCTGGTGAAAGAAATTAACACAACCAAATTCGACAGTTCTGTTGATTTGCATATCAAATTGGGAGTAGATCCCAAAAAAGCTGACCAGGCAATCCGTGGCACAGTTTCATTGCCTCATGGTACTGGTAAAACTAAAAAAGTTTTGGTGCTGTGTACTCCGGATAAGGAAGAAGCAGCAAGAGCTGCCGGTGCTGATTTTGTTGGTTTGGACGAATTCATTACCAAAATTGAAGGTGGGTGGACTGATGTTGATGTTATCATCGCAACACCATCTGTAATGCCTAAGATTGGTAAATTAGGTAAAGTATTGGGTCCACGTAACCTGATGCCGAATCCAAAAACAGGCACTGTTACCAATGATGTTGCCAACGCTGTAAATGAAGTTAAGGGTGGTAAGATCGCCTTTAAAGTAGATAAAGTTGGGATCATTCATGCTTCTATCGGGCGAGTAAGTTTTGGCGCTGATAAAATTGCTGAAAACAGTCAGGAATTGATCAATGCTATCATAAAGTTGAAACCATCTTCTTCAAAAGGTACTTACCTAAAAGGAGTTAGCATGGCAGCCACAATGAGCCCGGGTATTTTAATTGATACTAAAACGGTACAAAATTAATTACGGTAGAAGCGGTAGGTGTTAGCTTTTACACAAAATATTTGTTATGACAAAACAGGAAAAAAATGAAGTAATAGAAGTATTGAAAGGGAAGTTTGCCCAGTACAATAATTTCTATATTACTGATACAGAAAGTTTAACGGTTGCTCAAATAACTAAATTGAGAGGTCATTGCTTTGATAAGCAGGTTGAAATGAGGGTTGCAAAAAATACGCTTATTAGAAAAGCATTGGAAAGTTTGGATACAGAAAAGTATGCTGGTGTGTACGATTCTTTACACAATGTTACAGCGCTTTTATTCAGCGAAAATCCCAAAGAACCAGCTTTAATTTTAAGTGGTTTCAGGAAAGAAAGCAAAGGTGAAAAACCAGAGTTGAAAGCAGCTTTTATCAATGGCGACATCTTTGTTGGTGATAACCAATTGAAGGCGTTAACGATGATCAAAACCAAGAATGAATTGATTGGTGAAGTTATTGGCTTGCTACAAGCTCCAATACAGCGTGTATTAGGTGCATTACAAAATAAGGATGCAGCAAAGGAAGAAGAAGCGGTTGCCGTAGCTGAAGAGGTTACACCTGTAGCGGAAGCTGCTGCACCAACTGCAGAATCTCCGGTGGCGACTGACACAATTGCTCCTCAAGCAGCAGCGCCAGTAGCGGAATAATTTAGTTTATACTGTTCATTCATTTGATAAGTAATAGGATTACACCCTGGCCGATGGGAAAATAAGGCATCAACAATTTTTTTAAACTCCGCCGGAGTCCAAAACAATGAAGGCGGAAAAAATTTAATTTTTATGGCAGACGTAAAAGTATTAGCTGAAAGCTTAGTAAGCTTAACAGTAAAAGAAGTTCAGGAATTAGCAGAGTTTTTAAAATCAGAGTACGGTATTGAACCGGCTGCTGCTGCAGTTGTAGTAAGTGCAGGTGGTGGCGAAGCTGCTGTTGTTGAAGAGAAAACATCTTTCAATGTAATTTTGAAAGCTGCAGGTCCAAACAAATTAGCGATTGTAAAAATCGTTAAAGAATTAACAGGATTAGGTCTGAAAGAAGCTAAAGATTTAGTAGACACAGCTCCAAAACCAATTAAAGAAGGGGTTGATAAAGCAACTGCTGAAGAACTTAAAACTAAATTAGCTGATGCAGGTGCAGATGTTGAAATAGTTTAAGAAATTACATATACTAGTATAAAAGGCCGGAGAGAAATCTTCGGCTTTTTTATTATGCTAAAGATTAATTTTAAACGTAATTTTTAAATAGCCTTTCGGGTCGTTTCAAAATCATTCTTTAAAACAAGGCCATCTTTATTTACAAAACATCGAAAAGGGGTACAGGGGGTAAAATCTAAAGTGATACATTCTTATTTACCGAATTCTTACACTGTTAATTACCGATTACAAAAAAAGAACTTTATACTAAAATTCCATTTTACCTCTGTATAAATTGATGATTTCTAGGTTTTGTCTTTCAATAACGTTCTAAGTGTTTATCAGAATTTACCCTAAAAGGTAATTCGTTTAATTTAAATGACTTTCATCTTTGAGTCTTTAAATTTTAGTTAGCTTTAAACATGCGAAAAAATTGCAAAAACATGCTATGTTTTTTTTTTCTGGTAATGATCTTTCCCAATGTTATTTTTTCTCAAACTTTAAACGAAGATTCTTTAAGAAAGGTAGCAACTTCAGGAAAGACTGATACAGGAACTATTGATGCCAACAAACTATTAAGCGTAATGATTCAGGAAGACAAGCCTGACGATGCTATTCAACATGGGCTAGTGGCACTGAGTAAGGCTAAAATTATTAATGATAAATTTCGGACTGGGCAAGCATATATGGCAATTGGCGTTGCTTACGATTATAAAGGCAATTTGGATTCTTGCCTGTATTATTTAAGGGAAGCTTCGGACATCTTTAAAACCATTAACCGTAAAGATTTTTTGGCAAATACGATCAGCAATAAAGCACTGGCTTACTATTACCGGGGTAATTATCAACTGGCATTGCAATACAATTTGGAAGCACTTGAATTGAGAGAACAAGTTGGCGATATAAAAAATATAGCAAAATGTTATCTTAACATCGGCCTTGTGTATCGATCGCAAAAAGATTATTCAAATGCAATTAAATTTTACAAACAGTCTTACCATATAAAAAAAACAATTAATGATAAACAAGGAATGCTCAATTCCCTCATAAATATTGGGGCTGCCTATCAAAGCGATACAAAATTTGATAGTGCTTATTCGTATGGACTTCAAGCTTTGCAATTGGCAACTACACTAAACAAACCGGAAGATATTTTAGCAAGTAAGGCAAATATTGCAGCGGCATTGATTAATTTAAAACGGCCCGATGCAGCGTTGCCTTATTTACAGCAAGTGGAAAAAAATGTTGAGTTTAATAATAAAAAATCACTCATTACAAACGCAGAATCTTACGGAGATATGTATTTACAGAATAATGATATCGCTGCTGCAATTACATACTATCAAAGTGCATTAGAACTGGCCAGAAGTAACAACAGAGTAGAGCCAATGGAAGTTTTTTACAGAAAATTGGCAAAATGTTTTTATAAACAAAAAAATTATAAAATAGCCTATGAGTATTTTGATTCAAGCAAGGTACTCTCTGATGCTTTATTGAATGCAGAAAATAGCCGCCAGGTAAATGAAATGAGTGCTGTATATGAAACTGCTGAAAAAGAAACGCAGATAAACAAACTTAATACTGAAAACACTATTAGTCGCAGCGAAGCAAAACGAAGGCGGAGGGAACGGAATTATTTTATTATTTCTACCATTTTGTTTTTGGGTCTTGCAGTAGGTACGTACAAAGCATTTGCAAATAATAGAAAGAAAAAAGAGTTGTTGAATACTCAGAATATAATAATAGAAAAATCACTGAGTGAAAAAGAAATACTGCTACGGGAAATACATCACCGGGTGAAAAATAATTTACAAATAGTAAGCAGTCTGCTAAGTTTGCAATCAAATTACATAAAGGATGAACATGCGCTTGTTGCTATAAGAGACAGCCGCAACAGGGTACAGAGTATGAGCCTCATTCACCAGAATTTGTATCAGGAAGAAAACTTAATGGGCGTTGATGTAAACGATTATATTTCTAAATTGGCAGACAATCTTTTTCAATCGTACAATATCCATCCCGATAAAATAAAATTGGTAAAGGAAATCGAAGCAACAAATTTGGATGTAGATGTAGTAGTTCCAATAGGATTAATTTTAAATGAACTTTTAACCAACTGCCTTAAGTATGCTTTTAACCCCGGCGAAGTAGGGGCAATAAAAGTGGTATTGAAAGAACAGGATGATGTGCTGCATTTATCGGTTTATGATAATGGCGTAGGGTTGCCCCAGGACTTTAATCCGGAAACTAAAAAATCGTTTGGTCATAAAATGATACTTACTTTTTTACAAAAATTAAAAGGAGAAATGGAAATGTACAATGAAGATGGTACCAAGGTAGATATTACTATAAAGAATTTTAAGAAATTAAAATGAGCGATATAAAATTGTTAATAGTAGAAGATGAACCTTTGATTGCTGAAGATATTGCGCAGTGGTTAGAGAGGAATGGTTTTTTTGTTTCCGCTGTTGTGTATTCGAAAGAAGATGCTATGCAGCAATTGAATTTCAATTTGCCAGATATAGTTTTGTTGGATATTAACCTTAATGGAGAAATGAGCGGAATTGAAATAGCAGAAAAAATAAATACAGTTTACAATATTCCGTTTATCTTCATCACTTCTTATTCGGATAAGCAAACACTGGAAAAAGCCAAATACACAGAACCTTCGGGCTATATTGTAAAACCCTTTAACGAAGCCAGTTTGTACAGTACAATTGAAATAGCCCTTTACAACCATGCCCAAAAAAGTAAAAGAAAATTTCCAGCATTATCTTTTAATAAAATTAATAATCATTTAAGTGATCATATTACTGAAAGGGAGTTTTCATTGCTGCAATTAATTTATGATGGCAAAACAAATAAGCAAATTGCCGATGCATTATTTATTTCTACCAATACGGTAAAAAAACACATCAATAATACTTATCTAAAATTGGGTGCCAGCTCCCGAGCAACTTCCATTACAAGACTTAGGGATCTAATGTTATTATAATCTAATTTTTATTAGAAACTAACCAAAGGGTAAGCTAATGGTTTGTGTAAACGACAATTTTTGTGTACTATCTATTTACATAAAATTGGTACATAATACGTTACTTCTTTTTACTTATTGTAATTTTTTTTACAACCACCAGCAGCCAAAGTACAGGCAGATTTTAAAAAAATTTGGTGTCATTTTTATTTCTGCCAGTGTACCTGGTAATGGTAGTGATGCTAAGTAAAAGCTGGAAAAGTTCAATTATTAAACCCGGATAAATTCGATAAAAACAAAACTTGCCGATGTGAATTTTCTAAGCCATTTAGAAAGAATTAAAAATGAGCAACCAACGATTTTTCTCCATTCAATAAACAATACTGCCGTAATCCTCAATTACGTGAAAAAGACGATAAGTCAATGGTCTGGTGGAATAAGAATAATACTCAAGTATGCTCAATTGCCATAAAAAATAAAGATGGCAAAAGGTACCTCTCTAATGTAAAAGTATAAATTGGGATTTTTATAGCGAAGCAATGGTAAAAGAGTGTATGGCGGCAAAGTATCAATGATTTTGCGTGTAAAAAAACTACCCCAATGGGTAAGCTATTAAGATTTATATAGATCAATATTTACATAACTAATTTGAAATATTGAAATTAAAAAAATAAAAAAGAAGATCTTTTTTAAAATGATTGCTTTTACAGCAATATGTTTTACAGCATCTGCCCAGCAGGGCAACACACAAAGAGAAAGGGTAAAGCAGGGTGTTAAAAGTGGAGAAGTAACAAAAGAGGAAGTTGCTAGAATACGGGAAGAACGTAAAGAAGTACGGGCTACAGTGAAAGATGCAAAAAGCGATGGCGTATTTACTAAAGAAGAGAAAAAAGAAATGAAAGAACAGCGTAAAGAAACAAAAAAAGGCGTTGTAAGGGCAAAAAATAACGGTAAAAAAGTAAACTGATTTTTTAAAGTATAAATCAACTAAAATGAAAAAAATATTAACAGCGGTTATTGTTTGTTGTATAGGAACATCCATTCAGGCACAAAATGTAGGCATTGGCACTGCCACTCCCAATGCAAGTGCAAGGTTAGAAGTAAATGCAACCAATAAAGGATTGCTTATTCCTAATATTGCCTTAACCTCCATAACAGATGTGGTAACCATTGCAACACCGGCAATATCGCTGTTAGTATTTAATACCAATAATGCTTTGCCACTTGGCAGGGGCTATTATTACTGGAATGGTGCCACCTGGATAAAATTATTAATACCCAGTGATATGAGCAGTTTAAATTATTGGGGGCTTTCAGGAAATAGTGGAACTACTAATTCCAATTTTATAGGAACTACTGATAAAAAGAATGTTCGCTTTAGAGTAAATAACCAAGTAGTTGCTGGTTTAGATACTTTAGGAGGAAATTTATTTATGGGTCTAGGTGCATTAAATGCAGCAGGAACAAACAGTAATAGAAATATTGCATTTGGTACCGGAACACTAAATATTTCATCTATAGGCGATTACAACATTGCCTTGGGTGATTCTGCCATGAGCAATGTTTCCTTTGGAGCTGGTGCAATAGCCATCGGCCAAAATGCTTTAAAAAATGCAAGTGCCGGAGGTATTGCAATTGGTCGGTCAGCCTTGGAAAAAAATCAAGGTACCGATAACGCAGCAATTGGTAACCTTGTATTAGCTAACAATACTACAGGTAAGACTAACATCGGTATGGGAGATAATGCTCTTGCATCTAACCAAACCGGAAGCAGTAATGTTGCTATCGGTGTAAGTGCATTGTTGCTTAATACCTCAGGTTACAGTAACATCGCAATGGGCGCAAGTGCGCTTTACAACAATACATCAAAATCTAACCTTGTAGCCATTGGCGACTCGGCATTATTTAATAATGGAATTGGGGCTACAGCTTTTCAAGCGGATGGTAATACTGCCATTGGGAGCAAAGCATTATATGCAAATACATATGGAAGCGATAATACCGCCGTGGGATATCAATCTCTTTTTTCCAATACATCTGGTGGCACGAACACTGCATTTGGGGCAGCTAGTCTTCGTAACAACACTCAAGGGACTTCTAATGTTGCTCTGGGTGTTGCTTCTCTTGGTGCAAATACAACAGGAAACTTTAACACTGCCACAGGACAATCATCCCTAAGCGCAAACACTATTGGGTTTGATAATACTGCAACCGGCTATCTGGCATTATTGGGAAATACTACGGGCTATAGTAATACGGCATCAGGCGTTAGCGCCTTAAGATCAAACACAACTGGTAACAATAACGTGGCTGCAGGTGTTGATGCTTTGTATTCAAATACGATAGGCATGAGTAATGTTGCAATAGGTAAAGATGCACTTAAGAATAATATCACCACGAGTAACCTTGTAGCCATTGGCGATTCGGCATTATTTTCAAATATTGCCATTCAAAATACTGCTACAGGTTCCAAAGCGTTATTTGCAAATACAACCGGTATAGGTAATACAGCCAACGGTTCTAAAGCTTTAATATCAAATACAACTGGAAGCAGAAACTTTGCGGCAGGGGTAAATGCATTAAATTCCAATATAACAGGTAACAGTAACGTGGCAGTAGGTAACGATGCCCTAAGTAAAACCACTATTGGCGAACAAACCGCCATCGGCGACAGTGCCCTTGCAAAAAATACTACAGGGTTTAAAAATACAGCGATTGGTTTTAAAGCCCTGCTGACCGGTACTTCAGGTGTGGAAAATACTGCCATTGGTTACAATACCCTTCGTTATCATGCAACCTCCGGCGAAGATAATACAGCAGTAGGCGCTGAAGCCATGGGGAAAATTACCAGTGGCAATAACAATACAGCCGTTGGGGGTTTTGCTATGGGACAAGCCACGGGCGGAAGCAACAACACATCGATAGGCGGTTTTTCACTTTTAAAAATTACGAACGGAGGTAATAACAGTGCATTCGGTGTGTTAGCATTGCAGGCAAATACTTCAGGCAATAGAAATTTTGCGGCCGGTGTAAATTCATTGTATTCCAATACCACAGGGAGTAGCAATGTTGCAGTGGGGCACAATGCGCTTTATACAAACACCACCATTTCAAATCTTATAGCCATTGGAGATTCTGCATTACATAACAATGGTGCCGGTGCCGTAAGTGGTTCATCACAAGGCACCAGAAATTCTGCAATTGGTTCCAAAGCTTTATTTTCAAACACAATAGGTTTATCAAATACAGGAGTTGGTAATCGGGCATTATTTTCCAATACCGCCGGCACCCACAACACTGCATTGGGCGATAGTTCACTTACAGGAAATACAATCGGTTTTTTTAATACAGCAGTTGGGTCATTTTCTTTAAAAAGTAATGCAGGGGCACTAAGAAATGTAGCTGTTGGTTATAAGGCATTAGAAATAAATAATATAGGAAATGATAATACAGCAGTCGGCACAGCCGCATTACTTTTTAATACCGACGGCAGATGGAATACTGCATTGGGTAGCAATGCGATGCTAGCAAACACCACAGGAAATAATAACACTTCTATTGGAATACTTACACTAAATACCAACACATCCGGGTACAGTAATGTGGCAATAGGTGTAAGTGCTTTAAGTAAAAATACCACAGCATCTAATTTGGTGGCGGTAGGCGATTCTGCTTTGTTTAATAACAACTTAGGGGTTGGAAATACAGGCTTAGGTTCAAAAGCACTTTATTCCAATACAACCGGTTATGATAATACTGGCAATGGCATTAATGCACTTTATTTAAATATAGCTGGTTATGGAAACACTGCTAATGGTTCAGAAGCACTTTATTCAAATATAGATGGTTATAATAATACTGCTAATGGTTCAGAAGCACTTTATTCAAATACTTTTGGCGTTAAAAATACTGGCACAGGTTCGAAATCTCTTTATTCAAACACGACAGGAAATTATAACAGTGCCAATGGTTATCAATCGCTTTTTTCAAATATAACAGGCTATAACAATACTGCCAATGGATATAGATCACTCTATGCTAACATCAATGGGTATGAAAACACTGCCCATGGTTATCTATCGCTTCATTCCAATACAAGTGGGGATTATAACAGTGCAAGTGGTAATCAATCGCTTTTTTCAAATACAACAGGGAATTTCAATACCGCAAATGGTTATCTATCGCTTTATTCCAATATGGGAGGTACAGATAATACTGCAAACGGCTCACAAGCCCTTTATTCAAATTTAAGTGGTGCTTTTAATACCGCCAATGGCAAGGAGGCACTATACTCAAATACCACAGGAAGTTTTAACACTGCAAATGGTTATCAGGCGCTTTATTCAAATACAACGGGCGTTCGCAATGTTGCAGTGGGCGATTCGGCTCTCCGAAGCAGCACTGGACAAAATAATGTTGCCGTTGGCTCCAAAACACTTAAAACAAATACAATTGGTGAAAGAAATACAGCTTTGGGTACTGGGGCAGATGTAACAGCAAATAACCTTAATAATACTACAGTAATTGGCTTTAATGCCACCGTAAGCACAAGTAGCACAATGGCGTTTGGTAATCTTAATGTAAATAATTGGGTGTTTGGTATTAGTGCAACATCTGCAGCAGGGCGTGCATTGGAAGTAGGTAGCGGTGCTAGCAATGGCAACGGTGCATTCCTAACAACCGGCGGTGTATGGACAAACACCAGCGACATAAATAAAAAAGAAGATTTTACAAACTTAAATGGAACGGATATTCTTAAAAAAATAGCAACCCTACCTATTACCCAATGGCGTTACAAGGGCACCAACGAATACCATGTGGGACCAATGGCACAAGATTTTAAAGCCACCTTCAACCTTGGCAATGACGATAAAAGCATCAGCACTATTGACCCAAGTGGAGTTGCATTATTAGCCATACAACAATTGATAAAAGAAATTGAACTTTTAAGAAAAAGAATTGATGCATTAGAGAATCGAAAATAAATCTTCACTAATTAAAAAATTAAAATGAACCTCTTTAACATCCCTTACGCTGGCGGTATTTGTTTTGTACGGCCCGAAAATATTATACGGATAGAGGCATCCAGTAACTACAGCAAAATATATTTTTCTAATGCCAAACCCATGACGGTTGCTAAAGTGCTGCACTGGTTTCAGGATAATTTGCCGTCACAAATGTTTGCAAGAGTACATCGCAGCCATTTGGTAAATAAACTTTTTATGCTGCAAATTAATGGTACTAAACATAAAATGCTTTTATTAAACAATGGCGAAAGTATTGCCATAAGCAGACGAAAAAGAGGAGGATTATTTGCATAGTCTTTTCATAAAATATATCTAATCAGGAAAAGAATTTAAAACTAAATCACTTAAAGCAGTTGCTGATCTTAAAATCGTTTAATTTTTTTACTTCCCAAAATAGCTTTAAAAGCCGGAGAGAAATCTTCGGCTTTTAAGTTTTACAGTTTTTATGGAATCGAATTATGCTGGCAGGGCTTTATGCATTAAATATTCGGACTATAACAAAGCAATATATGGGCTTTTTTCACACCGAAATATTCGAGAAAATGTCCATAGTTACATTTAAGTAATTTTGATAGAATGCTGTATAGGAAGTATTAGCTTAAATACCATGAAGTGCTGTTTGTTTCTAAAAGCCACCCCTAAGTCACTTTAGTTTGATTAGCTTAGCAGCGAGCACAGATGCTATAATAGGAGCAAAAATTTCAAATTGTATTGATTTTAAACAGAATTGAATTGCTATTCTTATTTAATCATAAGTGTTTGTGTAACTACCGCATTATTATTTCCGGTAACTTTCAATGCGTAAACACCTTTTGGAAAATACTCATTAATTGACAGCGTAGATTGGGCTGCGTTGGAGGAATAAACGATTTTTCCGATAGAATTATATAGTATGACTTTTGCCGGTAAAAACTGGCCGGGGATTGTAACTTTAAAATTATTATCTGCTGGGTTAGGATATATACTTACTGCCAGGGTATTTTGATTTTTGACCAATGCGGTTTCTGAAAAACTAATACTTCCTGTAATCTCAGTGATTTTTATCCTGTAATAAATAATGCCTTCCTGAACAGATCTGTCAGTGTACATATATGTATTGCTACTACTGCCGTTCCCACTTAAAGTAGTTACATCTGAAAAAATCCGGGAGTCTTTACTCCGTTGCACTGTATATTTGATAATGCCTTGTTCGTTTGAAGATGTCCATTTAATTACCGACGAATTAGCACCCGTAGAATGTAATGAAAAATTAGTGAGTTTAACAGGCACCGTTCCCAGTGAATATACAACACAGCCATAGGTAGCACCCGGAATAGCGGATGCAAAAAGCAAGGGTGTACTGCATGGTACACAAACAAATGCACCATCTACACCAGGACCGCCAAAAATTCCAGGTATAACTGCAGAGGTGATGATGCGAATGGGAGATCCTCCATACACATTTACAACAACGCCCTCAGGCCAATCTTTCAACAGTACACCGCATCCCTGGGCGCATTGGGGATAAGCACTTACAAATGCAAAGGCATTTGGAGGGCACTGTGAAAATGCATTAGGGGTAATTAATATAAACACCAAAAGGGATAGTAGGAGATTTCTCATTGTTTGAATTAATTGAATCTATCGGTAACTAAACGACGGAAATTGAGGGTTTAGTATAATTACCAATGGTAATTACACCCTTTTTATGTTAAAAGGTTGAAAGAACTTCTATTTTGGCTTTTTCGGCAATTTCAAATGATCTTAATTTGCTGTGATGTTAATTTGCTGAAATCACGAAAGCGGATGGGATTTTAAAAGCGACTTATTTGAAGCACATTTCACACCGATAGTTTGATTGTTAATCGAACGAATCGCCCGAAAACGATTCTTTACTTCATTCTTTGCTCTGCCAAAATTTCAAAAAGCGGCGAATTATCAAAAATCAAACCAAAATTGTAAAATTTAATTGAAGGATTTCTATATTTAAATACAATACCTTACCTTTGCCATCCTTTAATTTTGGGTTAGTAGCATTAAGTTATTTCTTGCCCCCAATTAGAGAACCTTCTCAGCATTAAAACGTTTTAATTACAATATGTCTGCAACTAAATCACCCGCCGCACAGCGAATCAATTTCGGAAAAGTTGAACTCCTGGCGGAAACTCCCGATTTACTCGGAATCCAGATTCAATCGTTTAAAGACTACTTCCAGTTGGAAACTACGCCCGATAAGCGTAACAACGAAGGATTATTCCGTGTGTTTAAGGAAAACTTTCCTATTACAGACACTCGTAACATCTTTGTACTGGAGTTCTTAGACTATTTTGTTGATCCTCCCCGCTATACCATTGATGAGTGTATTGAAAGAGGTTTAACTTATGCTGTTCCGTTGAAAGCTAAACTTAGGTTGAGCTGTAATGATGAAGAGCACGTCGATTTCCAAACAATTGTCCAGGATGTGTTTTTAGGAAATATTCCTTATATGACACCACGTGGTACATTTGTGATCAATGGTGCTGAAAGGGTTGTCGTATCTCAATTACATCGTTCTCCAGGCGTATTCTTTGGACAATCTGTTCACCCGAATGGAACCAAGATTTACTCTGCAAGGGTTATTCCTTTCAAAGGTGCCTGGATGGAATTTGCAACAGATATCAATAACGTGATGTATGCTTACATCGATCGTAAGAAGAAATTTCCGGTAACAACCTTACTACGTTCCATCGGTTTTGAAACTGATAAGGACATTTTGGAGTTGTTTGGAATGGCTGATGAAGTAAAAGTTGATAAAAAATCTTTACAAAAATATATTGGTAAACGTCTTGCAGCTCGTGTGTTACGCACCTGGGTAGAAGATTTTGTGGATGAAGATACCGGTGAAGTTGTGAGTATCGAAAGAAACGAAATCGTTTTAGAACGTGATACAGTGTTGGATGAAGAAAACATCGACATGATCGCAGATATGGATGTGAAAAGTGTGTTTGTTCAAAAGGAAGAGGTGAGTGGTGATTACGCCATTATCTACAATACTTTAAACAAGGATACTTCAAACAGTGAACTTGAAGCGGTACAACATATTTATCGCCAGTTGCGTGGTGCAGATGCACCCGATAACGAAACGGCACGGGGTATCATTGATAAATTGTTCTTCAGTGATAAACGTTATGATTTAGGTGAAGTAGGTCGTTACAAAATCAATCGTCGCTTAGGTTTAAATTTCCCTATCGAAAAAAAGGTATTGACTAAAGATGATATCATCGCCATCATCAAAACATTGGTTCAATTAACCAATGGAAAGAGTGAAGTAGATGATATCGACCATTTAAGCAATCGTCGTGTTCGTACGGTGGGTGAGCAGCTTTATGCTCAGTTTGGAGTTGGTTTGGCCCGTATGGCCCGTACCATTCGTGAAAGAATGAACGTTCGTGACAATGAAGTATTTACGCCGGTGGATTTGATCAACGCAAGAACTTTATCTTCTGTAATTAATTCATTCTTTGGTACCTCCCAGTTATCCCAGTTCTTAGATCAAACCAATCCTTTAAGTGAGATCACGCATAAGCGTCGTATCTCCGCACTTGGACCCGGCGGTTTAAGTCGTGAAAGAGCTGGTTTTGAGGTTCGTGACGTTCACTATTCTCACTACGGTCGTCTTTGTACAATTGAAACACCAGAAGGTCCAAACATTGGTTTGATATCTACACTTTGTGTACATGCTAAAATCAATGACATGGGCTTTATTGAAACCCCTTACCATAAAGTAACAGATGGCAGGGCGGATATGAAGAAAATTACTTTCTTAAGTGCTGAAGAAGAAGATCTGGCAAAAATTGCCCAGGCCAATATTCCGATGGATGAAAAAGGAAACTTCGTTGAAGATAAAATCAAGAGTCGTCAAACAGGTGATTTCCCGATTTTAGATAAAGGTGAAGTGGAATACATGGATGTGGCGCCCAACCAAATTGTTGGTTTAAGTGCTTCGCTGATTCCGTTCCTTGAACACGATGATGCTAACCGTGCCTTGATGGGATCGAATATGCAACGCCAGGCTGTTCCGTTAATTCGTCTTGACCCGCCAATTGTTGGTACAGGTTTGGAAGGTAAAGCAGCCCGTGATGCAAGGATTCAATTACATGCAGAAGGAACTGGTGTGGTGGAATACGTTGATGGTAATGAAATACATGTTCGTTACAACCGCAGCGAAATGCAGCAGTTAGTAAGTTTTGAAGAAGATCTGAAAATTTACAAAGTAACCAAGTTCATTCGTACCAACCAGGAAACATGTATCAACTTACGTCCTGCTGTTGTTAAAGGCCAGAAAGTAGTAGAAGGCGATTTTTTAACCGAAGGTTATGCAACCAAAGGTGGTGAAATGGCGTTGGGTCGTAACCTAAAAGTGGCGTTCATGCCTTGGAAAGGTTACAACTTTGAAGATGCGATTGTAATTTCTGAGAAAGTTGTTAAAGAAGATCTATTTACTTCTATACATATCAGTGAGTTTGAAACTGAAGTTCGTGATACAAAATTGGGTGAAGAAGAATTAACGCCGGATATTCCAAACGTTAGTGAAGAAGCTACCAAAGATTTGGACCAGAATGGTATCATCCGCATTGGTGCTCATATTAAGGAAGGCGATATCATCATCGGTAAAATCACTCCAAAAGGTGAAAGCGATCCAACTCCTGAAGAGAAGTTGTTGCGTGCCATCTTTGGTGATAAAGCTGGTGATGCAAAAGATGCATCATTGAAGGCTCCAAGTGGAACCGAAGGTGTAATCATCAATAAAAAGTTATTCCAACGTGCCAAGAAGGACAAGAACTCTAAAGTAAGAGAGAAAGCAAGTTTGGATAAGATTGAGAAAACGCACGAGAAGAATGAAAATGATATTTTAGAATTGCTGGTTAACAAATTAACCACTTTACTAAGAGATAAAGCTTCTGTTGGTGTTAGCAATAATTTCGGTGAGGTGTTGATTGGTAAAGGGGCAAAATTCAATCAAAAGAATTTATCCAATATTGATTACCTCAACGTAAATCCTTTGGGATGGACAGGTGAAGCAAAAACAGATGACCTCATCAACGTATTGTTGCACAACTATAGCATTAAGTTCAACGAAGAGTTAGGCCGTTATAAGAGAGAGAAGTTCAACATCAGTATTGGGGATGAATTACCAGCAGGTGTACTGAAATTGGCTAAAGTTTACTTAGCAGTAAAACGTAAGCTGAAAGTGGGAGATAAGATGGCAGGACGGCACGGAAACAAAGGTATTGTTGCCAAGATTGTTCGCCAGGAAGATATGCCTTTCTTAGAAGATGGAACACCGGTAGATATCGTGTTGAATCCATTGGGTGTACCTAGTCGTATGAACCTTGGTCAGATTTATGAAACAGTGTTAGGTTGGGCTGGTGAAAAATTAGGATTGAAATTCGCTACCCCGATTTTCGATGGTGCAAGTGTAGATGAAATCGCTGAAAGGATTACTGAAGCCGGTTTGCCTAAGTTTGGTCATACGTATTTATATGATGGGGAAACGGGTGATCGTTTTGACCAGAAGGCAACCGTTGGTATAATTTACATCATCAAATTGCACCACATGGTAGATGATAAAATGCATGCCCGTTCAATCGGACCCTACAGTTTGATCACGCAGCAACCATTGGGTGGTAAGGCACAGTTTGGTGGACAAAGATTTGGTGAGATGGAGGTTTGGGCATTGGAAGCATACGGAGCCTCTAATATTTTGCAGGAATTGTTAACGCTTAAATCGGATGATATCATCGGAAGGGCTAAAACATATGAAGCAATTGTGAAAGGTGAAAATATTCCAAGACCAGGTGTTCCGGAATCATTCAACGTATTGGTTCATGAATTGAGAGGATTAGGACTGGATTTAACTTTTGAATAATGTGGTCAATGGTCAATGGGGAATAATCAAAATTTCACCTTTGACCATTCACCATTCAAAGGCAGGTTGCTCAAAGCTGAAAAAGTAAAAGTGAGTGACATAACAATGTTAGTATTGCTGAAAAGCTGGTAACAAAAAACTAAAAAAAGTAAACGAATAATATGGCATTCAAAAAAGAAAATCGTCCCAGGTCAACTTTTTCTCAAATCACTATTGGTTTGGCTTCTCCCGACAGCATTTTGGAAAAAAGCTTTGGTGAAGTGTTGAAACCTGAGACCATTAACTATCGTACCTACAAGCCTGAAAGAGATGGTTTGTTTTGCGAAAGAATTTTTGGCCCGGTAAAGGATTACGAATGTGCTTGCGGAAAGTACAAGCGGATCCGTTATAAAGGTATTGTTTGCGACAGGTGTGGTGTAGAAGTAACAGAGAAGAAAGTACGTCGTGAAAGAATGGGGCATATCAAATTGGTGGTGCCTGTTGTGCATATCTGGTATTTTAAATCGTTGCCAAATAAAATTGGTTATTTGTTGGGCATGAGTTCCAAGAAATTGGAAACCATTGTTTACTACGAGCGTTTCGTTGTTATTCAATCGGGTATACGTGCCGATAAAGGACAAAATTTTGGTGACCTGTTAACTGAAGAGGAGTATTTGGATATCCTGGATACTTTGCCAAAAGATAACCAGTTCCTTTCTGATGAAGATCCTAATAAATTCATCGCTAAGATGGGTGCTGAAGCGGTACATGATTTATTACAGCGAATCGATTTGGATCAATTAAGTTTTGATCTTCGTCACTCAGCAGCCAACGAAACTTCTCAGCAGCGTAAGGCAGATGCCTTAAAGCGTTTGAGCGTAGTAGAAAGTTTCCGTGATGCCAATACAAGAATCAACAATCGTCCTGAATGGATGGTGATGCAATACATTCCTGTTATTCCTCCGGAACTGCGTCCATTGGTTCCATTGGATGGTGGCCGTTTCGCTTCTTCTGATTTGAATGATTTGTATCGTCGTGTTATTATTCGTAATAACCGTTTGAAAAGATTGTTGGAGATCAAGGCACCGGAAGTAATCTTACGTAACGAAAAACGTATGTTGCAGGAAGCCATCGACTCATTGTTTGATAATAGCCGTAAATCTAATGCCGTAAAAGCTGAAGGTGGGCGTGCACTAAAATCATTGAGTGATGTATTGAAAGGTAAGCAAGGACGTTTCCGTCAGAACTTGTTGGGTAAACGTGTGGATTATTCAGGTCGTTCTGTAATTGTGGTAGGACCAGAATTAAAGATGCATGAGTGCGGTTTACCAAAAGATATGGCTGCAGAATTGTTCAAGCCATTTATTATTAGAAAATTAATTGAAAGAGGTATTGTAAAAACAGTGAAGTCTGCCCGTAAACTGGTTGATAAAAAAGAAGCTGTTATTTGGGATATCCTAGAAAATATTTTGAAGGGTCACCCAATCATGTTGAACAGGGCCCCTACACTCCACCGCTTGTCAATCCAGGCTTTCCAGCCAAAATTGATTGAAGGTAAAGCGATCCAGTTGCACCCGTTGGTAACGACAGCGTTCAATGCGGATTTCGATGGTGATCAGATGGCGGTACACGTTCCATTAAGCAATGCCGCTGTATTGGAAGCACAGTTGTTGATGTTATCATCTCACAACATTTTGAACCCGCAGAATGGTACGCCTATCACCCTTCCTTCCCAGGACATGGTATTGGGGTTGTACTATATTACCAAGGGTAAAAAATCAACTGAAACTGAAAAAGTAAAAGGCGAAGGAAAAGCATTCTACTCAGCAGAAGAAGTGATCATTGCCTACAACGAGCAAAAGGTTGATCTACATGCTCACATAAAAGTAAAAGCCAACTTTAGAAATGAAGACGGTTCTTTAACTTATAAATTAATAGAAACCACTGTTGGTAGAGTGTTGTTTAACCAGCACGTTCCAAAAGCAGTAGGTTTTATCAATGCATTGTTAACCAAAAAATCTTTAAGAGAAATTATTGGCGACATCATCAAATGGACCAACGTTCCAATCACTGCTAAATTTTTGGATGATATCAAAACATTGGGTTATCGCATGGCATTCCGTGGTGGATTGTCCTTTAATATTAATGACCTGATCATTCCGGATATCAAACAACAATTGATTGACAATGCCACTGTAGAGGTAGATGAGGTTTGGGAAAACTACAATATGGGTTTAATTACCAACAATGAGCGGTATAACCAAACGGTGGATATCTGGAGTAGGGTAGATACAAGAATTACAGAAACATTGATTCGTGAACTGGCTGCAGATAAACAAGGTTTTAACTCTGTTTACATGATGCTTGATTCAGGTGCCCGTGGTAGTAAGCAACAGATTAAACAGTTGGCTGGTATCAGGGGATTGATGGCAAAACCTCGTAAATCAGGATCATCAGGAAGTGAGATCATCGAGAATCCAATCTTATCAAACTTCAAAGATGGTTTGAATGTATTGGAGTACTTTATCTCAACCCATGGTGCACGTAAAGGTTTGGCGGATACGGCTTTGAAAACAGCGGATGCTGGTTACTTAACCCGTCGTTTGGTGGATGTGGCGCAGGATGTGGTGATCAACGAAGAAGATTGCGGAACCTTACGTGGTATTGCAACTTCAGCTCTAAAAGATAATGAGGACGTAATTGAAAACCTGGCAGACAGAATCGAAGGTCGTACTTCATTGCATGATGTTCATGACCCGGTTACAGATGAATTGTTGTTGAAAGCCGGTGAAGAAATTACACAGGATCTTGCTCAGAAAATTGAACATAGCACGATTGAAACAGTTGAAATACGTTCTGTATTAACCTGTGAAAGTAAGCGTGGCGTTTGTGTTAAATGTTATGGTAAAAACCTTGCAACAGGATATACCGCACAACGAGGAGATGCTGTTGGTATCATCGCTGCACAAAGTATTGGTGAGCCTGGTACACAGTTAACCTTGCGTACCTTCCACGTGGGTGGTGTAGCCGGTTCTGCTTCGGTAGAATCAACTATGCCTGCCAAGTTTGACGGTACTATATTGTTTGATGGTTTGCGTACGGTATCAACAACAGATAACGAAGGCAAAAAAATCAACGTAGTTATCGGACGTACTGGTGAGGTTCGTAACATGGATGTGAAAAATGATCGGTTGTTAAATACCAACAACATTCCTTACGGTGCTACTTTGAACGTTAAAGACGGACAGAAAGTTACCAAAGGAGAAGTGATTTGCACATGGGATCCGTTCAATAATGTAATCGTTTCTGAAATTGTAGGTACCGTTAAACTGGAAGCTGTAATTGAAGGTGTTACCGTTCGTGAAGAAGCGGATGAGCAAACAGGGCACAAAGAAAAAGTGGTTATTGAAACAAAAGATAAAACCAAATTGCCTTCCATTATTATTGAAGGTGCTAAGGAAACCAAATCATACAACTTACCAGTAGGAAGTCACATCGTATTGGAAGAAGGCGACCAGGTGAAGGCAGGACAGGTATTGGTTAAAATCCCACGGGTTTTAAGTAAACTAAAAGATATCACCGGTGGTTTGCCTCGTGTTACAGAATTGTTTGAGGCACGTAATCCGGGTAACCCTGCAGTTGTATGTGAAATTGATGGTGTGGTTGCTTTTGGAAATATCAAACGTGGTAACCGTGAGATCATCGTGGAAGCTAAGGACGGTGTTGTTAGAAAATACTTAGTTCCATTAACCCGCCAGATTCTGGTGCAGGATGGTGACTTTGTAAAAGCAGGTGCTGCATTAAGTGATGGACAAACCGCACCAGCAGATATCCTCGCAATCAAAGGACCGTTCGCTGTTCAGGAGTATGTGGTAAATGAAATTCAGGAAGTTTATCGTTTACAAGGTGTGCGTATCAATGATAAACACGTAGAAGTAATCGTTCGCCAGATGATGCGTAAAGTGAGCATTGAAGATGCTGGTGATACTATATTCTTAGAAGGAGATACAGAAGATAAACTGGACTTTAACACGGAGAATGATAACATCTTTGATAAGAAGGTAGTTACTGATCAGGGTGAAAGTACTAAATTGAAAACTGGTCAGATTGTTACACTTCGTGAAGTAAGAGAAGAAAACTCAATCTTGAGAAGAGCTGATAGAAAGCTGGTTGAATTCCGTGATGCCAAACCTGCAACATCTTCACCATTGCTGCAAGGTATTACCAAGGCGTCATTGGGTACACAAAGTTGGATTTCAGCGGCATCCTTCCAGGAAACAACTAAGGTCTTAAGTAGTGCTGCTATCAATGGTAAACTTGATCTGATGTTGGGTCTTAAAGAAAATGTAATCACCGGTCATCCGATACCTGCTGGTACAGGGTTGCGTGAATTTGAAAATATGATCGTAGGTAGTAAAGAAGAATATGAATTGCTGATGACTACGAAAGAAGTGATGAGCTTTGATGAAGAAGAATAATAATAATAGCACGAATTTCTTTACACGAATTTCACGAATTTAAAGATAGGAGCAAGATGAAAGTCTTGCTCTTTTTTTGTACCTGCTACTGGTCTGACGTCTCATCTGACCAGTAGAACCTCCGCTGATATGGTGAAGTAAAAACTTTATAGTGTAATACTTATTGTTCCGGCAAAGAAGCAGCAATGGTCATCATCGTTGTGTCACTCCCTTGTACCACATACCTGCATGGAGCCTTTATTGTGTCACGTAAAGGCACCTTTAAACCGGCAGTTATACAAAATCATTTGAAAATATTACCGCTCCTCTACGATAAAAGTGATAGGCTGCCTGCGGTAAGCATTTACTTTACGGCCATATTGGATGGCTGGTTCCCAGGCCGGACCTTTTTTAATTATCCGGATCACTTCTTTCTCCATGCCATACCCGTGGCTTGTTTCTGCATTCACTTCGCTTACACTTCCATCTGGAGCTACCATGAATTTGACAATAACTCTGTAAACACCGGCAGGGGCACGGTTTTTAACAGATGTGTTTGCGTGAAGGTTTTTTTGAAGAAATTTCACCCCTGCTTTGTGGTCCGCCAGCAAAGCTAGCCTCTTTTTCTTCCCTTGTATATAGTGAACTGTTTTTACTGCGTCTGCCTCTTACTGCTTCAAAGTAACCTACTGTCCTTTAAAAATAACTTCACTTACCAATTCCTTTTTTTCATAGTACGAAAATGAGGTAAACGTATCCTGTAAGCTCTCTGTAAAAGAATAATAATTTAGAGCTTCATTATTATGGTATATAAATTATGTAGTCGTTACAGCAAAGCCGTTCCCGAAATTAATTGAATCTGTTTGGTGGCCGAGGGGTTCCCATTTTAGCCAGCGTCCATTTTTTTTATTATTTAGATAGTCACCCTGGCTGAAGATTTCGCCATTTTTATAGAACTCGGCAAATTCTCCCTGCATGCTTTTTAATGTAGAATCAATAAAGTGTTCAGTCATAAAAAGCTCATTTTCCGGTATATCAAAATAATCCACTTTTACAAGTCCATTTTCTTTAAAGCCTTTTGCAATTACTACAGCAGCGGATGCGCTGGTACTGGCAAGTTTTGATCTAAATAATATACATATTGATAATCCTGGCTTCTGCAGATATTAGCGAATGCAAAAAATGTAATGGGGAGAAAGAACATTTTTTTTTTCATAGTGTAATTTTTAGGGCTATACGGAAAGGTAATTATTTATTGCAAAGGGTGCGAGCTTTTTAAGGCCGATCACCCTGTTTAAAGAACGTAAAGTAACTGGTTATTTGGTAATGATTCTTCCAAACATTTACAAGATTGGCAACCTGGAAATAATATGTCGCTCCTTTCTTGAGAAAAAAAGTGACATATCAAAAAGCGCTGTCGAGTGAGCTATTTGAAAACAACTGAGGCTAATAAATAGCAAAGGGAATTTCTTTAATACTCCATCATTTGCGTTGTTAATTATAAATACCATCGTTGCTTTCGGATAAGATACGGTACAAAATAAAAATGGCGATAAAATAAATATCACCATTTTTAAAGTTCGAATCATTGATCATTTAAAAAAGCTACACCTTCGGAAGTTTATATCCGTTGTGATATTCATTCATCAAATATTGTTGATTGATGGCTTGATCTGTAAACGCACTTTTTGATTTATTCCACAATAATTTTTTACCGCTTCTGAAGGATATATTACCCATCTGTGCAACAGTTGCTACATGAGCACCGGCCTGAATGGAACAATTTAAATCAGCGGCCTTACGTGACTTTACAGCATCTATAAAATTCACCCAGTGTTTGTCAAGACCATTGTCCGCCGATTTTTGTAAAGGCATAATTACCTTGTTTTTGCTTTGCCTTTCTTCAATCACTTCCCAACCGCCACGGTTTAAAATGAGCGTGCCGTTGTTGCCGATAAAGGCAATGCCATGGTCTCTTCCATAAGAGCCATTGTCGATCCCCATCGCCGAATCCCATACCATATTGAACTTGTCAAATTCATACAAAGTGGTTAAGGTATCTGGTGTTTCTTCGTACAAATCGGGATAGGCAAATTTTCCTCCCAGACCAGCAACGCTGATGGGTAAATCAGCTTTCATACCAATCAATGCATAGTCTAATAAATGCACGCCCCAGTCCGTCATTAAGCCACCGGCATAATCCCAAAACCAGCGGAAGTTAAAATGAAAACGGCTGCTGTTAAACGCTCTTGTCTTTGCGGGACCAAGCCATTGTTTATAATCCACACCGGCAGGAGCTGCGGTATCAGGTACTACAGGTCCGGGTTTCATCCAACCCTGGTAACACCATACTTTTGCTGTGCGGATATTTCCGAGTTGCCCGCTGTGTACAAAGGCAACTGCATCTTTAAAATGTTGCTGGCTACGCTGCCATTGACCCGCCTGCACTATTTTATTGTATCGTTGCTGGGCTGCTGCCATGCGGGCACACTCGCCGATTGAATTGCCCACCGGCTTTTCTACATACACATCTTTACCCGCTTCACAAGCGTGAATCATCATCAGCGCATGCCAGTGATCTGGAGTACCGATGATGACGGCGTCAATGTCTTTTTGTGCCAACAACTTTTGGTAGTTATCGTAAGTTTTTATTTTACTAACATCTACATTTGTTTTTGCCAATTCGGCCAGCCGTTCTTCAATTACATTTTTATCTACATCGCAAACGGCTACCAGGTTTACACCGGCAATTTTCAAGGCTGCTTTTACGTTTGCCCAGCCCATTCCTTTGATGCCAATGGCGCCGATATTCACCTGATCGCTGGGAGCAATTCCGTTGTTTAAAATAGCAAATGCTTTGTTGTTGAAGGCCGATATAAGGGCGCCTCCGCCAATCAGCATGGAGGATTGTTGTAAAAATTTTTTACGTGATGACATAGCATTTTATTGATTTAATCAGACGGTTAAAAATGAAAAATACATAAATAATTTTGCCGGATTAGCGTTTACTTGTAAGTGTGGTTGCGCTTTTTCAGCATTCGTTAATTCAGCATAAATTTAACCAATTTATTTTACTTCAAGAGGGTTTAAAAAATTGAAGTGAGGGATAAAATAACTTTTGTTCACGCAACAAAAAATAAGTGATTAGCGCAAACCGTATTTACTGATTTGATTTATACTCTTACGCCAATAAGAATCTGACAATGCACACTTTTTGTTTTAAATTCTTCACGATGTAATCGAATTGAGGTCGACAATCTTTCAATTAACTAATTGGATAAATAAAACAAAGCCCCGCCTAAAATGGCAGGGCTTTATCCAGAGGTATAAAAAAATTAACTGACTTTTTGTGTCTGTTCAAAATCAAATTCAGGTTCGTTGATATTTTTCGGATCGGCACCATAATTATTTTCAAATCTGTTGCCGTCTGTGAAAAGCCAAACCAGCAATATGATACCACCAATCAATGGTATAAAGGCAATAAAGTAATACCAGCCGCTTTTGTTGATATCATGCAACCGACGAGCTACAACGGCCAAACCTGGCACGATGGTAGCCAGTGCAATCAGCACATAGACGATTCCTCCTAATGTCATTAATGTTGAGCTATCTGAAGAAACGCCCACAATTGCCAGAATGTAAAAAGGAATGATCATTAAAAAATTTCCAAGCGTAAAATACCAGTACTCGGCTCTTCTTGCCCTGCCTTTAAAATTGGCGTAGTTGTTAACGACTACTTTTTTCCACCAGTCAATCATGTTGTAATCAGATTCTAATTTTTCCATTGTTTTGTTTTTTAGGTTTGAGTAACAATGATAAAACAATTTTATGAAGAATATTACTTATTTGTTTTTCCTGTATAAATGAATACGGGCAAAGCGTAGCACTGCATCTATTGACAGATCGGTTGCTACTACCGAAATTTTATTTACAGTAAGCGGATTGCCACGTGAAAAGATTAGATTTTTTTTTCCTTTATTTCAGTTGCTCGTAGCAGTTTTATTTATTTTCCCTGAAAGCAAAGCACTTAAATTCAGGCTCATCTTTCTGGTCATGCCTTGTCATATTGCACAACATCTATTGATATTGATCGTCGTTGTTTTTGCAAATTAAACAGAGAGAGGGCTTTTTTATGGAGTGCATTGTTATTTCGTAACCTTCATCATCAAAAAATCCGGCAATTTTAGATGGATCAATATCATTGATATGCCTGCGACCTTTTTTGTTTTCTCTTTTCTTGATGGCTGTAGCAATTTCGTAATCATCCTCAGGGATACGCTCACCTGTAATGCAGGTGAAGCAACCATTTCCAACCGAAGCAGATTTAATGATCCAAATGTCATTTCCACGACTGCATTTGACCCCGTTGTTATAAGCATTTAAAGCAAATTGTATTTGTTTTCTTAAATCAGCTTCTTTTGTAGCCGGGTTGTTTTTTAAATAAGTTGCTACATACCGATCGATGGTAATTGGAATAAATGCCATGTTTATTTTTTTTAAGATGCTAATCATTGTGTTATCTTCATACTGATAAATAAAATAAATCAGCGGGAATCTGATTGGCCAAATACGTACCGTTCAGCATGATAAATTTACGGCATGACGTCATACAAAATACTAAAAGTAATTTGTCGTAAAACAAATATTCCGCACAACGATGGCGACAGTGGTATTTGCCAGCAGATTTCGTCTATACTCTGTTAGCATCTATATCAATGCAATTGTTGAAATAAAAACCACTTAGAATATTTAGTACGTCCTACTGCGATGCAACGATGTTGATGAATGCTATTCTTACCGATTCAAACAAAAGAGAGAATATTACAACGATACCGTTCTTTATACAACTTCTCTTAAAAATCTTACACTTTAAAATGAACCATTATTGCTGCACCGTGTATTTATTTTTTTCGGTTACGCCTTCCCAATCGTCGGTGCGGAAAGGGGCGGCTGGAAATTGTTCCTTATTAAACAGATTGCCTTCGGTAGCATCATCAACCCAGTTGTATCGAACGGCGACCGGTTCGCTAATTTCATCAGCGTACACAATTATTTTATCTCCTTCTACCATTGCTTTAGCATACTGAAATTGTTTGTCGGCGGCTGCTATTTCAAAACCTTTGATGTAGCCATACTTATCTTTTACCAACCAGGCGGTTCCGGTATGGCTGAATGTTAGGATTATTTTTTTGCCTTGCACTTTCATGGATTGATACATTGGGCCATTACTCTCACCCGGCTGTTGGTACAAATCGTGTAAGGCAATGCAGGCGAGTCTTTTACCAACATCCTGCTTGTTTTTGGGATGTATATCAGCAGGGTTTCCAATGTCTGTAGTAATAGCCATACCGGTATGCGGCAGGCTTAGTGTCATCGCCTGGGCTTCTCTTAACTCGGCCCAGTTACTTCCATTTTTACTATTGGCTGCTGCAGAACCAAAGGTAGAAAGCTGCACAAACAAAAACGGAAAATCACCTTGTTCAAAATGTTGCCTCCAGTCGTTGATCATCAACGGAAAGGCGGTGCGATACTGGTAGGCACGACCTGCATTGCTTTCGCCCTGGTACCAGATGGCGCCCTGTATAGTGTACTGCACCAGCGGGTATAGCATGGCATTGAACAAAAGGCTCGGGTAATCATTGGGACCAACAGAGGTCGCGGAGGCGGGTATTGCTGCAACCCTGAATGTCCAGGCGCCAGCCAGCGATTGTAGCTTATTACCAATCGTTATATTCATATCTGTAGCCAGGCCGTATGCGCCACCACCGCCGCCTGTATCACCTACCTTGATGGAGATGGTATTTTTACCTGCTTTTAAAATGCCGGCAGCAATCGTATATTTTCTTGGTGTGTTGTAACCGTCTGTGGTACCCACTTTTACGCCATTCACAAAAGTTTCATCATTGTCATCAATCATTCCGAGGTTAAGGATAGCGGCCCTGCCATCATCGGCATCACTGATGATAAATGTTTTTCTAAACCAAACGGTGCCATCCAGGTCAGGCAATCCTTGTGCTTCCCATAAGCCTGGCAATTGCATCACCGGCCATTTGCTATCATCAAAACTGGCATTCTTCCAGTCGGCTGTGTTGGCGTTGTTTTCAAAATTGCCTTGTATTTTTTTAATATTGTTTAAGGTGGTTTCTGCACGTTTTTTAATGAATTGATCCATGTTGTTGTTGCCCATGGCGTTGGCTACATATTTCATTTCAGGGGCATTTTCAAATGCTTGTTTGCTCGTCCAGGCTTCCGATTGAGTGCCGCCCCATGATGTGTTGATGAGGCCGATGGGCACTTTTAACTGGTTGTACAATTGTCTTGCAAAAAAGTAAGCAGTGGCTGAAAAATCGCCTGCTGTGGCGGGGCTGCATACTTTCCAGTCGCCACCAGTAATATCATCTTTCAATGTAGTACTAACGGCATTGGGTACTTTAAAATGTCGTATCTGTGGATAGTCTGCTGTACTAATTTCCTCCTGGTAATTATTTATTTTACCCCAGCCATCAATCGGCATTTCCATATTGGACTGACCGCTACAGATCCAAACTTCTCCTACTAAAATATTTTCAATAGCTACCTGGTTTTTTCCTTTCACTAACAATTGAAAAGGACCGCCTGCATTTTCTGGTGCCAGCATTACCTGCCATTTGCCTGTTTTGTCAGCCTTAGTAGTTTTTGTTTGTCCATTAAATTGAACAGTAACTTTTTCGCCGGCAGCCGCAAAGCCCCAAATGCTAATGGGTTTGTTGCGTTGCAATACCATGTTATCGCCAAAAATTTTCGGCATGGTAATGTTGGCATAACTGGTTGCAATCAAAAGGAGGATTAATAAAAAGACGATCGTTTTTTTCATCTCAAGCAATTTGTTAGTGGGTGATTTTTTGCTTTGCTAAAGTATGTAAAAAGAGGGGAGTAGCCTGACGAGTTAAGCCAGCACGGTGAGAATTTTATAAAATGTATTTTTTGGACAATGACCGCAATTCTCCACAGGCTTATTTGTCGACTTTTAAGGCTTTGAACGAACAATGAATTGTAATGACGAATGCAAATGCAATTGAGGATTGTGGCTTACAAAGTACATTCACTATTTCACCAGAAGCGCTGCACCATGCAATATTTTAATCCTCTAATGATGATGCAGATGGCACAAGGACACTAATCGCTTCCGGGATAATCTCTGCTACCAGTCTTTTAGTTTTACCCAAATACTCACCATCTATCTGGAAGTGCATTGCCCGTTTGGAACTCAATACAAGGTGAGCCGTTTGCAGCAATTGTGTTTTTTCATTATTGAGCCGGTCCCTGAAAAAGCGCATCTTAAAAATTTCAGTAAATGAAATTTTGCGGATGATTACAACTTCAAATAAGCCGTCTTGCAAACTACCCAGCGGATTAATTACTACGCCATTTCCGTATTTGGTACCATTGGCAATTACCACCATTGCGGCATCTCTTTTAATGAAAGCATCATCGGACTTTATCTTAACATCCATTCTATTATGCTGCCAAAGTACTTTGCAGGCCGATTTAAAATAGCCCCACATTCCCCTCGTATTTTCTTCTTCAAATTTCTTTACTACAAAGGCATTAAAGCCAATATCGCTCAAGTGGATACATATTTCATCATTCACTTTTACCAGGTGAATTTTTATTTGTTCACCCTGTTCTATAATTTCAAATGCTTTTGTATAATCTGCAGGGATGTCAAATTCTTTTGCCATGCCATTGGCAGACCCGGCCGGGAAAATACCCAGAGGTATAGTGGTATTCATCAATGCCTCTGCCACCATTTTCACCGTACCATCACCACCTACAGCTATCACCTTTTCTGGCTGTAAAGATTGAATGGTTGCTTTCAATTCGTGAAGGGGGCAGTTTTTAGATAATATGTGTACAATCGCCTTTACCGGTTTTTCTTTGAAATGGGTTATTATCAATTCGTTCCAGTCAGTGCTGTTGTTGCCTGAAAAGGGGTTTACAATAAAAAGTAAATTTTGCACATAGTTGCTTGATAACATACTGGTTGTTTTAATTGTTGATTTTCGTTATGGCAAAAAAAAGAGTGCTAAAATTATACCGGGGTTTGGACACTTGATAGGGTGTTGTTTGTTAGTAATTTTCATGACGATCCGTTTATTTATGAAATGCTCATACAAAAATATGGAAACCCCATTGCTGCCGTATATATCATAAAAGTTGTGCCGTACTCTGCCAGATGGCCACCGAATAAATTTGAAAAATTATTGAGGGAAGAAACATTCCGGTTTTGCAATTTACTCATAGTGGGGAAGCCATTGCACATTCCAGAAAAATCGATTTGATTACGATTTAATTTTTCAATAAAAAAATGGTGGTATTATGTAAAGAATAAAATGATGGTTCAATTTGTAAATGATCAATTTCATCATTCAACCATTCACCATTCACAATTCACCACTAACGCTTCTATTTCACCTTTTCTTGTATGATAAATACCGCAGGCACCGGACGCTCTAAACCTTTATCACTAGGCTTGATTGTTTCCTTTCCATTGATGAGCATGCAACTGCTTCCACCACCATCTAAATTGAGCGCCTCTTTGCATCCAAGTTCAATCATTAGCTGAGCTGCCTGTATTAAACTGGCGCCGTCTGCTATGCCGGGGTTACGGCCTTCTATTACCATGATAATGAGTTGATTGTTTTTTGTATATCCCATCAAGGTTCTGGGATGCATATCATTGATGGCTTTACCCGTAAATTTTAGTTCTTCATTGTTGGTGATTTTTATAGCTCCGTTTTGAACCAACACCGGGCCACCACCCACTGCTGTTTGCATCTTCCATTTTTTAACGCCCGCTGACGATGATTTTTTTAATGCCATCGGGCTGTTTTGCATTAAATCACTAAACGGGCGGATGCTAAAAGAATCTTTCCAGGATTCAATAATCTCTTGTGATGCATAAGCAAATTTTTTAGAAGAATCTGTATATATCCATGCCACATCTGCCGACCTTTTCTTCGAAATACCCAATGCCCCGTTTAATGAATGGCGATACGTAAGGGTGTCTGCCGCTTTGCCTGCCATTGAATGAATATTATAAGAAACGAGCTGACCGTTTTTAATAACAATGTTAAGATTCTGATTGGTGGCGAATGAAAAGAAGGTGCTGTTTACAACAAGCAAAGGCGATTCGTTTTTTTTAAAAAACTGTGCAGGAGTTAGTCTTCTTTTATAAGTAGTATCGGTGGTAAACGTTAGTGTTTTATTTTTAAGATCAGCCTTCACATAGTAAGCTCTGAAAGGTTTTCCATCAAGTGAATCTATTGTAGTGTACACATTCATCCCGTTTGGTAAAGGAGTATACCTGTCATTTACGTTTATCCATTTTACCTGTGCATTTAAATTCGTATAAAATAAAAGCGCAGCAAAAAATATAAAATTATGGTAGAGTTTACTTCGCTGTTTAAGTAAATAATTTGGCGGTTGCTGCATAATTAGGGCATTGGTGTAATCAATTATCTAAACCAGATAAAGGAATTTTTTTGTAAAATTGTGCGAAGGCAAGTTTAACGCTACCTCAAAAATAAACCGACATATTATTGAACTTTTATAATGGGTTTCATTTGCTGGTTATTACCGTTTTGAAACCGCAGGTAGTACATACCTGCCTTATAACCCGACAAGTTTATTTCTTTGGTAATGGTTTGTGGGCGATCGTAAGTTGTTTCCAGCAATGTAGCAATCAAAATGCCTTCCGGCGAAACTAACTGAATCAATGTATGTCCGCCTGCTGTATTGAATTCAATTTTTGTATTTCCCACAACCGGATTGGGAGTGTTTTTTATCAGCACAGTTTCTGAAGATGTCATTCTTTGAAATGGAGTACAGTTTGTATTACTGCAAACGTTTATTTCGTTGAAGTTTTGTAACATAATCTGCTGGAGGCTGCCGGAATCCTGGCAAAGCCAACGCTTCATAATGCTGAAATAGATGCTTCTAAAATCGTTTTGCAAAGCTATATTATCATTTACGCCAGCTATTGCAGGCAACACAGGGCTTGTGCCAATTATTCCACCGGTTGCCTGTGTGCCAAAAATAAACATGGGGGCTGCATACCCATGATCGGTACCGCCGCTGGAGTTACTTTTTATGCGTCGGCCGAATTCACTAAAGGTCATCCCCAGGACACGCTGGTCTTTATTCATTAATTTTAAGTCGGAGTTGAATGCTTTTACAGCATCTCCCAATGTGGCCATTAAATTGGCATGTGCGCCGGTAGAGGTGTCATTTGAGTTTGTTTGGCCTGCATGCGTATCAAAGCCGCCGAAACTTACAACATATATTTTTGTTTTCAAACCACCGTTTATAAGGCGGGCAACTATTTTTAGCTGGTTGGTAAGTGAGTTGGTTGGGTAGGTAGCCAGGGTCGTATTTCCTGGCAGGTTGTAGGCATTTTTTACAGCATTGTAATATGTCTGGGCCTGCTTCGATACTTCCCTTACGTATTGAAGTTTTGCTCCCATGGGCGTGTTGCCCGGCACTATGTCTTCACCTCCATCTGCATTGTTGATGAATGCATTCGGGTCACTAATGGTATATCCCATTGGTGATGATGGGCCCAGTAAAGAGAGCGAAGTGCCAGAACCAAATTGTATACCCAATGGATCGGGCATATCAGCAGTAGGATAAACACCAGGATAACCCGGGTATTCTCCATTAAGATAACGACCCAGCCAACCATCATTCAAATACTGGTCGCTTGCAGCGCCAGTCATCCAGATATCCGTGGCTCTGAAATGTGAAAAGCTGGGCCTGGGATAGCCGGCAGATTGAATGATACAGAGGTTTCCATTATTGTATAAATCACGAAGGCCGGTTAAAGAAGGGTGTAATCCTGTGGCATTGGTTCCGGTTAATGCAAGTACTTTATTTTGTGCGATGGCAATATTTGTTCGGGCGTTTACATAATTGCTGTATTGATCCAATGGTAAAACGGTATTTAAGCCATCATTGCCACCGCTCATTTGAATCACCACCAGTATGTGATCGTTGGTTGTGCCGGGAGGAAAGAAATGCCCCAGTAAATTATCATCGGTATGGGCTGTAAGGCCAAAGCCATTTAATGCACCTGGCAATCCTACTGCAGTGATGGACGTGTTGCGAATAAAGTTTCTGCGTTTCATTTTACTTAAAATATTTATCAGTTTAAAACAACCAGTTTACATCAATTGGTACTCTTCCAGCTTACTTAAAAAGTATTGTGCCAGCGCTTTTAGCCTCCCATTTACCACACTAAAATTATTAAGGTTTTCCGGGGCAGCCAGGTAAGTATTCCAGGCAGCCGTCCAGTAGTTATCAGTCGTTTGGCCGGTCAGTAAAATATCTGTTTTTATCTTGTCCCGCAAGGGTTGACTAAGTGTTCTTCGCAACAGGTATTTATTAAAATCAAGTACAAGTTGATTTGGATCAGCCGGGTTACTCATACGCCTGGCAAAGTCTACTACATCAAAAAATAACCTAAAGCCGCCATTACTGTAGCTACTGTTCACAAGCGTGTTCACCAGGTTTTGCCGTTTAGAAAAGGTATCTGTGTTGATCCAGAGTTTGTCAAAAAGAGGCGTTTGGTAGTAGGCAGGAAAACCAGATACGTTAGGTGGGTCACCCAGGTTTTGTTCCAGCGTATTCATGTAGCTGCTGCCCAGGTAAGTAAGGTGACGGTAAAGCAACTGTGGATTTGATTTTGGGGGAAAGCGAAGTTTGCATTCCCGTACCATCCC
>Ga0105044_10001002_pt1 | contig 36711 bp, 31 predicted proteins | sample MAT01_FD_78092 | JGI IMG/M metagenome (GOLD analysis project Ga0105044, IMG submission 78092) | Freshwater microbial communities from Lake Fryxell liftoff mats and glacier meltwater in Antarctica - MAT-01 | ecosystem: Environmental > Aquatic > Freshwater > Ice > Liftoff microbial mat | place...
CCGGGAATGCTGATGTACGCAGGACTCTCGACCCGGCCGGCGTCGCGTGCCCCGACGGACCGGCGTACACCTTCCCGGATGAGATAGTCCATGAGCGATCGCCACACGTTTCACTGCGGCGAGATCACGGCCGCTTTTCGAGCGGGATGTACGGCTGGTCGTTCTTGCCGACGGAGATTTGGTCGGGGCGGAAGATGCGGTTGCCGACGAGTTGTTCGTGCCAGTGGGCCAGCCAGCCGGCGATGCGGCCGATCGCGAAGATCGGCGTGAACAGGTCCGTCGGGATGCCCAGCGACTGGTAGACGACGCCGGAGAAGAAGTCGACGTTCGGGTAGATGCCCTTCGGGCCGTAGATGCCGACACAGATCTTTTCGAGTTCGAGGGCGGTCTCGTAGTTCTTCGGCCGGCCGGACTCGGCGAAGATGTTCTCGGCCATCTCCTGCACCACGGTCGCCCGGCCGTCTTTGACCTTGTAGACGCGGTGGCCGAGGCCCATCACTTTGAACTTCGGGTCGGCGGCACGCTTCACGTCGAGCCACTTCTGCACGTTCTCGGGGCTGCCGATCTCTTCCAGCTGGACGAGCACCTCTTCGTTGGCCCCGCCGTGGAGCGATCCTGAGAGCGAGCCCACGGCCGCAGCCATCGCCTGGAAGGGGCTGGCGAGCGTGGAACCGGTGACGCGAGCGGTAAACGTCGAGGCGTTCATCGTGTGCTCGGCATGCAGCGTCAGGCAGGCGTCGAGCACCTTGGCGGCGGCGGGCGTGGGTTCGCTGCCGTGAAGCATGTACAGGAAGTTGGCCGCATGCCCGAGGTCCGGCCGGGGGTCGAGGGCCTCCTCGCCGCGGCGGTAGCGATCGAACGCAGCCACCACGGTCGGAAGTGCGGCAATCAGGCGAAGCGAGGCTTCCCAGTTCTTGGCGGGGTTGGTCACCACCCGGCAGGGATAGTAAACACCCAGGGCCGCGACGGACATCTGCAACACGTCCATCGGGTGGGCGGTGCTGGGCAGTTCGCGAAGCATGTCCAGCAGCTTGAAGTGAACCTTGCGGCGCTGGCGGAGGTCGTGATCGAAGTCCGCGAGTGGCTTCTGCGTGGGGAGATCGCCCTTGATGAGCAGCCAGGCGACTTCCTCGAAACAGCTTTCCTTGGCGAGCACATCCACGGGGATGCCGCGGTATTCGAGCCGGGCTTTTTTGCCATCCAGGAAACTGACCGCCGACTTGGCGGCAGGAACATCTTCCAGCCCGGGGCGGTACTCGAGTTCAGTGCTCATGAGGGATGTCTCAGGAAATCGCGTGAAGTAGGCGGCGTGGTTAAGTTCAGCATATGGAAGAGCCAGCGAAACGCGAAGTCAGACGATTCGCAGAAGCACTTTCCCGGTATTCCCCGGCCTCGCGGCGAAGGCGACCGCCTCTCGCACTCGCTCCAGGGGGAAACTCTCGGCGATCTCCGTGGCCAGCGCTCCCGAGCGAATCAACGACCGCACTTCCCTGAAATGTCGCAGGATCCGCCGGACTCGTTGCTTCTTCGCCCAATCGGCCAGCCAGAACCCCTCGACACGTTTGGAGCCGCCGATAAGCATTCGCGGGTCCACGGTCACGGATTCGCCGGAGAGCAATCCGAACAGCAGGGCATGGCCGCCCCGGCCGAGCGAGGCGATCACCTGCGTGCCCACGACGCCGCCGACCGGATCGATCGCGTAGCGAACACCATCGTTCTGAAGGGTGCGGCGAACCTGTTCGTCGATGGGGCCGTCGGATTCCACCAGCACGACATCGGCACCGAGAGCCTTGAGTTCGTCCACTTGCTCGCGGCGGCGGACGACGTTGATCGTGCGGTAGCCGTAAGTCTTCCCGAGGCGGATGATCATCTTGCCCAGGGCACTTCCGGCAGCAGATTGCAACAGCCACTCGCCCGGTGGCACGGCCAGGACGTGCTTCGTCATCGCGACCGCAGTGGCCGGGTTCACGAAGAAGCAGGCCGCCTGCTCGTCGGTCAAGTCCGAAGGAACCGGGAGCACCTGCCGGGCGGAGGTGATCGTGCGTTCCTGCCAGTTCCCGATGCGATCGTTGATGACGGCGACTCGCTTGCCCTTTCGCAGCCAGCCGAGAAGACCACCGCCCGTGGCTTCCACAACGCCCACGCCCTCGAATCCTGGCGTGGCCGGGAATCGCGGCTTCAAGCCGTAGCGCCCCTCGATGTACATGAGATCGGACGGATTGATGGGGCTTGCAATCATGCGAACGAGAACTTCCCCACGCCCCGGGGCGGGTGTCGGAACGTCGCGAAGTTCGAGCACTTCCGCAGGCGGCCCGTGACGATCGAAGACGACGGCTTTCAAAGCGAATCCTCAATTCCTTTGGTGGACCTGGGCCGATTCATTATCCTGGCAACGAGAGTTCGCGGCCAGCGGGGGATGGAAGCCTCATGACGTTCACCGAGTTTCTCAACCGCTTCTGGCAGGATCTGGCGGCTTACAGCCTCATCCTTTACCTGCTGCTGTCGGTGGGCACGCTCATCTGGATTCTACAGACGAAACGGGACACCATGTCCGCAATCGCCTGGAGTCTCACGGTGATCCTGATGCCGCTCTTCGGGGCGATCCTATTCTTTTTCTTCGGGATCCAGAGCGTCCACCGCCCACTGCAACGGCGCCGCCAGCGTCGACAGACTTACCATGCCCGTTCGCGATCCGGCATGCGAACTCTTCCGACACCGACCACGCTCGAGCCGCCCTGGGACATGGTCGCCCGCATCGGGAACCACATCGAAGGCTTCCACGTTCAGGCGGGCAATCGCGTCCAGTTCTTCCACCACGGCGAGCCGGCGTATGAGGCGATGCTGCACGCCATCGAGTCGGCCAAGTTGCACGTCCACCTCGAGTTCTTCATCTTCCGCCCGGACGAATCCGGTCGCCGTTTTATCACCGCCCTCACCGCGGCTGCCAAACGGGGCGTGGAGGTTCGCTTCCTTTTTGATGCGGTCGGTTCGTACATCCTCTCGTCGAAACTGCTCGCCGAGTTGAAAGCCGCCGGCGGAAAGACGGCGGCGTTCCTGCCCATCTTGAATCCGCTCTATCGCATGAGGATCAATCTCCGCAATCACCGCAAGATCCTCGTGACCGATGGGAAGACCGGCTTTACCGGCGGCCTCAACATTGGCGATGAATATCTCGGCAAGCACCCCCAGTTCGGCCCCTGGCGGGACACGCACTTTCAACTGGACGGGCCTGCCGTGGAATCACTTCAGCGTGTCTTTCTCGAAGATTGGTACTTCGCCGCGGAGGAATTGCTCGACGATGAAAAGTATCGGCCCCGGCAGCCCTCGATGGGCACGACGCCCGTGCAGGTGGTCCATTCCGGGCCGGACAACGCTTACAAGGTGATCCGCGAGACGTACGTCTCAGGCATCCTTCGCGCTCGCAAGCAAGTCTGGATCGCGAGCCCGTACTTCGTGCCGGACGCGGGCCTGCTGGACGCGATCATTCTCGCAGCACGCTCGGGGATCGATGTGCGCTTCTTGGGCCTCTTCCGGCCGGATAAATGGCTGCCCTTCCTCGCGGCTCGCTACTACTGGGAAGCCCTGCTCGCCGCGGGCGTGAAGGTGTACCAGTACGCCGCGGGGATGATGCACGCGAAGTATGTGCTGGTGGATGGCGAGTGGGCGTCGATTGGCACCGCAAACTTCGACAATCGCAGCCTGTACCTGAACTTTGAAGTGAACTGCCTGATCTACGACCCGGTCGCCGTGGCCGAGTTGGAGAAGCACTACTTGTTGGATCTGGAGAATTCGGTGCAACTGGATCCGTTCGTCTTCGCGTCGAGGCCACGGATCGGGAAACTGGCGGAGAATGCCTGCCGTCTGTTCTCGCCAGTGCTTTGAGGATTTCCGGTTGCGACGAAGGTCTCTGGCGAGACACAAAGTAGTCGGGTTTGAGCCGCTTGCATGTGCTGCTGCAAACCTGACCGTCAGTAGTTGCAGGCCAGGGTCATGCTGCTCAAGGGATGTTTGCCAGAATCCGTTGGCGGATAGGCGCGTCCGGACTTCCAATTCTCGTGGCAATTCCCTGGAAGAGATGGTATCCTGGCATGACCTGCCGGAATTCCTCGTTCACCTGAAACAGCTACGTTGCCATGAGCCGATCACTTCTCTCGCTTGGAATCCTGGCGTTCGCAGCGTCCTCCACCTGGGCAGCGGACACAAGGCCGCCCCGTTTTGAAGAGGATGTCCGCCCGATCCTGAAGGCCAACTGCTTTGAATGCCACGGCGAGGAGGCGAAGCCAAAAGGCGGGCTCGACCTCCGCCTGAGCCGGCTTATCCGCACGGGAGGCGACACGGGCCCGTCGGCCATCGCGGGGAAACCGGAGGATAGCCCGCTGCTTCAAAGGGTGGTCTCGAACGAGATGCCGCCGGGGAAGAAGAAGCTCACCGCGTCCGACAAGGAAATCATTCGCCGCTGGATCGCCGCGGGAGCGAAGTCGGATCATGCAGAGCCGGAGACGCTTGCCACTGGCTTCCAGATCACCGAGTCGGACCGCAATCACTGGGCCTTCCGATCGATCGCCGCGCCGACGCCTCCTGGCACCGCCAAGAATCCGATCGATGCTTTCCTCCTCGCGAGTCTGACGCCCAAGAATCTCGGCTTCTCGCCCGAGGCTTCCCGTGAGGTGCTGATTCGCCGGGCGTACTTCGACTTGCTGGGGCTGCCGCCGAGCCCGGAAGAGGTCGCGGCTTTTGTAAAGGACGCCTCGCCCAACGCCTGGGAGCAGCTGATCGACAGGCTGCTCGCGATGCCGCAGTATGGCGAGCGCTGGGGCCGCCACTGGCTCGATGTCGCGGGCTACGCGGACAGCGAAGGCTACGCGGCCCAGGACACGGTGCGTGTCAACGCCTGGAAGTACCGCGATTACGTTGTCCAGAGCTTTAACGCGGATAAGCCGTTCGATCAGTTCATCCGCGAACAGGTCGCAGGGGATGAACTCCTGGGCGCTCCGCCCCGAGCGTTTCCGCCCGAGGTCGTCGAGAAGCTCACCGCCACCGGTTTCCTCCGCATGGCGCCGGATGGCACCGGCAACGTGCCGGCGGCGGATCAACTCATCGCTCGCAACCAGGTGATGATCGAGACGGTCAAGATCGTCACCAGCTCGTTGATGGGCCTCACCGTGGGCTGTGCCCAGTGCCACAACCACCGCTACGACCCCATCTCGCAGGTGGACTACTATCGCATTCGAGCCGTCTTCGAGCCAGCCTTCGACCTGACCGCCTGGAAGCCCCCGGCGGGGCGTCAACTCTCGCTCATCAGCGCCATTGACCGCAAGAAGGCTCTCGAAATCGAGGCGAAGGCGGCCAAGATGGATGCCGAGCGACTCATGAAGACCAACGCAGTGATCTCGGCCGTGCTCGAAAAGGAACTCGCGAAGCTTCCCGAGGCGATTCGCGAGAAGGCCCGCGCCGCAGCGAAGGCATCCGTGACAAAACGAACAGCCGAGCAGAAGAAGCTTATCGAGGCCAACCCCACGCTGAACGTCTCGGCAGCTTCGCTCTATATGTATGACAAGCAGGCGGACGCGGGGATCAAGAAGGAAGCCGAGGAGGTCGCCCAGCTTCGTGCGAGCAAGCCCGTGATCGACTCGGTGCGGGCGCTTTACGAGGTGCCGGGAAAGGTGCCTGCGACGGTACTCTTTCACCGTGGCGACCCCGAACAGCCGAAGGAAGAGGTGGGCCCCGGAATCCTCGAGGTGCTCGAAGACCGCCTGCCGCTCCCGGCTCCGAAGGCGAGCCCCGCGGGCAGTGGTCGCCGCCTCGCGTTCGCTCACTGGCTGACGGATGCCAAGAATCCCCTCACCGCTCGCGTGCTGGTCAATCGCTTCTGGCACGAACACTTCGGCCATGGCCTGGTCCGCACCCTTGGCGACTTCGGCCGACTCGGCGAAAAGCCCACCCACCCCGAACTGCTGGACTGGCTCGCCAGCGAGTTCATCGCGAAAGGCTGGAGCGTCAAGCATCTGCATCGGCTGATCATGACGAGCCAAGCCTATCGCCAGGCTTCCAGAAGAGATCCGAAGGCGGATACGGTCGACCCCGATAACCACCTCCTGAACCGATTCCCGCTGCGACGGCTCGATGCCGAGGCGATCCGCGATAGTGTGCTGAGCGTCTCGGGGGCACTCAATGGTCAGCTGTTTGGTGCTCCCGTGCCCGTGCGTGAGAACGAGGTGGGCCAGGTGGTGCTGGGTAACGACAATCGCGACGGGGCCGGCCGATTCATCGCCTTGAAGCCGCTTCCAAAGGGTACTGAGTTCCGCCGTAGCCTGTACGTGCAGGTTCGCCGCAGCTGGCCGCTGGGCGATCTGGCAGCGTTCGACTGGGCGAGCGTGGAGCCGAACTGCGAGATCCGCAATAGTTCGACCGTGACGCCGCAATCGCTGCTGCTGCTAAACGGGGACTTCCTCCAGCAGCAGGCGGAACTCTTCGCCGAGCGTGTGATGCGCGACGCGGGCAGCGATTCGAACCGCCGAGTCGAGCGAGCCTGGGCTCTGGCGTTTGGCGTCGCCCCCACCGCGAAGGAAACCGCCGACGCTTCCGCGTTCGTGAAGGAGATGCAGACGACCTTCGCCAAGACGCCCAGGCCGCAGACTCCGCCCGGCGGCAAGCCCGCACCTTCCCACGAAGTGCGAGCCCTGGCGGCCCTCTGCCAGGTGCTCATAAGCAGCAATCGCTTCCTCTATGTGGATTGAACCTGGAGCTTTCCGATGCCTCGTCTTGATTCCGAGTTCCGCACTCCGAGTTCCGCGTTTCTTCCAACCCGCCGCGAACTTCTGCACTCGGCCACGTTTGGCATCGGTACGGTGGCGCTGGCGCACCTGCTGAATCGCGAGGGTCTACTGGCAGCGCCGTCGAAGCCGGAACTGGAGCCGCGTTCGTTCGACCTCAAGCCCAAGCCGCCGCACCACGCGCCCAGGGCGAAGGCGATGATCTCGCTGTTCATGCAGGGCGGGCCGAGCGCCATGGAGACGTTCGACCCCAAGCCTGAACTCGACCGCCTCAACGGCAAACCCTGCACCGCCACCTTCAAGTTCGACAGTGTCGCCCAGGCCAGCACCACAGCGCTCGGCTCCAAGTGGAAGTTCGCCAAGCACGGCAAGAGCGGCCTCGAAGTCTCGGAACTTCTCCCCCACATGGCCGGCGTGGCTGACGACCTCTGCGTCGTTCGCTCGATGCACACGGACGTGAACAACCACGTCGCATCGACGTTCGCGCTCTCCAGCGGCCGGATCACCGCGGGCCACCCGGTGCTGGGAAGCTGGGTGTGCTACGGTCTCGGCGCCGAGTCGCAGGACCTGCCCGCGTTCATGGCCCTGCCAGACCCGGCGAGCCTGCCCGTCGGCGGTGTCGATCACTGGGCCAATGGCTGGCTGCCATCGATCTACCAGGGCACTGTCATCCGGGCACGCGAGCCACGAATCCTGAACCTGGACCCGCCTCCCCACCTTCGCGGCGAGCCTCAGGAGAAGTTGCTCAAGTATCTCGAACAGATGAACCGCGAACACCTCACCCCCCGCCCTGGCGAGAGCGATCTGGAAGCCCGCATCGCGACGTACAGCCTCGCCGCGCGGATGCAGACCGCCGCGAAGGAAGCTCTCGACATTTCCTCGGAGACCAAGCAAACCAAGACGATGTACGGCATGGACAACCCGGAAACCGCCGAGTACGGTTCACGATGCCTGATTGCTCGTCGACTCGTGGAACGCGGCGTCCGCTTCGTCCAGGTCTTCACCAGCAACCAGTTCTGGGACCATCACCTGGAGATCCAAACGAGGCTGCCCGTCTCCTGTAAAAAGGTGGATCAAGGTTCCGCAGCCCTGATCAAGGATCTCAAGCAGCGAGGCCTTCTCGATAGCACCCTCGTGACCTGGGGCGGCGAGATGGGTCGACTTCCCGTGATTCAGAGTGCCGCGGGCGGGAAGATCGGGCGTGACCACAACACCTACGGCTTCACCTGGTGCTTCGCGGGCGGCGGCACGAAAGCGGGCCACGTCCACGGCGCCACCGACGAGTTCGGCCACAAGGCCGTGCAGGACACCGTGAGCCATCATGACCTCCACGCCACGCTGCTGCACCTCTTCGGCCTCGACGCAACGAAGCTCGTCTACAAACGCAACGGCCTGGAGCAGACCATCCTGGACGGACAGGCCGGCCGAGTGGTGAAGGAAATCCTGAGTTGAGCGACGCGACGAAACACCCCCCGACGACGGGGTGAAGCCAAGTTTTATGGCCCTCTAAAGTAGGTCACTCGCTCCGCGAGTGACGGCTTCTCATTGAGAAGCAGGTTGATTGACAGGAGATCCACCGCGTCCTCGTGATTCAGCAACCACTCGCGGAGCGAGCGGACTACATTGAAGACGCAGAGAATCTGGATGCACCCCCTGACGACGGGATTCGCGTCATCGGCTTGTCGATGGAACGCGCGGTTCGTATCCTCACCTTCTACGAAATGGGCCATTCTGTTGTTGGCCCTAACCCTCGGACCCTGACCCCGAAACTAACCATGTCCCTCGATAAGAGCCTGAAGCGTAAAGGCGGAATGACCCGGCCGCGGTGCGTGATGACGCGAGCGGAACGGATCGCCAAGATGGTCGAGAACGGCAAGTGGGCGGATGGCACCAGCCCCTTCGGCCTGCCGAAGACCCGCGTTCAGAAGGTCGTGCTGAAGAAGAAGAAAGAGAAGGTCGCCGAGGGCGACGCGGCCGCAGCCCCGGCCGCGGGGGCCAAGCCGGCCGCGGGGGCCAAGCCGGCCGCGGGCGGCAAGAAGTAAGCGAACGGGTGAAGGAGTGAGCGAGACGAGGGGCAAAGCGTCCCCCGCGGGTTCACTCCTTGGCGCTTTTCTCCCACCCTTCAGGTTCCCATGTCGCTCGCTGCGATCGCTCTGGGCAGCAACCTCGGTCCGCGCGAGGCCACGCTCCAGGCGGCCGTGCGGCGCTTACGAGCCGAACCCGGTTCGCGCGTCCTCACAGCTTCTCACTTCTACGAAACCGCTCCCATCGATTGCCCGCCGGGTTCCGGTGCGTATCTCAACGCGGTTCTGACTCTCGAAACCGATCGCTCCCCCGGTGAACTTCTCGCACTTCTCCTTCGCATCGAGGCGCAATTCGGCAGGATTCGCGGCGATCGTAACGCTCCTCGAACGCTCGATCTGGACGTTCTCCTTTACGGCCAGACGCAATCCTCGACGCTGGATCTCATCCTGCCCCACCCCCGCATGCACGAACGGGCCTTCGTGCTCGTGCCCCTGGCGGAGATCGCGAGCGAAACGATTCACCCCACCCGCGGGAAGACCATCGCGGAACTTCTCGCGGACCTGCCCCAGGCCGAACGAGACGAAGTGAGACTCGCAACTTCCCCCATCGTGGCGAATCCCGGGCGATGTCAGGGGCTGACGTGTCTCGTCACCGGTTCCAGCAGCGGCATCGGGCAGGCCATCGCCGCAGCGTTCACGCGAGAAGGAGCCAAGATCGCCACGCACGGCCGAAGGTCTGGCCCTGGCCGGCATTTCGCGGCGGATCTCCGTGACCCCTCCGCGGTTGATCGCCTGGCCGAGGACGCCTGGAACGCATTCCCGGAGGGGCTCGATGTGCTCGTCTGCAATGCCGGGGCGGACACGCTCACAGGCGAGGCGGCGAAGTGGTCCTTCGATCGCAAGCTGGAGGAACTCCTGGCGGTCGATCTGAAATCGACCATGACGCTTACGCGGACCATCGGCGCGAAGATGAAGAAGCGGGGCCGAGGATTGATTCTCACCGTCGGGTGGGACCAGGCCGAGACGGGCATGGCGGGCGACAGCGGCGAACTCTTCGCCGCCGTGAAGGGCGCGATCATGGCGTTCACCCGCAGCGCCGCCCTGAGCCTGGCGCCCGAAGTGCGAGTGAACAACCTGGCCCCTGGATGGATCCGCACGGCGTGGGGCGAGACGGCGTCGAAGGAATGGCAGGATCGCGTTCGACGAGAAACGCCTCAAGGCGTCTGGGGTCTGCCGGAAGACGTGGCCGCCGCCGCCGTCTGGCTCGCCAGCCCGGATGCTGCCTTTCAAACCGGCCAGACGCTGCGGATCAACGGCGGAGCAGTCCGGTAATTCTTTGACCTTGAGCCCCATCTGGACCCTGCCACCGCCGGGACAGTGACGCCGGGATCACGCTTCCCGGAAAAGGCCGTTCATGTAGCGAAGGACATCGCGAACAGAGATGACGCCGATGGGCAGGCCGGCTTCGACGACTGGCAGGTGGCGGTAGCCGCGAGCGTCCATCTTGCCCAGGGCGAAGGAAACCGTGTCCGTGCTGAGCACCGTCTCCGGATTCGAGGTCATGAAATCCCTCACGGGCAACTCGGCCAACCCCGGCTGACCTGCGATGCGTGTGAGGAAGTCCCGTTCCGTGACGATTCCAATCAGTCCTCCGGCGTCGTCGGTCACGAGCACAGCGCCGACACTCGCGGAAAGCATCTTCTGCATGACCTCGCCAAGATTGGCAGTCGGTGGCACAAGCACAGGCTTACGAGGCTGCAACACGGACACCGGATCGAACGCCAGATGTTCTTCGACGCGATCGTGAGGCAGGGGAGCGTCAAAACTGGTCAGCGGCTGCTGACAGTTCCGACACGCCTCGGCGCCGGGGAAGTTCAGATGGGCGCAATTGGGACAGTACATAGGCAATTTCAGAATGCGGCTTGTAAATCCCAAGCCAAGACGAGGTAAGACTGAGATCTTTCTATTCCAAATCCTGAAATTCGCATGACGCACGCTCTGCAGTAGGGAAAATTCCCAGCACAACGAATGGCAGAATCATGGGATTGTCGATAAGATTGTTCTGGAGTCTTGGTCGCCCCATGGGGATAATGAATCTTTTAATCGGATCAGGAGTGCCCAACATGAGCCGAGTGAAGTTTCTATCAGTGACAATCCTTACAGTCGCAGGGTTGCTGTCCGCTAGCCCCGATGCCCATGCTCAGTGGGCTGCAGCGGTGTGGTCTCCGCAAACCAATCGCTATGGGGCTGCGAACAATCTGAACAGCGAGTTCGATGCATTAGTTTCCGCACGCCTGCGTGCCAGTACGCCCGCTGGCGGTATCGTGGTGACCGCCTGCAATGGCGTGTGCGTCATCGTGATGGATACGAGAGGGCGTGTTGGCACAGGTGTCGGTTGGACACTCGACCATGCAATCCGAAATGCTCACAGGTACTGCCCACTAGGCGAAGTAAAAGTTTGGGCTAGCAGCCGAGAATTGCGGATTGACCGCAGAGTCGATCTCACAAAAGAAACGGAGCGAGATGCTGCACATCTTGCTCCGTTCGTTGCCTGAACACAAGCTTTCGATCACTCGACCGTCCAGACGTCCTCGGCCTTGAAGAGATCCTCGATCTTGCCACGGCCACGCTTGGTGATCACTTCGTTCATCTGGCCTTCGAGGAGCTCCTCGTAGGTCGGCTTGCGGACATTGCGAAGCACGCCGATCGGTTCGGGGAACGCTGGCATGGCCATTCGGCTCAGCAGATACGCCAGCGTGGCGTCCTCGGCTCGCTCGTCGTGAATGATCAGGTCGTCCGGGCCGCAATCCTTGCCGACCTCGACAACCTCGGGCTTCAGGCCGTTGAGGCGGATGCCCTTGTTGCGATCCTTGCCGAAGATCAACGGCTTGCCATGCTCGACGTAGACAGTGCTATCCGACTTGATCGTCTTGTCGGTGGCGTATTCGAAGACGCCATCGTTGAAGATCTTGCAATTCTGATAGATCTCCACAAAAGCACTGCCCTTGTGGGCCGCGGCCTTCTGAAGTGTCGCCACCATGTGCTGCACATCGACATCGATGGTTCGGGCCACGAAAGTCGCTTCCGCGGCGAGGGCCAGCGACATCGGGCGGACCGGGGTTTCAAAGGAGCCTTGCGGGCTGGTCTTCGTCTTGGTGCCAAGCCGGCTGGCGGGGGAATACTGGCCCTTGGTGAGGCCGTAGATCTCGTTATTGAAGAGGAGAATCTTGAGATCCACGTTGCGGCGCAGGGCGTGGATGAGGTGGTTGCCGCCGATGGAGAGTCCGTCGCCGTCGCCGGTGACGACCCACACTTGCAGGTCAGGGTTGGCAAGCCGCAGGCCCGTGGCGAAGGTGGGCGCCCGGCCGTGGATCGTGTGGAAACCGTAGGTGTTCATGTAATACGGGAACCGGCTGGAGCAGCCGATGCCCGAGACGAAGACCATCTTCTCGCGGGGGATGCCCACGGTGGTGAGGGCCTTTTTCATCTGGGCGAGGATCGAGTAGTCCCCGCAGCCCGGGCACCAGCGGACTTCCTGGTCCGTGGTGAGTTCTTTGGTCGTCAAAGTGGGGAGAGCGGTGGCAGCCATTTGGTTATCCTCGGAACGCTACTTTGAAAGCTATTCAATTAACGATAGAGAGAGTTTCCGTCGTCAGGTTGGCCGGGGAATCCCAAAACACTTTTCCATCTATCCGGTAGGAATTTCCCAGACACTCAACACAAGTACTTTTCGATCGTCCTCGATAATGTCAAACCACAGACCTAACGGAGACGAGAGAACGATTCTTGTTAGCGGCGATCCTCGTGATTCACCGACTTGTTTCGGATCGGGGCTCATGGGTAATTCGAGGCGATTCACCGTAGCCTTCACCAGGCGTTTATCGGAGGCATTCGTCCACAAGGCGACAAGCTCATCCTCGGCTGGCGGCGCGTATTCTACAGTGTACTTCATGGGGACTCGGCTTCGAGTCGTTGCATGATCTCCACGAGCGTTTTGCCGCTTCGATAGCGTTCACGCCGCTTCTGGATCTCCGTTTCCAAAACCGGGGGATTATAGCCCAGCGGGGACACTCCTGAAGGGACATTCGCCGGAATTGGCTGGAACCAACCCGCAACTCGACCAGAGTCGTCGATCACTTCGACGGGGGCGTTCGCCCGCCTCAAGGGTTCGGGTAGGTCCGAAAGCAACACTCCCATGTCAAGCTCCTTACAAATTCCACGATGGCGATGATCCGCTCACCCGCCGCTGAGGACGGCGGCGTCCGCGGCGGGCTTCGGGGCGTGCGTGCCGTTGCGTTCCACGTGGCCGAGGGTTCGCTCGATTGCGGCTTCGATCTCGCTGACGAGGAACGGCTTGCCCTGGATCTTGTTAAGGCCTTCCGCGGGGACAAGGTACTTGGCTCGCAACAGCCAGCTGAGCTGCCCGCTGTTGAGCTCAGGGACCAGGATCTTCTTGAACTTCTTGAGGACCGCGGCCGTGTTCTTCGGCATCGGGTTCAGGTACTTCATGTGAGCCTGGGCTACCTTGAGGCCGTGCTTCTGGCATCGCTGAACGGCGGTGGTGATGGCACCATAAGTGCCGCCCCAACCGATGACGAGAAGTTCCGCATCCGCGGGGCCATGCACTTCAAGATCGGGGATCGTCAGGGCGATGTTCTCGATCTTCTTCGCCCGGGTGCGCACCATGTGCTCGTGGTTCGCGGGTTCGTAGTTGATGTTGCCCGTGAGGTCCTGCTTCTCGATGCCGCCGATGCGGTGTTCGAGGCCGGGCGTTCCGGGTATCGCCCAGGGGCGGGCGAGGAATTCGTCACGCTTGTAAGGCAGGAACTTGCCGGCCTCACCGCTACCGTTTTCGTGGGCCTGGCCCTCGGCCGCGTTCGGGCCGGTGGGGTGCTTCACCTCGATGTTTGGCAGCTTCGCGATGTCCGGAATCTTCCAGGGCTCGGAGCCGTTGGCGATGTAGCCGTCCGAGAGGAAGAAGACCGGGCACATAAATCGAGTGGCAATGCGGACGGCCTCGTAGGCCATGTCGAAGCAGTCCGAGGGGGACTGCGCCGCGACGATCGCTACGGGGCACTCGCCGTTGCGGCCGAACATCGCCTGGAGAAGGTCCGCCTGCTCGGTCTTCGTTGGCAAGCCGGTGGAAGGGCCGCCTCGCTGGACGTCGATGATCACAAGTGGCAGTTCGGTCATGACGGCGAGGCCGATGGCTTCGCTCTTGAGGCAGACGCCGGGGCCGCTGGTGCCCGTGATGCCGACCGCTCCGCCGTAGCTGGCTCCGATGGCGACGCCGATGGCGGCGATTTCATCTTCCGCCTGGAAGGTCTTCACGCCGAAGCGACGGAGTTCCGCGAGCCCTTCGAGCACGCCGCTCGCGGGAGTGATCGGGTAGCTGCCGTAGACGAGCTGCTTCTTCGCAATCTGCGTCGCGGCGACGAGCCCGAGCACGGTGGCCTCGTTGCCCGTGATCTTGCGGTAAGTGCCCGCTGCGATCTTGGCCTTGGCCACCTTGTACTGCACCGGCAGCATCTCGACCGTCTCGCCGTAATTATACCCCGCCTTGAGGGCACGGCTGTTCGCCTCGACGTACATCGGGTTCTTGCCGAACTTTTCCTTGATCCACTTGAGGCTGTTCTCCATCGGCCGTTCGTACAGCCAGTAGACGAGCCCCAGGGCGAAGAAGTTCTTGCAACGGTCCGCCTCGCGAGGCGTGAGCTTGCACTCGGCGACGGCCTCACGTGTGAGCTTGGTGATTCCGACACGGACGACGCGATAGCCCTTCAGGCTGCCGTCTTCCAGGGGGTTGCTGGTGTACTTGGCCTTGTCGAGATCCGAGGTGCCGAAGCCATCCGAGTTGAGGATGAGGATGCCGCTCTGCTGGAGGTCGCGAATGTTCGTCTTGAGGGCGGCGGGGTTCATCACCACGAGCGCATCAAGATCGTCGCCCGGCGTGTGAATCTCGCTGCTGGAGAAGTGGACCTGGAAACCCGAGACGCCTGCGAGCGTGCCGGCCGGCGCCCGAATTTCCGCGGGGAAGTCCGGAAAGGTCGCGATGTCGTTGCCGATGAGGGCGGAGGTGTTGGTGAACTGGGTGCCAGTCACCTGCATACCATCGCCAGAGTCGCCGGCGAAGCGGATGGTGATGGATTCGACTTCTTCGACCCGCCGGTGGTGTCCGTTGACCGACGGAGGTGCTGCCGGCGCGCCGGCCGTGGCGGGAGAGTTGTTAGCGGAGCTCATGAAACCAAGTCCTCGAACGATGCGTCTTGGGAGAGCGCGAAGGAAAAGCTTGGGTGGATTGCCTGACTATACAAGTTCTACACATCCTATTGTCGGATGTCAGGGGCGATTCTCTTAAATGCGGAACGTATCGAACGCCGCCTTTGCGACATCGCCTGGTCGGGCGTTCACGCACCCTCGGCCTTATCGGGGTAATGGTTCGCAAGGGGCGGTTGGTTGTACACAAGGCCGGGAAAGTGCTCGACCAGGTAATGCACCACCTGCTTCACGGAGAGAATTCCCACGGGCCGGTCGGAATCGTCCACAACCGGCAGGTGGCGATAGCTGCCCGCTTCCATTTTACGGATCGCACTGCGAACCGAATCCCTGGGATGCACCACGGACGGGTCCGGCGTCATGCAGTCGGCCATCGGCGTTTCGAGCGATCGACCGCGGCCCAGGATTCGTGCCAACAGATCGCGTTCCGTGAAAAGGCCTTCGAGCCGGCCGAGTCGCGTCACCAGCAAGCAGCCGATGTTCTCGCGACGCATCAGTTCCACCGCCACGGAGACGGGTTCGCCTACATCGAGAAAGCGCGGAGGCCTCGGATTCAAACGCGAGACGCTGTCCACGCGGAGGTTGCGGGACAACTCCATCGGGAACATTGTCGGCAGAGGGGGAGGGCTGATCCCCGCGTGCGGTCGGCGGCCTGGAAATGGTATCATGCGTATGAAGCCAGCATGGCTGGGAGGTCTCGGAGGGTCATTGTGCGACGATCGCTCGCTTCGGCAACTGCCTGAACTCTCGATTCCAAAAGGTTCCGAGCTCCGATCGTCGTCAAACCCTACCAGGGAAGCGTGAAAACCGTAACTGTTGTGTCATGAGGCGTGGCTGGAACGCAACCCCAACTTCACGAGGTGCTGCCAATGCCCTCCCCCGATCGGATGCTCAACGCACTCCGCCAGGCGATCACGCTCACCCGGGCCACGCCCGGTCGCCGCGGGCATGTGCTTCATCTCCAGGATTGCAGCGAAGTCCTCGTGGCCGGAGACCTTCACGGCCATGTCGGCAACTTCCAGGCCCTGATGCTGGCCGCGGATCTCGAACGACACCCGACCCGGCACTTCGTTCTCCAGGAGATCATCCACGGCCGCTTTCACTATCCCCAGGGTGGGGACAAGTCTCATCAACTGGTTGATCTCTTCGCGGCGTTGAAGTGTCGCTATCCGAAGCGCGTGCACCTGATTCCCGGCAACCACGAACTCGCCCAGTGGACCGGCCGCATTGTCATCAAGGCCGACGTGAACCAGAACCGCCTCTTCGAGGACGGCGTACTCACCGCTTACGGCTCCGAAGCGGCCAATCGCATCTACGAAACTTACCTGGACCTGTTTCGCGTCTCGCCGCTGGCGATCTACTGCCCCAACCGCGTGCTGCTCTGCCACAGCCTGCCGCCGAGTCGTGCGCTGGCCCAGTTTGATCGGGCTCGCCTGGAGCGGGAGGACTTCGAGGAAATCGATCTGAACCCCGGCGGTTCGGTCCACAGCTTACTCTGGGGCCGCGACACGGAACCCGAGACGGTGCAGGCCTTCCTCGAAGTGATGGACGCGGACCTGCTGATCTCCGGCCACATCGCCTACGACGAGGGCTTCGGGGCCCCGAACGATCGCCAACTGATCGTGGACTGCTGCGAATCGCCCGCGGGGTATGCGTTGGTGCCGACGGATCGGCCGCTCACGCACGGGGAACTGCTGGCCTGCGTGAGAACGGTTTGAGACGACTCGTGGCCGAGGCCTCTGGCGATTTGAGCTCGTCTTCGACAGAATGAACGCCACCGAGATTGCCGCTCCGAGGATTGCATCCATGCCGATTGCCGTCGAATGCCCGAAATGCGAATCGACCCTCTCGGCCCCGGACTCGGCCGCGGGCAAGAAGATCCGCTGCCCGGAATGTCAGGCCGTGGTGCCCGTGCCAGCCGAGGACGCCGCGGAGGAAGCCCCACGCCCGAAGCGACGCAAGAAGCCGGCGGAGGCCGCCGAGGACGACGACCGCCCTCGAAAGCGAAAGCGGAAGGGAGCGAAACGCGCCGCCCCCGAGGAAGACGACGAACCCCTCGACGACGATGAAGACGATGGCGAAGGCCGCGGCGGAGGCGGAGGCGGCCCCACCATCCCCGCACCGGTCTGGATCGCTTATGGCATCTGTCTCCTCGCCATCCTTATTGGCATCGGTGCCTCCGTCTACGTGGTGAGGTCAGCCCGCGATCGAGACGAGCAGGCCAGAAGAGAGAGAGATCAACCCGTCGTCAAGCCTGCGTCGACGGACGACGCGGGGGCTGGAGCCGCGACGCCGTGACGCCTCCACGTTCGTTTCGTTCGCCCACCGACGCACAATGATGGAACGAATTCACCTGCCGACGGCGGACGGTCCCCGGGCTTACAGCCTGTTCGCGCCGTCATCGCCGCATCCACTGCCACTGGTGCTCTTCCTGCACGGTGCCGGAGGTTCCGCGGAATGGGCGGACGAAGAAACTGGCTGGTCTCGCCTGGCCGCATCGGAGCGGTTCGCCCTGGCGTTGCCGGAAGGACTTCCGCCCGATCCGGCGAAGCCTCCGAAGTTTCTCACCAATCCTCTCCGCTGGAACGATGGCTCGCCCGGCCCGACGGGCCTCCCTTCGACGGCGGATGATGTGGCTTTCCTGGCTCGCGTGATCGAGGATGTGAGCCAGCGAATTCGTGTCGACCCGGCTCGAATCTATACGACCGGCTTCTCGAATGGAGCGGGCATGACGTTCCGCCTGGCCGGTGGTCTCGCGGGGAAACTGGCCGCCATCGCTCCCGTGGCGGGGCTGTTCTGGTGTCGTGAGACAATGCCTGCCCGCCCCGTCCCGACGCTCTACATGATCGGCGATGCGGATCCACTCGTCCCCTGGCGGGGCGGCCGCGTGCGTTCTCCCTGGCTGCATCGCCTCGTGTCGAAGCCTTCCGTTCCGGAATCCCTGGAAACCTGGGCCGCCGCCAATGGCTGCGTCGCCGTGCCGCTGGTTGGATCGAGTTCGAGGGGAGTGCGAGTCGAGGTGTATCCAGGGCCGGTGGAGTGTCGCGTGCAAGTGATCGCCGGGCTCGGCCATCACTGGCCCGGCGGCCTCGGTCGGCTGACACCAAAGCTCGCGGGCCCACCCTCAAACGCCCTCGACGCCACCGCCGAGATCTGGCGATTCTTCAAGAACAGTTCGAATGACAAAAGCGAAGGGCTCGGATCGTCGAATTCGGAGTTGACGGAGTCTATTTGATACGACTTGGAATTGGCTTCGGGTTCGCCAGGGGCCTGTAGGGGCCACCCCGTCGCTGACGCTTCGGGATCGCCCTACCACTTCCGTGGCAGGGCTTGCGAGGTGGGCGAAGGGCCTCTACAATTCTGAGAGGTAATACGAAGTAATTCCTCATTCATGGTGCCTGCGATGAACCGTTCTCTCCTGGTCGCGGCCCTTGCCTTTGTGTCAGTCGGGTGTCAAAAGTCCCACACTCAGGACTGGCCGGATCGGCCGGGCCCGAAGGTGGTGGTGTCGTTCGCGCCGCTCTACAGCTTTGTGGCGAGCGTGGCGGGGGACGACGCCGTGGTGAAGAATGTGATGACGACCACCGGCCCCCACGATTTCAACCCGACCGATCAAGACGCTCGCCTGCTTCAGAAGGCCGATCTCTTTTTCATCAACGGCCTCGATCTCGACAACGCCAAGGCCAAGACGATGAAGCAGGGCGTCGAGAACGCCAGGCTTCAGATTGTCGATCTTGGCAGCAAACTCGATAAGTCGCTCCTGATGGAAGGGGTCTGCCAGCACATGCACAAGCCGGGCGAGGCTCACCAGCATGGTGATGATCCGCACGTCTGGTTGTCGCCGAGCCGGGCGATCAAGATGGTCGAGGCGATTCGCGAGGCCCTCAAGGAGGCGGACCCTTCCCACGCCGCCAATTACGATCGGCGAGCGGCGGAGTACATCACGAAGCTTGAGAAACTCCAGGCGGAGGGCCTCGCCCTGCTGAAGGACAAGAAGGACCGCAAGCTCGTGACGTTCCACGAGTCGATGAATTACTTCGCGGACGACTACAAGTTGAGCGTCTTCGACGTGGTGCAACAGAAGCCTGGGACCGAGCCCGGTACGGAGGACATCCAGAAGCTTCTTCGCCGGTGTGCGAATGCGGACGTGTCCGTGATCGCAGTGGAACCGCAATACAGCCGAAACGAGTCCGCGAAGACGCTGCTGGACGAACTCAAGCACAAGGGCGTGAAGGACGCTCGCTTCGTGTCGTTCGACCCACTGGAAACGGTGACGCCGGGCGATCTCACGCCGGACTGGTACGAACGCAAGATGCGTCAGAACCTGCAAAACCTGGCCGAGGGGTTGAAGTGAGCCTGTCGCTACCGGTCGTCGAGGCTCCGGCACGCACGCTGGTCGGGATCCACGATTTGCACATTGAACTGGGCGGACGGGTCGTGCTCGATGGCGTGAACGCGGACGTGCTGGCCGGGCAGATCACGGCCCTCATCGGGCTCAATGGCTCGGGGAAGACCACGCTGCTTCGCGCGATCATTCGAGAGTATCCCTTCCGCGGCGAGATTCGCTTTCACTGCGGGCATGATCACTCGCAGCCGAACCCGCAACACGTCGGTTACGTGCCGCAGCGTCTGAACATCGATGCGAAGATGCCGCTGACGGTCCGCGACCTGCTCGCCCTGGCGTTGCAGCGCTGGCCGATCTTCCTGGGAACGTCGCGGAAGCTGACGCTGAGAATTCAGGGAATGCTGGATCGCGTGGGGATGACGGAGTCTCTGAATGTGCCGGTGGAAGGGCTCTCGGGCGGCCAGCTTCAGCGTGTGCTTCTGGCCCTGGCGATCGAGCCGCAGCCGGAATTGTTGCTCCTGGACGAGCCGGCCGCCGGGATCGATTTCAAGGATCAGCAACGTTTTTACGAGTTGCTCGCGAACCTGAACAGGCAGATAGGCGTGACGATTTTGCTCGTCTCTCACGAGTTAACGATGGTGAGCAAGCACGCCCATCACATCCTGTGCTTGAGGGACGGCCGAATTCAGTGCCAGGGGCCGCCAGGGGAGATTCTTAAACCGGAGGTCTTGGCGCAGACCTTTGGCACGGATATGCAGCAATTCCAGCATTACCACCCGCATTAAAGCCAACTTCCAGGCTTCGGGTCCCGCCGTCACGGACGTGGAACTCGAAGCCTGGAAGCGGCGACGCCTGGCGATCACGCGGCGTCGTCGAGCGGCGGCCAGTCCTTTTCGACCCCTTCGCGTTCGATCGAATCGAGGGTCTCTCGACTGATCTCGAACTGCTGGGCCACCTGTTTTTTGGACTCGGGAACGGTCATCGCCCCGGTATCCTGCGCGTTCGCCAGGGCCAGGAAAATCGACTTCCGTTGATCAATCGACAAAGCTCGAAGCGACATGGGAAACACCCACTTCCAGGAACGCGGCAATCGGCCACGGGTAACAAGAATTCCATCGGACGTGGGCGAGAGCTACGCCAACAAAACTCCCAACTTCTGCAACCTTCGTCCTCTTTCACTATATGCCCCTTCCAAGAAACAAAAGGTTGAATTCTTCAGGAAATTGAATCACATTCTTAGAGAGAACACGCCGCACCCACCTCGCCCCTGCCCGGAAAGGCTCGATATGTCTCCGCAAATACGCCTTGGCTGCCTGCTCATCGCCCTCATTGGCCTGACTTCGTTCGACTCGCCTCGAGGCGTTTCGGCCGAGCCCACTCCCGCCGTGAGCTGGCTCAACGATCGCCTCACGGCGGTGGATCGGTCCTTCGAGGCCGAGAAACGGGATCTCGTCGCCCTTTACCAGCATCTTCACGCCAATCCCGAGCTCTCGCTCATGGAGGTGAAAACGGCGGCCCGCCTCGCGGACGAACTGCGAAAGCTGGGCTTCGAGGTGACGGAAAAGGTCGGCGGCACGGGTGTGGTCGGCGTGATCAAGAACGGGCCGGGCCCCGTCGTGCTGGTTCGCACCGACATGGACGCACTCCCCGTGGTGGAGCAGACCGGCCTGCCTTACGCGAGCAAGGTTCGCACCAAAGACCTCGCGGGAAAAGAGGTCGGCGTCATGCACGCCTGCGGGCACGACATCCATATGACCTCGTGGGTCGGCACCGCCCGGGCCCTCGCCGCCAACAAGGACAAATGGTCAGGTACGCTTCTGATGATCGCTCAACCCGCCGAGGAGATCGGCGCCGGGGCGAAGGCGATGCTCGAGGACGGCCTTTACCAGCGATTTCCGAAGCCGGACTACGCCATCGCCCTCCACACCGATCCCTTCGCGGAGTTCGGCAGCATCAGCTATGCGGAAGGCCTCACCATGGCGAATGCCGACTCCGTCGACATCCTCGTGAAGGGCCGCGGCGGACACGGATCCGCGCCGCATACGACAATCGACCCGATCGTGCTGGCCGCCCGCATCATCCTGGATTTGCAACTGATCGTGAGCCGGGAGTCCAATCCGGTCGATCCATGCGTCGTCACGGTGGGGTCGATCCATGGCGGAACGAAGCACAACATCATCCCGAACGAAGTGCAGATGCAACTCACCGTCCGCACCACGAACAACGTGTCGCGCGATCGTGTACTGCGGTCGATCGATCGGATCGCCAAGACGGCGGCGCAGGGTGCCCTGGCCCCCGAACCCGAGGTGAAGGTCCACGTGATTTACACTCCCGCGACGGTGAACGACGTGGCCCTCGCCAGGCGGACGGCCGCCGTCTTCCGCGAACTGCTGGGCGAAGCGAACGTCCGCATACGGCAGCCCTTGTTGGGTGCGGAGGACTTCAGCCGCTACGCCGCCGAGAAGACGCCGATCTTCATGTTCTTCCTGGGGACGATGGCTCGGGATCGCATCGAGGCGTCCAAGAAGGAGGGCGCCGCACCACTGCCAGGTTGGCACAGCGACAGCTACGCTCCCTCCCCGGAAGGGAGTGTCCAGGCCGGGATGCGAACGCTGAGCCTGGCGGCGATGGACCTGCTGCGAAAGTCGAAGTAAAGGCGGGCGCTCACCGCGGCTCGACAAGCGGCATCAGAATAAACGCGACTGCGGGAATCCGGGGCTGAAGCTGCCTGTTTTCTGCCGTATCATGGAGCTTGCGCCCCTTCCCTGAGCGAGGTATCGCGATGTCGATTCCATGGCCTCCACTGGCTTCGCGAACACTTGACCGATTCATGACGAGGCTCGAAGAATTGAAGCATCTCCAACCGGGATGGTTGGACGGCGAGGGCCAGGCGCTTCCGCCCAAAGCTGTGGACGAGTTCGCGAATCTGTTCGAGGAGTTCTACTCTACGACAAGACCGTTACCGCACATCTACCCGACCGAGGAAGGCGGATTGCGCCTCGAATGGCTTATCGGTCCTCTCGACCTCTCCTAGGATGGGCGAGCCACGGGAAGCATACCTAACTCCGGCCGGCCGCTGCGCAACACTCCGGTAACACCTTCACTCCTTGTCCCTCCCCGTTTCTCCCGCTTCATCCACCTTGACCGCGGCTGCCAATTCTCGCTAGTATCGCTCATCCGTCGGAAGCTCATGGAGGGGCATGGATGCCTGATCCTCAGTTCTGGTTTGGGCGACGCGTTCTTGTCACCGGTTGCACAGGTCTCCTCGGCACAGCCGTCGTTCGCGAACTCCTGGATCGCGGAGCGTACGTCGCAGGGCTTGTGCGCGACCGCGTTCCCGATGGCGACTATCAGCGCGATCGTCGCTTCCGAAATGTCCACCTCGTTCGCGGTCGAGTCGAAGATCGCTTTCGCGTGCAGTCCGCTCTTGCGATTCACCACATCCAGAGCGTGCTTCACCTCGTGGGGCCAACCGATTCTTCATCGCTGGATCGCGGCACCGCCACTGTGCTCTCGGCGATTCAGGGCCACGATTCACGCATCACGGTCGTCACCGCCCGGCCCCTGCCCGGGTTGGGCCTGGCCGGCGCGAACGCAGCGGAGCCAATGAAATGCCCGATCCGCTGGGGCGTGGCTTCGTTCGGCGAAGTCTTCGGAGGCGGCGATCGACATACCTTCCGCGTCGTGCCGGGGACGATCGTGTCGCATTTGCTGGGCGACCGTTCCCACGCGATCATGGAATCGGGGCCGGCCAAGGATTTTGTCTACGCCGTCGATGCCGCCCGGGCCTGCCTTGCGTTGTCCGAGTCGCTGGCGGAATCGGGCACGCCGGGTCGATCGGTCGTGAACTTTCGCTCGGGCTGGGTTTATAGCGAGGCGGACATGGCCGCGATCGTGAGAGCCATTGCAGCCAAGGCCCCGCTGCCAAGGCTCACGGAGTCCCTCGTGGAGAAGCCGCTAAGCTGGGAGCCCTCGGTTTCGATGGTGGAGGGAATTCGCGAGACAATTTCTTGGTATCGTGACTTCCTTCGTAGCCGATTCTTTGGTACACGCTCGGCAGTGCTGTCGCCCCGTGCGGCGGCGTAACGCAGGGGTTGAGGGGCGCGTCGCGTGTCCGCCGTGGTACCGATCGATCGTTGCCGAGTGTGTGCGAGCCCCAGCCTGGATCCTCTACGGGGGCTGGGCGAACTGCCCGCGTACATCGGAAGGCACTCGCAGAAGCCACAAGCCCGGGTGCAAGACCTGGTTCGCCGGGTGATCTGCACAGCTTGCGGGACCTTGCAGACCGACGGCTCGTTGCTGCCGATGCATCTCTATCCGGACGCCAACGACTTCGACCATTCGACGCCGACAAGTCGAGTCGCCTTGAAGCGGCTCGCGAACCGGCTGATCTCCGACTTCCCACTGGCCTCCTCGGATCTCGTCATCGATGTCGGCAGCAATGACGGCACCCTTCTGAAAAGCTTCATGGCGCACGGTTCGCGAACCATCGGCATCGAACCCGCAGCGATCCTTACCGCCAGGGCTCATCACGATGGCGTGCCAACTCTGCATGGTCAGTTCGGCCCGGTGATAAGCCGATACCTTCTGAGGCGAGTGGGCCGGGCCCGCTTGATCGTCTCACGTTTCCTTCTCGGCGTCCTGCCGGACGTCTCCAGCTTTCTCCAGTCCATCGCGAGCCTGCTTGAACCGGATGGCGCTGCGGTTCTCCAGGTGCGTGACTCGCTGGCGGTTCATCGCGGTCTGGGCGGCGAGATGGTCCACGCCATGACGCCCTGCGCCTTGACGCTGCGAGGCCTACTGCCGCTGCTAGCCCAGTGCCGACTGACGCTGACGGACACCGTGGAAGGGCCGGTGAACAGCGGGTCGCGATTCCTCACGCTCCGGCCCGACGGCTCGCACGGCGAGGACCGAGGCTTGTGGCAGCGACATCTCGAATCGGAACGAGCGCTTGGGTGGGCGGAGTTCGCGGCTCGCTGGCAGAGATCCTGCACCGCGCTGCACAGGGAAGTGATTCGCATGGTTCGCTCGGGTCTTCGCGTTGTGGGCTTCTCCGCTTCGGCGGATGCGGTGGCCCTGCTTCATCTGGCTCGGCTGGGGCCCGATTTGCTCGCGGAGATCCTGGACCCGAACTTGCTCGCTCACGGCATGTGGACCTCCGTGGGCCCCGTGCCGATCACGGCGGCCGACCGTGCGGGAAGAGCGGATGTGCTCGTCCTGCTTGATCGCTCCCATCAAGCCGCCGCTCAGGAATGGGCCCGCAGCCGACCGCCCACGCGGCTGTTAATTCCGTTCCCTCAGCCGCACGAAATCCCGTCGAACCGTGGGACATCCGAGGCCGCGTGATGTTCAGGTTCCGCCACGGTACGCGGGAGGCGTCTGCACTTCCGCCGCCCCGGCCGCCAGGATCGCGGCGCGATCGTGGCACGGCGGGTTGATTCGCCTGCGATTGATCTCTTCCTTCGTGGCCTTCGCGATCGCGCCCGTCGCCACCACCGTCCGATCCCAGCCCTCGGTGTAGACGGCACCCCAGGCTCCCAGGTCCAGGACCGTCACATACCAATCGATCCGCAGCGGCTTGAGGGGTAGGCCGACCAGATCACACACGACGTTATGACCGGCGTATCGGCCCATCGGCCTGGCATGCTGGCAGGACATCACGGAGGCGTGGCCCTCGGTGATCATCAGGCGAGCGACATCCCCCGCGGCGAAGACGTTCGCCATCCCTTCGACGCGAAGAAATGAGTCCACCGGCAACCGGCCGAGCGGATCACGCTCCCCGGGGAACTGGGCCGTCAAAGGATGCGCCCGCATCCCCGCACACCAGATCGTGGTACAAGTCGGGATCTCTTCACCGCTCTGAAGACGCAGCGATTCCGCGCCAACCGATTGCACCGACTCCCCGAGGCGTGTCTGCACTCCAAGGGCGGCCAGCGCTTCCGTGATCACGGGCCTGGCGGACTCGCCCATGTCAGAACCCACGTGAGCGTTGTGATCGATGAGAATCACACGACCGCCCTCAAGGCCGAAACCGCGAAGGCGGTCGGGCATCTCGGCCGCGGTTTCGATGCCGGTGAGCCCGGCACCGATGATCGCAACGGTTCTCGAAGCGGGCGTCGAGGGTCGCAAGGCGAGCGACTTCAGGTGCGTCTCGAGCCGTGCCGCACCCGTGAAGGTGTCCACATCGTGGCCGTACGTTGCGAGGCCGGGAAGGTGGGGACGTGCCAGTTGACTTCCCAGAGCGAAGACGAGTCGATCGTAAGGCAGCGTGACGGAGTCGTTCGGCGCCGTGACGGTCACAAATTGATTGGGGAAGTCGAGGTTTGCGACATCGCCTTCGACTCTTCGTACGCGGATCGGCTCGAGAACGTCGTCGAGAGGGACGCGAAGCGGCGAAAGATCCGGTTCGTAGTTGCGAACGCGGATGGCGTGATGGGCATCGCGATTGACGAGCGTGATCTCAATGTCGTCGGCAGCGAGGCCGAGTTCGTCGCGTTTTCGAGCGGCTCCGACAGCGCTCCAGAGCCCGGCGAATCCGCCACCAAGAATCAGGATTCGCTTCATGAGACTGCTCCGCCGATGTCCAGACCTTAATTCTTCTCGTCCGCGAGTCGCTTCTTGAGTTCGACGAGCCGCTGCTTCCACACGCCGACGACGAGATCACGCTCGGCCTGGCTGCCCGCGGCATCGAAGCGGCTGAGACGGGGATTCTCGAGTGAGGCAGGATCGACGGCCGTCACGAGTGTCCAAAACGCCAGTTCGCGGACGGCAGGGATCTCGCCACTTTCCATCAAGCTCACGAGGCCATCAAGGACAGCAGGGCGCCTCAGATCGGCCGGCGTGAGATGCCGAAGGAGCCTGAGGATCTCCTGAGCCGATTCTTCCTTGATCTGCTTGGAGAGTAATTGCTGATGAAGGAGCGCGGAGTTGTCGCCACTCAGGGGCAGCCAGCGTTCCAGGGCGAAGGTCGCCGCGGAGCGAAGGAAGGGCTTGAGGCCGGAATTCAGGGCATCCACGAGGTACACCGGTGCGTCGACGGCAGCGGCGGCGTACACCGCGTGGCGGGCGGCGATCTCGCGATTCAACGGGGTGAAGTCCGCCTCATCCGAGAGGATCTCGGCCATGCGTGTCTTGAGGCCATCACGTGCAATGAGCGTGGAGGCGAGTTCCGAGAGCGTCTTCTGCATCGCACTCGCCCGTGATTGCTGGACACCTGTCGGGTCCGGCGGAAGAAGCGGAAAGCGAGTGAAATAATCGAGTCGATTGCGGTCGTTGCTCTCCTCGATGCCGTTGGCCTTGTTGTCCCAGATGTAAAACCGTGGACCGGCGACGGTGCCGAAATCCTTGAACCCTTGCATGTTGAGCCCCACGGTGCCCTTGGTGATGGCGAACGCGGCGGAGACTCGAGGCGAATCCTTCGCGTCCTTGATGAAGGGCACTCCCGCATCGAGCGTTGACACCACCTCAACGAGGGCCTCCGAGCGATCGTCCGCAAGGGAGACATCCCACACTTCCGACGCGATTCGCAGCCGAACCTTCGCACTGCCCGCCTTCGTGGTGGTGAGGAAGATGCGGCCGCTGATCAGGGTGAGGTCGGCATCCACGGCTTCGGGCGGCTCGTGAAAGCGGACGCGCGTCTCGAAGACGCTATTGGGAAACTGCTCGGGCGTGTTCGCCCAGAGGTCCACGACGACTCCGCTATTCAGGCGGACCTTCGCTTTGTAGCCCGGGAGCGCCACGATCGAATCGCTGCTCATCACGCTCGGCTCGGCCGCCGTGAGACGCTCGAACAGGACTCCCTGAGGCGATTTCGCAACCACGACGACCTGTTCCGGGGCTTCAAGCCGGCCCAGCGCTTTGCGAACCTCCCGAGGCGGCAGCGGCGGCGGGGCCGGAGGTTGCGGCTTCGCCATTGCGGCGCCATCCATCAGGCGCGGCGGCGGGGCAAGTTTTGGATCGACGGCCAGCACGACTGGCGGCGCCGGCGGCTTCTCCTTCGCGGTCTCAAGTGGCGGCGTCGCGAGGACTGCGGGGGTTACGACCGGCTTGGGCGCCGGCGCCGTGGCCAGGACGATTCCCGAACCGATCAGCGGGCCGCGTGACGAACGCTCCGGCATCGCCATCACGATCGCAATGATGAGGCAGAGCATGAGCCCGCCCACGAGCGCCGCCTGGAACAGCCGGCCTCCGAGGGGGCCACCCGGTGTGTAACGACGCATGCCCAGGAGCAGGGCGGCGTCCTCCTCCTGGGCCTCGGGCGGTTCCTCCGTGGGCAGCGGTTGCCCGATCGGCAGCGAGCGGCCGGGCGCGCGATCCGGTAACGATGCGGGCCTGCGAACCAGCTTGTACATCCTTCGATTCGCCGTCGGCGGCACACGCACCGGCTCCGTCAGCACCAGCGTCAGGATCTGATGGCACGCCGCGATCTCCGCGAGGTGAGAGTCGGAGGTCAGGCAGTTCTCCTCGACACGCTCCACCTGCTCCGGGGAGAGCGCATCGCTCAGATATTCCGCCACGGTGTTCGGATCCGAGACATCCCCATCCGTGGCGAAGTTGGGAGTCGACAGCCCACGGCGACGCGCCGCCTTCTTGATTCGCTCGACCAGTTCCTTCGCATAATCGCTCTGGGAAACGCGCAGCCCAAGGTCACGGGCCTCGTGGGGTTCGAGCGTGTCGTCCAGGTACGCAAGCAACGTTCGCAGAGTCAGACGCATGGCCATGGGAGGCACTCCGGACATTCCGAACATCAAGGCAGAGCGAGGCTCACCTTATTAGGGGGAACCTCGCTCCGGTTTCGTGCATCAATATCGGAATCTTTTCCCGGGAGGCGTGACGTTAGAAACGCTATGCTGAGAGCATCTTGCCAAATCCCTCCCGCCGGAGATCGCGCATGACGCGCTGGGTCAGCTCCTCTGCACTGGTTTTCGCGGCCTGTTCCGTCGCTTTGGCCGGGGGCCGCCCCGCTCCTGGGCTGAAGGTACCGGCGGGCTTCGTGGTCGAAGAATTCGCGGACCAGACGCTGGCGAACGACATCACCCACCTGACAATCGACCCCGCCGGGCGTGTGATCGTCTCCGGCCGTGGGTACGTTCGCATCCTCGCGGACGACAACGGCGATGGCCGGGCTGATCGGGCGATCGAAGTGCTTGAGAACCTCAAGGACAGCCCGATGGGCGTTCTGGCCCTCGATGGGGTGCTGTATGTGGTGACCGACGGCGGCTTGCAAAAGTACACGGGATACACGGGCCAGGGGAAACTGACGCAGCCACCGACGACGCTTCTCCCCGTGCGAACGTCCAACGAGCACGATGCTCACGCGATCCGCCTCGGGCCGGATGGCGCGTTATACCTGATGTGCGGCAACTTCGCCGGGATCACCAAGTCCGCAATCATGAGCCTGGCCTCGCCGGTGAAGGATCCGGTCGCGGGGGTGCTGCTTCGCGTTGAGCCCGACACGAAGCAGGTGGGCGTGGTCGCGGACGGGTTCCGCAACGCCTACGATTTCGACTTCGATCTCAAGGGGGAAGCCTTCACGTACGACTCGGACAACGAACGATGCATGAGCCTGCCGTGGTACGAGCCCTGTCGGTTCTATCACATCGTGCCCGGTGGCAACTATGGGTGGACGGCGCCGCAGAGTGGGAACTTCTGGCGTAAGCCGCCTTACTTCCTGGACGTGATCCCTCCCGTATGCACGCTGGGCCGTGGGTCGCCGACGGCTTGCGTCTGCTATCGCCATCAGCAATTCCCGGCGACCTACCAAGGCGAGTTCTTCCTCGCGGATTGGACCTTCGGGCGGATTCACTTCGTGAAACGGGAGAAGGTCGGCTCGCGGTACACGGCGAAGCCCGAAATCTTCCTGGAAGCGACGGGCGATAACGGCTTCGCGCCGACGGCGATGGCGGTGCATCCGAAGTCGGGCGAACTCTACGTCAGCATCGGCGGGCGGGGCACGCGGGGAGCGGTCTATCGCATCCGCCATGAAGCCGGTGAAGCCGACCCGAAGCCGCTGGCCATCACACGCCCGGCGAACTACGAGAACCCGTATCCAGAACGTCTCGTCGCGGGGCAGGCGCTGCCGGCGATCGATGGCACCGCGATTCAGACGGGGACGACCGAACAGCAACTCTTGAACATTCGCGCCCTCCAGTTAGCCGTCGGTGGGCTCACCTCGCCCACGGCTCGCGGCACCGTGAGGGAAGGGTATGCCTTTGCGAAGAACGTGACTCGGGCCTCCGGCGACCCGTGGTGTGCCGTCTTCAGGGCGAACTTCCCCACCAAGGATCGCCTGGTGAATCTCGAGCGGGCCCGCATGCTCGCGGCCCTGGAGGACGCCACAGCGGACGCCGTTGCGAAAGTGGCGAGCCTGCTCACGGAGACGTCCGACCCCATCGACGACGTGCATTACCTCGCGGCGCTCTCACGACTCAGCGGTTCGCGAAGCGAGGCGGACACGATTCGAATCGCAGCGGCGCTTCTCGCCCTCGATCGCAAATACGAGGCCTCGAAGCTGACTCGTGATTCCTACTGGCCACTGCGAATCGGCGAGGCCGCGGGCGAACTGGTCCGATGGGATGCACGCCTTCCCGTGGCATTGCTGGCGTCCATGGATTTCGGCAGGCCGGAGCATGTTTTGTTCGCGTCGCTGCCTGGGGTCGATTCGCCGAGCGCTGCGAGAACGTTCCTGCAAGCCGCCAGTCGTGAGGCGGAGTTCGGTTGGTCACCCGGGCTCGTCGCAGTTCTCGGCAAGCTGCCCGAGTCGGAGACGCACCCCACGTTGCGAAAGCTCTGGGATCGTCCGCAACTCCACGATTCGATCCTTACCCAGTTGGCTCGAAACCCGAGCGTGGAAGATCGGCCGAAGTTCGTGGCAGGGCTGAAGTCGTTCGACCCGAATGTGGTGAAGACCGCAGCCGAGGCTCTCGGCAAGCTGGCTCCGCCGGAAGACAATGCCGATCTGGTAGCGTTGCTTCGGGCCTTGCGGCGCCTGCCGAACGAGAAGGCCGAGGTGTTTGCCAGGCAGGCAATCGTGGCAAGACTGCAAGCGAGAACGGGCCAGAAGCTGACCGGCGACATCAAGGCCTGGGAAGCCTGGGTCGCGCTGGCGCAGCCCGAGATCGCGGCGAAGTTGAACGTCTCCGAGGGCTACGACGCGGCCGCGTGGAAGAAGCGAATCGCCAGCATCGACTGGAATGCTGGCGACGGTGCGAACGGAGCGAAGGTCTTCGTTCGCGCCTCGTGCGTCGCCTGCCACAACGGGCCGCGGGCACTTGGGCCGTCGCTGCAGGGCGTCGCCAAGCGTTTCAGCAAGGACGACCTGCTGACGACAGTGCTGGAGCCGAACCGCGATGTCTCGCCCCGCTATCGGCCCACGCAGGTGTTGACCGCCGAGGGCAAGACGTACACCGGCATGGTGATCTACGACGCAACCGATGGCGTGATCCTGGCCACCGCGGCGGACTCCACCGTCCGCGTGCCCGGCCCCTCGATCGAGTCCAAGCGCATTCTGGAAACCTCCATCATGCCTGCGGGATTGCTGGATAAACTGACCGATGCGGAAATCGCCGACCTGTTCGCTTACCTGCGAACTCAGTGACTTGCCGACGATCTTTCTTTCCACCACGGAGCATTCAGATGACACGCTGGTTTCTCCTGTTGACGCTGTTCGTTCCGTCGCTTGCCCCGGCCGCGGAGTTGAAGGCCGGCGCCTTCGCCATCGACGTCACGCCGCGGAAGTATCCTGTTTCCGTCAACGGCGGCATGTCCGATCGAAAGGTGAGCTCAGCTCACGATCCGATTCACGCACGCTGCCTGGTGCTCGACGACGGTAAGACAAAAGTCGCGATCGTCACCGTCGATAGCTGCATGATTCCGCGGGAACTCATCGACGATGCCAAGGCGAAGGCCGAGAAGGCGACGGGCATCCCAGGCTCGAACATTCTCATCTCCGCGACGCACACGCACTCGGCCCCGACGGTTGCCGGCGTCTTCCAAAGCGATCCCGACGAGGACTATGTTCCTTACCTCGCGGACAAGATCGCCGAGGGGATCGAGAAGGCCCACGCCAACCGCGTTCCCGCGAAGGCCGGGTGGAACGTCATCCCGGAGCCGGCCCACCTCCACAACCGCCGCTGGGTCATGAAGCCGACGTTTGACCTGACAAACCCCTTCGGCGAGAAGGACAAGGTGCGGATGAACCCGCCTCGGAACGTCCCGGAGCTCGTGGAAACCGCGGGGCCGATCGATCCGGACCTGAGCGTGCTGTCCGTGCAGACCAGCGACGGCAAGCCGCTGGCCCTGCACGCGAACTATTCCCTCCACTATGTCGGCGGCCTGCCCGCTCTCTCCGCGGATTACTTCGGCGTCTTCTGCGACCGCGTCGGCGGTATCATCCGCGCGGATGCGAAGTTCATGCCCGCCCTCTCCAACGGCACCAGTGGCGACGTCAACAACGTCGTCTTCCAGGGCACACCTTCCCCGCGAACGCAGCCCGGCGAGCAACTTCGCTACGTCGCGGAAGCCGTCGCCCAGGTGGCGGGCAAGGCCGTCGCAGGGACGAAGCACTCCTCGGACGTCACGCTCGCCGCCGCGGAACGCGAGGTCGAACTGAAGGTCCGCAAGCCCAGCGCGTCGGACATTGAGCGAGCCGAGAAGATCCTCGCCGCCGCGAAGGGCCGCGAACTCAAATCGCGGGAGGAGATCTACGCTCGCGAAACAGTGCTGCTCGCGAAGTATCCGGACACGGTGAAATTGAAACTCCTCGCTCTTCGCATCGGCGATCTCGGCATCACCGCGATCCCCTGCGAAGTCTTCACGGACATAGGCCTCGCGATCAAGAAGCAGACGCCCCTGAAGGGCACCTTCAACATCTCGCTGGCCAACGGCTACAATGGCTACCTGCCGACGCCGGCCCAGCACGCCCTCGGCGGCTACGAGACCTGGCGAGCCCGATCGAGCTATCTCGAAACGACCGCCTCCGACACCATCACGAAGGTGGTCCTCGAATTGCTCAACGAGGTCGCGAAGAAGTGACGGCGGCTACACGTAGGATTCACCTCGGGATGGACCGCGGCGAATCCTACGCCTTTGGGAAATGTCACGATCGGATTCCGAATTCCGCTTGACTTCACCCCCAGATCAGACGATTCTTGTATTGTTGATCCTGCCTGTTGAGCCCTGCCTCAGCCCGCCGACATCCTGCCTTGTACTCCGGTCCAGGATTGCACGCATGCCTCGCTACCTCCTCGCGGCCCTGTGCGCGTTCGGCTCCATCTCCTCGTCCCACGCGGGCGACTCGCTCCACGATCGTATCGATGGTCTCATCGCGGCGGGCCATCCGAACTTCGCGAAGCAAGCGGCCCCGCTCGCGGACGATTCGGAGTTCCTTCGCCGGGCGTGCCTCGATCTTCGCGGCAGCATCCCCACCGCACGGGAAACGCGAGCGTTCCTCGCGGACCCCGCCAGCGACAAGCGTGAGAAGCTCATCGATTCGCTCCTGGCAGCCCCCGAATATGCCCGGCGAATGACGCACCATTTCGATGTCCTCCTCAACGAGCGACGCAAGGACGTGAAGGTGCTGCGAGCCGACTGGGAGAAGTACCTCACGCACTCGTTTACCGCCAACCGCCCGTTCGACCTGTTCGTTCGCGAGATCCTCTCCGCGGATGGCGTCGACAACGAGAAGCGTGCCCCCGCGAAGTTCTTCCTCGATCGCGACTTCGAGGCGAACATCGTGACACGAGACATCGCCAGGCTCTTCCTGGGCCGCAATCTCCAGTGCGCCCAGTGCCACGATCATCCCACGATCACGGACTACAAGCAGGAGCACTACTTCGGCATCTATGCGTTCCTGAGCCGAACATTCCTGTTCCCGAAGGCGAACCTGCCGACCGCGGTGCTGGCGGAGAAGGCCGACGGTGACACGAACTTCATGAGCGTGTTCGACAAGACCAAGACTCAAAAGACGACGACCCCCAAGATGCCCGGCGGCAAGCCGATCGCGGAACCGAAGGCCGAGAAGGGGAAGGAATACACGATCGCCCCCACCAAGCCGACGGTGCGGCCGGTGCCGGCGTTCAGCCGTCGCGCTCTGTTGGCGATGACCCTGACGGCCGATCGCAACTTCGCTCGCGCCTCGGTGAATCGCTTCTGGGCCTTCATGATGGGCCGGGGCCTCATCCATCCGCTCGATCTCGATCATGGTGAGAACCCGCCCTCGCACCCCGAGTTGCTCGACATCTTGACGGACGAGTTCATCGCCCACAAGTACGACGTGAAGTGGCTGATCCGTGAACTCGCGCTGACGGAAACCTATCAGCGTTCCAGCGTCGTCCCCACGGGCCTGGAAACGGTCCCCGAGGATCGTTATCTGGTGGCGGCTCTGAAGCCGTTGTCGCCCGAGCAGATGGCGTACGCGATCGTGCAGGCGAGCGGCCAGGCGGATGCGGATCGCACGGAGGCGGGGGCCAAGGCGGAAGGCCTGACGATACGAAAGACGCTGCCGATCTCTGCTGTGTTCGCAGGCCCCGCGGGCGAACCCGAGGATAGCTCCACCGCGACGCTCGATCAGACGCTGTTCCTGAAGTTCGGCCCCGTGATGCGCGACATGCTCGCCAAGCGCCCGAACTCGCTCGTGGATCGACTCAGCAAGCAGAAGGACGCGAGGGCCGTGGCCGAGGAACTCTTCCTCAGCGTGCTCACACGAAAGCCCAGCGCCGAGGAAATCACGGATGTCGCCGACGCCTTGAAGGCAAAGGGCGACCCCGAAGCGATTCACCGCGAACTGGTCTGGTCGCTCATGGCCTCCGGCGAGTTCCGTTTCAATCACTAGAAGTGGCCAACACTCTGAACGCTGATGGCTCATCGGCGACACTTACCGACGATCAACGATATCCGGAGCGAACCATGCGAGCCCCTTACTTCTGCAATACCGCGGCCCACTCCGTGAATCGCCGAGCGTTCCTGGGCACGTCGCTAGGGGCTGCTGCGGCCCTCACGCCGCTGGGCTTCGCCTCCGCGGCCGCGGCGAAGACGCTACAGAAGTCGCAGAAGCGTGTCTGCGTGATCTATCTCAGCGGCGGTGCGAGCCAGCTTGAAACGTGGGATCCGAAGCCCAACACCGATAACGGCGGCCCCTTCCGATCCATCCCCACCAGCGTGCCTGGCACGCACATCTCCGAGCTTCTGCCGCTCTCGGCGAAGCAAGCCCACCGACTCGCGATCGTCCGTGGTGTGAACACAAAGGAGAACAGCCACTCCCCCGGCCGCACCATCATGCTCACCGGCCGCCGGCCCGATCCCGCGATTCAATACCCGCATCTCGGTGCCGTCTCGGCGAAACTCCTCGGCAGCGAAAGCGACACTCTGCCCGGCCACATCAGCATCCTGCCTAACGCCGAGGGTGCATCGAATAAGTCCGATGCCGCTTTCCTCGGCCCGAAGTTCGCTGCCATCCTGCTCGGCGACGGCAAGCCTCCGGCGAACCTCTTACGTCCGAAAACGCTCACCGAAGAGGCCGACCTTCAGCGTGAAGCGCTTCGCAAGAAGCTTACCGACCGCTTCGCCCGCTCCCGCCGCAGCGCGGCCACCGAGGCGTACTCGGAATCGTTCGATCAGGCCGATCAGATCTTCCGCCAGGCGGATCTCTTCGACGTGGCCAAGGAACCCGCGAAGACCAGCGACCGCTACGGCAAGCACGACTTCGCACGCCACCTGCTCCTCGCTCGTCGATTGCTTGAAGCCGGCGTGACCTACGTGAAGGTCAGCCACTCGAACTACGACACCCACCACGAGAACTTCGACTTCCACCTCGAACAGATGGGAGAATTCGACCGCCCCTTCACCGCATTCCTGGACGATCTGCAAGACCGGGGCATGCTGGAAAGCACGCTGGTGGTGGTGATGGCGGAGTTCGGCCGAACGCCGAAGATCAACGACCGTTACGGCCGCGATCACTGGGGCACGGCATGGTCCGTCGCCCTCGCCGGTTGCGGCATCAAGGGCGGAGCTGTCGTCGGCAAGACGAACGCCAACGGCACCGCCGTCACTGACCGCGAAGTGAACGGCGGGCACCTGTTCCACACGTATCTCCGGGCCGTGGGCCTTGATCCGAAGAAGAACTTCTACCCCAACGATCGCCCGGTACCCATCGCCGACCCCGCGGCCGCCGCGATCGACGAGATCCTGGCCTGATCGAGGAAGATCCACATGGCCATCGACCCGACTCTCGCCCGTGTCGAACGCGAGTTGAAGCACACCAGCCCCCTCATAGGCTGCCGCTTCGATCCCTCGGGCCGCTACCTTTACGCCACGGCCCAGGATGAGACGATCGTCCGCTTCGACACAACGTCCGACGAGAAACTCAGCCTCGTCGGCCACAAAAGCTGGGCCCGTGGCCTCGCGTTCCTGCCGGGCTCGACGTCATCTTCCCATACGCTGCTCTCCGCGGATTATCACGGCAAGCTCTTCTGGTGGAGCAGCGCGGACGCCACGAAACCGACGCGCACCCTCGACGCGCACGAAGGCTGGGTTCGTGCCGTCGCCGTCAGCCCGGATGGCAGCACCATCGCGACCTGCGGCAACGATCACCTCGTGAAGCTCTGGACCGCAGCAGGTGCGCCGATCCGCACGCTCGAAGGGCATGCGAGCCACGTTTACAACGTCGCCTTTCATCCGGACGGCAGGCATCTCGTCTCGGTCGACCATAAGGGCATTCTGAAAGACTGGGACTGGCAGGCGGGCAAGTGCGTTCGCGATCTTGATGCGAAGGCGTTGCACAGCTTCGATCCACGCTTCTACGCGGACATCGGCGGCGCGCGTGGGATCGCCTTCGACACGCGGGCCGGCAAGGTTCGACTCGCCGCCTGCGGGATCACGAACGTCTCGAATGCCTTCGCAGGTGTCGGCAATCCGCTCGTCATCCTCTTCGACTGGGTCGATGGCAAGCCGACGCTACTCAAGCTCAAAGACGCCTTCCAGGGCACCGGTTGGGGCGTGGCCTTCCACCCGGACGACTACATCATCCTCGCGGCGGGCGGCAGCGGCGGTCGCGTATTCTTCTGGAAGGGCGACGACGCAACAAGCCTGCACGAGGTCAAGGTGCCCATCGGGGCCCGCGACCTCGCCGTCAAAGCGCAGGGCGACCAGTTCGCCGTCGCCGGCGCGAACGGCACAGCGTATCTCTACGGCTTCACTCCGCCACCCAAGGTCGAGAAGAAACCTGCGGCGAAGCCCAAGAAGTGATGTCGAGGTTCAAACAGCAGCCCGGCTTGCCTGCGGAAGGGTCCGCGTAAAC
>Ga0105044_10001003_pt1 | contig 36697 bp, 26 predicted proteins | sample MAT01_FD_78092 | JGI IMG/M metagenome (GOLD analysis project Ga0105044, IMG submission 78092) | Freshwater microbial communities from Lake Fryxell liftoff mats and glacier meltwater in Antarctica - MAT-01 | ecosystem: Environmental > Aquatic > Freshwater > Ice > Liftoff microbial mat | place...
AGGCCGACCTGCTGCATGGATTGATAAAAATATTGTTGATGGAGCGATGAACCTTACAGGAAATGCAACGGTACTTGCTTCTGAACTAAGCAGAGGAATTCAATCAGGTAAAGTTCAGAACTACGCAATTTACTTTTTGTGTGGAATTATTACTCTTACAGTTGTAATTCTTTATCTCTGGTAAAACTGAAGAAATAAAAACTATGGATCTTAACCTCCTTTTGCTCGTACCATTAATTTCGGCAGTTGCTATTTTATTTTGCAGTGGCCTGAAACAGGTGCGTATGGTCGCGGTAACCGGTGCGTTTATTCAACTCATGTTATCATTTGCACTTTTTTACAGTTATACCATTGAGAGAGCAGCAGGAAATGCATCTCAGATGCTTTTCGAAAACAGTTATACATGGTTTGCTCCACTCAATATTAACTATCAAATTGGTGTTGATGGCATTTCTGTTGCCATGATTCTTCTTACTGCATTTGTGGTATTGGCAGGGATCCTGGTTTCATGGAAAATGGAATACATGAACAAAGAATTCTTTTTCCTGTTGCTTTTCTTGAGCTTAGGTGCTTACGGTTTCTTTATATCTCTTGATTTGTTCAGTCTCTTCTTCTTTCTGGAAGTTGCTGTAATTCCTAAATTTTTACTCATCGGAATATGGGGCAGCGGCAAAAAAGAATACAGCGCAATGAAACTGGCTCTCATGCTCATGGGTGGATCTGCATTGGTATTTGTTGGATTAATTGGAATCTATCTTAACTCTTATATGCCTGATGGATCACATACATTCAACATTCTGGAAATTTCAAAAATGAACATTCCTTTGGATATACAGAAATTATTTTTTCCATTTGCATTCATCGGGTTTGGAGTCTTCACCGCCCTCTTCCCATTTCATACATGGGTGCCCGACGGCCACTCATCGGCTCCTACAGCAGCTTCTATGTTCCTTGCCGGAATATCAATGAAACTGGGTGGTTATGGCTGCCTCAGAGTTGCTGTGTTGCTAATGCCCGATGCAGCCGTAGAATATTCAGGTATTATCATTTTGCTTTCTACAATTGCAATTATCTATGGTGCATTTGCTACTATGATGCAAACCGATTTAAAATATATTAATGCGTATTCATCGGTGAGCCATTGCGGATTTGTGTTGTTGGGTATTGGAATGCTTACACATACTTCTATCACCGGTGCTGTAATGCAGATGGTATCACACGGTCTCATGACAGCCCTGTTCTTCGCCGCCATTGGAATGATTTACGAACGCACACACACACGTGAAGTGCAGCAAATAGGTGGCTTATTAAAAGTCATGCCCTTTATATCAACGGTATTTGTAATTGCCGGATTATGCTCATTAGGATTACCGGGCTTCAGCGGCTTCGTTGCCGAAATGACCGTTTTCATGGGAGCGTGGCAAAATACCGACACCTTGTACCGGTTGGCAACTATTCTGGCATGTGCCTCAATTGTGGTAACGGCTGTGTATATATTAAGAGCCGTTGGGAAAGTAATTATGGGGCCTATTGTTAATGATGAACATAATCATTTTACTGATGCTTCATGGAATGAGAAGTTCGCCGCCGGTATTCTGATAATTGGTATTGTTGCAATTGGCATCGCACCCTTCTGGTTAACCGATTTGGTTTCGCCGGGTTCAGGTGTTGTAATGAGTAGAATTCTGGGGCAATGATGATGTGATTCGATGGTTGATTCAGTGGTTGATTTGGTAGTTGATTCGGTAGTTGATTTGGTGATTGTTTTGATAGTAGATTATTTAAAGGATATAATTAGTTCATGTATTTGATTCGTTTGTTATGATGAATGATTTTTTCTTACTGATGAAAAGTGAGTTGCTTTTAACGGCAATTATCTTTGTCATTCTGTTTTTGAAAATCCTGAGAAGAGATTCTACGGAGGGTTCGCTTATTGGCGATAACACTTCGCTGCTTAGCATTATAAATATGTTGCTGGTCGTAAATTTCGTGGGAGGCTTTTTTATTAATGGAACGGGCTCGTTGTTTGGTGGCATGTTTAATAACAATGAATTAATTGTTTTTGAAAAGAACATTCTGAACCTGGGTATGCTTATCGTTTCTTTTCAAGCACATGAATGGCTGAAGAGTCACAAACACGTACATGAATTTTATATTTTAATTCTCTCCACTTTACTCGGTATGTTCCTGATGATTTCATCGGAGAACCTGATGATGTTTTACCTGGGTCTGGAGCTTTCTACAATTCCACTTGCAGCCTTGGTGAATTTTGACCTGGAGAGACGACGTTCATCAGAAGCTGCTATGAAAATGATCATGATGTCGGCCTTTTCATCCGGCCTGGTATTATTTGGTATCTCATTTCTTTATGGAACAACAGGTACATTAAAGTTTTCTGAATTATCATCTGCCCTTAATGGAAACAATCTGCAACTTTATTCAATGATATTAATATTGAGTGGATTTGGATTTAAAATATCCGCTGTTCCATTCCATCTGTGGACAGCAGATGTTTATGAGGGATCACCAACTCCTGTTACTGCGTATTTATCGGTGATATCAAAAGGAGCTATATTATTTGTGATGACTACTGTTTTATCGACGGTATTTGTTCCTTTTGAAAGTGCCTGGTACAACATCATATTCATTTTGGCTGTTGCCACAATGGTCACAGGAAATCTCTTTGCTGTGCGTCAGTACAATTTAAAAAGGATGCTGGCATTTTCATCTATCGCACAAATTGGATTTATTTTGGTTGGAATTACAGGTCAGTCGGTGGATGCACATGTGTCGGTGATTTATTTTGTACTTATTTATATCTTCTCCAACCTCGGAGCCTTTGGTGTGATTTCACTTGTGGGCGCCATAACCGGCAAAGAGACCATCGACGATTACAAAGGATTTTACAAAACCAATCCCATGCTCAGCTGGGTAATGGCGTTATCTCTCTTTTCGCTTGCAGGAATACCACCAACAGCAGGGTTTTTTGGTAAGTTCTTTCTATTAATGGCAGGAGCCGCAAAAGAAAATTATTTGCTAATCACCATTGCAGCTCTCAACATGATAGTTTCTATGTATTATTACATGCGCATCATCAAAGCTATATTTATGGATAAAAACGAAAATCCGATACCGGTAATTCAATCAGGAATTTTTTCAAAAGCAGGATTGGTAATTTGTATGTTGGGAATCATCACTACAGGAGTTTACAGCGGAGTTTATCATTACATTCATCAATTGATCTCTTCCTTATAAATGGCTATCAATAAAAATCATCTGTTCGACGATCTCAATGGCATTAAATGCGCCATTGTAGAAACAGTAGTCTCCACCGAAAGAGTGAACTTCATAAAATCATTGCTGGAATTTAATAAGTTTACCGTAGTGGTTGTTCCAAGTCCGCCTCCAAAGGCCGCTGCTGTTCCTGCACCAACAACTACTGTAGAAAATGTAATCGAGCATGTTCCGGCTCCAGCTGCTGCTCCTGAAAAATTCACTGTGGGTGTTACCGACGTGACCTTCAACGTGACCAATGCAATTTATGGCCGTTTGTTACACACACCCGATAAACGAGTAGTTACAATGGCTTACTGGTTACAGAAGGAATCCATTTCGAAAGATGAAATTCCTTATTTCGATAGAAAATTTTGATGACTATCATCGCCAATTTTCATTTCTAATACCCTAACTTTTAATAAGTTACCCCTACCCATTTTTCCTTAAAATTCACTACCTTTGCAACCTTCCTGAAAAAAGGGTTCATTTCTTTGGAAAATCAAACTGATAGTATAGAAGTTTTTGGAGCGCGGGAACACAACCTGCGTAATATTGACGTGAGTTTCCCCCGCGAAAAACTTGTGGTTATCACCGGTTTGAGTGGAAGTGGAAAATCGTCGTTGGCATTTGACACCATCTACGCCGAGGGTCAACGTCGTTACATGGAAACATTTTCGGCGTATGCACGAAATTTTCTGGGCAATATGGAACGTCCCGATGTGGATAAAATTACCGGATTAAGTCCTGTAATTTCCATTGAGCAAAAAACTACCAATAATAATCCCCGCTCCACTGTTGGCACCACCACAGAAATTTATGATTTCATGAGGTTACTTTTTGCACGTGCCGGAGAAGCATTTTCATATACTACCGGTGAGAAGATGATTCGGTTATCAGATGATCAGATCATTCAACTCATCCTTGAAAAATTTAAATCGAGCAAAATAATGCTGCTGGCTCCTGTTGTGAAAGGGAGAAAGGGTCATTACCGTGAGCTATTTGAAACGATTCTTCAAATGGGATTTTTAAAGGTGCGTATTGATGGAACAATTCACGACATCAAAAAAGGTCTTCAAGCCGACAGATATAAAACACACGACATCGAAATTGTAATCGATCGTATTGGTGTTACCGATGATCAGAAAGCACGCATCACCGACTCCGTGCGAATTTCTTTGAAGCATGGGAAAGGTTCACTAATGGTTTTGGATGAAGATAAAAAGAAAATCAATCATTTTTCACAGCACCTGATGTGTCCCACTTCAGGAATTTCCTATGATGAGCCGGCACCCAATACTTTTTCATTCAACTCTCCGTACGGTGCATGTCCGAAATGTAACGGTTTGGGTTCAGTTGCCGAAATCGATCTCAAAAGTGTTATCCCTGATAAAAACGTGACGATCAAGGCCGGTGGAATAGCGCCTTTAGGTCCTCATAAAGACAACTGGATTTTTTCACAAATACAGGCAATTGGTCGTCGCTATGGTTTCACTTTGAATTCTCCTATTGGCGATATTCCTGATGAAGCTATCAATGTTATTCTTTATGGATCTGATGAGGTGTTTCAGGTTAGCCGCGATTACCGGCAGGGTGACAACCAGCAGTATTCTCTTGCTTTCGAAGGAATCGTTAATTTTATTGCAGGACAGTTAGATGAAAACGCGTCACCTGCCATCAAGAAATGGGCTCAGACTTTCATGCAGTCTGTTACATGTCCTGAATGTAATGGTAACAGACTGAAGAAAGATTCGTTGTATTTTAAAATTGATGATAAAAACATTGCCGAACTGGCCATGCTTGATATTCTTCAACTGGAAACCTGGTTCACAAATATTGAGAAGAGATTATCAGCCCGACAGAATAAAATTGCTCAGGAAGTATTGAAAGAAATACGAAAGAGGATTAAATTTCTACTCGATGTTGGTCTTGATTATCTCACTTTAAATCGCACCTCAAGAAGTTTGTCGGGTGGGGAATCGCAGCGTATACGTTTAGCCACACAAATAGGTTCACAACTTGTTGGTGTATTATACATACTCGATGAACCAAGCATTGGATTGCATCAACGTGATAATGTGCGATTGATAAAATCTTTGCAGGAATTGCGTGATGTAGGAAATTCTGTTATTGTTGTAGAGCACGATCGTGAAACAATAATGTCGGCCGATTATGTATTAGATCTTGGACCCGGTGCCGGTGTTCACGGAGGTGATATTGTAGCGCAGGGAACTCCACAGGAAATTTTAAACAGCAATTCACTTACAGCGAAATATTTAAACGGAACCATTTCCATTGCTCCATCAAAAAACCGAAGTGGCAATGGCAAATCGATGACGATCACAGGAGCATCAGGAAATAATTTAAAAAATGTAACTGTTCAGTTTCCTCTAGGGAAATTTACGTGTGTTACAGGCGTTAGTGGCAGCGGAAAATCATCGTTGGTTAATGAAACGATATATCCTATTTTGAGCAATCACTTTTATCGTTCTTTACTAAAACCACTTCCGTACAAATCTATCAAAGGCCTTCAATACATTGATAAAGTTATTGAAATTGATCAGTCACCAATTGGACGTACACCACGGAGCAATCCTGCAACATACACCGGTGTGTTTACTGATATCAGAAATCTTTTTGCACTCCTTCCTGAATCAAAAATAAGAGGATATCCTCCGGGATGGTTTTCTTTTAACGTAAAAGGTGGCCGGTGTGAAACTTGTCAGGGTGCAGGCATGCGTGTTATTGAAATGAATTTCCTTCCCGACGTTTATGTCCATTGCGAACATTGTAATGGAAAGCGTTACAACCGCGAAATACTGGAAGTGCGTTATCGAGGTAAATCAATTAATGATGTTCTTAATATGAGTATTGAAGAAGCTGTTGAGTTTTTTGCCAACATGCCGTCTATTGCTCATAAGATTAAAACAATAAAAGATGTTGGTTTGGGTTATATTACACTTGGTCAGTCATCGACTACCTTATCGGGTGGTGAAGCTCAGCGTATCAAACTCGCTGCCGAACTGGCAAAAAAAGATACAGGAAATACCTTTTATATCCTCGATGAGCCAACAACAGGACTTCATTTTGAAGATGTAAGGATATTATTGGAAGTTCTGAATAAACTCACCGACAAAGGAAATACCGTTGTGGTTATTGAGCACAATATGGATGTGATAAGAAGCGCCGATCATATTATTGATATTGGTCCTGAAGGTGGACAACGAGGAGGTGAAGTAGTTGCTGAAGGAAGTCCTGATGCTATTTTAAAAATCAAAAAAAGTATTACTGCCCAATACCTCAAAAGGGAGATGGAGCATTTCGTTACATAACTTTTATTTGAATGATCCGTAAAAAAGGGAAGTTAAATACATACCCGCTATGGATTTTCAATTTCAATCAGATATGAATTCAGAAGAAGCAAAAATCAGGAAAGCCTTTACTGATAAGGACTGGCAAGAGATTAGGGCCGATGACACCTGGTCTATTTTTAAGATTATGGCCGAATTTGTTGAAGGCTATGAAAAGCTCTCAAAAATTGGCCCTTGCGTTTCCGTTTTTGGTTCCGCACGTACTTTACCCGGAACAAAATACTACGATCTGGCTGAAGATATTGCTTACAAAATAGCAGGCGAAGGTTATGGAATCATTTCAGGTGGCGGTCCCGGAATTATGGAAGCTGCCAATAAAGGTGCACAAAAGGCCGGCGGAAAATCGGTAGGGGTAAATATTAAACTTCCTTTCGAACAACAACCTAATCCATTTATCGATCACGATAAATCTATTACATTCGATTACTTCTTCGTAAGAAAAACTGTTTTTATAAAATATTCTCAAGGCTTTGTGGTATTGCCCGGTGGATTTGGTACGCTCGATGAACTCTTTGAGGCTTTAACACTTATACAAACCCGTAAGATTGCTAAATTTCCAATCATCCTGGCAGGGAAAGAATACTGGCAGGGAATTTACGACTGGATCTGTAATACCATGCTTGAACAAGGCAACATTAACAAAGAAGATCTCAATCTTTTCAAAATTGCTGATACTGCCGATGAAGTTGTGAAGCATATTAACGATTTTTATTCACGCTACCTTCTTAAACCAAATTTCTAGAACACTTTTTTTATAAGAAATCTATTCGTGTGACTTCCGTAAAGAAATGACACGAAAGTTTCATCTGGCGACTTTTTAAAAACCTCAAAACCTAGTGCAAATTTTGCTTTAATGTTTGCATCTGAATAATTTTATTTGCCAAGATTTTCGATCCCTTTTAAATCTCTGCTTCCATATCAGGATCTGTAAGTTTAGTCCAATCAATTGCCGTAACATTTGAAATGTATTGCAGTATAAACGATCTGTATTCATGGGAATAGCCTTGAATATTAATCACAACAAATTGATTTACAATACTTAAAAATATGGAGGATAAACTAGTGAATATCCTTTTAGTGGAAGATGACACCGTTGATGTAATGAACGTTGAACGTGCTTTCGCGAAGAATAACATTCAAAATCCATTGTTTCTTGCAAAGAATGGTATAGAAGCTTTGGCAATGCTCCGTGGGACAGATGGAACAACAAAAATTCATCCACGACCTCAGATAATTCTCCTGGATTTAAATATGCCCAAGATGAATGGGCTGGAATTTTTAAAAGAAATCCGCCAAGATCCGGCTCTGAAATCGATCAGTGTTTTTGTGATGACTACCTCCATTGACGATCGCGACCGCTGTGAGGCTTACAATTTGAATGTTGCCGGATATATTCTTAAACCGGTCTCCTTTGAAAAATTTGTCTCTGCCGTATCCATACTCGACAGTTACTGGAAGCTTTGTGAGCAACCTTAAAAATAACATCATTAATGTTCAAGCATATATAATATGAGCGTAAATAAAATATCAGTCCTGGTTATCGATGATGATGAAGTAGATCGCATTGCTCTTAAAAGATCTATTAAAGCGTCAGGTTTCAATGCCGAAATTGTAACTGCAAATAATAAAGCCGAGGGCCTTGCAGCTATTGGCGACAGAGTATTTGATTGCATCTTTCTCGATTATAATCTCCCCGACAGTAATGGATTAGATTTCCTCAGAAATCATAGAGCAGAACTCAATGGAGCTCCTGTAATAATAGTCACTTCTCATGGCGATGAAAAACTTGCTGTTGATGCTATGCGACTGGGAGCATGCGATTATCTTCCTAAGAATCTGGTTTCACCCGAAGGAATTTCGCAGAGTATCCGCTATGCCTTACGAGTACATGCTGCTCAGCAAACAACCAGCAAAGTTGAGAAGGCACTTCAGGAATCTGAGAAGAAACTGGATACCGTTATTGCTAAATCTCCAATCATCCTTTTCGAGATTAATAAGAACGGAGAATTCACCATGTTCAAAGGTAAAGGTGTGGAATTCCTTAATGTTGATCCATGTGAGATAATAGGAAAAAACTTTCTCGAAACTTACCGTATTCTTCCGATTGACATTAGAACTTTAAGAAATGTTATTCAAGGAAAAGAACTTACTACGTCTATCGAAGTCAACGGCCGACATCTCGAAATCACCTGCATCCCGCAAAGGGATGAGTATTTTGAACCTTCCGGCATGATCGGAATTGCTACTGACATTACAGAGCTGAAGAAAAATGAAATAGAATTAAAAAATAATCTCAACAATGCACAGGAAGCTCAAAAAGTAAAGGAGCAATTCCTTGCCAATATGAGTCACGAAATCAGAACACCTATTCATGGTATTATGAGTTTGACGAATTTGCTGCTAAAAACGAAAATTGATCCTGATCAGCAAACCTACCTCAATGCCATTAAAAAATCTGCCGACAATCTCCTTGTAATTATCAATGATATTCTTGATCTGTCGAAAATCGAAGCTCAGAAAATGACATTCGAAAGCACTATATTTAGTGCAACAGAAATGGTTGAAACTACTTATGAGCTCTTCCGCGCCAAAGCAAATGAAAGAGGTATAATTATTACCAAAGATATTGATGACTGTATTCCTGCTTATGTGAAAGGTGATCCAACACGATTGAGTCAGATCATTAATAATTTAGTGAATAACGCAATTAAATTTACACATAAAGGTGGTGTACTAATTGGCATTAAACTCGTTGATACCAATGAGCGATGCAGCATGATCAGTTTTAGTGTTAAAGATTCAGGAATCGGAATTCCTCAAAATAAATTGTCAACTATATTTGATATGTTCACTCAGGCAGGTGACGACATTACCAGAAAATATGGCGGTACAGGTTTAGGTCTGAGTATCGCAAAAAAACTAGTAGATCTTCAAGGAGGTATAATTAAAGTTGACAGCATAATGGATGAAGGAACCACTTTTACATTCAGTCTTCCTTTCGATCATCCCGATCCAATTGAACTCGAAGCTCATCATTCAAAGTCAGAAGAACCGGAAAGCCGTATCGACAGCGAGTTGCGTATTCTTATTGTTGAAGATAATGATATCAACAGACTTGTGATAAATAAAATCATGAAAGACTGGGGTGTAAAGTTGGATAACGCGGTAAACGGTGTTGACGCCATTGAAAAAATAAAAGCAAATACCTACGACATTATATTACTGGATATTGAGATGCCTGAAATGAACGGGTACCAATGTATCAGAGAAATCAGAACTGCCTTGCCGGAACCTAAAAGTTCGGTATCTGTAATGGCAATGACGGCACATGCAAATAAAAAGGAACGTGATAAATGTATAGGCTTAGGTATGGATGATTATATTTCCAAACCATTCGACCCTCTTGATCTTAAACAGAAAATTGTTGCTTTAAGTAAAAAGCAGATTATAAATCACGATTCTGAAGAGTCTGCTCCGGTTGAAATAATTGAAACTGCAGAAGTGCCCAAACAAAAATTAACAAATCTCGCTTACCTAAGAGAACTCTCAGAGAATAACGAATCATTCTTCAGAGATTTTATCAACCTTTTTCTTACAAATACACCTGAAACACTTACCGATTTGCAGAATCACCTGAACTGCAAAAACTGGGAAGGTGTTCGGCAGGCTGCACATAAAATGAAACCTTCACTGAACTATTTAGGGTTGAAAGAAGGTCAAAAACTAGCTTCAGCAATAGAGGAATACGCACTTAATAAGACTCAACTTGAAGAAATAACAGGGTTGACATCACAGTTACAAATATTGTGTAACGCAGCCTTTAAAGAACTGGAAGATGAACTTAAATCATTACCTATAGCATAATCAAAACTACAAAAATTTAACAAGATGGCAAAATTATTCATTATTGAAGATGATGTGATGGTAGCAACGTTGATGAAACAATCGCTTGCAAAATATGACCATGATATAACACACTTCACTACGGCAGAAGAATGTATAAAGAATCTTCATCTCAATCCGGACATTATCACGGTAGATTATAACCTTCCCGGAATGAACGGGATTGAATTGATGAGTCGTATCAAATCATATAATTCTGCTATAATGGTTGTTTTGGTTTCAGGACAAGAAACATTAGATGTTGTTGTTGAATCCTACAAAGGTGGGGCTTCCGAATACATCATTAAAAACGATAATCTATTTGTTAATCTGGAGAACTCCATCAAGAATCTTTCAATGAATGTTGTGTTGAAAAAAGAAGTGGAATTCTTAAAAGATCAAATCATCGACCGACATAAATACTCCAACATACTTGGAAACAGCAATCCGGTTCTTCGTGTGCTAAAGTTGATTCAAAAAGTGGAGAAAAATAATATAATGGTGCTGGTAACAGGCCAGAGCGGAACAGGAAAAGAGTTGGTAGCGAAAGCCCTCCACTATAATTCTCCCAGATCGCGCAAAGCCTTTGTAACAGTAAATATGGGTGCTATTCCGGAAGATCTTATTGAATCGGAATTATTCGGACACGAGAAAGGTGCCTTTACGGATGCACGCGAAAGACGTATAGGTAAATTTGAAGAAGCTAATGATGGAACCATTTTCCTGGATGAAATTGGTGAAATGAACCTGCATCTGCAAACAAAACTATTAAGAGTATTGCAGGAAAAAGAAATAACCAGAATAGGAAGCAATAAAATCATTAAACTTGATTTCAGAATGATTGCAGCTACTAATCGTAACCTGGCAGTGGAAGTAAAAGAAGGACGTTTCAGAGAAGACTTATTTTACAGAATACAGGGATTTCTAATTCACCTCCCTACGCTTAAAGAACGTGGGGATGATGTTATTTTACTAGCCAAAAGCTTCCTTACAGAATTTTGCAAAAATAACAAATCTGAGCAGGTGCATCTTTCTAAAGAAACCAGCAAATTCATGCTCGAATATGCATGGCCCGGAAATATCAGGGAATTGAAGGCTGTGATGGAACGTGCTGCTCTTCTTTGCGAAAACAATACCATTCAAATAGATGACTTAATGTTTATTCAAGCATAAAATATAATTATGTTTAACAAAAAACCCTGCTCAATTGAGCAGGGTTTTTTGTTGGCAGCAATTTATTTAAAGAACCGAAAATGCAAAAAATGAACATTTTTACACAAAACCTTACAAATGTAAGGTTTGCAATGGTGAAAATGAACCCTATAAAAAAGGTAAAGTTTAATAGATATTGAGAAAAGAGATGTGATTACGGAACACCTTTATGAATCCTAAGAAATCAAATAAACAAAAAAATTCGCAACGTCAGCGTTTTACGCTACGGATGACAATTATAGCAGGTATTTCACTTGCTACAGTTGCTGCAGGCATATTTTTCTACATCCAAATAACGAAAACCGAGACAACAAAAGCAGAAGGGGGTCAAGTCATTACACAAGATCAACTTCCTGTTGAAATGGTGGTAGATCAAATGGTGATTGCCATGCCCGATACAAACAATAGAAACGGGGCACGTTACAAAATTGCAAAGCCACTATCCCTTACCCCTCAAATTTCGAAATAAATATGGGGCCAACATCTACTCTATCTTTCGCATTGTTTAAAAATTCTCTCACAATACGTTTTGTTTTGTTGTTATTGTGTATTGCAGTCAGCATTACCCATGCATCAGCAGTAACAAGAATATCAATAAATTCAGGAAATATTTCAAATCCGACTACCTGGCTGCCAACAGGTGTTCCGGTTGCAGGAGATATTCTTATAATTAAAAACAACCACATTATTACCGTTAATATTGACATTACTATTCAATCGGTGACCATCGACGCCAGCGGAAGTTTAAAATGGTTGGCTAATAAAAAACTGACAATTAACAGCGGGTTTATTGTGAATGGCACGGCAGAAATAATTGATGGCAATATTGAACTCCTACAAAATAATGGCTTCTTCAAAATTGGAGATACCGGAACTGTCATATGGCAGCCATTAGATAATACCTCAAATGGAGCCACACTTTTCACCAAAGGGAAAGAAGAATTTCACCCTACCAGCACACTTGTAATCAACAAATGGTATAATTATAATAGCGTACCACTGGGTTCGGTTGTAAGTGGCAATTTCGGGAATTTAAGTGTTACTACTTTATCAAACGGCTTGTTATTCGAATGGAATCAGAACAATGAATTTGAGACTCATCAGATACTTGGCAAATTCACTATTGATCAGGGTTGGATTGTTTTAGATAAATCAGGTGCGATTTCGAATACTTTTATTGAAGAAATATATTTGAAAAACGTAAATTCTTACTTAGACATCCATTCAGGAACACATAGCGGATCATTTAAGATTATCACAAATTCATTAACCAACATTGGTGGAACGATGAATGGAATTTACAATGGCGATGGCAACATAGAGCTTGTTGTGGATGGTGATGTCCTTAATCTTGGAAATATAGAGTTGATTTACAATTCTGGTGTGCAGGGTATATCTAATGGTGATTCAAAAATACGGGTGAGCGGCCATTATAAACAAACACATGGTGATTTCAGAGGCATTTTTAACCTCTCATCAAATTCAGCAGGAATAGTTGATATGGAATTTGGTTCCATGGAGTTAACCGGTGGTATTTTTATGGCACATTATGCTTGTCACACAAACAACAACACTTCAAAAATTGTGGTTAATAACGATGTAACAATTGATTATATCAACTCGAGTTCTAAATTCAGAGGAAATGGTTTAAATTCCTTGTCGGGAACAAAGAGTAATAATAAACTGGATTTCGAAATTAAAGGAAATTTAATTGTAAAGGGAAATCCAATAGCTGAATTCACAACAAGCGGAAGCACCGGTATTGAAAATGTAAAAATCAAAGGACTTGTAGACTTCATTGGATGTACTGTAAATTTCAATTACGGAGACCATCAATCAACGCTTGAATTTGAAGAAGTGGTCACAGTAAAAGGTAGTGAAGTTAACTTCTCAAAAACCGAGGGCACATTAGTCGCAACTTTTGAATCTGATTTGAATATTGAATCTGGAATTATAAATATTAAATCTGCCAAAGGATCGGGAAATGTACATGTAGAAGGAAATTATAGTCAGTCCGGTGGAACATTATCTTTACATAACAACACAACCACAGGAACTTCAAATGCAGTTTATATGACTGTTAATGGGGACTTTACAAACGTATCAGGAACCTTCACCTTCGACAAAAACAATTCTTCCACAATAGCACACATGCTATCAATTAGTGGTGAAAAATTTACAGTTGGCGGTCAAGCTGTCATAAACAGTGTTGTTTCTGCGGTGAATCCCATTTATGGAATCATTTACTATGATCGTACCGGCCTTACCTCCTACTATGAAAATAGCAGTTCAGCGAAAATTCAAAACCTGAAACAAGTTGTTAGTTCGGGATGTACATTAAAGATTGCAGCAGGAAATATGCAATCGGCCTCCTCAAATATACTTGTTACCGATATGATAAAAATTACATCGGGAGGAACGATTGATGCCGGTACACGACAAATATATTCAAACTCTGTAGGCTTATACTCTGGAATCACAGTTTTAAACGGTGGTAAAATAACGACCACTCATTCTGAAGGTTTGTATAATGGAACTGCCAATGCCACAATAAAGGCCAATGGCAATATGAACTATATTTTGCAACCATTGAGTACTATTGAATACAATAGCTCCGGTAACCAGATAGTATCGGGAACAGGAGTGGGAACTGCGCAATCAACCGATCAGCAATATGGAATTCTACGTATCAATAAACCTTCAGGTGTTGGAAAATTAAATGCTTCAGGAGTTGTAGTAAGAAAAGCCTTAGATCTTATTAAGGGCGAATTGCAGTTGAACGGATACAATATAACAATCCTTTCAGGAGTCACAGATGCCATAACAGCCAATGAAGGATTCATTAAAAGCGAGACCAATGCATCCAATCAGCATGGATTGGTAATTTGGAAAAATATAGAACAAGGTACACATACCATTCCATTTGGAACTACCACCGACAAAAAACTTCCATTAAGTTTTGAACCTATAAGCGGCCTTGGATTAGATTTCTCGGCATCAACCCGATCTTCCGCAAAAGATAACAGACCCTTACCATCCGGAATTTCAAACATCAATTTGAATAATAACGATGTTAGCAATGAACGAGTAATCGACAGATGGTTTCACATAAATGCAACAGGCATCAACGCAAATATAACACTCACCTATTTACCTTCCGAAAACACGACTACTCAAAGTGTAGCTAACAGTAATTTCTCAGCTATGGCCTGGAAAAATGCTCAGTGGAACATCATCGGTGGAAATGGAGTAGGAAACACATTACAAACAGGAACGGTGATTGTTAAAAATAATTCATCATGGGGGAATTTGCTACTGGTATCTAATGAAACACCGGAGCCGGCTGATATCTTGACTTTCGAGGCCATCCTAAAAAGCACACAAGTAGACATCAAATGGATTTCTATTCCAAATGCAATTGTAACTAATTATACAATTGAAATATCAACCAATGGTTTCAATTTTACTGAATTAATTACAGTAGATGCAAAAGCTGCTTCATCATCATCAATAACCTACTCCGAAAAAGATCTTTCTCCCAAAAAAGGAACATCCTATTACCGTTTACGACAAAATAATGCCGATGGCGATTACAAATACTCAAACAATGTAAAAATTGAAAATCCGGAAAGCAAAGCTTCAAGTTTTGAACTCATTTCAGTTGGACCAAATCCTTTTAGCACCGGATTTACAATTAAGTGGGAACTGGCTGATGAAGCAATAATAGATATAAAGCTTACAAGTACCAACGGCCAGGTTGCAATAAAACAAATAGTTAACAGTATACCGGGAGTAAACACTCATCTCATAAATGATGTTGAAGACATTGTTTCGGGAATATATATTCTCACAATAACAGATGGCAAAACCATCAAAAATTTAAAATTATTTAAAAATTAATTACTAAAATAAAAATTCCTATGGGAAGAAGATCGTTACGAAACAGACAAAAAATGAGGACCATGAACCGCATGGTTTTCGTTGTTGCAGGTGCATCCCTTATGGGGCTCGCAGCCTATTTCACATTCTTTATTAACACCACCCAGGTAACTACGTCAACTGCAGGTTTGCATAAAAATATGATGCTGGGTTACGATATCAACAACGGTGATGTGATAGTAGCATATGATTGGGATAATGGCGATTTGCTCAAGGCAGAAATTGGTCCTGATGCCATTGCAATATCCAAAGAAGCTATTTGTGCCATTGGTGGGACAGAAAATACGAAAGCACTCAGTCCCGGAAAAAGCGGACAACCACTCAATTTTGAAATCCCTGCAGTAAGGGAACTCAATCTAGGAGGTATCGATATGAGTGTTGATTACAGAAAATCGGAAGAAAATTGTGAACTCTTTACACGTGGTTCAAATTTTACAATGGGTGTTAAAGATGGCAATATAGCTGTTTCCTATAAATTGAAAAATAAGAATAAAAAAACTATTTCTATTTCAGAAGTTACCAGATATGAAATTCCTGCCGATGATGAATTCAGAAACTATCGATTTATTTATGATCCTGTTAAAGGAAGATCTGAAATATTCGTGAATAATGTTACTATATGGAGTCATGAAGATGATCCGGAAAGTGTGATGGTATGGAAAGAGAAAGAAAACCTTATCGTTGGTAAAAATTTGAAAGGTGATGGAACAGATAAAGCATTTATCGACAATGTACTTATCAAAGCCACTCAACAAATTAACGAAATGCCGGTAACATTATTAAATTTTGAAGCAAAAGCAGAAAGTAATTATGTGATGGTTTCATGGTATACCGCTTCTGAAACCGAAATTGATTCTTTCATTGTAGAAAGGTCAATGGATGCTAAAGAATTTATGGAGGTAGGCAGGTTAAAAGCTAACGGAGGACCTGATAAACTGACAGCTTATGCAATAGTTGATAAAAGTCCAAATACCGGACTTGCCTATTATCGACTTATTCCGTCCAACAAACCTTTGAAATCGATGACAATATCAATGATAGGTTACAAATACAAGGGAGCAGAGGGAGATCTAAAACTTAGTGATGTTCCGGTAACGGAAGAAACAAAGAACTAAATATATAAAAATAAATTTAAGAGCCCGGGAAGCAATTTCCGGGCTCTTTTAGTTTTAATAGGCTGGTAAAAATTTGTAACTATCATACAAAAATAAATAGTAGCTTTACCCTTGAAATATTTTGTGATATGTCGAAAAATGAGTTGGTAATTTACAGATCGTCAGCAGGTTCAGGTAAAACATATACCCTTGTTTTTGAATACCTGAAGTTAGTGCTGCAAAACCCAACACTATACAGGTCCATTCTCGCAATAACCTTCACCAACAAGGCCACCGAGGAAATGAAGTCCAGGATTGTGGAGGCACTTGTTTCTATTGCCGAAAACCTGGAGCCTGAACTACAAAAGTCAATTCATGAGCAAACAGGCATTCCAATTCAACAACTTCCTGCCAAAGCTGGCCAGGTAATTGAAAATATATTACATGATTACTCCGGGTTCGCTGTTTCTACTATCGATAGCTTTTTCAGTAAGATGGTACGCTCACTTGCCAGAGAATTACATTTACCCTTACGGTTCAATATTGAACTCGATATTACATCGGTGATAAGTGAAATTACCTCCATGCTTTTTGATGATATATCGAAAGACCCCTGGCTTCGAAAATGGTTGCAGAATTTTGTATTTGATAAACTGGAAAATGAAAAAGGTTGGCAAATTGAAAAAGAGATTCATAAAATTGCACAACAACTTTTCGATGACAAATACCGAACGTTATTTTCAGATGGCATTAGAAAACCTGAAAATGAATTGATTGGTGAATTGAAAAAGCTGATCCATGATTATGAAAATAAAATGATGTTGTATGGAAAACAATTCTCTGATATCGCTGCAGAGAATAATTTAATGGTTGAGGATTTTCATTATGGTAAAACCGGTGTTGCTAATTATTTCATTAAAATTCGACAGAAAGTAAAAGACAATGATTATTTGCCGGGAAAAAGATTTTTAGATGCAGCAGAATCGGAAGACTTGTGGGCAGCAAAAAAATCGCTTCAAGCTGATGTTGTTAAAAGTCTGGCGATTTCGAAATTTATGCCCCTAGCAAATGAAATTCTGAAGTTAATAAAAAATGAAAATGCCAGGTACAAAGGAGCTCTTGCCGTGATAGCAAACGCTTATGAGGCAGGAGTTATAGGTGCATTGGATGAAAAATTAAAAGTCTTCAGAGATGAGAATGAAATAGTGTTGCTTACGGATACCAACAGAATTCTGAGCAGAGCCATAAGTGGACAGGATACTCCATTCATCTATGAAAAGAGTGGCAACAGATACAGCCATTTTATGCTTGATGAATTTCAGGATACCTCCGATTTTCAGTGGCAAAACCTCGCTCCATTGATTGAAAATTCAATTGGTTCCGGTAACTATACCCTTATTGTAGGTGATGCAAAGCAATCAATTTATCGTTGGAGAGGCGGCAATATGAATTTGCTATTGAACGGAATAAAATCGCAGTTTAAACACTTTGATGAAATTACACGAACGTTACGACTTGAATCCAATTACCGTAGCCGGGAAGTAATTGTGTCATTCAACAATAAATTTTATTCCAAAGCGCCTTTCGCACTTGATCTTCAAATAGAAGAGGGCACACCGGCTAACGCCTACAACTCAAAGGATATTACCCAGGAGTGGAAAAAAGGAGAAGTGAATGATGGGTATCTTAAAATAATTCTTTACGAAAATAAAAACAAAAAGAAAAAACATGTTGGTAGTCACGAAGAAAATGAAGAAGATGCAAGTTGGAAAGAACATGCATGCATGGAATCTTTGTTAACATTGCAAAAACTTTTTGAAGCAGGGTATGAGCCCGGCGATATTGCTTTCCTCACCAGAAAAAATTCCGATGCAAAAGAGATCACTACCTTTTTGCTTAACAACGGAGTCGATAAGATTATTTCTCCGGAGTCAATGCAGCTATATCATTCACCTAAAATTTTGTTTTTGGTAAACCTGCTCTCCTTCATCAACAATCAGCAGGATCAGATTGCACTGGCACACATCAATTATTACTGGAATATTGTATGTCATCCGGAAACGGCTCCTGAGCCCGACAACTTATTTTCACGACGCAAATATGAAAATATACAAACGTTACCAGATGCATTTACAAAAAGATTGCTTGAGTTTAGAAAAATTCCTCTCTATGAAGTGGTGGAAGAGTTGTTGATTATTTTTAAATTAAATACAAATCCGGAGGCTTTTACCCAGCGATTCCTCGACTTAATATTAGAATATTCATCCTCCAATCCTTCCAATATAAATGATTTTCTTTTGTGGTGGGATGAGAATCTTGAAAAAGATAATTGCTCGGTAATTGTTCCTTCTGGAGAAAATGCTATTCGGGTAATGAGTATTCATAAATCTAAAGGATTGCAATTCCCGGTTGTAATTATACCATTTGCCGATTGGTCGCTAACTCCACATAAAGAGCAAACCATGTGGGTGAGTAATGATCAGCCACCTTTTAATTCCGTTCCTGCGCATCCGGTAAGGGTTAATAAGAAACTTGAAAGTTCTATTTTTGAAGAGGATTTCGATCAGGAAGTATTGATGAGCAAAATGGATAATTTGAACATGCTTTATGTAGCCACTACCAGAGCGGAAGAGCAGTTGTATATTTTCGCACAGCTGCCAAAAGAATCATCAAACAATTCAATCAACACCACATCCAAATTAATTTATTCGATCTTACAAAGTGATGAGCAATGGTCACAACAATTAGTCATCCAACAAAATTGCTCATTTGAATCTGGAAAATTTTCATCTCCATTTAGAAAGAAAAATAAATCTCGTGTGACAGGAGAAAATCTGAGCACCTGGGTGTCGGAGGGGTGGAAAGGTCGATTGCAAATACTCATCAGCAAGAAAAAAATATCGGTGTACGACCCCGAACCACCCGACACCATTTATGGAACTTTGTTTCATGAAATTGCATCTTCAATTTACACAGCAGACACCACCGAAAATGTAGTCGATAATTATATCAAAAAGAATAAGGTAGATGAAAGTATGCGAACAAGATTAATTAATGACATTAATTATTTTGTTACCACATCAATTGAACAAGGCTGGTTTGAAGAAAATGTGGAAACATTAAATGAAACAGAATTACTTTTAACAGATGGCTCGTTGCTAAGACCTGATCGGGTGATCATAAAAAAAAATGAAGTGTTGATTATCGACTACAAAACAGGAACCGAAGAAAAACATCATCTCAGGCAACTGGAATCTTATGCCGGTGTATTAAAACAGATGGGATATTCGAATATTAAAACAATACTAATTTATCCTTCGTTAGGAAAAATAGTATCGTCGGATGCTGCTTAAAAAGTGAGTCGCTGATTGTTCACTCTTCTTTTTTTGACATTCGAAATAATGTCTTTGTAATGGATGGAGTTGTCGTAAATCATCCATATAAAACGTTGTATACCCAAAGCATCTACCGATTTCATAAAAGTAAAATCACAAATACTACGATACCCGTTTATCTCCAATTCAATATGAGGAAAAAATAACGGATCATGTGCATATTCCGGTTCTTTTAATTTGGAGATAATGCCCCACAAAAATGGAAATTGTTTTTTAATCATGGAAGCGGTCATCTTTTTTGTCTCAAAAAGAGTGTCGCTGCTGCCAACAATTTTCCCGGTTTCATCAAGGGTGATGCACTGGCACTTTTCACTTTCATCCTGATTAAAGTAATTGTTTGATCTCATATTTGTGGGATTAAGTTATGTTCGATACCAACTTCCAAAACAGACCTATTTATTAAACTTCAACACCTGATAGCTTTTCTTTAAATGACTTGTTCAATTCACTTTTTCTTATTCAGTCAATTTCAACTTGTTATGGTATTTTACTCAAAGTCAAGTCAAAAAGTTTCAAAAATCTTACAGTTCAGCCAGTTGTGAGTCAAAGTGACCTTCATCACCCTGAAATGAGGTATAAATTGTTACTTTTGCCACTCAAAATCAGCAATAATATGTCAAACGCAATTTATAAAGTACCTCAGGCCATCAACGAACCTATTTTGAACTATGCTCCAGGATCTATTGAGAGGGCCGATTTAAAAAAAGCTCTTGCCGAAGCGCGTTCCAAAGTGAAAGATGTGCCTATGTACATTGGAGGAAAAGAAATAAGAACCGGTAAAACAAAAAGATTGAGCCCTCCTCACGACCATCAGCATTTATTGGGAAATTTTCATGAGGGTGATGCTTCTCACGTGAAAATGGCAATCGATGCTGCATTATCTGCGAAAGCGGCATGGGCATCACTCGACTGGGAACAGCGTGCCGCTATATTTTTGAAAGCCGCCGATTTACTTGCAGGTCCGTACCGCCCTATAATTAATGCTGCAACGATGTTGGGTCAATCGAAAAATGTTTTTCAGGCTGAAGTGGATGCGGCTTGCGAAATGATCGACTTTTTAAGATTTAATGTGCAGTATATGTATGAGATTTATAATCAGCAACCGATTTCATCCAAAGGGGTGTGGAACCGTTTAGAGCAACGACCTCTCGAAGGTTTTGTGTTTGCATTAACACCTTTTAATTTTACTGCTATTGCAGGAAATCTTCCTTCGTCGGCTGCTATGATGGGTAACACTGTTGTGTGGAAGCCTGCTAATACCGCAATTTATGCTGCCAGTGTTTTGATGGAAGTATTTATTAAAGCCGGTTTGCCTGCAGGTGTCATCAATCTTGTTTATGTTTCAGGACCGGTAGCGGGTGATATTATTTTTAAACATCCCGATTTTGCAGGAATCCATTTTACAGGATCAACAGAAGTTTTTAGAAGTGTGTGGGGTGAGATTGGAAAAAATATTGCTATTTACAAATCTTATCCTAGAATTGTTGGAGAAACCGGTGGTAAAGATTTTATTGTTGCACATCCTAGTGCAGATCCCTCTGTGGTAGTTACGGCTTTGAGCAGAGGAGCATTTGAATTTCAGGGACAAAAATGTAGTGCTGCATCACGTGCCTACATCCCTGCTAGTTTGTGGCCGGAAGTAAAAAAAGGAATGCTGGAAGATCTTCAATCGATGAAGATGGGACCTACCGAAGATTTTGAAAATTTTATTAATGCTGTTATTGACGAAAAGGCTTTCGACAAAATCACCTCTTACATTGCAGATGCCTCCAAGAGTGGTGATGTTGAAATTGTTGCCGGAGGAAAATATGATAAGTCGAAAGGTTATTTTATTGAACCAACAATATTATTGGCAAAAAAACCGGATTACATTACCATGTGTGAAGAAATTTTTGGCCCTGTACTAACGGTATATGTATATGAAGATAATAAATTTGATGAGACACTTGAGATTGTAGACAAGACGGGGATTTACGCCTTAACCGGAGCCATTATTTCACAAGATCGTTATGCTATTGATTTTGCAATGAAAAAGCTGGTGAATGCTGCCGGTAATTTTTACATCAACGATAAATGCACGGGTGCTGTAGTAGGCCAACAGCCTTTTGGTGGATCCAGAGGATCGGGAACCAACGACAAAGCCGGATCCATGATCAACCTCTTGCGTTGGGTATCACCTCGAACAATCAAAGAAACATTTGTGCCTCCGGTGGATTACAGATATCCGTTTTTGGATAAAGATTGATTCAGGTCGAAGTGGAGGCCGAGGGGACCTGGCGGGTGGAGGCCGAGGGGACCTGGCGGGTGGAGGAAATTTCTGCAATTAATTGATTAACAATATTTTATATTATTTCATTCATTCAACTTTTAAACACCCCCCTGTAAATAACTGTACAATTAAGGGAATTAAATATCGTTGAATAGCCATACTTTTGAATTATGAAGCGTTTTGAGAAAATTTGGCCTTGGCTGAAAAATAAATATGTGATTACCATAATTGTGTTTACGGTGTGGATGATCGCCTTTGATCGAAATGATTTTATTTCACAATACAGCTACCGACAAGAATTACATAAGCTGGAAGAAGACAAAGAGTATTTTACTAACGAAATTGAAATCAACAAAAAAAACACCTTCGAACTCACCTCCGATCCCGGAAATCTTGAGAAATTTGCCAGAGAAACCTATCGGATGAAGAAGGATGATGAAGATATTTTTATGGTGATTAATAGAGCGGATCAGACGGCTGTGGTTGAGAAGTAAATAATTTCCTAGGCTTTTACCTATAATTTTTTTTAAATAGAATTTTTATCAATCAGTAAACTTTTTGCAATAATGTCCAATGTGAAATGTTAAAAATCCGTCCTTTGGAATTTTCACTCCCAATGAAATTAATATGAGGATTTGTAATCAGTCGCCGAGTAATTTACTGCTAAATAAAATCACTGCATGTAAAAGTATTTTTCTAACTGATTCTGTTTATGGAATCAAAAACTCCAAAATTATTGTGTAGCATTTTCGCAGTGTTCTGAATTTGTTGCCTGCATCAACACTTAGCTAAAATATAAATTATCCCGGACGCCAAGCATGGTGTCCGTACAGCAATTTTTCAGCATCATGAATGATAATCGAAACACAAAATAATTCTGTGCTCACTTTGAAATTTTACAAATTGCAAGGCACCTGACTCCCTGTCTAACGCCACATATATCATCCGATAAGCCCATGTTGAAATGAGAATTTCATTGATTACTGGTCACTAATTGCTGATCATTGGTAACTAGTTACTGACTACTAATCACGGTAACTATATACCTGTTACAGCATGTTATTTTTAAAAATATTTGATATCTTAATTTTCAATTTTTTTACGCTTTTTTCTTTACCTTCTTTTGACTTTCGACTTGGGCTTTGGATTTCCTTTCGCCATTGCTTTAGTCATAGCATCGAATAATGCTATTGTTTCCTTTGGCGACTTCTTGTTCTTTTCCATACACCAAAGTTACACAAAATCGCTCAAAGGTTTTCCAAGACCGTCGGCAATTTTCTTAATTGTCAATATCCCGGAAGATTCGTGACCGTTCTCGATAGAGTTGATAGTTGCCTGAGCCAATCCAGACTTTTCAGAAAGTTGCCTTTGTGTTAGCCGTTGCCTAGCACGTTCAATTTTGAACCACATACTCACTTCATTTAGATACTCGTTATTTATCATTATATTACATTATTGAGTCAGTATATTTTAGTGAACCTTCGGAATTAGATAAGCAAGCGCAAAGCGTTCATCCTGCGCAATCGCTTTAGCATTGTATCAGCATGATACCTCGTTACAATAGCGTTGAAGATGTTTCGAACTTACTGAGTGGTGAATTCCGTTAATTTGCCTTTTTAGAATTGACCAGAACCCTTCAATAGTGTTGGTATGGGCTGCATCACGAACATATATACCTTTGCTGTGATTTATCTTAACGTGTTTGTATTTTTTCTTAATTCCATTATACCTTTGTTTTCAACACTTACCATAAATGCATCCTGTTCGATACTATTTTCAACAGCAACATTCAAGCAGTCAATCGTGGTATAAGTAATTATTTTAGTTGTTAATTTTCCATTTCTTTTGATCGCCCCAAAGACAAAAAAATAAATTATGTCGTAATTTATCTAAAAATTCGGCGCAATAGCTTTGGCGAATGGAAAATTCAAAAATGAATTTTATGGAAAAGTCTAATCTTCTAGTCAACACGAAATCTAAGTCTATTCTCCCATTATTAAACGGAATGACTTTAACTCAAATTAAAGAAGTATTAAATAAGTGCCTTAACCTTTATGAAAATGTTGCTATTTCTGATTCGGAAATTCCTAAGTTATGACTTTACTCACACCTGTTAAGGGATCCCCTTGAAGGTTATTAATGCCCGATATATATTACTCGGAAATGCTCTCCATCATTCATAAAATAAGCAATTGAACTAGGGGGAGCAAAAATTACCCCCTAAGAAGTAGTAACTGCCACGCCTTTAACATTTTCCATAATAATAATTATTATATCCCCTGCTCTAACAGGGGATTTTTTTTATTAAAGATAATATTACTATTTTTGTCATTGAAAATATAGTCAGCCTACCTGTTCTGTAACCAAATCACCAAGAATACCACAGAATTACACAGGAACGGGATGCAACCACATCAAGGGTGTGGGCATTCCTGTTTGTGTAACGTTCTTGGCGAACGTGGTTACTAGCTGGTTTGTCCCACGCATGACTTTTTACGCTCAATCCGGTTAGGGATGTCGGCAAAAAACAAAAATCATGAAATTAATTATTTTATGCTTAGGAGTTGCCCTATTGGGTTCCTGTGCGATATCTAGAGTGGCGGTAGTTTCTTCGGAACAAATTCCTAAAAATAAAGATCAATTTGTTTTTGAAAACGATACCGTCCAAATTGCTTATTCTTTTTGGGCTTACAGAGGGTTAATGAGTTTTACGGTTTATAATAAGTTAGATAAACCCATTTTTGTGGATTGGAAAAATTCTTCATTTATTTCCAATGATCAGATATTGAGCTACTGGAAAGACGAGGTTAATACCAAAACGGAATTTCGTTCTGCTTATGCGCCGGGCTATTATTATCAAACAGTTAATCATGGTGTGTCTAAATCTCAATCTGTTAAAGAAAACAGAGTTATTTTAATACCTCCCCATTCTTATATTGCTAATGAACAATATCATTTAATTAATTATTTTGATGATCTCCCAAAAATTACTCGCACCTACACCCCTCAAAACACACCTGTTAGATTTAGAAATTTTCTTTCTATTTCTACCAATGAAAAATTTGAAGGGGAGATTGGATATATTAATAATATATTTTTTGTATCTGAAGTTATGCTCGTTAAATTTCAAAAAACCAAACAAGCCTATTCGCAAACCCGATTTTATATTGGGCCAAAAAAAATAAAATAAAAACATAAAAATAATTATTGAATATATGTTATATTAGACATATTTAGAATCTAACAGAGAGTCATCTCGAAAAATTTAGCTTTATTGTGTAGTCACTGCGAATGCAGCTTGGCAATGTCACAATAGGCTAATTTTATTTTAATAATTCATTTATCATTTCATTTAATAAATTGCCCACCTTAGCAATTTCATCTATTTTTTCTTGAAGTAATTCCATAGATAATTCTAATGATTCATTTTTAAGCCACCGCCAGAACTTTGTTTTATAGTTTCAAAATTAATTGAAGTGATTTCATCTTTTATTAAATCTAATCGCTCATTAATATACTCGTTCGAGGGGACATATTTTCGATGTGCTATTTTGTTTCTTTCCTGTATTATTTTCTCCAATCTAGTTTTAAAAGTAATTCCAGTTGGATTTTTTTTCTTATTTATTTTAATATACGAATCAATAAAGATCGGACAATATGTTTCGATCAAATAGTTTATGATGTTAACTTTGTGCATCCAGTTCATTTTTTCACTAGATAAAATTACAAACATAAACTCCTTTCTTTTTTGAGTGTTTTCATTGGATTGGAAATAACTACTAATAATTTCGTCAATATGCGCCTCTAAAATTGTGTATCTATGTAATAATTGTCCTCTGTAAAAAGAACAGGATTCATGCAATACCTCTCTTTTTCCATTGAAATTTAGTTTTTGCATAGTTTTGTGCTTTAAGGGGCGAAAGCTAATAAAAAAAATTTCAAAAAAATAAGTATAAGTCTCTGAACACCAACGAAAAACCCATTAATCTTTTCAGACTAAAGGGTTTTGAGATTTCAATTTTAAATGAAAATATTTATTTCCGTTGTTGTAACACGTATATAGTTACCCTTATTACTGATTAATAGTTACTGCTCAATTATCACCCAACCAAAAACTAAAAAACTAAAAAGTTGTTGTCACCCTTCATACTCCCCAAATACATTTCTCAAGGTATCAGAAATTTCGCCTAGGGTAGCGTAATTTTCGACTGCTGTTAAAATAAATGGCATCAAGTTATTTCCATCACGAGCAGACTGATCGAGTTGCTTTAGGTTTTGTTCTACCAATTTTGAGTCCCGTGAATTTTTGAGTGATTTTAATTTTTCCATTTGAAGATGACGGATAGAATCATCAATAGAAAATACTTTGTCGAAAGGTGGCTCTGTTTGCGTGTATTTGTTTTGTCCTACAATTACTTTTTCTCCATTCTGAATATCGCGCTGATATTTATAAGCTGAATCGGCAATTTCTTGTTGGATGTATCCGGCCTCTATTGCATTCACCGCTCCGCCCATTTCATCAATACGATGAATATATTCCCACGCCTTTTTTTCGACTTCATCAGTGAGTGCTTCAATATAATAAGAACCACCTAACGGATCAACGGTCATGGTTGAACCGCTTTCGTGTGCTATTATTTGTTGTGTACGTAATGCAATAGTTGCAGCTTCTTCAGTAGGCAACGACATAGCCTCATCATATCCATTAGTATGAAGCGATTGTGTTCCACCCAACACTGCTGAAAGTGCCTGAATCGTAACTCTCGCAATGTTATTCATTGGTTGTTGCGCCGTGAGTGTAGAGCCACCTGTTTGTGTATGAAATCTCAACATCATTGCTCGTGGATCCGTTGCTCCCAACTCTTTAGTTATTTGAGCCCACATCCTTCGAGCCGCACGAAATTTGGCGACTTCCTCAAACAAATTATTATGTGCATTAAAGAAGAAAGATATGCGCTTGGCAAAAACATCAATATCCAGTTTTTTTTCAAGTGCTGCTTTCAAATATGCTTTCCCATCGGCAAGTGTAAACGCCAACTCCTGCACCGCATTGGCACCGGCTTCGCGTATATGATATCCCGAAACAGAAATGGTATTCCACTTTGGAACTTCTTTCGAACAGTACTCGAATATATCGGTAATGATTCTCATAGAAGGCTTTGGCGGATAAATATATGTGCCGCGAGCAGCATACTCTTTCAAAATATCATTCTGAATGGTTCCTGAAATATTCTTTAACGAAGCACCTTGTCGCTTAGCCAACGCAATATACATACACAATAATGTAGATGCTGTTGCATTGATGGTCATCGATGTAGTTATTTTTTCCAGTTCAATGCCATCAAACAATTGTTCTATATCTTGTAAAGAATCAATTGCCACACCTGCTTTGCCCACTTCACCCTCCGATAAATCATGATCGCTATCGTAACCAATTTGTGTTGGAAGATCAAAAGCAACACTCAGCCCTGTAGTTCCCTGAGAAAGCAAATAGCGATATCTTTTATTAGACTCTTCCGCCGTGCTAAAACCTGCATACTGGCGCATGGTCCATACTTTGGAACGATACATATCCGACTGAACACCTCTTGTAAATGGAAACTCCCCCGGTTCATCACCATTACCACTAACGGCTTTGTATACACGTTCTATTTCAATCCCGGAATCGGTAAAGTAATTACAGGGTGCTGTTTTTTTCTCAGACATATTACTTCATATATACAAAAACGTTATACTTAAAAAAGAGAATGAGCCTCATTCTTTATCTGGTCTATGGCATTTTGAATAGGGTATTCCTCACTCTGCATCATGTTTTCAAAAATGGTTTTACTCAGTTCCACACCCGGCGCATTCGGATTGCATTTGGATAGCGATAAATTCACCAGTTTCACCAATTCATCCCTGCTGGAACGAACGGTTTTCCACGCTGCATTGGTAACATAAACCTGCTGTGTGATGTTATGCTCATACTCCATTTTTATATTCTGAAGTATCTCACGATGAAATTCCAAAACCGTCATGCCGGGTTCGTATATCCTGCTGAGCATGTTGTTAGGAGAAATTCTTTCCAGAAACAAAACAATCCGTTCATACGCCTGCAAACGCAAGGGCATGAGGTTATTGTCCATTGTCCTTTTTAATTCAGTATACTTAAGCTTCTGATCGCTGTCGAGGAATTTTTTAACGAGAAAAAAAGCGGTTAGAAAAACTAATAATGATGGAGCCAAATACACCAGAAAATCGAGTATGCCTTGTGGTAAATTCATGTTTGCAGCTAATTTTATGTGCACAAATATCGCAATTTATTGCGAGCCTTGGTTCGGCTCCGCTCACCATGACGGTAAAAATGTCTCGGCTTCGCTCGACATTGGGTGTGTCTGCCTGCTTTCAGCAGGCAGACACACGCTTACTCGCTTACTCGCCAACTCGCTTACTCGCTCACTCGGTTACTCGCTTACTAACATTTCCTTCACAACGAACCATTTTTAGTAGTTTTGCGTTTCATCTCAAAAATCCGGAATGACCAAGCTCGCTGATCGAATTACCCATATTGCTGAATCTCAAACCATTGCAATGGCAAAGCTGAGCCGTGAGCTTCAGGAACAAGGAAAAGATATAATTAGTCTGAGTTTAGGCGAACCCGACTTTGTTACTCCTCCCGACATCCGCGAAAGCGCTAAAAAAGCTATTGATGAGGGCTTTACATTTTATTCACCGATTGCAGGATTTGCCGATTTACGTCAGGCGATTTCCGAAAAGTTTAAGTTTGAAAATGGATTGGATTATACATCAGATCAGATAGTTGTATCTACCGGAGCCAAACAATCGATCGCCAATGTTGTGTTGAGTCTTGTGAACCCCGGTGAAGAAGTTATTGTACCAACTCCATACTGGGTTAGCTATTCTCAGATGATAAAACTTGCCGAAGGGATACCTGTTTTTGTCGATGCCTCAGTTAAAACCGATTACAAAGTTTCAGCACAACAAATCCGGGAGGCGATTACACCAAAATCAAAATTGCTCATCTTTTCTTCTCCTTGCAATCCTTCGGGTTCGGTTTATACCCGTGATGAGCTTAGGGAAATTGCCACAGTAATAGCCGAACATGAGGATTTGTATATTATTTCTGATGAAATTTACGAGCATATCAATTTTTCAGGAAAGCATGAAAGTATTGCTCAATTCGATTTTATTAAGGAGAGAGTCATTATTGTAAACGGCGTTTCGAAAGGTTATGCAATGACCGGTTGGAGAATAGGTTATATTGGTGCCCCTAAATGGATTGCTCAGGCATGCGATAAAATGCAAGGACAATTTACTTCCGGCACCAGCTCTATCTCACAAAAGGCCGCCACGGCTGCTTTGCGTTCGGGTACAGCATTTTACGATCAAATGCGCGAAACATATAAGCGACGCCGTGACCTGGTAATGCAAATGCTGAATGAAATGCCGGGAATGAAAGTCAATGTTCCGATGGGTGCATTTTATTTTTTTCCGGATATCAGTTCTTTTTTCGGTAAGTCCGATGGGATCACCGTCATAAAAAATGCAACCGATTTTTGTATGTACCTTCTAAGAGATGCAGGCGTATCAATGGTTACTGGAGAGGCCTTTGGTGCACCTGATTGTGTGAGACTGTCCTATGCCACCTCCGATGAATTGCTGATAAAAGCAATGAATCGGGTTAAGGATAGCCTCGCAAAACTACATTGAGTCATAATTTCGATTAACTTTGCCCCGCAAGGTTCTTCCAATTGAAAAACTCAGGAAATATCAGAGAAATCATAGGACATTTTTCCAGGCTCAAAGCCATGGTTATCGGAGATGTAATGACCGATGCCTATGTTTTTGGGAAGGTCGACCGCATTTCACCCGAGGCACCGGTTCCTGTTGTGCATATTACCAAAAGAGAAATGCGTCCCGGTGGAGCTGCCAACGTGGCCATTAACATTATGGCTCTTGGTGCTGTTCCCGTTCTTTGTTCCGTTACCGGAGATGATGATGGTGGTTCCGATTTTGTGAATCTGCTGAAAAAGGAAAACATAAATAGCAACGGGATCGTAAAAATTCCGGGTCGAAAAACCACTATTAAAACACGTGTCATCGGTAACAACCACCAACTTTTAAGGGTGGATGATGAAACCGTTGAAGATTTAACTTCTAAAGAAGCGGATCTTTTTATTTCCACTTGCATTAACCTCATAGACATTGAAAAACCGGATGTGATTATTTTTGAGGATTACGATAAAGGTGTTCTCACCGAAAAAGTAATAGAGAAAATTACTGACGAGGCCAATCGCAGAAAAATTCCAGTGACCGTAGATCCCAAAAAGAAAAACTTCAATACCTACAAAAATGTAGCACTGTTCAAACCTAATCTGCATGAATTAAAAAGTGGGCTTGATGTGAATATAGATAAAATTAATGAACCATCTCTGCTAACGGCTGTGGATATACTTTTAAAAGAACGAAACATGGAAATGGTTATGGTGACTCTTTCAGAAGCAGGTGTTTTTATCGCTTCCGGTAAAGAAGGCATCATTATTCCTGCTCATGTCAGAAATATTTCGGATGTATCGGGTGCCGGAGACACTGTAATTAGTGTAGCTTCGCTTTGTCTTGCCGCAGGACTTCCAAAAGAAACCATTGCAGGTCTCGCTAATCTGGCCGGCGGTATGGTTTGTGAACTGGTGGGTGTTGTCCCAATAAATAAAGACCGTTTGATAGAAGAGGTCGAAAAAATTCCATTACTCCTGGAAAACCAAAAGAGCTAACCACTATGTCAATCGAAACCTTCCGAGAGAGGGTCAACCTGAAAATTTTTAACAGTAAAGATATTGTTCTGCTTATTTTCAGAATTCAAAGTTCTTTAGTTGCCGTTATGGCAATTGGATTATTGATTTATAGTATAGGCTTCCCTCAAAATGATGAGAGCAGAAAAATAGAAATATTTTTTATGAAATTTCTTTTCGGATTTTACATCTTCAATTACTTTGTAAGATTCCTCTTCACATTTGAACCGGCTAAATTTATAAAATCTACCTGGCTCGAATTGGTTCTGGTAGGTTTGTTGATTATTGAAGCCTTCAGCACACTTATTTTTAACACTCCGGTAATTCGTTCGATATTGACAGGATTGGGTTTTGGTGAATTTTTATTTGTGTATCATATCCTCCTCCAGTTTCTGCTGGTAATTTTGTTGATTATTGATTTGGCAAAAGCCAGCACAACTCTGGATTTAGTGAAACTGGAAGCCAGCACCATGTTTATATTGTCGTTCATTGTGCTAATTCTTGGAGGAGCACTTCTGCTGATGTTGCCCGAAATGACCACCGACCGTTTAGGAGCCAGTTGGATGATTGCAATTTTTACATCCACCAGTGCAGGGTGTGTTACAGGTCTAATTGTAGTCGATACTGCAACATATTTTACTTTCAAAGGGCAATTAGTTATAATGGCTTTAATACAACTTGGTGGATTAAACATTATTTCATTTGCCACATTTTTTGCATCTTTATATTCAAAAGGTGTTGGTATCAAACACCATTCAATGATGCAGGATTTTTTTAGTTCCGGGTCATTAATGGATGCCAAAGCACTGCTGCGTCAAATTATTTTTGTAACTATCTTAATTGAAACGGTCGGAACCATTTTGATTTTTTCACTGTGGGATCCGGCAATTAATTTTACTTCGTTCGGACAAAAATTATTTTACTCGGTGTTCCATTCCATTTCAGCATTCAACAACGCAGGCTTTTCATTATTCTCAAACGGACTTTATGAGCCGCTGGTAAAACACTCCTACGTTCTTCATTTATCAATTGCAGGACTAATTTTCTTTGGCAGTTTGGGCTTTTCAACAATACGTGATATTTTCAGTTTTGGCTCTATGCGTGAAAGAATGCGTTTGCCCTGGAAAAAATATACTCTCAGTACTCAAATTTCTCTTTACAGTTCTGTTTTGCTCATTGTTTTTGGAGCCGTGTTGTTTTATGTGATTGAAAAGGATCATGTATTGAGCGGACAAAAGTCGTTTGAAGCTACCGTAACTTCCATATTTCAATCGGTAACCTGTAGAACTGCCGGTTTCAACACTGTTGATATTGGAGTCTTACAGGTACCTACAATGATATTAATGATTTTTTTGATGTTCATAGGAGCTTCTTCAGGATCAACAGGTGGTGGTATTAAGACGTCCACGTTTACACTAATCATGGTATCTGCTATTGCTACTTTGAGAGGAAAAAGAAACCTGGAATTATTTCGTCATAACATTGCGTGGGAATTATTAAATAAGGCATTCACAATTTTTATATTTTCTGCTTCCTTCATTTTCACTTCCACATTTGCTTTATCCATTCTCGAACCCGGAACCGATATACTCAGACTCTTGTTTGAAACAGTATCAGCATTTGGAACGGTAGGTCTTTCAGCTAATCTGACACCTAATTTATCGGAACCATCCAAATACATTATCATAGCTTGCATGTTTGTTGGAAGAATAGGTACACTTACTCTTGGATTTGCACTCAGTAAAAAAGTACTCACGGTTGCTTACAGATATCCAAACGCACATTTTATGATTGGGTAAACAATAAACTACCTTACCCTGTTACCTGAATATAAAATTCAATCAATGGCAGTTTCAGAAAATACTATTAAGCCATCTTCTCCGGTAGTTACTCCTTACGGAACTACGGGAACAGGAAAGAAAAAAGAGGTGGCCATGATGTTTAATAATATCTCATCACGGTACGATTTTCTGAATCACCTTTTATCGATGGGGATAGACAAAGGTTGGCGTAAAAAAGCTATTAATTTGCTCAAAGATAATCCTCCTCATCATTTGCTTGATATCGCAACCGGCACAGGTGATTTTGCCATTGCTGCCCTTGCGGTGAACCCGGATAAAATTACAGGAATCGATATTTCTGAGGGCATGCTTGAAGTAGGCAGGAAAAAATTGCTGGATAGAAAATTATCGGATAAAATTGAATTGCTATATGGTGATTCCGAAAATATAGCTTTCCCCGACAATACATTTGACTCTGCAATCGTTGCATTCGGAGTGCGCAACTTTGAGGATTTAGATAAAGGTCTGAGCCAGATAAACAGGGTGTTGAAACCGGGCGGAAAATTCATAATTCTTGAATTCTCTAATCCAAAATCCTTCCCAATTAAACAATTATACTGGTTCTATTTCCGTTTCATATTGCCTGTTGTTGGCAGGTTGGTATCTAAAGATCAAGCAGCCTACTCCTATCTCCCCGAGTCGGTTAAGGCATTTCCGGATGGAGAAAAATTTCTGGAAAGGCTTAAATTTGCGGGCTTTACAGGTACTAATCAAAAACAACTTACCTTTGGCATTGCATCTATTTACAGTGGTTTAAAACAAAAATAAATATCCAAATCATTGACAATCAAAACCCCCCGATTCATTATTTTCAATTTCCTGATGGTGATGAGTTGCCTTTTGGTGCTGATGTCGGTTACAATTGATGCAACTGCACAACGAAAAAAAGTTCAGAACCTTCCGAAATACGACAAACAACGCATTCATTTTGGTTTCCTTTTAGGAATCAACAACACCGATTTTGTAATTCGCAGAGCAGATAATTTCAATAAAATTGACACACTTTATACTGTTGAATCAACTAGTCAAACCGGATTCAATCTGGGAATTATAGCCAACCTCCACCTGGCAGAAAATTTTGATTTACGTTTTGTTCCTGATCTTGCCTTCTCCCAAAGAAATCTCGAATACACTTTTTATCCTGATGGAATTAAAACAACAACAATAAAACAGATTGAATCCACATTACTTGAATTTCCTCTTGAGTTAAAATTCAAATCCAACAGAGTAAACAACTATAGGGTTTATGTTATTGCAGGTGCCAAGTATAGCATCGATATGGTGTCACAAGCAAAAGTGGAGAGCGCCGACAAAGAATTTGTTAAGCTCAAGAAAAACGATTACGGATATCAGGTTGGTTTCGGATTTGATTTTTATTTGGAACGCTTTAAATTTTCGCCTGAAATAAAAATGTATAACGGACTTCGAAACCTCCTCGTTGATGATCCAAAAGTTTTTTCTACCTCCATCGAATCTCTCAAATCCAAAATTTTTCTAATCTCCTTCACCTTCGAGTAAGAAAACAGTTGCCAGTGGGCACTGGCTAGTCTTCGGCGACGCCCTGAGCTTGCCGATGCGTTGGCTGTGTACTGTTGGTGGTCAGCAAAACTAATAAACTAATAAACTAATAAAAAAACTAAAATGATAAGTATAGAACTCATTCTGTCACCTGAAGAGGCGGCCAATGAGGAAATTTGGAAGAAAAAAGCAGTCGTAAAATCCGGAATACCATTAAAAGAAATTCATTCCATTCAGCCGGTCCGCCGATCGATTGATGCGAGAGGTAAAAATGCCACAATACGATTGGTGGTTGATATTTTTACAAATGAAAACCCGGCAGTTCAAGATCAAAATATTTTTCGTCGACTACAAAATGTTTCCAACAGTGAGCCTGTAATAATTATTGGAGCCGGTCCGGCCGGAATGTTTGCTGCCATACGGTTAATCGAAAATGACTTAAAGCCAATTATAGTTGAAAGAGGAAAAAATGTAAAGGATCGCAGGCGCGATTTAGCAGCGTTAAACAAAAATCGCATTGTTGATCCCGATTCCAACTACTGCTTTGGCGAAGGAGGAGCCGGCACTTACTCCGACGGAAAATTGTACACACGCGCCGACAAACGCGGAAATGTAAGGCAGATTTTAGATACTTTTATTCAGTTTGGTGCTTCTCCCGACATCGCCATTGATGCGCATCCACATATCGGAACCAACAAACTTCCGGGAATTATTGAAGCCATGCGAAATGCGATTATCGAATGTGGTGGTGAATTTTTATTCAATACACGATTCACAGGATTGAAGTTAGAGGGGCAGAATGTTAAAGGAGTCAAAACCCAAACAACCAATTCAGATGCACCTGAATCCATTATAAAATCTCGAGCAGTAATTTTGGCTACCGGCCATTCAGCGCGTGATGTATTTGAATATTTAAATGCCGATGGAATAGCAATTGAATCAAAACCTTTTGCACTCGGTGTAAGAATTGAACATCCTCAATCGCTAATTGATAAACTTCAATACCATTGCGAAATACGTAATCCATACCTGCCACCTGCCTCCTATTCCCTTTCAGCCCAAGCTAACGGTAAGGGCATATACTCTTTTTGTATGTGTCCCGGCGGAATAATTGCTGCAGCAGCAACAGCACCCGGCGAAGTAGTGGTGAATGGATGGTCACCATCTAAACGGAACAACCCCTACTCTAACTCAGGTTTGGTAGTAAGTGTTGATGACAATGATTTTAAACCTTTTGAAAAATCAGGAGAATTAAGAGCACTAAATTTCCAACGGAGTGTGGAGCAAAAATGTTTTGAAGAAGGAGGCAATAATTTAACAGCACCTGCGCAAAGGATGATGGATTTTATCAATAATAAATCATCAGCATCGCTACCCGATTGCTCCTATATTCCCGGATTAAAATCTGCTAATTTGAGTGATGTGCTTCCGAAAGTTGTTGCGGATGCTTTGAGAACCGGCCTGCAAACATTCGGAAATAAAATGCGGGGTTACGCCACCAACGAAGCTGTGCTTGTCGCTACCGAATCCAGAACATCATCACCGGTAAGGATCCCACGCAATCAAGAAACTCTCATGCATCCCCAAATCAAAGGCCTTTACCCTTGCGGGGAAGGAGCAGGTTATGCAGGTGGAATTATGTCGGCCGCAATGGATGGTGAAAGGGTGGCAGAGAAATGCTTGGAGCTCCTTCGACTCCATTGATAACATTAGTTCTTTAGTTCTTTAGTTTTTTCGGTCAACAGGTCACATGACTCTATTGATCAGGCTTTTCACTGATCATTAGTCACACTGATCACTGGTCACACTGGTCACTGATCACACTGGTCACTGGTAACTGGTCACACTGGTCACTGATCACTGGTCACTAGTCACTGGTCACTGGTCACTAGTCACTAGTCACACTGGTCACACTGGTCACTGATCACTGGTCACTAGTCACTGGTCACTAGTCACTGGTCACTGGTCACTGGTCGCACTGGTCACTGATCACATTGGTAACTGGTAACTGGTCACACTGGTCACTGGTCACTGGTCACTGGTCACTAGTCACTAGTCACACAGGTCACTTTTCACTAATTTTAAAACTCCAAACGAAGTTGAACTTTAAA
>Ga0105044_10001004_pt1 | contig 36692 bp, 31 predicted proteins | sample MAT01_FD_78092 | JGI IMG/M metagenome (GOLD analysis project Ga0105044, IMG submission 78092) | Freshwater microbial communities from Lake Fryxell liftoff mats and glacier meltwater in Antarctica - MAT-01 | ecosystem: Environmental > Aquatic > Freshwater > Ice > Liftoff microbial mat | place...
AAGAAATTTGCAGATTGCACCACGGTCAAGAACTGCGTTTCCTCGTGCTTGTAGCCGGATTCCTGAGAATTCGGAGGCGAGTAGGGAAAATGCAGCGGCGATTGGTAACTGCTAATCTCGGCACAGCCGCCGCAATCCACGCAAACCAACCAGTCTCTCCGCTTGTACCAAATCTGCGCGAACAAGCAGGGCGACAGCTGACCCCGCCACAGGTTCAGGGCTAGGGTTGTGGCATTACGGCAACATCGCCGGATCCTGAGATATCGATACCGGACCTGTGTATTCTGGCACCGACAGGAACGAAGTCTGCGCCCAGCCTGCACTTCAGCTCCTCTGGCTGATTTTCGTCATGTCGCGATGGTGACCATTCAGCACATTTCGACGTACATGAATTCCAGCAGGAAATTTCCAGGAAACGCAGGCGGCGATCTTGTTCTGCTTTCGCTTGCCGCTGTTTGTTTCTGAGTCTCAGCCCCGGCGTCAACCGTTCAGCCCCCCCCCGTTTTCTGAATCCAGGGTGAGCTGTCCGTGAATTACTCAACCGTCCGGGTAAAGAACCATATCACAAAGCCATGTCGTTAACCGAGAACCTGGAAAGCAGAATTCCTGAGAAAACAGAGCCATCCATAGCGCGATTGCCGGTTGTTGAATACTCCTCGGCCTCGGCGCTTCGGAATCCGGCAGGATTGTTGATGGAGATCGGTGTCGAACTCTGGCGTTGCCGTGGTTTGGCATGGGTTCTGTTTCATCGAGACCTGATGGCCCAATATCGGCAAAGCTATCTGGGTTACCTTTGGATCTTTGCGCCGGTTTTGACCACTGTGATCACGTGGACATTCCTGACATCCCAGAACATCGTGCAGTCGTTTGACACCGACATCCCTTATCCGGCCTATGTGTTCGTTGGATCAGTCATCTGGACTGCCTTCAGTGCCGCATTAACCCAACCGCTCGCTTCATTTACCGCTGGCAGTGCTGTGTTCATGAAGCTCAAGGTGGCGCCCGAGGCGTTTATTCTGGCAGGGTTTGGCAAACTTGCTTTTGACCTGGCGATTCGGCTGCTGATGCTTGTAGCCGTGTGCATCGTATTCAAGGTAGCCCCGGCCGCGACAGCTCCCCTGGTCCTTGTGGGCATCACACTGGCAATGCTGCTTGGCGGTGCCATCGGAGTCCTGTTGATTCCGATTGGTTCTCTTTATGGAGACGTCTCCCGAATTGTCGGGATGGTGGTTGCGTTTGGAATGTATCTGACGCCTGTCGTTTACCCGGTTCCGGCTGCAGGCTGGTCCAGAACTCTTTTTGAATGGAACCCGATGACCACTGTGGTCCTCGCGTCAAGGGATTGGCTAAGTCATGGAATCGGTTCTCATCTCCCCGCGACGATCGTGATTGCTGCAGCATCGGCGTTCTTGTTTCTTTTCGGCACTGTTCTTCTCCGAGTCTTTCTTCCCCATTTAGTTGAACGAATGGGGATGTGACATGGGCGAGTCTCTCATCATCTGTGACAAAGTCGGCAAGAAGTTTTGCCGGGATCTTCGAAATAGTCTGTGGTATGGACTTGTCGATTCGCTCAACGAACTTCGACGGCGTGAGGTGGATGAACCTGATGCCTTGCGTCCGGGGGAATTCTGGTCCAACAAGGGAATCTCGCTGGAAGTGAAGCGCGGCGAGTGCCTTGGACTTGTCGGAAGAAATGGTGCAGGAAAGACAACGCTGCTGAAGATGATCACCGGGCTCATCAAGCCTGATCAGGGACGCATCAGGATTACAGGCACGGTCGGGGCCATGATCGCCCTCGGGGCTGGATTCAATCCAGTGTTGACAGGTCGCGAAAACATCTACGTCAATGCGTCAATTCTGGGACTCAGTACACGTCAGATCGAAGACCGGATTGATGAAATCGTTGAGTTTGGAGAACTCAGCGACGCCATCGACGCCCCGGTCAGGACCTACAGTTCCGGTATGAACGTGCGATTGGGATTCGCCGTGGCGGCCGTCATGGTCAAACCAGACGTGCTCATTCTGGACGAGGTTCTTGCGGTCGGCGATCTGGCGTTTCGAAACAAATGCCTGACACGGATGTCAGTGATCATGAAAACCAGTGCTGTGATTTTTGTGTCCCATACCTCACCCATCGTCAATCGGTACAGCAGCCGGGTGGCATGGCTGGACGGCGGAAAACTTGTTAAAGTTGGCCAGCCGTCCGAGGTGATCGAAGAATATTCTGCGAGCTTTGATCAACAGGCGGGTGAAATGACGAGCCAGCCCGGCTGGGCATTGGAGTCGATCCTGCTGAATGGCCAATTTCCAAATGAAGAATCCACTATTGGCTGGAATGAACCGTTGAGTATCACCGCTTCCGTTCGATTGCCTGCACAGAACCATCGGGTGCGTGTGAAGTTTCAGTTCTCAGACTCAGAACAACGCCCCATTGCGACGGCATTCTCGGAGACCATGGAGACAGGGAACGCCGGGAATGCACAATTTGAAATGAAACTCGACCGTTCACTGCTGGCGCCCGGAAAGTGGTTTCTTTCGATGGCGGTCTTCCCGGAAGACCTGTTGTCCTACCACATTCTCGCCAATGCGGGGTGGACTTTTCAGGTCAGCAGCGGTCGCCAGGACTTCGGCACCGATCGAATTCATTTTCAGGCACAATGGAAACACCAGTAGTATCGCTGGCACCGCTCTTAGGTGAGCTTGATCCGGGTTGCGAAAGTGACACGATCCGACAAGTCGATCTTTTTCCTGAAACCTCTTCGCTTTTCACGCGCATTCTTGACCGTCCACCAGGCGCGGACCACAGGTCTTCGAACGGTAGCTCGCCCTGGGGGCAAGGGCTTTCAACCTTTGTTAAAACGTGATTTCTAATGAGACCGTTACGAAAACTCAGAAACTTCCTTCGTCGCGGCAGATCGCTGCCCGTCGTATCTTCAGTTGATCCGGACATCATGGTCGGTGCCAATGCGGTTGCTGCCACGCGTCAGGGGCTTCGCTGGCTGCTTTACAACGACCGGTATCTTGATCAGGAAATCCTGAAGTGGGGTTTCTTTGAAAAAGAAACGACTGAGATCTTCCTGAAGATCATTAAGCCCCACATGGTTGTCTTCGATGTGGGGGCCAACTTTGGTTACTACACGGCCCTGACCGCCGCACGACTGAACAACGAAGGGCATGTTCATGCCTTTGAGCCTACGCTCAACTATCGCCAGCGACTTTTGGGCAATCTGGTTGCAAACCGGCTTGAGTCACACGTCACCGTTCATCCTGTTGCACTTTCGAACATCAATGGTGAAGCAGACATTCGCATCGGGAATTCCAGTGCCACCATGCATCCCGTTGGCGACTATGGCAGCACGGAAAAAATTATGCTGAAAAAGCTGGATGATTTTGTGGTTGAAGAGAAGATTGACCGCATCGATATGATCAAGGTTGATATCGACGGTCACGAACCTCTGTTCATCAAAGGCAGCTTGAAAACGATTGCTCGGTTTCGCCCTGGAATCGTGTTGGAATTCAACGAACAGAACCTCCGGCAGCACGGTAGCTCTGCAAACGCCCAGCGAAAGTTGTTGGAAGAGATGGACTACGTCTTGTATTCCGAGAAGACGGGGAGACCGTATACTTCGGTAGTGGATTTTGAAGTCGAATGTGCAGACCCCTGTGTCAGTGCCAATGTGTGGTGCTTTCCACAAGAGGATCCACGGGCTCAACTCTTCCAGGAAGTGCTTGCTCTGGCTGCGAGTTGGCCTTAAAACCCTGTAGGCTTGAAGCAGTATCAACATGAGGATTGTCTTTGGCCACTTAGCGTGGGCACCGTACGCGAAGGTTCTTTTCGAAGCGGCTGTAGAACGAGCACGTGGGTTTGGTCATGACGTTGTTGCGTTTTGCCTTACAACCGGCGCCCCCAAACCGCGGCATTCCTGGCCGCAATTAGACGCGGCGTGGAAATCGCGCGACTCCGATTTGTGTGATCTGCGTGATCGACTGATTGAAGTCTGTTCCGACGCTGATGTCTTTTGGAACGTCAATGGTGCCAACGTCCACCCGTCGTGGCTGGCAGATCTGCCAACGCTGAATGTGTATGGGTGCTTCGACGATCCTGAATCAACGTCCATTCTCTCCGAGCCCGTGGCTCGGTATTTCGATGCCGCTTTTGTCGGAAACCTGGCATGCCTTCCTTTGTATCGGAGCTGGGGGCTGAATCGCGTCGCCTGGTGCCCGATCGGCATCATTAATCACGATTTTCCTGCAGATGTACCTACGACGAACTTGCTGAACGCAGCACGGACAACTCCGCTGTCATTTGTTGGAGAGCGGGAATCTCCGTGGAGACAGGAGCGACTCGACCGGCTTGTGTCAGAATTTCCTGAGGCTGTCTTTCGCGGCAATGGCTGGCCACATGGCCGGATTTCAGATGAAGACCGTGGACATCTGTATCGAAACACGCGCATCGGCTGGAACATTCACAATTCGCTCGGCCCGATTAACGTTCGATTATTTGCTCTCCCGGCCAATGGCGTCCTGCAGATCTGTGATAACCGTTGTCGTCTCGGGCAGTTCATGAAACTGGAACACGAAGTTGTCGGTTTCGACACAATTGATGAATGTATCGATCGTACGAAATACTTCCTGAATCACGATGCCGAACGCAATGAAATCGCAGCAAACGGACATCGCCGATATCTGGCCGACTACTCGGAGAAGCGAATCTGGGAATACTATCACAGTCAGTTCAAAGAATGGCTGGGCGGAGAGTCACGCAGCGAACATCCGATCGATCGGTTGCAGTGGAATGAAGCAGGAACGACAACAAGACCGAACATCAAATCCGGGACAGTGCGATCGCGACTTCTCCAACGTATCAACCGGACATTGAAGCCCTTGAATCTGCAGATCAGTCGCAGCTCGCAGGGAACCGGAATTGCGTCGGTCAGCAGTTCGCCAACTGTTGCAGAAGTCCTCGTTGCCAAACAATCGCCTGCTGCGCCGACAGCTTTAGCGGAACAAAAAAAGCAATGCCCCGATGACGGCAGCGAGGATTCGGAAGCCGACCCGGCGAACCTGGCTTTCTGCTGGGCAATCGCCACGATTTTGGGCGATGCACGACAAATCGAATGCTCGGGAAACCTTTCGCCCATATTCGCTGCTGAGGCATCGGCTGATCCCCGCCGAAATGTGACTGTCGTTAATTCCGTTTCCCGCAGGCTCAGTCCGCAGCCCATCGTTGTGCGAAACGATCAGCCATGCAGTGCTGGATTGGATTTGGCGGTATCAATCGATGAGGTTTGCCCTGCGGCAGATTATCTCGGCGTTCTTGGTCGTCTTGTTCAGTCAGCACCTAAGGTAATTGTGGCCGTCGTTCAATCGGTTTCCACAGGACCTGTGACAGATGAAGACGCATCGCTTTCGCAGCGGTCGTGGACCGCTGGCGAGTTCTACTGGGTCCTGCGAGGCTTTTGGGACAGCGTGACCGTCTACCAGATGCCGAACCGGTTCCTGCCCGAACTCAGGAAAGACGAAAAGGGAATCGAAAAGGGTCCGATAGTTGCTGTTTGTTTTGATCCCCGGACGACCTCTACCGCGTCATCGGTATCAAAGTCACTATGACATTTGAGATTGCTATCCATCCGGACGATTACACTGATCCGCGGCGTCAAAAGCACGATGACGCTTCCTCCCCGCGGTGGGCTCAGTATCTTGAAGAGGCGGGATGCACGGTTCGCTGGGTGGATGTTTACTCGCCGCAGATCCTACAGGACCTCGCAGGCTGCGACGCATTCATGTGGCGCTGGGCACATTTCTGGGGAATGTACAGGCTGGCCCATCGCCTCCTGCCGGTCATCGAAGACGGACTTGGATTACTGGTCTATCCCGATCAAAAGACCTGCTGGCACTACGACGATAAGGCCTCACAGTTTTTTCTCATGCTTGCGGCAGGGATTCGTACACCGGAGACATGGGTCTTTTTTTCGGTCGAACGGGCGCATCAATGGGCGGTCCAGGCGACCTATCCCGTGGTTCACAAGTTAACCACCGGCGCGGGATCAACTAATGTCTCGTTGGTGTCATCCGAAGCCGAAGCGCACGGACTGATCGATCGCCTGTTCAACGAGGGATGTTTTGAACTGGCAGAAGAAAAAGAATCGGTCATCCCCTTTCGTGATCGCGTTTCCAATGCGATGAGAATACTCCGTCGTGTCCAGACAAAACCACTGATGTCTCCCACGGGTGATGTGTTCCACAAAGGCATGATTTATTTTCAGCAGTTTATCCCAAACAACAGTTGCGATATCCGCGTCACTGTGATCGGAAACAGAGCATTTGCCTTTCGTCGCATGAATCGGGAAAACGATTTTCGCGCCAGCGGAAGCGGTCGCATTTCTTTTTCACCTGCGGACGTTCCCCGAGAAGCGGTTAAAACGGCATTCGATGCGACACGCCGACTGGGCTGTCAATCGCTGGCGTTCGACATTCTGATCGATCAGGAACAGATACCGGTGGTTGTTGAAATCAGTTACACGTATGCGAGTTGGGCAGTCCATGAATGTCCTGGTCACTGGGAGCAGAACGATGCTGCACCGACTTCACCTCTGACGTGGGTGGAAGGTTCAATGTGGCCGGAACGTGCACAGATTGACGTGGTCCTGTCGCAACTCAGAAGTCGGAGAAATGCGAGCGCACCGCAGACATGATTTCCGAACATCTGAAAATGGAATTCTGCGGCGCACGATTCCTGCTCGTACCTGGCCACCTGGGTTACATCGGCGGCGCAGAACGACAGTCCCTGATTCTGGCGGCGTCACTCCTGAATCAGATAGATTGCAGAGTGGACGTTCTCGGTTGGGGCGGCCAGGACGGGATCTTTGCGGAGGCCCTGCGTGATATCGGGATTGAACCAGTCGTCTTCCCCTGGGACTTCGAAGCACACGGATTGCGACGAGCCGTCAACGCCATTCGTCTCGCTCGATTCATTCGCAGTACTCTTCGTCCTGATTACATCCTTCCGTTCGCGACCTATCACTGTAAAGTGATTGGCTCCATCTGGCGCTGGACCGGAGCGAGATTTGCCTGGTGGAACCAGCGCGACGAGGGCCGCTGTCTCCACGGCACGAGGACGGAGCAGCGGTTGATGCGGTCGCTTCCCGCGATTGTTTCAAACTCCTGGGAGGGACGTGATTTCCTTATTCGGAAGTTTTCGCTGCCAAATGACCGCGTCAGAGTCATCAACAACGGAGTGGAGATTCCGGAAGATGTCGGACCGTCAGACTGGCGACCACGGCTCGGAATGGCGGATGACGAGCTTCTCTTCACAATGACGGCAAATCTCACGCCGTTTAAAGATCATCTGACGCTCCTGCGGGCATTCGCCAAACTGCGGGAATCAGAAATTGGCAGAAAGTGTCGCCTGGCACTGGCTGGCCGCCATGATGAAACCACACAGCAAATCAAGTCGCTGGCATTCGATCTGGGACTCTGCGGAAAACTGTTATTGACGGGTGTCGTTCCGATGAATGAAATTGGCTCATTGCTGCAGGCGACCGATGCGGTTGTTCACAGTTCCATCAAAGAGGGGTGTCCAAATTCCGCTCTGGAGGCGATGGCCCACGCACGCTGCGTTCTGGGAACTGAAATCTCCGGGATGCGTCAGGCCCTGGGAGACGAAGCTGCTGATTTGTATCTTGCTCCGCCAGGCGATTCGGATCGCCTGGCCGAATTGATGCGGCAGATGGCCGAAGATCCGGCGCGGCGAGCAGCCGCCGGACAAGCGAACTGCAACAGGGTCCGGACAGAATTCAGTGTCGAAAAAATGACACAGGCTGTACTTCAGACAATTCTCGACCATCGAATCCGCTAAAATTTACTTGAGACATCTGCGTCCACTGCGTACGTCCTTCGTAGCGCGCAGAACGGAAACCGATTCAGCGTTTCCAGCGGTAGCTCGAACCGGGGCAGGGGCGATGCGCTTGTCAGGTACGAGTGTTCTGAACACTATTGATTTTTCTTTCGATCCCACGCATCACTCCTGTTTGAAATGCCTAAGTCTGTACTTCTGAGAAAGTGTCGGTCTGCCTGCTGGCACGCACGTGAAGCATGGAAGCGAATGCAGGAGCGGCAGCAGGCTGCAGGTCGGCGTCGGGCCTTCGATACCTGGCTGAAGCAACTGGGAAGCCGTCGCCCCGATGTCCTGGTCGGTGCAAACTTTGTCGAGTTCGGCGGCACGCGTCACCACATGCACGCATTGAAAGAATTCTCATCGCTCAACGTCGCGCTGATACCTGATGACGAATCTTTGAAGAAGATGACGGAGTGGTCACTAAAAACGGAGTTTCGCGAGTCGTTCCTTAAGTTTGATTCACACGGAATCAAAGCCGCCCATTCGCACGTTTTTCCCTGGTTCATCGAATGGTGTCACCATCAGCAGCAGACAAACGGACTCCGCTGGATTCACACGCATCACAATTGGTACTACCCGGAATTCGGTCGAGGAGAACTGGAACCGTGGCAGACGGAATTCAACGAGCAGTTTCTGTTTGCACTCCGTCATGCCGATGTCTGTCTTTCCGTTTCGAAATGGCAGCGTGATTTCCTCAGGAAATCGTTTGACGTCGGGACGCATTATTTGCCCAACGGCGTGAATGTTGAAGTTTGCGATGCGGCGGATGCCGGACGAGCTCGCCGCAGAACAGGTCTTGATCAATTCGTGCTGTATGCCGGTCGCAACGATCCTGTCAAGAACCCCGCCGACTTTGTGAGACTTGCAGCAGGTCTCCCGGGGCAGCAATTCCTGATGCTCGGCCATGGGTTATCGAACGCCACACTACACGATGACTGGGACATGTCGGTACCGGAAAATCTGAAGGTCATGGGTGAGGCGACTCACCAGGAAACTCAGGATGCCATCGCCGCATGTTCGGCACTGATTGTGACAAGTAAACGAGAAGGGCTACCAACGCTTGTCCTGGAGGCCATGACACACGGAAAGCCGATCGTAGTCCCGGACGAAGACGGATGCATGGAGGCCATTGGGCATGGTGAATTTGGCTTCATCTATCGACAGGGTGATATCAGTCATTTGTCCGCAATGACATTGGAGGCCATTTCTGATCGCGAGCGTTGCAGCAGGGCGCGAAAGCGTATTCTGGAAGAATACGACTGGAGGGTTGTGATGGAAAAACTGGACCGAATCTATACTGGCGCAAATTCTCCGTGAATTTGAAAGCCGCATATGAGCGTTGTCGATAAACAGATCGTCTCCATTCACTTCTATCACAATCTGATCTTCATTTACAAAGGACATAACGACTGTCCCGGCAATCACAGACGCAATTGATCGGATGCGGTTCTGTCGTCTGCTGATCCCACACGAATTCGCCTGAGGCCAACTGCCCGGCACCGAAGTCCCTGAACAAATTCACTATGTGCAGCTTTCTGTTCGCAAGAACAACTTCACCAATCTCTGATTTGATGCTGGCATCCGCCAACGAATACGCGCGTCATCGAGGTCCGGACAGGACCGAAGTGCATCGACTGACGGATTCGCACGGCTTCCAGATTGCGATGCTTCACAACCTGCTGGATATTTCCGGGAATGCCTGCTCTCAACCGATTTCGGCCTATGGCCGAAATGACGTCTTTGCACTCTTCAACGGAGAAATCTACAACTTTCGTGACTTCGGAAGTTTCAGGAGCGATACAGAGTGCATTCTCCCCGCGTGCGCTCAGCATGGTCGCCAGACACCCGCAATGCTGGATGGTGAGTTCTCAATCGTCGTTTACAGCGTGGGGGCAAACAGTCTGGACATCTTCACAGATCCTTTTCTGACGAAGCCACTGTATCTGGGCCGTTGGGAGAACGAAACAGATTTTGCCGCCGCTACGTGTGCATCCAGTTTGAAAGGCATCGGCTGCACGCGGATTGAAATGGCGACGCCAAATACCGCGTGTCAGATTCAGTTTACCAGCAAAGATCTGACCATCGAGACACACAGTCCTCTGGTCGGGTTTTCGCTCGATCAACACAAGGAAAACTACAATGACTGGGACACCGCCTTTCTGGCAGCGGTCGGAAAACGCGCATTACATGGTGCCCAACGTCCGATGGTGTTCCTGTCATCCGGATACGATTCCGGAGCCATTTGTCTGGCACTGAATCTTCAGAAGATTGAATACGACACACACTCTATTCTGGCCGGGGAAGAGCAGGGCATCCTGGACCAGCGAATCAGGATCAACAAGGCCGGGACCTGTGGAAAGGCCATTCGAATCCGTGGCCTGTCCGAATTTGATGTGCGGCAAATGAGCAGTGACATCAAAACAAATGTCGAACCATTCGTGTACGTCCATGAGGATCAGCCGGGAGTCTTCAGCGACCTGCAGTCTGACGGAGGGGCTCTGGGGGCAAACTACCTTGCTAGACTTGCAAGAAAACAGAACCGACTCGTTAATCTTTCAGGTTCAGGGGCTGATGAGATCATGTCCGACTACGGCTTTGCCGGTGAGAAGTTTTATTATCATTCAGAATTCGGTGGACGGTTTCCCGACGAATTGCAGTCGATCTTTCCATGGAAGAAATTCTACGGCGACACCCAGCGCAGTTATCTGTTCAAAGACGAGTACATTCTGGGCCGACACGGCATTGAAGGCCGCTATCCGTTTCTGGACAAGCAGGTTGTGCAGGAGTTTCTTTGGCTGGCACCGCCGCTCAAAAACGAAGCCTACAAAGGGGCAATCGAGCATTTTCTGGCATGTCACGACTATCCGTTTGAACGATTGAAGAAGAGAGGCTTTTCCCCCATGGCCGAGGATTCAGCGCTGCGACGGTTCTTTTCCCGACTTCTCAATTAGCTTTGCATCCATTGGCGAATCCACTGCGAATTGACATTTGTGCTTACGACAGTCCGCACGGCGTTGGCGGACCCTATGTCTGGGTTCTGCGAATGTGCCGTCAACTTCAGCAGCAAGGCATGCATATTCGAGTCAGGCTGTTTCACTGGGGGTCGCTGGAAAGCGGTATTGTCTATCAGGGACTTCAAAGAGACGGAATTCCATTGACATCGCATGTTTTCGCGGGCAGCGAATCCAACGTGCGATGGCTATTGAAGAGTGTTGCTGATGATCCACCTGCCGTCCTGATTGCCGACAATGTCGTCCCGGCGTTGCTTGCTGGACGATATCTTCAGAAAGGCGGAATTCCGACAATTGGCATCCTGCGATCGGACGACGCCTTCTATCATGCTGTGATTGAGAGATTTGTCAGTGGAACGCCGGAAGATCGACTGACGGCGGTCGTTTGCGTTTCGGAGTTTCTCACTGAAGTTGTCCAGTCGAAGAGTATTGACGCGCTTGAAGTTGTTCATATTCCGTCAGGAACGCCGATACCGGATCGCACTGCGGCAGCCCCGACAGATATCCTGAAACTTATTTATGTCGGACGTCTGGTTCAGGAACAAAAACGAATCATCGAAACGACGCATGCCTTACATCGAGTTGTCTCTGAGCTGCCCAACACATCCGCAACTCTGTTTGGCGATGGCCCGGATCATGACGACGTCAAAAAACTTTTGGCATCAATGTCTTCTCCGGTTGAACTGGCTGGTCGGCTGGACAGCGATAGATTGCACGAGCGACTGCTGCAGTCACACGTGATTGTGCTGTTGTCGGATTATGAAGGCACACCGACGGCCGTAATGGAAGCGATGGCTTGTGGAGTTGTGCCCGTGTGCCTGAGAATCCGAAGCGGGATTCCGGAACTTGTGACCCATAACGAAACCGGCCTGTTGGTCGATGATCGGGGAGATGGTTTCGTTAACACAATCCGACGACTTCAGACCGAAGCAGGCCTTTGGCAGCGGCTTTCTGCGAATGCCAGAAAGCGAGTTGAGGAGGGATTCAGCTTTGAGAGGAGTGCGGGAAAATGGGAGTGCCTGCTGCGAAAACTTTCCGCACGGTCACACCGCACCGGCAGGATCACGATCCCGTCGCGACTGAAATTGGCAACACCGCATCCCGCGTTTGCTCAGGAAGATAAACGGGCCGCAGGAGTACTCGAAGAATCTCTTGGCCGACTGAGGCGGGCGATTTCCAGGGCGCGAATGTTTGGCGGGCGACTGAAACGAAACCTGTTCAATCGGACGCGATGATCGACGTCAATATATGCCTGGATCAAGTCGCCGCCTCGTGAAGCGGTGGATTGATCAGGTCAAGTTGAAAGACACAGGCAAAAGGATCTGGATGGGTACGATCTGCATCGTCAACGGACACAGGAGGCTGCTCAGCGAGACATTCATTGCTGCTCAGGTGGAACGGCTGAAGGGAGACAAAGTTGTCTTGTACAACTATTTCCCCGAGTACACGTGCAACGGTCGAAAGATCCGGTATTTCTACAGCCGTCATCCGTGGTTGATGAAGCTGAAGCGACTGCTGCCTCAGTTCCTTTATGACCGCTGGATCACTCGGAATGAGCAGTCCGAAGCGCGGACGCGTGATTTCATGGCTGGATTTGTTCGTGAACACAATGTAGACGTATTCCTGGCAGAATATGGGTTCAACGGAGCAGACATCGCCCCGATTGCGAAGCATCTGGACAAACCCCTGATTGTCCACTTCCACGGTCATGACGCACACAACGAAACAGCCCTGGCTCCCTACAAAATACGTTACAAGGTCATGTTCGACTATGCACACCGCCTGGTCAGCGTTTCACATACAATGACCGCAGCTCTCATCGCTCTGGGCGCTGACGAATCGAAGATCGTTTACAACCCGTACGGCGCACGAGAATACTTCTATCAGGTGCAGCCGGACTATCGGAAAACTCTGCTCGCCGTGGGGCGATTTGCAGACATCAAAGCTCCCTATCTGACACTGATGGCCTTTCAGAAAGTGGTGGCTCAATTCCCGGACGCATCGCTCGTTATGGTTGGGGATGGACCATTGCTGGAGACATGTAAAAGCCTTGTCGCCACATGGGATCTGAGTTCAAGAGTGACATTCACAGGCGCACTTTCTCATGATGAAGTGCTGCCACTCATGTCGCAGGCCTGCGCCTTTGTGCAGCACTCCGTCACGACCTCCGACGGTGATATGGAAGGCATGCCGAATTCAATCCTTGAAGCCGGAGCGGCCGGGCTGCCCGTCATTTCGACTCGACATGCAGGGATCGTGAATTCTGTAATCGAAGGCGAAACCGGCTTCCTTGTGGATGAACGCGATGTTGACGGAATGGCAGACAGGATGTGCCGGCTGCTTCGGGATCCGGAAGTCTGCCGCACGATGGGAGCATCCGCCAGGCAACACATTCGTGAAAATTACAACATCGATCGCCATATTCAGAGCCTCCAGGATCTGATCGAAAAGGCCAGGGTCGGGAAAAGTCACTGAAAAGTCAACTGACCACTGAGAAGCGACAACTATGACTGCCATCCTTGGAATCTCTGCATTTTACCACGACAGCGCGGCCGCATTGCTGGTAGATGGCCATCTGGTCGCCGCAGCTCAGGAAGAGCGATTCACTCGAAAGAAACACGACCCCGACTTTCCATCAAATGCCGTCAAGTACTGTCTGAAGGAAGCGGGCATTTCGGCTGCCGATCTTGATTATGTGGTCTTCTACGAAAAGCCGTTTGTTAAGTTCGAACGACTCCTGGAAACATACCTCGCGTTCGCTCCCGCCGGATTCCGCAGCTTCGTGACGGCAATTCCCGTCTGGCTGAAAGAGAAGCTGATGATGAATCGACGGATTCGCAAAGAAATGGCCGGGGCAACGAAGGCAAAGTTGATTTTCACTGAACATCATGAAAGCCATGCCGCCAGCGCATTCTTTCCAAGCCCTTTCGAAGAGGCTGCGATCCTGACACTGGATGGCGTCGGTGAATGGTGCACCACGATCTGGGGGGTGGGCAAAGCCAACAGAATCGAACTCACGAATCAGATCACGTTTCCGCATTCGCTCGGCCTGCTTTACTCAGCATTCACCTATCACTGTGGATTTAAAGTCAACAGTGGCGAATACAAACTGATGGGGCTGGCACCCTACGGAAAACCGGTCTATGCAGATCGCATTCGCAAACACATTATCGACGTGAAGCCCGATGGCAGCTTCTGGATGGACATGCAGTACTTCAACTACTGCCAGGGCCTGACAATGACCAGCGACCGATTCAGCAACCTGTTCGAGATGGAACCCAGGAAGCCGGAATCCACGCTCGAACAGAAGCACATGGACATGGCCGCCAGTATACAACTGGTGACCGAAGAAATTGTCCTCGCCATTGCAAACCACATCCATCAGCAAACCGGCATCAGGCATCTGGTGCTGGCTGGTGGTGTGGCGTTGAACTGTGTGGCCAACGGGCGATTGCTGCGGGAAGGTCCGTTCGACGATATCTGGGTGCAGCCGGCTTCAGGAGATGCTGGCGGCGCTCTTGGGGCGGCGCAGTTTGTCTGGTATCAATTGCTTAATAATCCTCGTCACGTTGAATCTGTCGATTCGCAGTTCGGCAGTTTGCTGGGCCCGCAGTTCACTACGGACCATGTGACCAGGTTTCTCAATCGTGCGGGCGTGACATACCAAAGGTTTGAAAGCGACCAGGAGCTGATCGCACGTGTTGCAGAGTTGCTGACGGAAGACAAAGTCGTCGGGTGGTTTCAGGGGCGGATGGAGTACGGGCCTCGAGCACTCGGCAGCCGCAGCATTATCGGTGATGCAAGGTCCCCGAAAATGCAGTCGGTGATGAACGTCAAGATCAAGTATCGGGAGAGCTTTCGGCCTTTTGCTCCGATTGTACTCCGCGAGGAGGCTTCAGAGTGGTTTGATATCCAGCCTCAGCATGAAAGTCCTTACATGCTGATTGTGGCCGACGTGGCGGAGTCGAAAAAAACACGATTGACCAGGGACCAGATGCAAGTGATGTCGGAATCAGTGGACTTGTGTGAACGCGTCAACGTGCCTCGATCAGAGATACCGGCAGTGACCCATGTGGACTACTCTGCTCGGTTGCAGACGGTCGATCAGATACGCAATCCCAGACTGCACAGCCTGCTTAAGGAGTTCCAGAGCCGCACCGGATGTCCCGTTCTCGTGAATACCAGTTTCAATGTCCGCGGGGAACCCATTGTCTGCGCGCCTGAGGACGCACTCCGTTGCTTCATGGCAACGGAAATGGATGTGCTGGTGCTTGAAAATTGTGTGATCCTGAAATCAAAAAACGAGACTCAGCAAACCTTTGCAGAGCGTGAATCGCACCTTGCCCAGTTTGCACTGGACTAATAGAAGAAGTTTGCAGTCGACAGAGGGCAGTTTGCAGCAATCGCATGTGAACGGCATCTGGCTACTTAAAACTGGCTACCGCCCCTATGAAATTCTCAGATATCCCGCGAAATCCCGACACCAGAATGCTGCGGCAGTTTGCTGGTCTTTGGATTCTGTTCTTTGGAGCTTTCGGTTGCTATGCCTACCTCCACGACAGGAATGTAGCATGGATTTGGTTTACCATCGCCGGGGGCGTTGGACTTCCGGGAATGATTCGCCCACAACTGCTGAAGCCTGTTTTTATCACATGGATGGTTGTGGCGTTCCCCATTGGCTGGATTGTTTCCCATCTCATCCTGCTGCTCATCTTCTGTTTCGTTTTCACTCCAATGGGTTTTATGCTGCGGACTTTTGGACATGACCCATTGCGTCTGGGGAAACCGAAGACAGACAGTTACTGGGAAACTAAGCCCCGGCAACAGGATGCACGAAGATATCTCAAACAATTCTGAGCTGCGGCTGGAATTCAACTGCGGCTCGGCCGCTAAGGTTAATGAGACATGAGTGACGAACACAACGACGACTTTTCAAGAATCGCGAAAGAATCGACTGAGCAATCGCTTGTCGGGGAGCTGATTGATTTTCTGAGAACCAACAAGAAGTGGTGGCTTGCCCCGATACTCATCGTGATGTTGCTGATGGGGGTGCTGATTCTATTGTCAGGATCTGCAGCGGCACCGTTCATTTATACCCTCTTTTAAACCAGTCCGTCGAACGTCGCATCGACAGAGCACGCAGCCTCGGTTTTTCAAGGCGGGATGGCGATCATCTGCCCGACATACTGTCCTGCACAGGCCGATCTGGTTGAACTTTTCGACTTCACAATGACACGACAGGAATCAAAGGAGAAATCTCCGACGGTGGCCATATGCGGTATGGTGCTGGGCATCATTAATCTTGTGGCAATCGCCATTGGCTGTGCGTGGGATGTCTGGACTCACCGCCAGCACCCCTTTGCGGCGCAGATTCCGTTGGGCACGATGGTGACCGTTGCAGGCTTCCTGTTGTATTTCCGCGCCGCACTGACATCGACGTCACGATCAGCCATTCACAACGGACCGGCATGGCGTCAGCTTTACTTCACAAGCCTTGGCTTTGGTTGCGCGGGATTTTGCGCTGTGGCTCTGCTACTGCCTCAACTGAACTTCTCGATCAGCCGGATGTTGACATTCCTGGTTTCCCAGGCGTTTGCCAATGCCTGTGCAATTGCTGTAGTGTCTTCTATCCGTCATGTTGACCATTCCCCAATGTTGCGGTTCTTGTTCCGGCATCGACGGTTCGGTCTGCTGTTGAAGGTATCAATGGCTCTGTCCATCGCTGCATTCGCCGTCGTCGCGATTGAAGCCACGAGTTACCTGCTCATCATCAACCGACCGCCCGGAACGAATGTCGAATTCAGCGGCGCGTACAGCAAGACGGGGGCATTCTATGTCGCTGATAAGGATCTTGGTGCCGTTGCGTTGCCGAATCTGAATCTGGACTGCCAAAGAAAAGTGAATGGAAAAGACATCTGGGACGTGACCTATCATACCGATCAATTTGGAAGACGTGTCTCCACGATTCTGCCGTCAGCAGACCCAAAAAAATTCGCGATCTTCTTTGGATGTTCCTTCCTGTTTGGCGAGGGCGCTAACGACGATCAGACAATTCCCTCATACTTCGCCGCGAAAAATCCGGAATACCGACCTTACAACTATGGCATCCCTGGATACGGCACTCAGCAAATGCTGGCAAAACTGGAAACCGGCACGCTGCGGCAGGAAATTACGGAGGATGACGGAGTGTGCCTGTATCTGTATCTGGAAGACGTACACGAAGCTCGTGCCGTGGGAACTATGGAAGTCGTGAATGCCTGGGCCTCTACGTTTCCTTGTTACGAACCCAGGTCCGGTGGCGGTGTCGTGAATCATGGAAGTTTTGCTGACACAAGGCCGCTGCTGTTATCCACATATCGCATTTTGGGAAAGAGCAATTTTGTCCGCTACATGGGGATCAGTTTCCCGACGCTCGGCGATAGGCACTATGCATTGACAGCGGAAATTGTGGCTGAGTCTCAAAGGCAGTTTAAGGCTCGGATGACCACCGATCGATTCTGTGTGATCGTTTTCCCGAAACGCAACGCTCACAGAAAGCTTCTGCCGTACCTGGATCGCCTGAAAGTGCCGTACATCGATTATTCGGAACTGTTCAATCCTGAGCTGGATGGACTCAAATTCGTGGGCGACGGACACCACACCCCAACGGCCAACAAACTGCTGATCGAACGTCTCGGCACCGATCTTGATAAGCTGTTTCAGAACCGAACAACCGCCGAACACGTTCAACAATGACTCTCGGCAAACTGAACAGCCTGTGAGTGAATCCCGGAATGATTGTTGGCATCTCACTGTCGTGTATTCTTTAGAAATTGTCCGGATACTCGGACGTCAGATTTAGCGAGCAGGTGTGTGACACTCAGGCAGCATCAGTCATGTCCAGGTAAGGTTCCCGAGCCAAACAGGAAGATCCTGCTCGTGACTATCCAGCCAGCACGCATGCCGGGCATGGGGGGAGAGGTTCGCGCATACTACTTCATCAAGACAGCGACCGAACTTGGTGATGTCACGTTGGTGTCTCTCGGTGGTCCGGCAGGCACGCTGAGCGTCCAGAAAGACATCGCAGACCGATGCAGGCAGGTGATCGAACCGGGAGCTTTTCGGTTGGCCGGGTCGGCTCCAGGGAGGACTTCATCGCGGTGGCAGTCGTGGATAAGAACATTGGCTGTTTTTGGTGCTCCTTGGCGCAATCGATGGAGTGATTTCCTGTCGTATTACCTTCAGTATTGTCCGCCAGACCAGGACGCGCACTTTGCGACCGCACGGTGGACAAAACGCCTGATTGCGTCGGCCCTGCGTGCAGAATTCAACCTCATTTCGCGATTTGTCAACCTGCCGCCTCTGACGGCGTTTCTTTTTAACGACTCGTATTCCACTATTCAGCCAGCCGTTTTGGAAATGCTGAAGCGTGAAACGTTTGACCTGGTTTGGATCGAAAACACGATCACGTATCCGTTCGCCAGAGAAATTATGAAAGGACTGCAACGGCCGCAGCCTCCGGTTCTATGTAATGCACATAACATAGAAACACTCGTTCAACAGCGGATCGCCGCCAACGCACCCACGCGTGAGGAGCGCCGTTACTTTCAAAAGCAGACTGATCTGATGCGAGCAATGGAGATGGAGGCCTATCGCATTTCAGATCTGGTAATCCAGTGCTCTGAACAGGATGCCAGGCTTGGACGCGAGATGGTTCCTGAGACTGAGTTTTTTGTAGTCGGCAACGGAGTCAACATTGATTATTTCCAGCCCCGACCTGGCGCTCGACGTCATGACCGTCCGACGGTCGTGTTCACAGCCGGCTTTGGATACGGGCCGAATTGCGAGGGGCTTGAGTTCTTCATACGGAAGGTATTCCCACTGATCCGTCGCGATTGTCCGGACTGTCGATTCGTGTTCGCGGGAGCCGAGGCTGCAGAGATGAAGGAGAAGCTGGAGATCAATGACGAATCGATTGAGTGTTATTCGAATCCCAAAGACATTCGTCCCTATTTTGAAGAGGCGTGGGTTTACGTCGTACCTCTGTTGGCTGGCGGTGGAACGCGGTTGAAGATTCTGGAAGCCATGTCGATGCAGCGAGCGATCGTTTCGACCCGCCTCGGCGCCGAAGGCATCCCGTGTGTCGATGGTTTGCATCTGGTGCTTGCTGACGAACCGGAACAATTCGCCAAAGAAGTTGTCGCGTTGCTGAAAGACGCCGATCGTCGTGCCCGGTTGGAGCAGGAGGCGGTCAAATGGGTGCGGGCGAACTACGCATGGGACATTCTGACCGAGCAGGCAAAACGGCGATTGCGCATGTTCATTGAAGACGGGGTCGTAAGTTCAGTGGATGCCATGGAATCGAGTCCCTTGTCGTCCTGACGAACTGGTTGCCATGCACAGCATGAAATCTGACCCTCTCGTGTCCGTCATCGTGACGTGTTACAACCAGCAGCAGGTCATTGCGAATACACTTCGCAGTGTGCAGAACCAAAGTCACAGGAACATTGAATGCATAGTTGTCGATGATGGATCCACGGATGACGGTGCCAACGTAATCAGGAAAATCGCAGACGGCGATGATCGAATTCGATACATCCGGAAAGTGAATAGCGGCGTTTCAATGGCGCGCAACACGGGATATGCAGAATCCCGCGGCGAGTTCATTCAGTTTCTTGATGGCGACGACACGCTCGCTCCGGAGAAACTGGAGCGTCAGCTTGCACATTTTCAAAGTGATGAATCGATCGATGTTTCCTGCACGAATCATCGACATTTTTTTGTGGAGCAGAATCGATTCCAGACCTTTGCATTTGAGCCCATTGAGTCCTGTCCGTTGAAACAGTTGCTGTACGGCTGGCATAACGGCGTGAGTCTTCCCGTGCATGCTCCGCTGTATCGCCGCAGCATCTGGGCGTCGGACGAAACACCGTATCCGATTGACTATCATGGGCGATGCGAAGACTGGGTTTTTCTGGTGCTGGTCGCCGCGAACGGGGCCAGATTCAGCTATTTGGATGAAGTGCTGTGTACCTATTGTATTGATAGCAACCGCTTCACCGGCGACATCACAAAGTTGTGTACAGCACTGATTCAGGCGGCCCACTATCTGGACTCGAAGATTCCCTGCGAGCTTCGCGAAGGATTTGTGGAAGATGTTATTCATCGCAGCCTGAGCAGTTATCACCAGGCCCTGAAAAGCGGAGTGCTCCGTGCGTCAGGAAACTGGCGATTGGGGAATCTGCTGACGAAACCGTTTGTGAAATTTCTTAACGCCGCGAGGCGCAGTGCCCATGTTGGCTGATTGCTTTATCCGTCCTGCAATTCAGCGGTTGTACTCCTGTTGAGTCCAGCCACCGTCAAGGCGTGACTGACGATCGTATCCTGCAATTCGGAATGCCTGCAGTTGCGGCCTGTGAATTACAGTGTCTGCCGGATCTTTGCGAAGCCGACATACTAAGACATGGTGCATGGACCCTCTGATTTCTGTACTGATCCCGCATTACAATCGCGCAGCTCTGCTTGCCGAGACGCTGCAGTCTCTGGTCAATCAGAGTTACCCGAACTGGGAAGCAATCGTAGTAGATGATGGTTCGGAACCGGAGGAATGGAACACGGCTCAGCAGTTCGCTGATTCGCGGGTTCGTTTTCTAAAGCGGACAGATGGCACGAAAGGCCCGTCGCGATGTCGCAACATCGGCTTGAAGGCATCCACGGGGCGGTTTGTGATGTTTGTTGATTCTGACGACCTTGTCGCTCCCTGGTGTCTGAAGGAACGAGTGCGGCAACTGGACGCGAATCCGGAAGTGGCTTTCTGCGTTTTTCCGGTCATGTTGTTTCGGAAGACACCTGGAGATACAGCAAAGCTCTGGAACCGGCTCGAAGGTGACAACGACCTGGAACGTTTTCTGCGGTCAGATCCCGCATGGCACACTTCGTCGCCACTTTGGCGGCGGCAGGCCATCGAACAACTGGGTGGATTTGACGAACAGATCATGTACGGCGACGATGCGGACCTGCACATGCGGACCCTGCTCGCCGGGATCCCGTATGAGAAAGTGGTCGGCGTCTTGCCCGATATGTTTGTCCGACGAACTGCCGAAGATCGAATTACAAATACCGTGTCGGACCGGCTACTCGATTCCAGGATGATCCGACTGGAACGTGGAACGCGGCTGTTGCAGCAATCAGGAACCGCCGAACAGTGTCGTCAATGGGAAGGGCAGTACTTAATTGAGGCCGAGTTTCTGCTTTTCTGCGTGCCCGGCAGCAGGAAACGCCAGATCGATGTTCTCAAGGCCTGGCGGCAGGCATGGACACCCGGAATGCTACCTGGATTCGTGGCAACTACTTATATGTCTTTCGCCAGGGCGACTAGAAACAGACTGTACATCGCCCTTCGTCTCGCGAGACGATTGGCTATGATGGTCCTGCCGGAGTCATTTTTCTCCCTCCGAGGTGGCTTTGAGTCCGTTGAATTGTCGAGCGAAATGCTGCTGCAGGTTCGTAACAGCGTTATTTCCCACCAGGTGCTGATGTCCAGTCATCGCGAATGAAAACGCAGAACGTGCCTTAAACGAAGGGATCACGGGTGTCGTCCACAAAGAGTCGCAATCGACATCCTCTGCCTGGAAGTTACTTCCAACTTCAGCAAAAACATACGGACATTGCGTAGTATCCGGACTTCATTCAGACGACAGCGAGACAAATGTATTTCGGTGGAACTCATCACGTTTCTGCCTGAAGCACCTGAGCGAGCCGCGCAGAGGCTTGGGTATCAGCCGAGACCATTTACATAAAACATCAAGTTACATAAAACGTCAAGAACTATTTTGTCGCATTGCAGGCCTGCTGGATCGTGGCACAGGCTCAGGGCAAGCGATTCCGGCTGCTGCAGGGAGCCGGTGAATCTGTCTTTCACATCGGTCGCACAGGCTATCTGCATGACTTTGACTTAGATCTCGCTCTCTGGGAATACTGGCCATTGAGCGTGCAGTGTTTCAATCGGAGTTTAAGGGATTCTTCGAAACCATGACGATATGTTGCTGTTGCCGATGCAACCTGTTCCACCGAATCCAGATTCAGTGCCAATGAATATTACGACGGCAGCGGACAAGCCGCCACGAGTCTCGATACTTGTCACGGTCTTCAACCGTGAAGCGTATCTGGCTCAGACTTTACGCAGCGTGCTGGCGTCGTCATTCAGTGATTTCGAAGTCATCGTTGTGGACGATTGCTCCAGCGACAAGTCGGTTGTTATCGCGGAGAGCGTTGCCGCGGAAGATCGCCGTGTCCGGGTGGTCCACAACGAGTCCAATCTTGGTGACTACGGAAACCGCATGAAAGCTGCCTCGCTGGCCTGCGGCACGTATTTGAAATATGTCGATTCAGATGACCTTATCTATCCGCACGCGCTGGACGTCATGGTGAATACCATGGAGCGAAACGACGCCGTTGCGCTGGCATTGAGTCATTCGTTACCGGAAGACAAGGAACCATATCCGTGGATACTCGCGCCGCGTGAGTCCTGGCGGAAACATTTTCTGGCGCGAGGCTGTTTCAGTTGTGGCCCGACGGGAGCCATTATTCGACGGTCAGCCTTCGAAGAAGTCGGCGGATTTCGGAAGGAATGGCGGGTTCTTTCAGACATTGATCTGTGGCTTCGACTTAGTGCTCGCTGGCCCGTGGCTCTTTTGCCACCGGGGCTTGTCTGGTGGCGACGGCATGAAGGTCAGGAGTTTTCAAACCGTGATGCAGGTCTGACGTACCTCGACCGCGGATACGAACTGGCAATCGCAGCGCTACGAGATTCGACGTGCCCCCTGCATGCCAATGAAAGGGCAACGGCAATTACGAGAGTGCAGCAGAATCACGCAAGAAGACTCATTGCACTTGCAACGAAGGGGCGAAGTCCTCGCAAGGCCTGGCGGTTTTTTCGCACTTCGGGGCTCTCGCTTCGAGAATTGCTTTACGGACTCCGCAGTTACCAATAGCTGGATGGGCTTCGCGCGTGTCGGCACCGCTCGTTTCCATTGTTCTTCCCGCGTACAACGCCGCCGCTTTTGTCGGCGACGCGATCGCAGCGGCTCTGAAGCAAACCCATTCTTCGATCGAGGTGATTGTGGTTGATGATGGATCGACGGACGAAACGGCAGCCAGAGTGCACTCGAACCCAGATCCGCGATTGAGGTACGTATTTCAAGAGAATCAAGGACAGTCGGCAGCAATCAATTTCGGTGTTGCGAAATCGCAAGGCGAATACATCAAACTGCTGGACGCAGACGACTGGATTAATCCGCAGCATGTTGAGAGGCAGGTCGCAGTTTTGAACGGTCGATACGATGCGGTTGCGTCGTGTCGCTGGGGCTATTTCGTAAGTGAATTCAGTAAACCGGCAGTCCGAAGCGAACTTACAAATGCCAGCTACGACGATCCTCTGCAGTGGATTGTCGATTCAATGACGCACGATGAAGGAATGATGGGGGGGTGGATGTGGCTGATCCCTCGGCAGATCTGGAACAAGGTCGGTGGCTATGATCCAAGACTCAGTCTTAACAACGACTTTCATTTCAGCATTGCTACGCTGCTGGCGGCGAACGCCGTCGGCTTCGCGGAAAATGCCGTGTACAGTTACCGCAAAGGCGTTTCCGGTGCGCTGAGTTCCAGTTATGGTCGCAAGGCGATGGAATCCGCTTTTCTGACAACGGTCCTTGGTACTCAGGCGTTACTGGATCGGGAAGACTCTGAACGCATCCGTCAGATTGCCGCAGATCGCTTTCAGTCATGGCTATTCTGCTTCTACCCCGATTACCCAGAGCTTGTAAAAGCTGTCGAAGATCGCATCTCAGAACTGGGTGGCAGCACGCTGCGAATGCAGGGCGGGCAAATGCTGAAACTATTGCAGCCCATTGTCGGCTGGAAGGGCGTGCGGCGCATGCAGACGTTGGCATATCGATACGGCTGGCGCAGAATACTCGAAAGAAAAGCCAGACAACGATTGTCAGAATTAGACTGACGGATTCATGGTACCTCAAAAACGCTGCTTCGTATTCTATCCGTCTGTCTCCACGTTTGGCGGTATCGAACGCCTGATCGTCGATCTTACCTGTTTTCTGAATAAGCGTGGTCAGGATCTGACGCTAATCGCGTTTCAGAATGCTGTTGATTTCGCTCAGTACGGTGCTGAAGGACTCAAGATCCAGACTTTGCCCTGTCGTCGCAACCTTCGTTCAGAAGTCGCAGCGTTCAGCAGATTTGTGCAGCAGCACGATATCAGGAGCAGCCAGATTCTGGCGATGGAAATGCGGGGCGCAATGTATGCGGGGATGGCTCTTCCTGCCGGATACAGTCTCCATATTGCCGATCCACCCGGCCTGCTTCCCAATGATCTGACGAAATACTCGTTTTCGCTCGCACGAAATTATCCTGAGCGCAAAATCGATTGCTCGCTTGCGACACGAGCGCGAGGGCAGTTCATCCATTGGTTGACCAGGCGCGGCGTCCGCAAGGCCAGGCATGCGATCACCATGACCCAGAGAAACGTCGAAGAATTGCATGCAGCCTACGGCGTTGAGTTTTCGAAAGTCCCGCCAGGCGTCCGGATACCGAACGCTGTTTCGCGGAAATCAAAAAGTAATGGTCCAATCCGATTTCTGTCAGTATGTCGTCTGGAAAAATCCAAGCGAATTGATGCCATCATTCGTGCCCTCGCAGCTTTGGTGAAAGACAGGCAGACCGATTCTCGCAGCGAGATGACTCTGCAAATTGTCGGCGAAGGTAGTCAGGCTGAGCATCTGAAAGATCTGTCGAGAAACTGCGGTATTGAATCTCTCGTCGAATTCGCAGGGTTGGTGTCTGATGCGGAACTGGAAAAGGCCTACGCAGAGTCCGATATCTTTGTCATGCCGGCGAAGCAGGGATACGGGCTGCCTGGACTGGAAAGTCTGGCCCGCGGTCTGCAATTGATAGTGCATCGCGAGTCCGGAGTTACAGAGTTCCTCACTAACACGCCGCAGGTTCAGATTATTGATAACGTTGATTCATCGCTGACCGAAGCGATGAAACAGGCCGCTCTGATGGCGAAGAAATCGCATCACGACACTCCGTCCGTTCCAACCAGCGATGAATGGGCATCACGAATCGTACAGCTTGCTGGATGGTAATTCACCCGCGATAGGCGGGCCCCCATACTTCGGTAACCCGGACAATTGCCTCGGAGGAGTTCAGACGAATGCAGACATCCCGGGTATCGATACCCAATCGTCTATGAAAACCGCTTCAAATCCTCGTGCTTTGCGGATCTTTGTACTCCACTGGTTTGCACTTGAACAGTACCCCCCGGTCATGAATCTCCTGAACTATTTCAGTGGATTGGAAGACTGTCAGGTTGCCGTTTGCTCAACACACAATGATCGTGGTTTGGCAGAGTACACAAATCCATCCGTCGGATTGAGCCGGATCCAATTTCCCAGTCGCCGATTGAGTCGATTTCGAAGGCTTTTGGCTTTCCTGCAGTTTCCACTGCTGGCACTGTGCAGGCTTATTCGTTTCCGGCCGGACATCGTTCTATACATCGAACCTCATTCGAGTTTTCCCGCAACTCTGTTTGGCCTGATCAACCATCGACACCGGCTCTTTATTCACTATCACGAATATTGCGAACCAGACCATTTTTATGTACCAGGAATGCGAATCATTGCAATCTATCACTGGTTCGAAAAAGCATTTTTGTATCGACATGCCGAGTGGATCTCGCAGACAAATGCGGTTCGCGTGCGGATGTTTTGTGAAGACCATCCGCATGTGCATCGATCGAAGCTGCGTGTGCTTCCCAATCTTCCGCCCGCTGCGTGGCAGAAGACGACCGAACGGTCATGGATTGCGCACCCTCAGGACACGGTCAAATTGCTGTATGTCGGCGCGGTGTCGTTACACGATACGTTTATCGCTGAACTGGTCGAATGGCTGCGACGTCAACGAGACGGACAATTCAGTCTTGACGTGTACTCCACAAATTGCGATGGGGCTGCCCGGGATTTCCTGAACCGCTCAGCAGGACCGAATCTCAGGTTTCACAGCGAAGGAATTCCCTACGACACCCTCCCGGATGTCTTACCCGAATTTCACGTCGGTCTGATCCTGTACAAAGCAAATACCACGAACTACGTGTACAACGAAACGAACAAACTCTTTGAGTATCTGGCTTGTGGACTGGATGTGTGGTATCCCCGCCAGATGCTGGGAATCAAACCTCATGCCCGTACTCATTCGGTACCCCGCGTCATCGAATTGGATTTTGAACGACTGGACGAAATGCCAGTCGCACAATTCCGCAGTCGGGCAGGGCTCCCGTTTGATCCGTTTAACCGCAGGTGCGAGGATGTACTCTGCGGGTTGAAACATGCCATGACAGCGGTTCCGGAATTATCGAACGATGTTCCGTGAAACTCGAGCAGGACATACCGGCTGCGATGCTCACCTCAGACCGATGGGGCGTCCCCGCAATTGATGTCCGAGTGGACGATGTCCTGAATTCTGCAGCAGGTTGCAAGTTCAGCGATCAGTCAACCGCGGCTGAAGGCGTGCCAGAAGACACTGATTCAGATCGTGGCATTTTTTTGGGCATTCCGGTAACGATTTGCGTCATCAACAAGGACGGCACGCAACGTAAACGGTTCAAGTGCGAGCAGGTCATGAAAGGGCTTCAGGTCAGACAGTGAAGGGACTGTACATTGGAATACGAACGCCCGGAACGACGTCGCAGCTGCGTGCTGACACTTTGTGCAATCTCCTCTCCCCATGCGATTGGAACCTGATTGATACGGATCCCGTATTCCGGGAATCGCCTCGCTGGGCTCGATCCATGTGGTTCCGGTTTTTGGTGGGGCCTGCGGTTGGGGCGTTGAATTGCCATGTGCTGGCTGAACTGGGAACGGAGCGGTATGACTTCGCCTGGATCGACAAAGGCGTTTGCCTCTGGCCGGAGACCGTCCGCAAGATCCGCCGACTTGCTCGAAAGCTCGTGTATTACACGCCGGACACTTCGTTTATGGCAAACCGGTCGAGGAACTTTCGGGCGACAGCATCGCTGTATGACCTGATCGTCACGACGAAATCCCTGGAACTCGCCAGTTTTGAACGACTTGTACCACGCGAACGCATTGCGATGGTGACTCAGTGCTTTGATTCGCGGCTACACTATCCTCGTTGCACATTTGCAGAGAAACGAAAAGAAGCAGTACTGATCGGCCTGTGTGAACCGGATCGTGAACGGTGTGTGGAGCATTTGATTTCCCACGGGATTGCCGTTCGGGTTGGCGGCGTTGGTTGGGTGCGATTTGTTCGTCGCCATGAAGGGAATAGACTGGTTCAGTATGAGGGGGAGAAAGTTTTTGGCCAGCGATATGCCGAAGTGTTGTCCAATGCGACTGTCGGATTGGGGCTGCTGACCAAGCGGTTTCCGGAACTGCATACGACTCGCACGCTGGAGATTCCAGCGTGCGGTACAGCGTTGGCTACGGAGCGCAATTCGGAGATCAGCCGGATCTTTAGCGACGAAGAAGCGATCTTCTTTACCGATTATCCTGATCTCGGGCAACGCGTGGCCGCATTGATGAACGATGAGGTCCGTCTGCAAGCCATTTCTGAGGCGGGAACCCGTCGAGTCCACACCGGGGACTACAGCAATGACCAGGTGCTGAGAAAAGTGCTTAAACTCGTCGGGATACCATGTGGTGCCGCTGCAGCGGCTGGATCAGGTTATGTTCAAGCGGGCGCTCCAGCTCTGGACAATACGATCGGTCTGGACTGCGATACGGTTGCTCAGGATGGTTAAGGATATTGCGGAAGTATTTCACTTCGCGACCTGCCCAGTGAAGGGCTTGACAGTTTGACCGATCGATTGCGAATGAATTTCTGGTCACGAAGACTTTTCCGTTGAAAGGCGTCACGAACTTTGGGACGCAAGTTGCGAGTGAGGATCCATGAGTGAACAACTGAGCAGGCGGCAAAAGCGATATGCGTGGATTCGTTCCGCCATTGAGCGTCGGAGTGCGTCCGCTTTTGGCATTATTCTGGTCGTGGTGCTGGGATTGATCGGTGCCGTTCAGGGGCTTCCAAATTCGTTCATCGTACTTGTTGTAACCGCAGTGATTGTTTTTGAATTTCAAAAGCGGCTGGATCAGGGAGTGCCACTGTTGCAACTGACGAGCTTGATTGCCGTCTTGCAGTGGCTGGTTGGGCCGTTGCTGAGCTACTCATCCGCAAACACGATCGAACGGTACACGATGTCGGTTCCAGCGGAGCAGTACTTTTGTTTTGCAATTCCCGCAACGGCTTTTTACGTCGCCGTGATGCTGTTCGCCGGAGCGTCAGTCAGACAAAACATCCTGTTACAACAAATCGATCGCAGAAAGTTCTTCACGATCGGCGTTCTTTTGAACATTGCAGCGATTATTGGGGCGCTTGCGGCAACGCGGGTTTCAGGGTCACTTGCATTTCTGATGCATCTGATATCGCAGTTGCGCTACGTGGGTGCCATCTATTTCCTGCTGTCCAGGAGTCAGGTGCGGCTCGTCTTCGCTGCGCTCTCCTGCGTCCAGTTGTTTTCGAGTTCGCTGGGAGCGGGAATGTTTCATGACCTGATCCTTTGGCTGGCAATCTTGTTTTGCTATTGGTTCGCACAACGAAAACGCACAACCCTTTTCAAAATTGCCGTGTTGACGGCTACGACCGTGTTTTTGTTTTCGATTCAGGTCGTCAAACAGGAATACCGCGAACAAATCCGGCACGGTGGTCAGCCTTCATTGATTGACCTCGTGTTCGCCTATGTCACACCCGGAGGTCGAGCCTGGGACTCCGATGTGTTGTCACTCGCAGTCACGCGGCTGAATCAGGGGTGGATCATCGCTGCCGTAATGCACCATGTTCCTGAGGACGAACCGTTTGCGCATGGTGAAACGGTCAGGGACGCCGTCCTCGGTTCGATGGTGCCACGGTTCCTTTGGGCGAACAAAGCCAAGGCAGGTGGCCGGGAGAGTTTTCGCCGTTTCACAGGTTTGCGGATACTGGACAGTACGTCCATGGCGATTAGTCCCTTAGGCGAGGCGTATGCCAATTTTGGCGAACTCTGGGGAACAATGTTTATGGTTGTCTTCGGGGCATTCTTCGCTGTGTTCTATCGCCTGACGCTCAGTTATTGTCTTAAGTATCCGACATTTCTGTTTTGGATTCCGCTCATTTTCTATCAAGCGGTCAAGGCTGAGACAGAACTTCTGGTCATTATGAATCAGCTTGTGAAAGGATCAGTCGTCGCGCTTGGATGTCACTTCCTGGTGGAGAGAGTTTTCCCCACGCGGATCAGGAACCCTGGACAGGCAAACTCTGCTTTGTCACTGCCGGTGGATCGGACAAAGGCAATCGCGTAGCTCAGTCGGCAACCACAGGATGTCGGCCGTGTATTCCTGGCAGAGCAACGTATCCATTCCTGATCGCGCCGGAATCAGTGCAGCTGCGTGGTGTCGAGGTACATGAAGTGCGAGTAGTGCAGTTTCAGCGTCGTCCTGTTTCGACTCAGTTCAGTGTCGAAGGATACTTTGACCGAGTGCGCAGCCTGCTGACAGGAAAGGCTGATATCCTCACGCACTTTCTGCCGTGCTATAGTCGCGGTGTCTGCGGGCGACTCCGCAACATGTTCAATGCGGCCCGGCATCAGGGCGACGTCAACCATATCACGGGAGACGTACACTATGCGGTACTTCTGCTGCCGCAACGACACACGATCCTCACTGTGCTGGACTGTCAGATTCTGGACCGACTGAAGGGTTGGCGCAGAGCCGTTGTCAGATTCTTTTGGTACACGCTGCCTGTCCGCCGTGTGTCCCGAATCACGGTCATCTCTGAAGAAACGAAGCGACAGCTTCTGCGGGAAGTGAACATTCCTGCAGACAACGTGCATGTGATACCCGTCTCCGTTTCTGAACTGTATCAACCGTTTTCGAAGTCTTTTTGCGTTGAGTGTCCTCATATTCTGCAGGTCGGGACAAAGGCCAACAAAAATGTGCTGCGACTTGTCAGGGCACTCCAGGGAATCCGATGCCGTCTGGAAATTGTGGGACCGATTGATCACGAATTGAAGTCTCTGCTTGAACACTGCCAGGTCGATTACAGAGCCTACGGAAGGTTGACGGACTCGGAGCTTGTGGAACGATATCAGCAGGCTGATGTCATCAGTTTCGTATCCACTTACGAAGGCTTCGGAATGCCGATTGTGGAAGCGCAGTGTGTGGAACGTGTGTGTGTCACGTCGAACTGTTCTTCCATGCCGGAGGTCGCAGGACACGGGGCGTGTCTGGTTGACCCCTATGACGTGCAGTCAATCCGGCAGGGTTTTCTGCGTGTGATTTCTGATGGGCAGTACCGAGAATCACTGATCGAATCCGGACGACAGAATCGTCTGCGGTTTGACGCTCAACGGATTGCCGACGATTTTCTGAAACTGTATTGCCAGGTCTATGAGGAATCGCGACCACATTTGTCGGAACACTAATCGACACTGATCTTCGCTGATAAGCACCTCAAGCTGCAACCAGCGCACCATTGAGTGTGACCGCAAACAGTTCATCCTCGACTCGATTTATCACATCAGGATTCCCGCTTGTCTCATCGGTTATTGATCTGTGTCGATTGGTTCGATCCCGGGACTCGTGCCGGCGGACCAATCCGAAGTTGTGTGAATCTGATAAAGTTGCTTCATCACGATGTCAAATTCTCTGTACTGACGGGTGATCGCGATCTTGGGGCAGAGGAATGCTATTCGAGAGTCCGTTGCGGAACATGGAACAATTGGAATAGTCAGGCGACCGTCTGGTACGCCGCACGCAGACAGCATGTGACAGGAGCGTTTCTAAGTGCATTTCGGCGTGTGCAGCCTGAAACCATCTACTTGAACAGCATGTTCTCTCTTTTTGGTGCCATTGTTCCGTTGCTGAGTCATCGCATGCTGAACGCCAACACACGAATCGTAATTGCGCCGCGAGGTATGCTGAAGGAGTCTGCACTCTCCATGAAGCGATGGAAGAAGACGCCCTGGTTGACCTTTCTGCGAATGTCCGGAATTGCCAGCCGGGTGGTATTTCACGCAACGTCCGAACAGGAAGCTGCGGAAGTGAGAGGCCTGTTTGGCACTTCGACAACCATCCGTGTCGTTCCCAATATTCCCTGCCTGCCCGTCGAAGAATTAAGCGTCGCTCAAAAAGTACCCGGCAAGCTCCGATTGAGCTTCGCTGGTCGTGTGCACCCTGTCAAGAATCTGCTGTACCTGTTGCGGCTCCTGAATACAGTGAAATGCGAATGTTGGCTCAATATTATCGGACCGATTGAGGACGTGGCGTACTACCAGGCTTGTCAGAAAGAGATTGCGGGACTTCCCGGCAATGTCACCGTGAAATTTTCCGGGGCTGTCTCCAACGAGAATGTCCTGTGGTTTGTCGCAGATTCTGACTTCATGGTATTGCCCACTGTCGGAGAAAATTTTGGTCACGCAATTTTCGAAGCCTTGTCGCTGGGAATTCCGGTGCTCATCGGCGATCAGACATATTGGAGAGATTTGGAGAAGGATCGTGCAGGTTGGGATCTGAATCTTTCTCAGCCCGATCAATTTCGTGCGGTTCTGGAACGGATGGGGCAGATGAGTCGCGAGGAATATCAGATGTGGCAGAGGGGTGCCCACCAAAGGGCGATTCGTTTTTTCGATGAAAACGATCTGAAGTCGGCGTATTTGGAATTGCTGCTCGGGCACAACGCAGCCACTGAACCATCGCGTGACCGCATCGATCGCTGAAAAGCATGATCGCCGCCCTAAAACCCCATTTTGGCAAAATGGGCATTCTGAAGAAAATTGTAGTTTTCTGCTTGAATCTTCCCCAAGGGTGTTTTTACTCTACGGAGAAGTTCAGAAAATAGTTCTGCGAAGTACCTGAATCTCTTTAATAATTGGCGGGGTAAACCATGAAACAACTCGTTTTGGCACTCTTGGCAGCGTGTTTTACGTCTGCAGTGGCTCAGGCGGAACTGGTGATCGATGACTTCACCTTGCCTGCCCTGAACGGAGCGTTAGATGATAATATCGCTGGAGTACGAACCGTTACTGCGACTGGCTCTGCGGTGATGACAGTCGATGGGGTTGGCGGCGCTACATTTAACGGTGGATTATTTGGGGGTTCAAGAATTGACATTGATTACGTCTTCACGACGGCATTCAACATGAACGCTGTGGGGGGCGGAAACAGGACGCTGCAGATTGATTTGTTTGACACCGTAACTGGCAATTGGAGTCTTCAGGCATTTTTCACGAACTCAGCCGCATTTCAAGTCAATGTGAACCCGCTAGCTGTATCAACTCCTGGGGCTCGCAGTTTCAACTACACCCTTCTGCCACTAGCAGTTGCAACGGATGTGAAGGAAATTAAACTCAGATTGACGCGTCAATCAAATGGTGCAACGATCACCTCCTCTGGCAGTCTCGTTTCTGCTGTACCAGAACCAGCGTCTCTGGCTTTGCTCGGCATTACCGGGTTGGGTGGCTGGTTTGTGGCACGTCGGCGGGGCAAGAAGACGGAAACAGTTGTCTAATTCGGGTCTTCTTGACAAAACGTGTTCGTACCACAACGATGTAAGTCGTTGTGGTTTTTTTTTGCTTTCACTTAAAGCAGACTTTGTCCGAAACACGAAGTACATTACCCCACGACACCTTCCCGGACATGCTCACCGCAGAGTCCCCTGACCCGAAAATACTCGCACATTTTGTGCAAGTGATGGATCAAAACTCTAGTCGATAATTCTCACAATGGCTTCTGTTGCGTCCCATAATCGATCAACGGCGATCATCGTCTGCGGAACTGTGCTTCTCCATGCGGGATTCTTCTGTGGCCTGGCCGTTTGGCTTTGGTCTCGCGAGCATTACCAATTTTTCCCTCTGGTATTGTGCGCCTCCGCGACACTTGCATGGTATCGATTACAGGATGTCAAGTGGAATCACACTCCGAGCCTCACGCTTAGAGTCGCCGGACTGGGCACTGCGGCATTCATGATGTTTGCCGTTGGGGCGTTGTTCAACAGCAATTGGCTGGGATCTTTGGCCGGGATACTTTCACTTTGGGCGTTAGTCTGGTTCTACGGCGGATTCGAGATCGCTGACAGACTTCGCGGGCCGGTATTCCTGCTCCTGTTGACGATTCCGATCCCGCTGAACTTTGATCTCAGACTGGTCATCTGGCTGCAAAAAATCGCTACTGCCGCAGCGAGCAGCCTGTTGGATCTGTTACATGTCTGGCACACTACATCCGGCGTAGCCATCACGACGGTTCAAAGGAGTTTTATGGTGGAGGAAGCGTGCAGCGGAATCCATTCCCTGTTCTCCTGCCTGTGCGCTGTGATCTTCGTCTGCGTATTTCGGAAATCAGGCCTCCTTCGGATCTTTATCAATGCGATCCAGGCCGCAGGCTGGGTGATCGCGGCAAACGCCATTCGTGTTTTCCTGGTCATCTACGCATTTTCAACATGGGAACTCACACTGGATAAAGGCTGGCCTCACGAGGCACTTGGCGTTGCTACCTATGCGTTAGCTCTTGTGATGTCGCTGAGTACGGACCGACTTTTTCTGTTCCTCGTTCCCGCATCGCACATCCCCTTCGTAGACATCGGCGCGACTTACAATGCGTCGGGCAATGTGGTTTCGCAGTTCCTGTCACTTATTGGCGGGTCCATGAAAAGAATCAACAGATTTCTGAATCAACGGCGTCTGGCAGAACGACTCTCGATTTGGGTGGTAGCGGGCGTCCTTGTATTACTCTTTGCTCCGTTTGCGGTCATCGATTATGCCCGAATTCTGGCAAGCGCAAGATCGGTTTCGACAGCCACAAACATCTCGGAAGCACCAAACTTTGTTGGAAACATGAGTGAAATCGTTACGGATAACGCAGTACCGCACAAGGTGGAGCAGTGGCTGTTGTCGGGTACGGACAGGGTGAATAGAACCCCGGAAGACCCGCAGGGCACAAACTCAACCGTGTTTACGTTTGCTGGCAAGGGGCTGACCGCCAGTTTTTCCGTGGATGGCTATTATTCTGAATGGCATGATCTTGCATACTGCTACAAAGCTCTGGACTGGAAGTTGAAGAGTCAGCAAAACTTCAAAGATGCTTCGACCGGGCATGATGCAACAATGCTGTCACTTTACACAGACGAGGGGCAGTATATCGTTGCGTACTTCTCGTGTTTCGACAGTCGCATGCAGTCCGTGAAGCCGGGTGCTGCAACCCTTGGGGTGATTCCCACCGTCAGCGTGCTGATGGAACGATTGCCATGGAGCGGCTCAAGTGACCCTGGCACGCTGAAGATTGTACCCCCTGTCTTTCAGTTGCAGCTCATGTGCAACAGCCCTTACGAATTGCTCGGCCATGAGCGTGAAAATCTGCAGCAACTCTTCAGTGTCCTGAGTCAGCATGCGTTGCAGTCTTTTACGAAGGCGTCCCCATGAGGTTCTATCAGAAATGGATGCTTTCGTTCAGATATTGGCTCCGTAGTGTTCGGCTACCGAGACTGCCCCGGATTCTGACACTTGGGTTCTATTGGTCGATCATTGCCTTTCCCTTTGTCTGGCTGATGGTCAATTGGCAACACCATCGAGTCCGAGATCTGCTGCTGGGACTGCCGGCAATGGCAGGGATAATCGCGACTGCGGTACTCGTGGGCGCAGGTCAGGTTCAGGAACGTTCGCTGACGATGAACTATTTCAATGAGGCTCAGGACGCCATCGTCGAAAAAGATTATCCACTTGCAGAATTGCTGCTTGGCAGGGTCCTGCAACGCAGCGACAGCAAACTTAGTGATGCACAATACCTGATGGCAGTTCTCTTTGACGAGACGGGGCAAAAGGACCGTGCATCAGCGCTTCTCCGGCTTATCGCTCCGGATGAAAGTCGGGGTAACCGCGACGCGCACCGTCGATTGGCGATCATCCTGGCACATCAAACAACCTTTCGGAGCGATCCTGCGGATATCAAACGGCTGTACTGGCATCTCACTGCGGCGACGGAAGACTCCACACCGGAAATGGCGGAGGCATGGGGATGGTATTCACTTGCGGTCGGCGACCCTGATTCCGCCATCCGAAGATTTGAAGTCGCGGTAAAGGCCTATCCCGAACTCTGGCGGACCCTGGGTATGATCGAGGCGAAAGTCGGAAACGACGAGACGGCGACGGCTCATTTCCAGCGGTCCTCCGAATACCTGTCCGACAAAATTCGAATCGATCCGAGGGATGAGGAAAGTCGCGGTGATTACGCCAATGTCCTGATGAAGCTCGGACGGCTGGATGAAGCAAGGATCATCCTGGAACAGGGGGAACTTCTGAATCCTGATGGCGAGTGGTCATGGCTGCTTGCATCACTGGCCGTCAGTTACCACGATCTGAATGCCGCAACCGGAAAGCCTATTTCTGAACTGCTTGGCCATATTGATCGGGCTCTCACGTATGACCCAAACCATGGCCCGGCCCTGAATCGTCTGATGGCCTATGCTAAGGCCGATGTCGAAGAAAATACCGACCTGAAAACGGTGCTGGCACGCGTCATTGCCGAAGGAGAACAACCGGCACTGGCGCACCTGGCGATGGGAAATCTGTGCTGGTTGGAAGACGATCGGGATGGGGCATTGTTTCATTTCGAAAGGGCAACAGAAATCAGGGATGATGTGGCTGTCGTGCTCAACAATCTGGCATGGCTGATTTCTCACGACGAGGAGAAGTCGCCGGACTTTGAACGAGCGATGGCCTTCACATTGCTCGGTCCAACAGCATTGATTTTCGTGTACGAGGAGAAGCCGCCGGACTTTGAACGAGCAATAGCGCTGATTGATTCGGCTCTGGAGAAGAGACCGAACGATGCCAGTTTTCTGGACACTCGGGGCACGATCTTTTTTCTGCAAAAGGACTGGAAACCTGCGTTAGTCGACTTTGAGAAAGCGCTGTCCGGCGTGCGTGACAAACGCGCTGTCCATGAGAAACTGGCGATCATCTATAAGGAACTTGGCATGAAGGAGATTTCTGAGCAGCACACAAAGCTGAGCGAAGAGCTGTTGAATGCCCAGGCTCCACAGGCCCGACAATGAATATCGTAGGAATCAATGCGTATCACGGCGATGCTTCGGCAGCATTGGTGGTCGATGGCCAGTTGGCGGCGGCTGTCGAAGAAGAACGGTTCAACCGCGTCAAGCACTGGGCTGGGTTTCCTGCTGAATCTGTTCGGTGGTGCCTTCAGAGGGCTGCCTTGTCGGCATCGGACATTGATCACGTCGCAATTTCATTCAATCCAAAAGCCAATCTCTTCAAACGACTTGGATTTGTCGCCACGCACTGGCCGTCGGCCTCAGCGATCCTCGATCGACTAAGACGACAAGGCAAGACGCTGGGGCTTGAGGAGCAGTTCGCTCAGGCTGTTGGCGCAGAACGGACTGCGCTGAAAGCTCAGTTCCACCGCATTGAACATCATCAGACGCATGTGGCCGCGGGTTTTCTGATTTCACCTTTCGATGAAGCGTCCGTGCTTTCGGTGGACGGTATGGGAGACTTCACAAGCACGCTCACGGCACATGCCCAGGGAACGGACTGGAAGGAATTTGATCGCGTCTATTTTCCGCATTCGATCGGATTTCTCTACACTGCCATCACGATGTATCTGGGCTTTCCGTTCTACGGAGATGAGTACAAAGTCATGGGGCTGGCGCCGTACGGTCAGCCGGAGTTTGCC
>Ga0105044_10001005_pt1 | contig 36687 bp, 30 predicted proteins | sample MAT01_FD_78092 | JGI IMG/M metagenome (GOLD analysis project Ga0105044, IMG submission 78092) | Freshwater microbial communities from Lake Fryxell liftoff mats and glacier meltwater in Antarctica - MAT-01 | ecosystem: Environmental > Aquatic > Freshwater > Ice > Liftoff microbial mat | place...
AGACAAGGTACCAGGATGGCGCGTTCCGTGGTGTAGATCAACTTGTTGATCGTGTATCCGTCGCGGCGGATAACTGCTACCTCCTGCCTGGCCGGATTCGGCACGATCAGCCTCACTGCCTTTCTTGCCGGTCGGACGTTCCGCCTTGCCGCTGCCAGCAAGATCGCCTCTTCCCGATTCAGATCAAAGCATGACTTCCCCTTAAACTCCTCGAGCACTTGCCCGGTGCGCGTACACAACAACTCACTGTCCTTCACCAACTCCACCTTTTCATCAAGGATCACGCGGTCCTTGCCCAGCAGCCAGCGTGACATGAAGCGGGCCATTCCTTCGCGGTGGGCTCCGGGGTAGCCGTGCGTGGAGTCGGCTTCGAGGATGTCCACACGCTCGGGGAAGCCGAGTTTCGTGTAGATCTGTTTCGCTTCGCGGAACGTGGTCCAGGTGCCGTCGATGTCGAAGAAGTCTTTGCTGCACGCAAGGATCAAGGTCGGCTTCGGGGCGCGCATCAGGATGTAGTCGGCATGGTCCATGTGGAAGTCGACCTGACCGGGGATGTTCTGTTCCGCGTCCTGCGGGCCGCGTGTGGCGAACAGCCGCTCCAGCGAGGTGATGTAACACGATGGGGCCGCGGCCAGAATACGATCGTCGAGGGCCATCAGGTACGACGTCAGCGTGCCGCCTCCCGAGCAGCCGGTGCAGCCGATGTGCTTGGCGTCAATGTCTTCCCGCGAACAGAGATAGTCGAGCGCCCGCATGCCATCCCAGATGCGGTAGCTGGCCGTACAACGGCCCACGAGCATCGCGCCGACGCCGATCAGCGAATGCTCGGCCGTCATGCTCGGGATGAACGGCTTGCCCTTTTCATCGAGCAGTTGTTTGCGTTCCCCCTGGCTGATCGGGTCATACGGGAAGGCAGCGATGCCGTTGCGGGCCAGCAGCGTGGCCGACGTCTGAAACGACGCCTTGCCGTTCTCCGAATGGCCGATCGGCATCAGCACGACCGGGAACGGCCCTTTGCCATCGGGGATGTACAGGTTGGCCGTCACATGGTGATTGGGCCGACTTTCGAAGATGATCTTCTCGATGCGGAAGCCATCGCGCTGAATAGTGCCTGCGATCTGCGGCCGCAGTGGCGTGCGTTCGGGCAGGCCGCCCAGTGCATGAATGAAGTCCTTTCGCAGCGAATCGCGGCGGGCGTGAACGTCGTCAAGCGTCTGCAGTTTCGCCACTGCCTCGCGACGTTCGGCAAACCTCTTCGCACACTCTTTCAGCAGATAGGTATGCAGCATCTTCCGAGGCGGTACCGGGCCGTCGGCCGGCAGCACGGTCAGATCTTCGGCGGCGTTCAGGGTGATGGCAGAAAGCAGCAGAACAGGAAGCGCGCAGTGCATGGAGAATCTCCTCGGATCGTCAACCGATTGTAGCATGCCACTCCCCATTGAGGCTTCAATCTTTCAAGATGAACAGGACAGATCGCAAACCCCGTCGTGAGGCTTTGCGAACGTCGGGGATGGACACATCATGAATGTCGGAATCGTCGTCATCGGCCGCAATGAAGGGGAACGCCTGTTGCGATGCCTGACGGCACTCGATCCGCGTGCCCGGCCCACGGTCTACGTCGATTCGGGGTCCAGCGACGGCAGCCCGGCCCGCGCGGCCGAGTTGGGGGCGGTCGTGGCGCCGCTCGACATGGCGAAGCCGTTCACCGCGGCGCGCGCCCGCAACGAAGGCTTCGCCCGGCTGCTGGCCGATCATCCATCGCTTGAGTTCGTGCAGTTCCTCGACGGCGATTGCGAGATCGACCCGGCCTGGCTGCCGACCGCGACGGCGTTTCTGAAGGAACATGTCGATTTCGCCATCGCCTGCGGCCGGCGGCGGGAGCGGGTCCCCGAACAATCTATCTACAATCGCTTATGCGATATCGAATGGGCCACGCCCGTCGGCGAGACATCCGCATGCGGCGGCGATGCCCTGATGCGCGTCGCTGCCCTGCAGGCGGTCAACGGCTACAACCCGGACGTGATCGCCGGCGAGGAACCGGAACTGTGCGTGCGCCTGCGCCGTGCCGGGTGGCGCATCCAACGGCTCGATGCCGAGATGACCCTGCACGACGCGGCCATGACGCGCTTTCGCCAGTGGTGGAAACGGCAGATCCGCGCCGGCTTCGCCTATTCGCTGGGGGCCGCCATGCACGGCCGATCGCCGGAGCGCCATTGGGTGCGCGAACGCCAGCGGATCCTGATCTACGGCTTCTTCTATCCCGTGCTGCTGCTCGCGCTGGCATGGCCGACCCGGGGCATCAGCCTCGCGGGGTTCCTGCTCTACCCGCTGCAGGCGGTACGCATCGCGCTCAAGGTGAAGGGCCGACCCTGGAAGGACCGCCTGGCATTCGGCGTGTCATGCATGCTCTCGAAGTTCCCGGAGTTCATCGGCTGGGTCAAGTACCAGCGCGCGAAACGCAGCGGCCGGATGCGCATCATCGAATACAAGTAATGCCGAGACCCGGAGTGCGCCGCTGGCGGGGTTGTGAATTGATCGAAGTCGTTGTCGCGCAAAGCCGCGACGTCGCAAAGGTGCACGTCAAATTTGGGCCTGCTCTTGATTTCCTTTGCGCCTTGGCGGCTTTGCGCGAGAACTTTCCAAACGCCCTGGCGCTTCCGGCTACTGACAGTCAGAACGGCAACACCAGTCAACGCGTGCACAAAGTCGGAAAAGACAGCCACGGATGAACAGAGTTGAAACACGGATAAGAATGAAATCCTGATGCAGTAGCGGGAACATCTGCCGTGTATTGGTTTTCATCCGTGTTTCATCTGTGTGCATCCGTGGCTGTCTTTCTCTGTCCGTCAGCAATGAGTTCACTGCGGCATGTACCAGATGTTGCGGTACGCCACGGGGTTGCCGTGGTTCTGCAGCTGGATGTTGGCCGGCTTGACGGCACCTTTCTTCAGCACGAAGTTTTCGTGTACCTTCACGCCGTTGTGCAGCACTGTGGCCACCAGGTTGTCGCCGTCGGCCTTGATCTCGACGTCGTACGTCTGCCACGACAGCGGTGGCAGGCACATGTTCACGTCCGGCTTGCGCTTGTTGTACAACGCCCCGCACTCGTTCTTCTCACCGGTCAGGCCGAAACTGTCCAGCACCTGCACCTCGCTGCCGTGGATGAACATGCCGCTGTTGCCCCGGCCCTGACCGCGGGCTTTCGGCTGGAACGGCGAGCGGAACTCCAGATGCAACTTGCCGGTGCCGATTGCTTCCTTGCTGTTGGTGCCCATCGACAGCAGATCACCTTCGACCAGCTTGCCGTTGGTCCACTGGTCGGCATTCTTGCCGTCGAACAGCACCTTGGCACCTTCGGGTGCCTTCGCTCCGATGGTCGGGCTCTTGCGTTCGACCTTCGTGAACGCGAACTCGGCTCCGTCGGCCGTTTTGCCGGTCAACTTGGCATCCGCGATGGTGCCGGTGGCCTTGCCGGTCACGGCTACTTTGCCTTCGGCGGTCGCGGCTTCGGCCCTGGTCTTGTCGGTGGCATTCCAACCGGCCCCCGGCAGACCGCCGGGCAGCAGGTAGACGTCGAATTTGCCGTCACCCAGTGCGACCACCTGTGCCCCGGCCTTATCGTTGCCCAGCTTGCCTTCATAATCGCCTTGGATGATGAAGTCCGGCCCGGCCTCGGCGCCGTTCGTGAAGACCGGGTTCGGTGCCTTCTTCGGCGGTTCCTTCTTGTCCTGAGCAGTGCTGCTGAAAGCGATCGCCAGCGTCAGCAGCGATCCGACGATCGCGCGGGGAAGGTGCATGTGGGGGATCCTCGAAGTTCGGCAACGCCCCGACGTGCGGGACGCTGCCAGGGAAACGGGTCACATATACTTGATTGGTTCGCCGACGAGTTTGCCATCCGACAGCGGATCAAGCGCGACGTCCGCTTTCGATCTGGGGACCGTTTCGCGCATCCGCAGGTAGACAATGTAGCCGAGGATGCCAAGCGACCAGAAGATCACCCGCTGGGACATCGAGCCAACCAGGCCGTTGACTCTTGGCTTGCCGAGAATTTCGTACAACCCGGCAAAGGCCGCTTCGCCGCCGCCGATGCCGCCGGGGGACGGGAACAGGGCTTGCACCGTCATGCCGACCGGCACGATGATGATATGTTCCGGCAGGGTGCCGATGTCGGCCGCATTGGGGGGCGGGAATGCCTGCACCGCCAGGTGGAACACCATGACCCAGCCGGTATGCCCGACCAGCGACATCAGCACGGCGATCAGCACGGCACGCGACTGCTTGCGGTACATCCAGCAGGCGCGCCAGAACTCAGCAGCTGACTTGCCGACCAACGGCAGTTTCGTGAACAGCCCTGCCAGCTTCTCCGCGGCGGAGTCGTTCAGGAAGCCGGTAACGATCCAGATGCCCATCGTGACGGCGATGACGATCAGCGAGGTGCGAACGATAGTCCGCAGGTCCTTGTTGGCGAGCAGCGGATCGTCGAAGTACCAGAAGGTGCCGCCGATCAGTGCGACGAACCAGACGAGCGCCCACAGGCCGATGACACGATCAACGATGACGGTGGCAATGGCCACGGTGCGCCGGCCCTGTTCACGCGCGATGAAGTATGCCTTCAGCACGTCCCCGCCGACGGAAGTGGGCAGAAACGTGTTGTAGTAGTAGCCGACCAACCCCAGACGGATGGCGTTGTAGACGGAGAAAGGCAACCCGACCGCCCGCACCAGCAGATGCCAGCGCAGAAACGTGATCAGCAAGCCGGTCGCAGCGATGACGAAAGCGAGCAGAAACGGCCCGATGGCGATCGGCCGTTGAAAGACCGGCTTCAGCTCATCCCGATTGGAGATCAGGACGTAGGCGAGGACGCCGAACCCCAGGCCGTACTTGAACAGATACTTCCAGTATGCTGCTTTCACGCATCTACTCGGTTTCAGGGGGGCGCGGCAGGCCGAACCTGCGTCGGCGATTGCGTGTCATTCTGCGGAAGATTCGCCCCGCTGTCCAGCGCCGTCCACCGGGAAACCGTTGACTCCGCCGGGCGCGGCCACTATCCTTACCGTTCGAGAAACTCTGGGGGTGTAGCTCAGCTGGGAGAGCGCTTGAATGGCATTCAAGAGGTCAGGGGTTCGATCCCCCTCACCTCCACTCTGTTTCTTCCACTTCTTTGATCGAGCCGTTGGCTCGATCGCTAAACATTTTCTGCTCCCGCTGCCACATCCGCATGAATCCGCCGCCTGACCAGGTATTCGTCGTCATCCAGCCAGCGTTTCGCGGTTTCGCCCTGCAGGAAGTCTTCCCCGGCCAGGGCGAGGACGATTGTTTCGATCACGCTCAGATGCTGGGCGGAGTACAGGCCCTGCGTCGTCTGGGTGTTGGGGATCGCATCCATTTTCTCAAGTAGTTCGCCGAAGCGGCCGGCCAGCAGGTCGAGGTCATCGATCTGGCTGAGTGCCCGCAGGTAGGCGGTTGCCAACGGGACGTAGCGTGTGACGATTGGCCGCTTTTTCCCCGGCTTCGGGTCATTGTCAAAGAGATACAGTCGGGCTTCGTCCAGGAACACCTGCACGCGCGGCCGGCCGTCGTTGTAGATCGCCCATTCGGCAATCTGCATCAGTGACCGCAACATCTCCGGCCAGTTCTCGCGATGGCTTTCCTTCATATACTCATGCCGCAGCCGTTCGAGCGTACGGCCTTTGACCAGCAGCTTCGTCATCTCGTCGAGCAGTGAATCGAGTTGATTCTTCAGGCCGCACCGCCGCAGCGCCCGCAGCCAGGGGCCAAGCGCTTCGTTGATCGACTCGATCAATTGCGCTTCAGGCAGGGTTCGCAGTCGATCGATGAATGCGCCGAGCAACGTCGGGATCAGGTCGCGCTGATCCTCCAGCGCGGCAATCGGAACCGCTGCCTGGATCAGCCGGGCCTGCAGCGCCATGTCCCCCGGTGCCTGCATGGCCGGCAACGCCAGTGCCAGCATGTCGAGTGCCGCCTCACGCCCGAGTCGCGGCGTCAGCGGGATCGCTTCAAGCAGGATCGCCAGCCGTTCATCGTTCGTCAGCGGCTGACCCGCGTTCAGGAGCAGCCTGCGGATTTCGGACAGCAGCCGCTTCGGGTCGGTGATCGTTTTCAGCGCCGCCAAGTCCTTGCTCAGGGTCGCTTTCACCTTGCGCTGATACTGCAGATACGGGTCTGAGCGTTCGTGCGGGTCAAGGATCCGCAGCTGTTTGCGCAGCCGGCCGACGGCATAGGCAGCCTGTTGGTCCATGCCGTCGAGGCGGGCCAGCAGTTCCGCGGGCAATGGTCCCGCGTCGTCAAGGTTGCCGGCCTGGCCGATGCGGTACTCGAATGCGTCCGTCAGAAACTGCGTGGCCGGGTCGTTGGCCGCACGCAACGGGGCGACGGCGGCGGTCGTGAGATCGAGCCGATGACGCTCATCGCCCATGCGGGCGAAGCCGTACGCGAACAGCAGATCGGCATACGCACGGGTAAGCGAGCCCGGGCCGTGGCCATCGCGCGCCAGCCATGCCTGCACTGCCTGGCGAAGAGTCAGCAGCATGTCCTGAATCTGGCGGAGGCGCGAGCCATCGCGCTGACCGGCGAAGTGGATGAAGTGCGCGACATCATGCAAGCGCTGCAGGCCGCGGCGGTACAGCCGGGCCAGCAAGCGGTCGCGCCCGCGCACCAGGGCGAGTGCATCGCCGGAAAGGTGTGTCAGGTGCCGCCAGACGAGCCAGTGCATCCGCACGCCAATCCGGGCGGAGTGCTTGTCGATGAACGCACGCACCTCGGCCAACTTGCGGACCAGGGCCGGATGCACCGGCGACTGACCGCAGGCGTACAGCACACGTGCGCACAAGCGGCGCAGGTCGGCATGCGAAGGATTCGCGCTGCTGATTTCCCGATCGAGTTCCGCGTCGCTGAGTTGGGCGGCGGCATTGACGGCTTCCGAATGGTACCAGGCCGACAGCCACGCGGCCGGCAGGTCGGTACGTTCCCACAGCGCCTGCGCCCAGCAGATGGCCGCTTCCGGCAGGTCGCCCAGCGCGGCATTCAGCCGGGCCAGTTGCGGCCAGAGCGCTTGCCGCTCGGGCGCGTCGAGCGGGCCTTCCTGTTCCAGGAACTGCTGTTCGAGTGCGTCGAGCTGCTTCTTCAGTTCCCCGGCCGGTGCGGCCTGCGCGAGCGGCGCGATGCGCTCCGGTTCTCGCGTTTCTTTCGTACGCGGTCGCGGCAGCGGCTCCGCGGGGGCGGGCTCCGCTTCGGCAACCGGCGGAGTCGCGATGCGTGCCGCCGGCGGTCGTCGCCTGACTTCGCGAACGGGAGGGTTCGTCGTCGGTACTTCACCCTTGCACAGAAAGCTGTCGAACTCGAAGGTGCAGGCGTTCAGCCAGCGTTCGAGCGGTTCGCGATCGCGGGAAACGATCAAGTCGACCCATTCATCAAGAGGGCGAAACGCCTCGTCCGGCAGCGATTCAGGGGTGAAGACTCCTTCGGCCCCGGGCGACAACCAGACAACGCATTCCTCGTCGGCCGCGAGCATCTGCCGCACCATCTCCCGGCGAAGCATCGGCCGCAACTGCGTTCCCGCCGGCACATACAGGTTGTTGAGCCGACGATAGCGCACATAGCCCTGCGTGCCGGGCCAGGCCGGCAGGTCACGCGGCCGGCGCGCTCGCGGTCGTTCACGCAGGACGACCCTCGGCGGATCGGTGCCGGCAATGACGGCGAACAGCAGTTCCTGCCGGGTGCGTTCATCCGCGTCGCGCACGAACGCATCGACTGATTCGATCGCCTGCCGGGTCAGTATCCACAGCTCGGGCATGTCCGCGGCATTGCCCGCCGTCAACCGCAGCGGGATCGGCAATTTGTCCGGCAACGCGGCAGGCACCAGCCGCTCCGCCCGGGCCGGTTCCGCGAACCGGAGCAGTTCATCAATGTCGCGAAAACTGTCGGCGGGAATCGACTGCCACGTTCCCGCCGGAGTAATGACGAGCATCCGCCCGGCCTGGCCGTCGAGTCGATCGAGAAGCGGATGCGTGAAGCCGATCGGCAGCCAGACACCCGGGACCCGCTCGGCATAGGCGTTCAGTCCGGGGTCAAGGCGATCGAGCGCCCGCAGCAGCGTATAATACGGTGGGCCGGGCACGTGCAGAAACACCCGGCCGTCCCCCGCGGCGAAGTAGCGCTGGCGGTCGTTGCCCAACCGCAGCATCTCCCCCGTGATGGCCGGGAGCAATTCCCCCGGCAGTTCAAAGAGGACATCGACCGGCGGCGGCGATCCGTCGGCCCGCAGCGGCAGCAGCGCCGGCCAATGCGGGAAGGTGCCCGCATCGCCGCGATGCGTTTCGACGGGTTGAACTCCCAGGATCGCCAGATGGTGCAGCGATTCCTGCGAGAGTGCCATAGTCGATTCAACAGTGATTCCTTTGCCTCGCGCAGCATGAACAGCCGCAGTCGCGACTTCGGCGGGTATCACGCCGCCACGCAATGCGAGCAACAGTACGCCATCATTGGGGAACAGTAGAATCACCAAGGCAATTGTAGAGGGTGATGCGCTGTTGCGTGTGGCGGTCGAATGCGGGAGAATCCTTGGTAGTCCGGTCGCTCCGCGACCGGAGATGCAACGGCCAGCTGATCACGGAAGGTCCATTCACGGCCGTTGCTGGCAGAAAATTGTTCTGCCTCATGGAACTTTCATCCGGATGGGCCGTCCAAACGGGTGACGAACTTGGGAATATCACGTCATGGCTATTGCGTACAATCGGCCGTTTTCGGCCGTTCGATTTGGTCTCCGCCCATGTTTTCACATGGGTTCGCAATTGGTTGCTGCCTGTTTCGTGATGCTTCTGGGTGGACTGGCGGTTCGTGGGCAGGATGAAACTGATCCATTGGACAAGCCGGCCAGCGAACGCGAGCGGGTACAGCTGGACAAGGTGGATATCGACTTCAAGTCGGTAAAGGACAAGACGCCGCTGTTGACCCCGCTCGACAACCCGGCCGAGTTTGATGCCTTCAACAAAGTGCTGATGAAGGCGTCAACGCAACCGTTGGAGCGGCTGAAGCGATTCTCGCTTCGGGGTTTGGGGTACGAGAATCTTGTAGGGGACGAACAGCGTCAGTTCCATCTGCGTGAATTGATCCAGATCAAGGGCGACCTGAAGTATCCGCTGACCGAGATTGTCGCGGTGCCGCTGCCCCTGAAGAAGTTCGGCATCGAGAAGTTGTACGCGGCCTGGGTCGAAGTGCCGGGCGCGCCGAACCAGCTGGTTCAGGTGATCTTCGTCGACCTGCCTGTCGAACTGGGTATGGCCGACCGCGGCCGGTACAAGATCACGGTGGACGGGTACTACTTCAAACTGCTGGAGTACCCGGATGAAGAAGAGATCGAAGGCGTGGTGAAGCAGGTCAAACGCCTCGCCCCGCTGTTGCTGACACGGACGATCAACGCGGTCGAGGATAAGCCGGCACCGGTGCCGACGACGCCGGACGAAGCGAAGCTGGTGCAGTTGAATAAGCTGGATCCGCTGTGGCAGTCGGTGAAGGACAAGAAGCCGCTGGTCGGCCGCGATGACAATACCGATGAGTACAACGCCTACAACCTGGTGGTGAAGACTGCAGCCAGTTTCGCCCCGGAAACGTTGAAGAAGTATGCCCGGCGGGACGTGATTTACGCCGACTTGCTGGGCGAGATCCGTCAACAGTACCTGCGTGAACTGCTGAACGTGAAGGGGACGCTGGTTCGCCTTCGCAAGCGTGAGATTACCGGACGGTTGAAGGCCACGACGACCCTGCGGGATGTGTACGAAGGCTGGATCGTCAATGACCGGAACGACAGTCAGACCGACCCGCAGATGATTCAGGTGGTCTTCACCGAGTTGCCCGAAGGCCTGGAGCCTGGTGAGAAGCTGAATCACAAGGTCTCGTTCGACGGGTATTACTTTAAGCTGCACGGCTACGAGACGAAAGAGAAGAACGAAAAGGGCGAGCTCATCTGGCGGATGGCCCCGCTTCTCATCGGGCGGAAGATTGAACTGCTCGACCCTGACCCGTCGTACTGGGAGTTCGCCAACCCGGCCATCCCGCTGATGCTCGGCACCCTGGGTGTGCTGGCGGTCGGGGTGCTGGGCCTGTTGATCTGGTTCCGCCTGGGTGATCGCAACGTGCACGCCCGTGCCCATGGGGCGTTGACGAAGAAGAATCCGTTCGACGAACGCGGTTCAACACCATCGGTGGAACCGGGGAATGAATGGAACAGGCTGGAGCACTGACCGCTCCGTCAGCCGCGACCCGAAGGTTTTGCGCAGGGGAGCGCGGTGTCTGACGGGCATTGCAAGTTGATGCCCGGTAATCGCTGGAATCACTGCCCGAGATCGAGTATTCTAACGCTGATTGATCCTGGATAAGGAGATAACGTGGCCAGACAAGAAGAACCGGCGGAGAACGGCAAGCTCGGGCGCGGTGCGCCGGCTCCGGTGATCCGCAAATTGGTCGTCGCTTCAGAAGACGGCAAGTCCCGTCTTCTGAAGCGGCAGGTCCCGGCATGGGTGATCAGTGGTTTGATCCACGTGGTCCTCATCGCTTCGTTCATCATCTTCGACCGGTTCTTCGTCAAGAAGGACGACGAGTTGAAGGCGAAGCAGGAACCGACCAGCACCAAGATGGACGAGAAGCCGGAAAAAGATATCGACCTGACGAGCCCCGATCTCGGCCTCGACTCGGACCTCGCGGCCGCAGTCGAAGTCGAGAAGGTGGCCGACTTCAACGTCGAGGCTCCTTCGGTCGACAGCGAAACCAGCGGTCTGCCCAACCAGGAGAAAGATTTCGCGTCGCAGACCGCCGTCTTGGGCGCGCTGACTGACTCGCTCGCTACGGCGGGTACCGTCGATCCGAACGCGAATGGCAGTACGATCATGGGCATGGGCGGCGCGGGCGGCTCGATGTCGATGCCCGGCATGTTGGGCCGATCGGGCGCGACCAAGGAGAAACTGCTGAAGTCCGGCGGCGGTAACGATGAAACCGAAGCGGCCGTGGCCCGTGCCCTGATGTGGCTGGCCAAGCAGCAGAACATCTCCGGCGGCTACTGGGAATACGATGGCTCGGCCAAGAGTGATCGCGTCGCCGCGACGGGCATGTGCTTGTTGCCGTTCCTGGCGGCGGGCGAAACCCACAAGACAGGCAAGAGGTACAAGGGTAACGTTCTCAGCGGCGTGAACTACCTGAAGGGGCAGATGAAGCAGACCGGCCAGTTCGGCAACGCCGGCATGTACTCGCAGGCCATCGCCACCATCGCGCTCTGCGAAGCGGCCGGCATGACCCGTGATGACTCGGTCAAGAAAGTGGCGCGCCAGGCGGTTGATTACATCATCGCGGCCCAGGCCGGTGATGGCAGCTGGGGTTACTCCCCCGGTACCGCCGGCGATACGTCGATTGTCGGCTGGCAGATTCAGGCCCTCAAGAGTGCCCGCCTGGCCGACATCCCGGTCCCGCAGAAGGCGTTCGACCAGGCGATCATTTTCCTGGACAGCGTCTCGCCCGACTCGGGTGCGACGTACGGCTACCGTTCCAAGGGTTCAAGCCAGACACTCACGCCGGTCGGCCTGCTGTGCCGGCAGTACACCGGCTGGTCGCCTCGCAAGGCCGAACTGGCCCGCGGCATCGACTTCATGTGGGACAAGTATCCGCCGAAGGAAACCAACTTCGACATTTACTATTACTACTACGCCACCCAGGTGTTCCACTTCTTCGACGGCCCGAAGTGGCACAGCCAGTGGAACCCGGCCATGCAGAAGCTGCTGCTGACCAAGCAGATCACCGAGAAGTCCCCGGGCTCCAAGGCCGGCGACATCGGCAGCTGGCCCAAGGACGAGCACCACATTGGTAATGGGTGCGGCAAGCTCGGCACCACCGCCATGGCCTGCCTGACGCTCGAAGTCTACTACCGCCATCTGCCGCTCTACAAGCGCGACAACGGCGGCCTGGCCGTGATCGACAAGTAACAGACGAGACAATCAGGAAACCCCCGGTGATGAACCGGGGGTTTTTTCGTGGAGTAGGTGTCTCGCGTGCTGCACGAAGTCGCCGCCAATGACGACGCGCCGCACGTGGAACGTTTCGTTCAGAACGACCAGGTCGGCGCACTTGCCTTCCGCAATGCTGCCGAGTTCCTGCTCGAGTCCCAGAATCCGTGCTGGCGTCAACGTCGCCATGCGGATCACCTCGGGCAGCGTCGCCTCCGGAACCAGGTCACGAAACGTGCGGACGCAGTGGTCCATGCCGACGACGCTGGAGGCGAGCGCTTTCCCATCGGGCGTGAGGCCAACGCCATCCCGGCGCAGTACCGGCTCGCCGCCGTCGAGCGGGCCGAACAGGTATTCGCCGTCCGGCATGTCCATCGCGCGGTTGGTGTCGGTAACCAGTGCCAGTCGATCGGGCCCTTTCAACTTGAACGCCAGCCGCAGCAGTTCCGACTGCAGGTGCTTGCCGTCGGCAATGACTTCCGTCGTCAGTTCGTCGAAGAAGAGTGTCGCTTCCATCACGCCGCCGCGCATGGGGAACGTCTGCGTCAGGCGCAGCTTCGCGCGGTCGGACATCGCACAGAACAGATGATCGACATGGGTGACGCCCCAGTCGATCGCTTCACGCATCTGCTCGAAGGTGGCGTACGAATGCCCCGCATTGCAGCGGATGCCCAGCTTGCGGCAAGCGCGCACGAACTCCTCGGCCCCGGGCAGTTCCGGGGCCACGGTCGCAGTGCGGATGACGTCGGCGTAGTCGAAGTACGGCCGATAGTCGTCCGGCGTGGGCGGCCGGACATGCGCTCCGGGGTGGCAACCGCGTGCCTCGGCCGCGAAATAAGGCCCGTACAGATGTGCCCCCAGCACACGCGTGCCCGGGCTGTGCTGATGAAACTCCCGGCAGCGTTTCAGGAACTCGATGTGCTGATCGTGCCGGGCGACCGTGGTTGTGGGCGTGAAGCGGGTGGTCCCGTGCCGGGCATGCGCACGGCAGATGGTGTCCCACGCTTCGGGCGTGCCGTCCATGAAGTCGGCTCCGGCCCCGCCGTGCACATGCAGGTCGATGAAACCGGGCACCAGGTAGCCGCCATCGAGATCGACGATCTCGGCCCCCGGCGTCGGCGGCGCTTCGGGCGAGGGACCGACGAACGTGATGCGATCACCCTCGGTGATCACGATGCTTCCTGACAGCACGGTCCGCTCAGTGACGATGTACCCGTTGCGATATCGCCGCATGTGCTCCCCCAATCGCTACAGACGTTACCGGTTGCCCGACGGGAGAAGTTTAGCCGGATTGCCGCGTCATTGCTTCGTGGAAAGGGATTTCGCGCGGTGGTAGAACGGAAGGGGAAGCGATTTCATTCAGAGGCATGACACCATGGGACAGCGGCGTGAATTGGCGGGAGCGCGGGTACTGGTTACCGGCGCTTCGCAGGGAATCGGCCGGGCACTGGCGGAACTCGCCGCCCGTCGCGGCGCGAAGGTGATCGCCACCGCGCGATCAATGAACCTGCTCAACGATCTGGGCGGCGCGCTGCGGTCCGACGGGCTGACGTTCGTTCCGCTGCAGGCCGACATCACGAAGGCGGACGACCGGCAGAAGATGGTCGACACGGCGATGGAGCAGTTCGGTGGCCTTGACGTGTTGATCAACAACGCGGGCATCGGTGCGACCGGCCACTTCGCGGACACAACCCCCGATGTGCTGCGCTCGATCATGGAGACGAACTTCTTCGGCACCGTGGAAGTTACCCGGGCGTTCCTGCCCGTGCTGAAGAACGGGAACAAGCCGGCCATCGTGAACATCTCCTCGATCGTCGGCAAACGGGCGCTGCCCGCGCGCGGCCTGTACTCGGCCAGCAAGTTCGCGATGGAAGGCTGGAGCCAGGCGATCCGTGCGGAGTTGTACAAGGATGGCATCGACGTACTGGTCATCAACCCGGGCCTGACGCAGACGAATTTCTCGAAGAACATGCTGGAGCAGAAGGCCAAGATTCAAATGGACCACCTGCGCGGCATGACCTCCGAACAGGTGGCCGAGGCCTCGCTGCGGGCGATCGAGAAGGGGAAGAACAACACCAACCTGACAACGCGCGGCAAGATGCTGCTGTTGTTCGCGAGATTCTTCCCGCGAGTGATCGACTTCTTCGCGAAGAAGAAGGTCCGGGAGTTGTTTGCCGAGGAGATTGCCGAACGGCAGAAGGTGAAAGCAGCGGCGAGTTGAACAGTTCAATCCGCCCAGTTTTCGATCTTCAACCCGGGCACGGGGCGGAAGTCCTTCACGTTCCGGGTCACCAGCGCGGCGTTCTCCGCCAGCGCGATGCAGGCGATCAGCAGGTCGGCGCGGCCGATTCTTCTCAGAGACTTAATGCGGCGCAGTGATTCGAACCTGGTCAATGCATTCGGACTGAATGCGACTACCTTCCATGCTTTCAGGTTTTCCTCACTTCGGTACAGATTCGATTGTGCCCTCTCAAGTTTGCCGGTGTCCGCCGCCTTCAACAGCGAATCCTTTCGCCCGAGCAGAATCTGCACGCGTGTGACAATCGTCGTCGCAATGGAATCAGTCGCGTGCATTTCCGAATCGCGGATGCGGGCGACAGTCTTCGCCTGTCCCCGGAAGAAAAGAGTGAGAACGTCGGTATCGAGCAGGTATCTCAAGAGCGCATTCCTCCGACTGTTTGGGTGCGCCGTTGATGTTCAGTGAAGTCGAGCATCATTTTCAAGTCGTCGTCATCAGGGAATGTTCCCGCTGTAGACAGCATGTGCGCACGCGCGGCATCGGCATCGATCACTTCGTCAGCCGATCCACGTAGCCATTCGCTGATGGCATCCCGCAGAAATCGCCAGTCACTTCCCACCTGACGGCACGGTACCCGGCCATGCACCGCGAGATCAAGTAAGTCATTCTCCGCGACTCGCAGGAACGCTGCGGCTTCGGAAAGCGTCATCACTTCCTGGGTTGGAGCAGGCGCGGACGCGGGCTTTGTCTTGCGGGCTGTGCTTGTCATCGCGCGGGGCTTCGGTTTCATGATGGTATTTTCCTGTTCAATCCGCCCAGTTTTCGATCTTCAACCCGGGCACGGGGCGGAAGTCCTTCAGATTGCGCGTCACCAGCGTGGCGTTCTCCGCCAGCGCGGTGCAGGCGAGCAGCAGGTCAGCGCGGCCGGTTCTTCTGAGAGACTTAATGCGAGACAGCCGATCAAATTCATCCAGTGCGCCGTCAGGCAGACCGATTATGTTTATTCGAGCCAACTGATTGTTACTTTCGGTCCACTTGGCATACGCTCGCGCTAATTCCTCTTTGTCGGCCGCAGCGAGCAGCGATGAGAATCGGCCCTGAAGAATCTGCATTTTGGTTACGAGCGTGGTCGCAAGTAAGTCGCGTTGGCTGGCTTCAATCATCTTTCGGGAGACTCTTTCATGCTTATGGAATGCGAGGGTCGGAATATCCGTGTCCAGTGGACGCATCTGAATCAGCTGCCTCCTGCAGTGTTGTTACGACGTTCACGTTCCGTGAAGTCAAGCATGTACTTGAGGTCGTCCGGATCATTCGATGTACCAATGGTCGCCAACATCCGCTGGTTCGCTTCTCGCCAATCTTCTTTCCTCGGCTCGCTGCTTGCAAGCCAGTCGCGCAGTGCCTGATCCAGAAATCGCCAGTCGTCACCCAGTTTCCGGCCGGGCAGAGCGCCGCTGACGGCGAGTGACCGCACGGTCTCGTCCGGCACGCGCAGCAACTTCGCCGCCTCGGCAAGCGTGAGGATGCCGTCGGTCGCCGCGGATGTCGGCTTCACCTTGCGTGCCGTCGATCGCATCGCGGGGAGTTTGCTTTTGGGTTTCGTCGCCATCACGTCGTCTCCCGGCCAGCGTCCGTCTCCAATCACCCTTCGTCGCGCGTCAACTCCAGCGTTGCCCACAGGGACGGGTCTTCCGCGAAGGGGAACTCGCTGCCCACGCCCGGGGTCTGTTCACCGAGTTCGAAATCGCGGACGGCGTAGTACAGGCCCAGCTTCGGATTCTGTTCCGGGTCCCAGCCGTACAGCACGCTGCCGGCGAGGAACGCTTCGAGACGATAGCCCTTCTTCGTCCGCTCGAAGCGGAAAGGTACGTCGTCCGCGCCCGCCAGCGGGGCATCCTGTTGCGCCCGATGGATCTTCGACTGGGCGAACATCGGTTCATCTTTGTCGCCGCCGCCGCCGGCTGCGAGGAAATGGAACTGGTGGCAGGTCTTCAGCGCCCGGTGGCCCGAGCGGTCGCCACGGGTATCGATCCAGAGGGTGATGCCGTCGGATTGCCGCAGCCGATCCGGGTCGCCCAGCGGCGGGTTCTCTTTGCCCGTCACCTCGACTTGCAGGCCCAGTCCCGTCTCGTTCCATCCCAGGCGAACATCCGCGAAACGCGGGGAGTTGTCCATTTCGCTGAACGGTTCAATACGGGCCGGGTCGGGCAGGTCGATCAGGCATTCCTCATCGTCGCGCGGCATCTCGGCCACGTGCGGGCAGGCGTACTTCATCCGGAACATGAAGCGGTAGGGGATGATCGACATCTTTTTCTCAATCTCCCGCCGGGGCAGGCTTGGATGCCGGCGGGTTCAGCAGGCTGCGGGCCAGTACTTCCTTCGCGCGGTCGAATTCCGGCTGCCAGGTGATCTCCGGCGAGCCGTTGATCATGCAGTCGCGAACCTTCTCGAGCGTGTTGCGGGCCATGTGCGGGCACTTGTTGCAGGCACAGCCGATGCCCGGCACCGGCAGGTAGCGGTGCTGCGGAAAGCGCTGTTGCAGTTGCCACATCATGTTCGCCTCGGTGGCGACAAGGAAGTCGGTCGGCGCGGCGAAGCTGCCGACATGCTTGATCATCGCCTCGGTGCCGCCGACGAAGTCACTGCGTTCGAGGATGTTCGCCGGGCACTCGGGATGGGCGATCGTTTTGCCGTCCGGGTACTGCTTCTTCATCTTCAGCAGGTCCTGCACGCTGAAGATCTCATGCACCATGCACGAGCCGTCCCACAGAATCATCGGCCGGCCGGTTTCTTCCTGAATGTAGCGCCCGAGGTGCCGGTCGGGCACGAACAGGATCTCGTACTCGGCCGGCACGCGCTTGACGATTTCGAGAGCATTGCCGGAAGTGACCACCCAATCCGACAGGGCCTTCACGGCGGCCGACGAGTTGATGTACGTCACCGTCTGGAACTTCCGCCCGTTCTCGCGGAGCATCTCCTGGTAGCGCGCCAATTTGTCGGGCGGGCAACTGTCGACCAGCGAGCAGCCAGCCTTCAGGTCGGGCAGCAGCACCTTCTTCTTCGGGTTCAGCATCTTGGCCGTCTCGGCCATGAACAGCACACCGCAGAAGACGATGACCGGAGCTTCCACTTGGGTCGCTTCGCGCGCCAGCTTGAGGCTGTCGCCCGTGATGTCGGCCAGTTCCTGGATCTCACCTTCCTGGTAGTAATGCGCAAGAATCGTGGCGTTGAGAGACTTCTTCAGTTCAAGAATCTCGGCAGCGATGTCACCGGCAACGGAGGTGCTCATGACAGGGTTCCTTGTTTTTCGAGTGGCGGAGGAACAAACCCACGCTTTTCAAATTCATTGTAGAAGTGGCGCCGCCCCCGTGAACGTCTTTTGGGTCCGTTAGCCCGAGATGCTGCGGCATCAATGTCCAACGCGGCATTTGAATGCAGTTATCCTGGTCTGCGTCAAACAGCAAGTTCCCCCTACCGAATTACTTCATTTTTCACCCCTTATCCGGCAATCCGGTATTGTTTTCCACGTGGACGGCTCGATAATAAGGTAGTCTTCATTTCTTCACATCGCAGCATCCGTCGCCCATCGAGGTATTTCCTGTGACCCGTTGCATCTTTCCGCAGCGCCGGTTCCGTGGTGCCTTCACGTTGATCGAGTTGCTGGTGGTAATCGCCATCATCGCAATTCTCATCGGCATGCTGTTGCCAGCCGTACAGCGTGTACGTGAGTCGGCATCGCGTGCCAAGTGTCTCAATCATCTCAAGCAGATCGGCCTGAGTCTGCAGACATTTCACGATTCTGAGGGATGCCTTCCTTCAGGCGGTCGTGACTACAACTCGGTGGCAACCCGGGATAGTGTCGGCGGCCCGCTGTCGGGCCCCAGGAGGCAGCAGCTGGGGGTCTTCCTGCAGATCCTTCCTTACATCGAGCAGCAGAACGTTTACAACCTCACTGTCGATGCCGAACTCTACGCTGCGAAGATCCCGATCTACTTCTGTCCGTCCCGCCGTGAGCCGATGCAGTTGACGCGCGGCTTCGGCCTGCGCGGCATGAACGATTATGTGATCATCGCCACCGAACCGGAAGATGCGAACAGGGACGGCGTGATCGTCCGCATGCAGACGGCAGCCAACTGGTCGCCGATCTCGATGTCGGCCATCATCGACGGCACGTCGAACACTGTCGTCTTCGGCGAAAAGCGACTGAACTTGAGGGATTACCGCACTGGTTCCCCGTTCGATGATCAAGGCTATTCGGACGGCTGGGACAATGATGTGGTACGCTGCACGAGGATCAGCAGTCATGTGTACGGCCGCGATCCGGTCTCCGGTGTGACCGAATACTCACTCGGTTCGGCCCATGTGCTGGGGATGCAGTCCGCCTGGGCCGACGGGTCCGTGCGCTACATCAGCTACTCGATTGATGAAGAAATGTTTCGGCGCATGGCCTCCCGTCTCGATGGACTGGTCATCCAGGAATGACCGCCACCTTGTTCATGATCGAACTGACGGTCGCCGACCTCGCCCTCTCGATGGCCTGGTACCGCGACCGTTTTTCGTTCCCTGTCGTCATTCTGGATGAGACCAACAGCTTCGCGCTGCTGGATGCCGGCACCTGCCGACTGGCGCTCAAACAGGGGACGCCTGCTCCGGGAACTACGCGGGTTGTCTTTGCTTCGGCCCATCTCAACGAGGTGATTGCCTCATTCGCGTCACTGGGCGATCACCCGGTTCGGCCAGTGAAACTAAGCCACGAAGGCTATCGCGAAGCACTGTTTCACGACCCCGACGGTCATGCCGTGGCAGTGTTCGAGTGGGTCCATCAGGGCTGAAGGCTACTCTTCCACGCGTTCCGCGTAGAAGCCGGTCTCGCGGTCCTGCAGCTTCGATGAACCGCAGATTGCCTTGCCGTTGCCGGTGAACAGGAAGCCGTTGAACGACTGCTCGATCTGCGGAAACTTGATCGAGAAGGTGATCGCATGCCGTTGGCTGCCGATCATCCCTTTCACGTCGTACTTCGCGCCGTCGCGATCCGAGTAGAACGTCCCGCCGACTTCGCCTGATTCATTCACTTCCAGGTTCAGCGTCCCCGACCGGCGGCCGTCGTCGTAGAGCTTGTACTTGCCGATGAAGAAACGACTCTCGAACGTCGCGCCGATCGCCAGCTTCTCGGCCTTCTTCGGGACCACGTCGGCAATCGGCTTGGTCAACACGTACAACTTCGCATTGCCGAGCGGTTTGAGCGTGAAGCCGTCCTTGCCGGTCTCTTCCACGAGCAGGTCGCCGCCCAGCTTCTCGGGCACGAACTGGCCGATGTCCAGGTTGAGGCGCTGGCCGGGGTAGATGTGCACGTTCTCCCCCTTCGCCTTCGCGGTACGCTCGGTCGATTCCTTGTAGGTAATGAACTTTTCAACGAGCAGCATGGGGACCTGCTTGTTTTTCTCGAATCGCTGCCGGGCCGGCTGCACCAGCAGCTTGGCGAAACGGTCATCGTTGGTGCGGACGATCAGCATCGCGTCGGCCGTGTCGGCCAGCACATCGCCGAACTCCGCGAGCTGAGTGGAGGTAATCTCCTTGAGTTCCTTCACGTTCTTGCCGTCCGAGATCGCCTTTTCGAGCACGGGGTTGACGTAGTGCTCGAAGTGGTCGGCGCGGACCGTGCCTGCGCCCAGCAGAAGCATCACCGTGAGGAAGCGAATCATCATGCGAACTCCGGTTCGGGAAGGATGGTGTTCATCATAGGACGCAAGCCCCGCGCAGAGGGTTTCCAATTCCAAGCCCCGACTTGAGGGTTTCCGTAGGTCGGGGCTCTTTTGTTGTCGAATTGATCGCCGTCTCAAGACACAATATCCCAACTTACCCTACGGAGATCAAACGATGACCAGCCGTGCCGCGACCGAGTATCGTTACGAAAAGCTCACCTGGCCCGAGATCAACGACGCAATCGACATGGGCAAGGTCTGCATCCTGCCATGCGGAGCAGTCGAGCAACACGGGCCGCACCTGCCGCTGGATGTTGATCTCGTCTGCCCCGGCGGGATCGCCAAGGGAACCGGGCAACTGATCCCTGAACAGATGCTGGTTCTGCCGATCGTTGCCTACGGCTACACCGGCCACGTGATGGATTTTCCCGGAACCATCAACAGCGACTCCGAACACTTCATGCACCACGTGCTCGATATCACCAAGTCGCTGGCCTATCACGGGTTCAAAAAGATCATCCTGCTGAACGGGCACGGCTCGAACATGCCCAATCTCGATCTGGTGGCCCGGCGGACCAATCTCGAAACCGACGCCGAGTGCGTCTGCTGCGCATGGTGGAATCTGTTGACTGTGGACAAGGAGTTCCTGCCGCGCTGGCGGCAGAGCAAGTTCCCCGGCGGCTGCGCCCACGCATGTGAACTGGAAACGTCGCTGTACCTGTATCTCGATGGTGACAACGTCCGCACCGACCTGATTCGCAATGGGGACATCTCGTTCAACAACGACGAGAACCCGTTCACCTGGGTCGACCTGTTCGGGGCAGGCCCGGCCACGGTCGTCAGTTGGACCAGCAGCTACTCCGACACCGGCGTGCTGGGCGAAGCCGAGCTGGCCACGGCCGAGAAGGGGCGGGAAGCGTACGAAGAGGCCGTCAAACAGTTGATGCGCTTCGTGACCTGGTGGAAGCCGCGGCCCAAGGACGTCCGCAAAGACCGCCACCGCAAGCCGCCGACGATGCCGATCCCCTGGGGACAGCGGCCGGTGGGCAACTGACGTGTTGGCCCGAAGCGCCAGCGACGGATTCAAACATCCTTCGCTGACGCTTCAGGCTCGAATTGCATGCGGAACTCACGTCGTTCTCACTGTTTCGTCGTCTCTCTCACGGAGGGTGGGGGCGGAATGAGAGAGACCGGTTTATCGCCCATCTCCCGCAGCCGCTGCATCAGGACGTAGAAAACGGGCGTGAAAAGGATGCCGAAGATTGTCACGCCGATCATCCCCGCGAAGACGGCCGTGCCGAGGGCGGTTCGCATTTCCGCCCCGGCCCCCTCGGCGAGCACTAATGGCACCACGCCGAGGATGAACGCGAACGACGTCATCAGAATCGGCCGCAGGCGTTGCCGGGCGGCTGCCACGGCGGCGTCCCAGCGGGGCATCCCTTCTTCGCGCTTCTGCTTCGCGAATTCGACAATCAGGATGGCGTTTTTGCTCGCCAGCCCGACCAGCACCACCAGACCGATCTGCGTGAAGATGTTCAAATCGAGCTTGGCGATCTGCAAGCCGATGACGGCACTGAACAGACACATCGGCACGATCATCACCACGGAGGCGGGCAGCAGGAAACTCTCATAGAGAAACGCCAGCACCAGAAACGCCAGCAGCGTGCTGAGGCCGAAGATGATCAGCGTCGTATCGCCCCTGAACGAGAACACGCCGGGGATCTGCACCTGCGTGTTCGCGGCTTTATCCTGCTGAAAGGCCATGTCGGTCCATGCGAAGCGCATGCCCTGCGGCAGGTCGCGATTCGCCAGCATCTCCATCTTCGCCATCGCCTGGCCCATACTCATTGCTTCCGGATTCACGAAGCCGTTGAGGTCGGCCGACGTGATCCCCTGGTAACGATTGACCTTGCTGGGACCATCCGTCTCCTTGATGTCGATGAGATTGACCAGCGATACCATCTCGCCGGTGCGCGAGCGTACCTTCAACTTGGCGATGTCCTCCTTGCGGTTGCGGTAGTTGGCGTCCGCCTGCACGTTGACCTGCCAGTTGCGGTTCTCCAGGGTGATGTCATTGACGTACAGCGAGCCGAGGTAGACCTGCAGCGCATCCTTGATGCTGCGATCCTGCACGCCCATGCGGAAGGCGCGGTCGGTATCGATGGTCACACTCAACTGCGGCGAACCGCTGTGGAACGTACTGAAGGCCGCGGGAATGCCCGGCGGAGTGCCCGGAGGAGACTTCATCGCCTCAAGACCGAGATTCGCGGTTGTTCCTTCAAGCACGCCCAGGCCATAGTTTTCCTTGTCCATGATCTGCATCTTGAAGCCGCCGGCATTTCCCAGGCCCAGGATCGGCGGAGCACCGAACGCCTGCACGTCGGCTTCCTCGATGGTCGCCAACTTCTGGTTCAGCTCGGCCACGATGGCATCCGCATGCCGGCCCTTGCGGTCCTCGAACGGGTCGAGCGCGATGTACGCCCCGCCGGAACTCGATATGTTCGCCTGCGCGAAGATCGAGAAGCCCGACAACGAGATCACATTCTGAACCCCCTTCACCCCTTTGCTGCGGTCACGCGTGCCGTCCGGCAGCACGGGACCCAGGCAGATGTCGGTCATCCGATCGACCACTTTCTGCGTGCGTTCCACGGATGCCCCGTCCGGCAGTTGCACGTTGATGACCAGGTAGCCCTGATCCTGCTGCGGGATGAACCCGGCCGGCACCTTGGTGAAGGTATAGCCGGTGACCAGCAGCAGGCCGACGTAGATCAACACCACGATCAGCGACAGACGGATGAAGCGTGCCACGCTGACCGAGTAGATGCGGGTGAACCGGTCGAACACGTAGTTGAAGCCGACGAAGAACCAGGACAACACCCAGTTCACCGGTCGGGACGCCGCGATTCCGATCGCCGTGAAGATCGCGAACACCGCCAGTGTGTTGAACTTCCCACCGAAGAAATACATGCCGACAAGTCCGACGATCAGCCCGACGCCGATCATCGGCAATGCATCCATCCGGCGGACCGGTTTGTCGGCATGCTCATGGTGGGGGTGTGCCCGCAGCAGCAGCGGGCAGAGGGCGGGGCTGAGCGTCAATGAATTGAAGGCCGAGATCAATGTCGAAACGGTGACAACCACGGCGAACTGCTTGAAGAACAACCCGGTGATGCCGGGGATCAACAGCGAAGGCACGAACACCGCGACCAGTACCAGCGACACGCCGATGATCGCACCGGAGACTTCATGCATGGCCGTCTGTGTCGCCTTCAGCGGATCGAGGCCGCGGGCGATGTGGAACTCGACGGCTTCCACCACGACGATCGCATCGTCGACGACGATGCCGATGGCCAGCACCATGCCGAAGAGAGTGAGGTTGTTGATGCTGAAGCCGAAGGCGAACATGGCCGCCAGCGTGCCGATCAATGCGACCGGCACCGCGAGCATCGGGATCAGTGCCGCACGCCAGTTCTGCAGGAAGACGAGTACGACGATTGCGACCAGCACCAAGGCCTCGAACAGCGTGTGCACCACTTCGTTGACGGAAGCCTGCACGAATACGGTCGGGTCGAAGACGATGGTATACTTCAGGCCCGCGGGGAAATCACGTTCCAGGTCCTTCATCAGCGCGCGGGCGTCCTTCGCGGTCTCGAACGCGTTGCCACCCGGAAGCTGGAACAGCGGCAGGCCGACTGACGGTCGGCCGTCGAGTTGGGCCGACGAATCGTAGCTGCGGGCCCCCAGTTCGACACCGCGAATCTCCGTGCCGCCTTCTTTGCGCACATCGCGGATCACCTCGCGCAGCCGGACAAGCTGTTCCCCTTCCAGCTTGACGACGATATCCTCGAACTCGGATTCCTTTACCAGTCGGCCCGGGGCGTTGATGACCATTTGAAACTGCTGCCCGCCGGGGGAGGGCGGGGCACCGATCTGCCCGGCAGCCACGCTGAGGTTTTGATCGCGAATCGCTTCGGCGATGTCGCTGACCTGCAGGCTGTAGTCGGCCATCTTGTTCGGGTCGAGCCAGATGCGCATCGAGTATTCGCGCTCGCCGAACAGGAAGACATCGCCCACACCCTTGATGCGTGCAAGGTCGTCTTTCACTTTCAAGCGTGCATAGTTACTGACGGCTAATTCACTGTGGATCGGCTTGCCGGTTTGCGGATCGTTCTCGGAATACATGTTGACGACAAGCAGAATGGCCGACGACTGTTTCTTGGTCACGACGCCGATGTCCCGCACTACGGTCGGGAGCCGCGGCGTCGCGACCGCCACGCGGTTCTGCACCAGCACCTGTGCCTTGTCGGGGTCGGTGCCGACTTCGAAGGTCACCGTCAACCGCATCGCACCGTCGTTGGTGCATTGCGATTCCATGTACAGCATTCCTTCGACGCCGTTGACCTGTTCTTCGATCAGCGAGGCGACTTCGGAGGCGACCTTCACGGCATTCTGACCCGGATAGGTGGCCGTGATGACAATCTGCGGCGGAACCACATCCGGGTACTGCGAGATCGGCAGCGCGGTGAGTGCGAGAACCCCCATCAGCGTGATGAGGATTGACAGCACGATGGCCGCGACCGGCCGGGTGATGAAAAACTGCGCGAACATGCGTCACCTGCGATAGTTCATGGAAGACGGGCAGGGGCGTAGAAGACCCCTGTCCGGCCGCGATCGAATGATGAGGATTACTTGCTGTCAGTGAGAGGTGGTGTCGTGACCGGTTCCTGCAGCTTGTACTTGACCGGAACCCCTTCGCGGATTCGCAACAGGCCGTTGACCACAACGAGTTCGCCCACCTTCAGGCCCGATTCGATGCTCACTTGCCGCGCGCCGCCGATTTCGCGCGCGTTGCCGATGGTCACCACGCGCTGTTCGACGGTGTCCTGGTTGTCCTTCTTGACAATGACGTAGACGTACTTCTGATTCTGCCGACTGCCGATGGCGATCTCGGGAATCGTGAGATACTTTCGCGGCTGGCCAAACTCCACTTTCACCCGGACTGAATCGCCGGGGGACAGGCGGGAGTCCGCATTGTCGAGCAATCCGCGGACTTCACGGGAGCCGCTGCCCCGGATGATTTCGGGGGCGAGATAGTCGACTTTCCCTTTGTGCGGGAACCCGTCCTCATCCTTCAGGCCCACCCAGCAGGCGAGCGGCGTCTTGCGCGGGTCGTCCAGTTCCTTCTTGTCGTAAATCTGCTTGCGATAACGCAATGAGGTAGTCTCATCCACGTCCCAATAGACATGGATCGGGTCCACCGAAGTGATTTTGCAGAGCATCGTCTGCCCGCTGGCGACGAGGTTGCCCTTGGTCAACAGTGTGCGGCTGACGCGCCCTGCCCCTTTGACATCGGACTTCACCACGCAGTTCTTGCGGTCGAACTCCGCCTTGCGCACATCGGCTTCGGCAGTCAGAAGATTCGCCTTCTTGGAAAGTACATCCGCCGCCGCCGCATCGCGGGAGGCGCGACGGACGTCAAGTTCCTCCGCACTCAGGCTCTTTGACTGGGCAAGCCGCTGACCGCGTTCGTACTCGGCCTGCGTCTTCACCAATGTGGTTTCAGTATTGGTGATGTCCGCCTTTGACTTCTCGAGTGCCCCCTTGGCGCTCTGCAGCGCGGCATCGTACGGCTCGGGGTCGATCAGGAACAGCTCGGTGCCTTCGTTCACCGTATCGCCATCGTTGAACTTGATTTCCTTGATGTAGCCGGTCACCTGAGCGCGAATCTCCTGAGTTTCAACGGGCTTCAGGTAGCCGGTGAACTCCATGAATGAATCCAGCGTGCGTTCCACGACCGGTTCGACAGTCACCTGGGCAGGCTCCATCGGCGGCGGTTTCATGTCCGGACTGGAACAGCCGATCACAAACGCGGGAATCAGCAACAAAGCCAAGCGGGACATGAGGGAGATCCTTGAGACAGGGCGGAAGGCGTTTCAATCAGTTATACATACTACCCGCCGCACGTACCCTTTCATGATTGTGAAGATTTTACTCCTGCGTACAATCCTCCGCATGCTTCCCTTTGATCACGATTGGCTGTGCCGCGAACCGGACGATGCGATCCGGATGACCGGTCCCGGTCCGGCGGCGCTCCTGGCCGGGTCGTTCAATCCACTGCACGATGGCCATCGGCTGCTGGCCGACGCGGCTGCGCGACGGTTGGGAATGCCGGTCGCCTTCGAACTGAGCATGCGCAATGTTGACAAGCCGGAATTGGCGGAAGAGGAAGTCCGCCGGCGACTGGAGCAGTTTCACGGCATCGCCCCGGTCTATGTGACAAGGGCGATGACCTTCGAACGCAAGGCCGTGCTCTTCCCCGGCACCGTGATGGTCGTCGGGTACGACACGGCCGAACGCATCATCGCCCCGCGCTACTACGGAAATGATGTGGCAACACGCGATCACTCGCTGGCTGCCGTTGCCGCAACTGGAACGCGGTTTCTGGTAGCGGGAAGGCTGAGCGCGAACGGATACCTGACGATCGATCACCTGGACGTGCCGACGGCGTTCCGTGATCTGTTCATCGGGCTGGGCGAGGCGGAATTCCGCAGCGATCTGTCATCGACAATGCTGCGGACGGGGAGATGCTGACCGTCATGCCGTGCGAACCGAACTATTTCGGGTTCTGGTCCAGCCAGTCCTGCCACTTCTTGAACGCGGCCTCGCGGGCTTTGTCCGAGAGGGCGTAAACGTAGTTTGACGTGCTGACGACGCCAACGGCCGGGTTGGCCTCCTTGAACCGGTCGAAGCCGTAGTCGGCCGGCTTCTGGCCCATGGCCTGCACGGAAACACCCAGTGCCACGTCGCGCATCTCCGTCGAGGCGGTGCTGCCGTTGATCGTTGTTTTGGCGATCAGCGTGTCGTCTTTCAGAAGCGGTTCGATCAGCTTGAGTGATTCGCGGTCGAACAACTTGGCCGACGAAGCCAGGGCACTGCTGCGGATGGAAGGGGTCGCGGTCTTGTCGTTCACGAAGCGCATCACCATCGGTAGCGCTTCCTTCAAGTTGGCCGTGGCAGCGATGCCGAACCCGCGGCGGACGAGCGTTGGATAGCGTTCCTGCTCAAGCCAGCCGAGGAACAGGGCCTTGCCCGATTCATTGGCTCCGCTGCCCGAGAGCATGCCGGTCGTATGCGGGGAGTTCAACATCAGGATCGATTGAGTGTAGTTCGTCGCCACCGGCGCTCCGCCCTTGCGGGCGTTCGGATCGGAGCCGAGGAACAGAAACAGGCAGGCGTCGGGATAGGTAACGACCTCTTTGCGCGCCTCCAGATTCGGAACGGCACGCTGGCGGTTGTACACTTCCTGGCAGAAGGCGGTGAAGGTCTGCGCGGTCTTTTCGGGGTGCTGATCGACTTCGACGAGGATCTTGCGGTGGGCCTTGATGATCTCCGCATACATTTCCCGCGAAGCCTTGCCGGTCCCGGCAATGCTGACCCAGCGCTTGATGCACGGCAAATCAGGCGGGATCGGGCCATCGGGCTCCGCAAGAAACTCGACAATCTGCTCCTGCACGCGGGCATCGAGCGCCTTCGGCAGCAGTTTCACGCAGCGGTCGTGGATTTCGATGTCGGTGCTCTTGAGCCCCAGGCGGAGTGCATCGACGGCGGCGCTGCCGAGATCGATCAGGTCGTCGGCGGCCTTCTCACGCACCTTGAATGATGGGTCACCAAGCTGCTGCACCAGTTGCGTAGCGCGAGCGTGTGCCGGCTGCGGCGGGGCCGCCAACACGGCGGCGGTAAAAAGCACGGCGGCTATCATGGTGCCACTCCGGGAGAGGTGGTGGGCCGGTTACTTCTTCTCCTGCTTCGCCTTCCATTCCTTAAACTTAGCGTGGGCGGCATCGCGCTTCTCGCTGCTGCTGAACGCGCAATAGATGTACGACTGGTACAGGTTTTCATCACTGCCCTGCATCACGTCGAAATCGTAGTCGGCCATCTTCTGGCCATTGAGTTTAATGCTGACCGCCAGGGCTACGTCGCGCATCTGCACTGTGCCCTGCTTGTTGTTAACGCCGAAGTTGCCGACGACCGTCTTGTCTTCAAGGAGTGGCTCGATCTCCTTGAGATGTTCTTTCTCGCCGACCTTCGCCAGCAACAGCGCGGTCTGTGCGCGGGAGTAGATCGGCGTCGTCTTGTTCTTCACGGCGTTGAGCAGAATCGGCACCGCCTCTTTCATCTTCACATCGACGGCGATCTGCAGGGCCTGATGTACCATGTGAGGCTGCGGTTCCTTCTCCAACCAGACCATGAACAGCTTCTTGAACGGCAGATTCTCCGGCGTGTCCTTCGCCAGCGTTTCCTTCAGCGACGGCGCTTGCAGAAATGGATACGCGTTGGATGCCACCCGGCCCGTCTTGTCCGCGGACAGCTCGATTGCAATCAACATGTACATCGATACATCCGACTGGGTGATGTTCATGCGTTGCGCCATCGGGTCAACACCGCGAACGAACTGCATTCGCTGGGCAACTTCCTGGCAATAGGTCGTGAACTGATCCAATCCCTTTTTCTTGTCCCGCGCGATCAGATCAAGCAACGATGAGTGCCGGGTGAGGACATCCGCAAACAGCGTGCGGGCCTCTTTGGTATCGCCCGTGGACTTCAGGAATGTCTCGGCAAGGGGCAGGTCCTTCGGGTTCACTTCGCCCCTGTTGGCGATGAAGTCATCGATCCGCCGGCGCAATGTCAATTCGCGGATCATCGGCTGCAGGGCCCGGCAGCGGTCGATCACGTGAACGTCCGTGCTTTGTTCGCCTTCCTTCAGCGCATCAAGTGAGGCCGTGCCGAGCTCGATCAGTTCCCGTTCGGCGGCATCGCGGACCTTGAAGTTGCGATCACCCAGTTGTTTCACCAGGGCACGGGCACGATCGGTCTCATTGACTTTCTGAATGTCTGCGACCGGACTGGTCGCCAGCACCGTGAAAACCAATGCTGCGGAAGTGATCATCACTCAATCTCTCCGGGAAGTTGGCCCGATTCGGCCGGGTGGAAATCCTATTGTTTTTTAACCTGCGCGGCCGACCAGTCGGCATACTTCTTGAACGCCGCGACTCGCTTTTCCTCGGTTGTGAAGCCGAGGTAATGGTAAGCCCACAGCAGGGCCGGCTGCGACTGGAGAGCGTCGAAGCCGTAATCCTTCGGTGTCTGACCCGTCAGGTGAACGGCCATCGCCAACGCGACGTCGTTGACCTGTGTGCTGATATTCAGGCTGTTCAACTGGATGGTGGTGATCTGCGTCTTGTCGGCGAACAGTGCTTCAAAAGCGGCCACCTGTTCCTTGCCGCCCATCTTACCGACACAAGTCATCGCCTGCGCCCGCGTCCAGATCTGCTGGTCCTTTGACTTCATCACCTTCACCGCGAAGTCGAGCCCTTCCTTCAGGTTCACGTTCTGAATCACCGACAGCACCTGGCTGACGGTATTCACATCCTGTGTACCCTGGAACTCCGCCCAGGCGAAGAACAGCTTGCGATAGGGCACCGCCTGTTCGCCGTTGCGAAGTGCGTTCTGGAACTCCTGCTGCCAGAGGAAATTGGCAATCGGGTTGAAAGGGACGGCCACAGGCTTGGCATTATCCGCCTTCTTATCGTCCTTCGACGCGGTGACTCCGCTGCCGACGAGGAACAGGGCGGCCAGGTCGTTCGCGTTCAGCCGCGGCTGCGTCCTGCCGTTGTTCATCTGCTGAAGCATTTCGTTGGCGCGCACGGAAAACTTCTCTGCGGCCCGCTTCGCGTCAACTTCGCATGCTTCGAGGAAGTTGCCGTTGTTCCGCACAATCTCGGCAAACAGCTTGCGCGACGGAGCATCGTTACCCACAAGCTTCTTATATTGCTCCATCATCGGCAGATCGTGGGGTTGCTTTCCGTCGGCGTCCGCCAGGAATGCTTCGATGCGGGCCTTCAGGTCCTCGGCCAGCACCTGCGGCAGCAACTGGGTACAGCGCGACCATACCTCCGGATCAGCGCTCTGGGTCCCTTCAATCAGTGCCGGCTTGGCCTTGCGGCCAAGTTTCATCAACTCACGTGCCGCCTGATCACGCACTTTGAATCGCGGGTCGGCCAGATCGCGGACGTAGTCGCGCGCCTTGATCGTCTCGGGGGCGACGGCCGGCGTCTCTGCCGCGAACGCAGTGGGGCAACCATACCCCAGCACAGCCAACACGAGCAGGCGCTTCATGAGAACGCTCCCGAAACGACGCGGACATTCATTCGTGCAGGGTGGGTGAAGGCTTTGCACAACCCACCACTTCGCAGCAAGTTGATCTTCCGATGGCGGGTTACGCAAAGCCTTCACCCACCCTACGAGATTGCGGACATTCAACGATATCTTAGAGGATGACGGACAAACAGGCGCAGGACAACTAAAAAATGCCGGTTTCACCCGGTCAACGGGCGGAGGGCATCGGCAGCCAGCGTTCCCGAGCGAACCGCTCCCTCCATCGTGGCAGGCCAACCGGTCGCGGTCCAATCCCCCGCGAGGGCCAGATTCGCGATCGGTGATGATTGATTCGGCCGCCAGCGGTCGACATCCGGCAACGGGCTGAACGTAGCGGCATGTTCGGTCACCACCTTGGCCCGCACTACCGTCGCGGCCGCTACTTCCGGGAAAAGTTCACACAACTCCGCGTGGATTCTCTGCCGGATTTCCTCACTGCCGAGCAATTTGAGCGATCGGGCCGCACTGACGACCACTTGAAGATAGTGCGGCTGCCGGCGGAACACCCATTGGCCCTGACAGTCCACAAGTACGACATGCGGCAGCGTCATCACCGGACGGTCGAACCAGAAATGCACACTGGTGATGGGGGAAACACTCAAGTTCTTCAGGTTGTCGAATTCCGCGTACTGCGCGACCACTTCGGGAGACAATAGTGCCCGCAGCCGATCGGAAGGCACCGCGGTCACGTAACCGTCGGCCGTCAGCTGCCGGCCGTCCCGCAGCGAGATTGACGTCACGCGATCGCCTGACACGTTGATCTGCGACACCCCGGCCCCGGTTTCGACAGTAACGCCATGTGCATCAAACCAGCGCTGCAGTTCATCGCCGTAAAGTCGGCCGAGCGGCACCGTGGGGATACTGACCTCGAAGCCGCGACGGTCAGTCAGGAACGCATCGACGAATACTTTGCGGGCGTACTTCAGCCCGAGGTTATCAATCGATTCATTCAGAGCGCTGACGAGGACGATGCTCCAGAACCGCTCGATCGTCGCGTCGTTCTGCCGATGCCGCCGCAACCATGGCCGCAACGGCTGGTCGTCGTCCGCATGCGCAAGCCGCAGCGCGAGCATGCCCCAGCCGATGCGAATCTTGTCGGCCAACGTGAGATAGTGCGCCCGCCACAGCGAACGTGCCAGATGCAGCGGCGCGGGCAGCCGATCAGCCCCGAACGCGCTGATGCGTCGATCGGGTGTCATGAACCATAGGGTCGGCTGAGGTTCGAGAAGTTCACCGATGCCGACCGTTCGGCAGAACTCCGTAAACGCCGTGCAGCACCCCATGCTGACGTGCTGGCACGCATCGACGAGATCGCCCGTCAGCGGATCGTGGAAGGACGAAGCACGCCCGCCGAGCCGCTGCCGCGATTCGAGAATCGTGCAGCGGATGTTGCGTGAGGCGAGCGCGACCGCCGCCGACAGGCCGGCGAGGCCGCCGCCGATGATGAGTACATACCGGGTGTTCAACGCCACCCCCATCGGATCGGAAACGCCCCGAGCAGATGCCGTAGTTTCCGGGGCTTTGACACGCTAATGCGTCGGGTGAACACATCATAATCACGATCTTCGATCTGATCCAACAGCTCTTCGTAAATGTTCATCATTACGCGGAACACCGCCCGGCCGCCCGGGTTCAGGAAAGCGTTGAGCTTCTCCGCCTCGCGGTAGTAGCCGCGCGCACGAGCGACCTGGAACCGCATCATTTCCTTGAATGACTCGCCTTTGCCCCATTGCTCCGGCGGGCTGCCGAATCGCGCCAGCTCATCGCGAGGCAGATAAACCCGGCCGCGGTCGCGGTCTTCGCCCAGATCGCGCAGGATGTTCGTCAGTTGCAGCGCCAACCCCGCGGCCTCGGCCGGTTCCCGAGCGCGTTGGTCATGGCAGCCCCAGATCGGGATACAGCAGAGCCCGACGGCCGATGCGACAAGATAGCAGTAGTTGCGCAGTTCCGCGAAGCTCTCGATTCGCACCGGTTCCAGGTCGAGCATCATGCCGTCGATCACTTCGTGCAGATGCACCGGGTCGATGCGGTAGCGCTTCACGATGTCGCGCAGGGCCGGGTGCAGCGGGTGCGTGTCGATGCCGTGCAGGCAATCATCGAGTTGCTGCTTCCACTGGTTCAGCGACTGCCGCTTGTCGGTGTCGCCTTCGTCATCGGCCAGGTCGTCTGTGACACGCATGAAGGCGTACAGTGCATCCATCGCCCGGCGTTGCGCTCGGGGCAGCACGAGAAAGGCGAAGTAGAAGTTCTTCGCGGTTGAGCGCGCGAGTTTCCGGCACCATGTGTATGACGTTTCGATGGCGACGCCGCAAGCGACTCCCTGCGGCGTCGCCAGCATCAGCTTCAATTTCGCCCACTTGCTCAATCGGGGGCGCTCGCTCAGCACATCGTATCCCACTTCTTCAATGCGTTGCAGGATCGCGCATCCCCCGGCCCGGAACAGCGCGATCTGCTTGCGAATGTCCCGTCGGATCATGCCGATCAGCGGGGCGCCGCGCTCGAAGTGGCCCCGCGTTCGCTCGACTTCAAAGCGCATCAGTTCGCGGAACTCGGGCGTGAACTTGCCGGCCTTCAGATCATCGTCATTCACACCGAAGCGGCGGCGGTCTTCTTCGGGAAGGTAGATGCGCCCCAGATCGGTCCAGTCGCGCCGCACATCCTGCCAGAAGTTGGCGAGTTGCAGCCCGGCGCAGATTTCATCCGACAGCCGTGCCCGCTCCTCATCGAAGCTCTCCGCGAGATGCAGCACGATGCGACCGACCGGGTTGGCCGAGCGCTTGCAGTAGCCGAGCAGTTCGTCGTAAGTTCGGTACTCCTTGACATGCTGATCCTGTTCAAACGCGGAGATCAAATCGAGGAACGGCGTGGGCGGGATGCGGAACCGCTGGACCGCGGGCCGCAGGGCGATCAGCACGGGATGAATCGCTTTGCCTTCGTACATCGTCAGCAGCTGTTCTCGCCACCAGGCGAGCAGTCGCGGGGCATCGGCACCCGTCTCATCGCCCAGATCATCGGCCCAACGGCACCAGGCATAGACGGGGTGAAAGTGCGGCCGCAATCGCCGGGGCAGGAACAGCGAGGCAACGCTGAAGTTCTCGTAATGGCTGCGCGTCAGGTCCGCACAGTAGCGCCGGGCGGCCGACAACGTGATCGGCCGTGGGGCGGCATCAGGCCCGAAGCGAGCCAGGTGCTCGGCAAACGCATACGCCATGCGGGGATGTTATGAACGGGGAGCGTCTTTCGTAGAGTAGGCGTCCTCGCCCGCTCGTCAAAAACGAACATACTACGGAAGAAGCTGAGCACACGTGGACGCGTACTCTACGGAAGCGGTACAATGCCGGGGTGAACCATCTCGAAGCGAAACGTGAACAGCTGCTGGCGATCCTGGGCGACATGCCCGGAACGGCGGTCGCGTTCAGCGGCGGCATCGACAGCACGCTGGTGGCTTGGGCAGCGCGTCAGGCGCTGGGCGACCGGGCCGTCGCGATCACGGCCGACAGCGCCAGCGTGCCGCGCCGGGAACTGGCCGAGGCGCGGGAACTGGCAGCGCAGATCGGTATCCGCCATCTGGTGCTGCCGACGGCCGAGTTCGCCAATCCGGAGTATCTTCGCAATGACGGTTCGCGCTGCTATCACTGCAAGAGCGAACTGTACGATACGATCATCGCCCACCTGCCATCACTGGGGCTGACGACGATCTGCAGCGGTGCGAACCTGGACGACCGCGGCGACTACCGTCCCGGCCTGACCGCCGCGGCCGAGCGAAGCGTGCGGCATCCGCTGCAGGAAGCGGGCTTCACGAAGGCGGATGTGCGGGCACTGGCGCGCGAAGCCGGCCTGCCGACGTGGGACAAGCCGGCCTCGCCGTGCCTGTCGAGTCGGCTGGCCCCCGGCGTGGCGGTGACACCCGAACGCACCGCACGCATCGAAGCCGCCGAGATGCACCTGCGCTCGCTGGGCCTGCGCGATTGCCGGGTGCGGCTGCATGAAGCTGATCTGGCCCGCATCGAAGTGCCGACCGACGCGATCCCGCGCATGGCCGGGTTGTATGCCGAATTGGCGGCCAAACTGCGTGAACTCGGGTTCCGCTTTGTGACGCTCGACCTCGATGGGCTGCGTTCGGGCAGCATGAACGAACTGGTGAACCTCGATGTGCGTGCCCGTTTCACGCCGAAGGAAGTTGCAACATGAACCCCCTTCCCGCCGATCGTGCCCTGGAACAGTTCTTCCTCGATTGTCGTTGCAAGCTGCTCGATGTCGCGGCCACACTCGACCGCATCGATCGCGGCACGGGCAAAGTGGAAGCCGACCCGCGCCGACAGAAAATCGACAAGGCCCTGAAGGCTCTGCTTGACAGCAACTCGAACCGGGCTGAACTGATCCAGCAGATCTTCTCCCTCGACTACGACCCGCGATGGACGAAGCCGAAGCCGCGGTATTGAGCCGTTCCCCTTCACGCTCGGTTCTGGTAAAACAGAGAAGTTGTCGAGGCCGCGGGTCGCCAGGGGCTGCGCATGGGCATCTATGATCGGGACTACTATCGGGAACGAAAAGGCTTCTCCGCCTTCGATGCGCGCATCCAGGCGTGCATGATCCTGGCGGGCGTCTTCGTCGCCATGTTCCTGTTGCAGGCTCTGTCCGGCAATCGCGTCCGCCTCGACCCGTTCACCTCCCTGATGATGCTCGACACGCAGAAGGTACTGCAAGGCGAAATCTGGCGGATCTTCACCTATTCGTTCCTGCAGACCGGTTCGCTGATCGGGCTGTTGTTCAACTGCTTGTTCCTTGTATGGTTCGGCCGGGCCATCGAAGGGATGGTCGGCTGGCTCGAGTTCCTTGCCTACTACCTGCTGGCAGGCATCATCGGCGGGGTCGGCTTCCTGCTCACCGCGATCGCCACACAGGAGCAAGCCTTCCTGATAGGGCCGGGCGCATGCGTGACGGCCGTGCTGTTCCTGTACGCGCTGCACTACCCGCGGCAGACGGTACTGGTGATGTTCGTGCTTCCCTGCCCGATCTGGTTCCTGGTCGGCTTCTACACCCTTGCGGACATCGTCGGCTTTGCCGCCGGCACGGTTCAACCGGGCAAAATAGTCGCACACGCCCTGGCGGCCGGGTTCGCCGTGGCGTACTTCCGCTACTCATGGCGGATCACACGCTGGCTGCCGGGTATGCCCTCCGGTGAGCGCAAAGTGCGCAAGCGAACCAGCCTGCACATCTACCGCGATGACGACACGCGAGCGCCGGCGACGGTCAGCTCATCCGCGGCCTCGGCCCAGTCGCCGTCGGCCCCGCCCGCGCCCGTGTCGCTGCTCGACGAACATCTGGAAGCGAAGCTCGACGAAGTGCTGGAGAAAGTGAAGAAGCACGGCCAGGAAAGCCTGTCCGAAGAAGAGCGGGCCGTGCTGTTCCGCGCCAGCGAGATCTACCGGAAACGACGCAAGACCGCAGGAGACTGACCGCGATGCCGCTGTACGACTTCAATTGCCGCGACTGCCAACAGCCGTTCGAGAAGCTGGTTCGGAACGAAACCGAAGTCGCCACGCTCACCTGCCCGACCTGCGAAAGTCCGAAGATCGAAAAGATGCTGAGCCTGCCTGCGAAGCCGGTCAATGCCCCGGCGACGGGACCGGGATGCGGCGTCGGCCCGCCCTGCGGCGCGCCTCGCTGCGGGCGACTTGGGTAGATTGCCTGCCGCAACGATCCTTGTTGTGTGCAGGTATGTCAGAAGAAGATTTCGCCACTGATCGCACCGATATCACAGATAGCACGGATAAATACGAGCAATCATATCCGTGTCTTTACCCGCGCTATCCGTGATATCCGTGGTTAAATTCTTCGATTGAATGACTATCGCAAAACGGGGTTTCCGTTATGAAAGCCGCACTCTTCCCACTGTTGCTGCTCGCAACCATCACTCGCGCCGACGAGCCGCTCGACAACTGGCATCAGTGGCGTGGCCCGTTGCAGACGGGTGAAGCGCCGCGTGGCAATCCACCGACGACGTGGGATGAGAAGACGCACATCAAATGGAAAGCCCCGCTGATCGGCAAAGGCAGTGCGACGCCGATCATCTGGGGCGATCGCGTGTTCATCATCACGGCGGTGCCGACTGATCGCAAGGCTGGCGAGAAGCCGAAAGGCGACCCTCGCTTCGAGAAGAAAACCGATGCGCCGAACGTGTTCTACCAGTTCCTCGTCATCTGCCTCGACCGGGCAACGGGTAAGGAACGCTGGCGGAAGATCGCCACCGAACAGGTGCCGCACGAAGGCACGCACGAGACGCATTCCTACGCGGCCGGATCGCCGACGACTGACGGCAAGCACCTGTTCGTCTCGTTCGGTTCATGCGGCATCTTCTGTTATGGCTTCGACGGCAACCTCGTCTGGAAGCGTGAACTCGGCAAGCTGAACACGCGCCTCGGCTGGGGCGAAGCGGTCACGCCGGTGGTGCATGGCGGCAAGCTGCTGCTGAACTGGGATCAGGAAGCCGACTCATCATTAATCTGTCTGGATGCCGCAA
>Ga0105044_10001006_pt1 | contig 36679 bp, 36 predicted proteins | sample MAT01_FD_78092 | JGI IMG/M metagenome (GOLD analysis project Ga0105044, IMG submission 78092) | Freshwater microbial communities from Lake Fryxell liftoff mats and glacier meltwater in Antarctica - MAT-01 | ecosystem: Environmental > Aquatic > Freshwater > Ice > Liftoff microbial mat | place...
CATGCCTTTTATCCTTGTCAAAATCGCCAGCAACCCAGTGACCCACATGAATACCACCGGCCAACGCCGTATCCTTGCAACGCCTGCCGATATTCACCGGCACTTTGGCAGCGCCACGGCGATGCAGGCCTGCCTGCCGCCGCATGACAGCTTCACCGGGTCTTTGCCCGCTGGCTACGATTTCGCGGTTTCCCGCAAGATCGGCCTGTTTGGCGTGACTTTTCGCGGCCGCATCACCTTTGCCGAGGCCCGCGAAGGCGAGGCCTATGTGATGGATATCACCGGCTCCAGCCCGGTGTCGGGGCGGCTTGCCGCGCAGGTGACGCTGCACCTGACCCCCCGCCCGCGCGCCACGCTGATCGCCTGTGAGGCCCGCTACGAGCCGAATTCGTGGATGAAGATCCTTGGGGCAGAGCGGGTGGAACGGGCCTTTACCACGGGTGTTGGCGCGTTTCTTGATCGACTGAAGGCGACCTTGGAGGCCTGATCCTGCCGCCGGATGGTCAGGGCAGCCATGGCGTCCGGGGCACGATGCTCACTTCAACTCTGTCATCCGCGCATGGAACTTCGGTCGGGCAGGGGGCAGGGCATGCGGTGACGCAAGGCCGGTAGCACCTTGACTGATTTCCCGCCAAACCGACAAAAGCGCTTTCCCCCCGGGCGCAAACTTCATTAGGCTGGCGAAAATTCGCGGCCGCCGCTGCCGCCGTTGGAGGGGACATGAAAGACATTCTGCTGCAACTGGAGCAGCGCCGTGCCGATGCGCGTGGCGGTGGCGGGCCCGCGCGGGTCGCCGCACAGCATGCCAAGGGCAAGCTTACAGCGCGCGAACGGGTGGAATTGTTGCTGGACGAAGGCTCGTTCGAAGAATTCGACATGTTCGTGACCCATCGCTGCACCGATTTCGGGATGGAGGCGACCAAACCGGCAGGCGACGGGGTGGTGACCGGCTGGGGCACGGTGAATGGCCGGATGGTCTATCTTTTCAGCCAGGATTTCACCGTGTTCGGCGGGTCGCTATCGGAAACCCACGCACGAAAAATCTGCAAGATCATGGATATGGCAATGCAGAACGGTGCCCCTGTCATCGGCATCAACGACAGCGGCGGCGCGCGGATACAAGAAGGCGTCGCCTCATTGGCGGGCTATGCCGATGTGTTTCAGCGCAATATTCTGGCGTCAGGTGTGGTGCCGCAGATCAGCCTGATCATGGGGCCCTGCGCCGGTGGCGCGGTCTACAGCCCGGCGATGACCGATTTCATTTTCATGGTCAAAGACAGTTCCTACATGTTCGTCACCGGCCCAGATGTGGTGAAAACCGTGACCAATGAGGTGGTCAGCGCCGAAGAGCTTGGCGGGGCGCGGACCCATACCACCCGGTCCTCGGTGGCCGACGGCGCGTTTCAGGATGATGCCGAGGCCCTGATGGAGGTGCGGCGGCTCATCGACTTTCTGCCGTTGAACAACCGCGAAAAGCCGCCGGTCCGCCCGTTCTTCGATGACCCGGCGCGACTGGAACCCAGCCTTGATACGCTGGTCCCGCAAAACCCCAACCAGCCCTACGACATGAAGGAACTGATCCTGAAACTGGCGGATGAGGCCGACTTCTTTGAGCTACAGGAGGAATTTGCCAAGAATATCATCACCGGTTTCATCCGGCTGGAAGGATCGAGCGTCGGCGTGGTGGCCAACCAGCCGACCGTTCTGGCGGGCTGCCTGGATATCGACTCCAGCCGCAAGGCGGCGCGGTTCGTGCGGTTTTGCGATGCCTTCGAGATCCCGATCCTGACACTGGTTGATGTGCCCGGCTTCATGCCCGGCACCGCGCAGGAGCATGGCGGCGTTATCAAGCATGGCGCGAAACTGCTGTTCGCCTATGGCGAGGCGACGGTGCCCAAGGTCACCGTGATCACCCGCAAGGCCTATGGCGGCGCCTATGATGTGATGGCGTCAAAACACCTGCGCGGCGATTTCAACTATGCCTGGCCCACGGCGGAAATTGCCGTGATGGGGGCCAAGGGGGCGGTGGAAATTCTGTATCGCAGCGAATTGGGCGATGTTGCGCGGATCGAGGAACGGACGCGGGACTATGAGGCGCGGTTTGCCAACCCCTTTGTCGCCGCTGAAAAGGGCTTTATCGACGAGGTCATCATGCCGCATTCCACAAGGCGGCGAATCACTCGGGCTTTTGCCTCGCTGCGCGGGAAAAAGCTGAGCAATCCTTGGAAGAAGCATGACAATATTCCGCTTTAGCCTGATCGCCGTCGGCCTGTCGTGCGGCGCTGGCCTGGCGCAGGATGCGGCGATCGCCCTGCCGCAGGATGCGGCGATCGCCCTGCCGTCGGGCCAGTTCGCCACGCTGATCGAAACCATCTGGGAGCCGCAAACGGCACCGGTTGAACTGTGGGTGCGGTTCCGGTTTCTGGTCCCGGGGATCAGCGGGGCTGACCTGGATTTTGCTGTTGTGGGCGATGATCTGCTGGCCCTGTGCCAAACCGTTGCGCTGCCTGCCATTGCCAAAGCCGGGAAAGTGGCGGATCAGGCGGTGATTTCGCTGGCTTCGCAAGCGATCCCTTTTGGTGAGGTGAACCCCGACGTGACCCAGTATTTCGAAGCCTATCGCCTGACCGGCGGAGACTGCATCTTGGAGGGATTTTGATGCAACCACGATATGTTGCGGTTGGTCCTTCATGTAAGCGGGGTTTTGATGCAACCGGGCCACAATCCAACCGTTTGGGCAGGATTGCGTGTATTTTCGAAACGTTATCGGCTAAAGTTCAGGTTGGTTGCACCCAGGTGGCCAGTATCTCAGGACTGAAGGCGGGGGCTGTGCAATGCGGCTCGGTGCCTTCCAATCAAAGCAGGAGTCGAGGATGTCGAGAAGCAGCAAGATCGCAGTGGCCCTTTGTCTGGTGGCGTTCGTCGCCGCATGTGCAAAGAAGGCCGAAGAGGTTACTTTCATTGAAACCCCGGTGGTGGCCGAGCCGGTTCTCAGCAAATACTGATCTGGGTAGGGGGCGGGCGAAACCTGCCCCCGATCCAGCCCGTCGCCGCGAGAGGTTTCACTCATGTTGAAACACCGTGGCTTTCCGGGGCGGCTGCCCGGAACCGATTTCCAGTTCGTGATCCGCCGCGAGAACCGCAAGGCCGGGGCAACGGCTTTGGTGGTGCGCCAGCGCTATGCTGACCGCAGACCGGCCGACAGGCGTGCCGATGCCGGGTTTCTGGCTGCGCTGTGGCGCCATTTCGGCGACCAGCCCTTTGAACGTGGCAACCTGGATGCCGGGCGGCTGTCATGGCTTTTGGGGCGTGAAGTGGTGGCGGTGGGGGATCCGTTCGATCCCGCCAGCTATGAGGCGCTGCTCAGAATCGATGCCAAACGGGCCGAAGCCAGCTTTCCCGAGGTGTTCGCCGCTGCCGCCAGCTTTGATGAAGCGGATTTCGACCCGGATGAGGGCGAGGACTAGGCATGTTTTCGCGCAACCCTGCCGCGAAATGGCAAACTACCGCTTACCCCTGCGCCGGCCCGAAACTTCGCTTTCCGCAAGGGACGGGCAGGGGCATTGTGGCAGCGTGGGCCGCCGGGCCAGAGCCCGGGCCGGCCCCGGATTGTCAAGACCGTTACCCTTCCCCTATCCTTCGGCCTGGCCCCCTGCGGGTCAGGCCGTTTTTTGGCCGGGCGAATGCGCGGGCTTTTGCCGGTTTGGCCCGGAAAAGCGAGAATCCCTTTGACCCTCGTGCGTTGCGGGGGGATATGGTCCTTACAACAACAAACCCTGAAAGAGGCAGTTTCACATGTACAAATCCCTGTTCGCTCTGGCAACTCTTGGTCTGTTGGCCGGATGCAATGGCCCGGTCAATTCCAACTGCGCGGGGCTCGGTGCCCTTGCAGGTGCCGCGATTGGTGCGGTTACCGATAACAACATTGCGCAAAGCGCCATTGTTGGCGGTGTTGGCGGCGCGGTTGCCGCCGATCAGGGCCTGTGCCGCTGATCGTCTGACCCGGAAAGTACTGCCACATCAAACAGCCACCGGGGCAACCGCCCCGGTGGCTGTTTGCGTTTCTGCCATCGCTGTCGCCATCGCAATCCGGGGGACTGAATGTTCAAGAAAATCCTGATCGCCAACCGCGGCGAAATAGCCTGCCGGGTCATCAAGACCGCGCGGCGGATGGGGATTGCGACGGTTGCGGTCTATTCCGATGCCGACCGGGGGGCGCTGCATGTGGCGATGGCGGATGAGGCGGTGCATATCGGCCCCGCCCCGGCGGCCCGATCCTACATCGTGATCGACAAGATCATGGCAGCGGTTCGCGCCACCGGGGCAGAGGCGGTGCATCCGGGCTATGGCTTTCTGTCGGAAAACAAGGTTTTTGCCCGGACGCTGGAGGCGACAGGCGTCGCCTTCATTGGCCCACCGGCCAGCGCGATTGAGGCGATGGGCGACAAGATCACCTCGAAAAAGCTGGCGATGGCGGCCGGGGTTTCCATCGTGCCCGGGCATATGGACCTGATCGCCGACGCCGATGAAGCGGCGCGGATCGCCAGCCAGATCGGCTATCCGGTGATGATCAAGGCCAGTGCCGGCGGTGGCGGCAAGGGGATGCGGATCGCCTGGAATGATGCCGAGGCGCGCGAAGGCTTCCAATCCTCGAAGAACGAAGCCGCCGCCAGTTTTGGCGACGACCGGATCTTCATCGAGAAATTCGTGACCCAGCCCCGCCATATCGAAATACAGGTGTTGGGCGACCGGCACGGCACCTGCCTGTATCTGGGTGAACGCGAATGCTCGATCCAGCGGCGCAATCAAAAGGTGATTGAAGAGGCGCCGTCGCCGTTTCTGGACGGCGCGACGCGCAAGGCGATGGGTGAACAGGCGGTGGCTCTGGCACAGGCGGTTGGTTACACCAGCGCCGGAACCGTGGAATTCATCGTGGATGGCGCGCGGAAATTCTATTTTCTGGAAATGAACACCCGGTTGCAGGTCGAACATCCGGTCACCGAACTGATCACCGGCATCGACATCGTGGAACAGATGATCCGGGTGGCCGATGGCCAGCCGCTGCCGATGGCGCAGGCCGATGTGAAACTGACCGGCTGGGCGATGGAATCGCGGCTGTATGCCGAAGACCCCTATCGCAACTTCCTGCCCTCCACCGGGCGGCTGACCCGCTATCGCCCGCCGGTTGAAAGGGCCGACGCCACCGCAGCCGTGCGCAACGATACCGGCGTGTTCGAGGGGGGCGAGATCAGCATCTACTACGATCCGATGGTGGCCAAGCTGTGCACCTGGGCACCCACGCGGGAAGCCGCCATCGACGGCATGCTGGATGCGCTGGATGGGTTTGAGGTCGAGGGGATCGGCCATAACCTGCCGTTCCTGTCCGCCGTAATGGCGCACCCGCGCTTTCGGTCCGGCAATATCACCACGGCCTTTATCGCCGAAGAATATCCCGATGGATTTCAGGGTGTTGCCCCGGACGGCGAAACCCTGCGGCGGCTGGCTGCGGTGGCTGCCCATGTGAAAATGTGCAAAGAGGCGCGGGCGGCGCAGATCTCGGGTGCCATGGCCCATCATCAACGGCGCGTGGCACCGGACTGGGTGGTCAGCCTTGGCCGCCATTCCTTTGCCGTCACGGTCGCCGAAGGGCCGGGCGGTACCGATGTGAGCTTTCAGGGCAATGGCACCCTGCGGGTCGAAACCGACTGGCACCTGGGCCAGACGCTGCTGCGGGGCACCGTTGGCGGGATGGCGATGGTGGTCAAGGTCAACTTCATCCGTGGCGGTGCGCGGCTGCGCTATCGCGGGGCCGATCTGAAGATTGTGGTGCGTTCACCGCGCCAGGCCGAACTGGCGGCTATGATGCCGCAAAAGGCACCGCCCGACATGTCGAAATCCCTGCTGTGCCCGATGCCGGGGCTGGTTGTCGCCATCTTTGTGGCCGTGGGGGACGAGGTGCAGGAAGGGCAGGCGCTGGCAACCGTGGAGGCGATGAAGATGGAAAACATCCTGCGCGCCGAACGCAAGGGTGTGGTGGCGCGGGTCATTGCCGCCGCCGGGGCCAGCCTCAAGGTGGATGATGTGATACTGGAGTTTGAATAGAGGCTTTTCACCCGCCACCTGATCCGGCGCGGGTCTTACCGGCCCTTATCCGCCAGTTCCTGCAACCGCAGCGGCGTCTTGTCGATGGCCTGGGTGATTTCGCGCACCGTCCAGGGCGACGCCTTGCGGAACCGCACCGCGCCATCCTTGTCGATCCAGATCAGCGAAAAGCCGTGCGGGCGCAGCTTGGCACGCAGGGCCGAGGGAGTGGCGGGGGCGGTATCGCTGACAACCAGCACATCGCGTTCAGCCAGTGCGGCGGTATCTTCGCCCAAAAGCTGCATCTGCTCGGCAAAGGCGGGATCGGCATCGGTATCGGCAAACACCACGACCAGCCGGTTTTTCCAGACATAAAGCGCCGGGTCCAGACCGTCGGCGGGTACCACCGCAAGCACGGGCTCAACAGGTGCCGCATCCGCCGCATGGCTTTCAAGAGCCGGGCCTGCCGCCAGAAATCCAAGCAGAATCATACCGAAACGAGACAGCATCCGGGCACCTCCGCCCCACATATAGGTGGGATTTGTGTCATTTCACAGGGGGCACAGGCGTGCTGCCCCTGTTGCGGTGAACCAAATCGCAGGATGTCTGCGGTAGCAGTGGAACCCTTGATGGCGACGGGTCGGGCGTTCATGGATATCATCCTTCACCTTGGGGCGCACCGCACCGGGACAACGGCACTGCACAGCTATCTGCGCGGCAACCGCGCAGCGCTGGCGCGGCTGAAACTGGCGTTGTGGGATCCGGAGGTGCTGCACCGCGGGTTGGCCGCCGGGATGATGGGGCCGCCAGGGCCATCCAACCCGGCGCAAAAGGCGCGGATTGCGCGATCGGTCGGGCGGATCGGCGTCCGGCTGGCGCAGATGGAGCGCGAGGGCATCGACCGGCTGCTGATCTGCGATCCGGCAATGATCGGCTCGCTGCAGGAAAACCTGGTGCAAAGCCGGCTTTACCCGGCCTTGCTGCCCCGCCTCGCGCGGTTTGGCGATGTGCTGGGGCCGCGCTGTTCGCGGGTGGTGCTGGTGATCCGCTCTTATGACGATTATTGGGCGTCGGCCATCGCCGAGGCCGTGCCGATGGGCCTGCCAATGCCGGATGACGCCCGGCTGGAGCGGCTGGTCACCCAGCCGCGCCGCTGGCACCGTGTGGCTGCGGAGATTGCCACCGTTTTCCCCCGCGCCGAATGTCTGGTCTGCCCCTATGAAACGATTGACGGCCGTCTTGATCTGTTGCTGGCCGAAACGCTGGGCGAACCCTTTCCGCTGTTTCCGGGTGCCGCTCAGCGGTTGCATAAGCGCCCGTCGCGCGACATGCTGCATCAGGTGATGGCTGACCGCCGCATCCCCCTTGCCGCCGCAGGCAGCGGCACCACGCCATGGCAGCCGTTTCAGCCGTGGCATATCGAGGTTTTGCAGGCGCAATATGCCGAGGATCTTGATTGGCTGGCCCGGGGGGGTGACGGGCGGGTGCAGCTGATGGCGGGTGCAACGCCACAGGGGGGCCGCGATGACAGACCGGGAAAACAGGCTGCAGGCATGGGCTGAGGGTGCCCGCCGCGATTTGCGGGGCGCCGATCCTGACGGCCTGACCCGGATGACGCTGGAAGGTATTCCGGTAAAACCGCTCTACACTGCCGCCGATACCGACGGGCTGGCCCATATGGGCACCATGCCGGGGCAAGCCCCTTTTGTGCGTGGCATCCGCGCCACGATGTATGCCGGGCGGCCGTGGACGATCCGGCAATATGCCGGTTTCTCCACCGCCGAGGAAAGCAACGCATTCTACCGCAAGGCGTTGGCGGCGGGGCAGCAGGGCATCTCGGTCGCCTTCGATCTGGCCACCCATCGCGGCTATGACAGTGACCACCCCCGGGTGGTTGGCGATGTCGGCAAGGCGGGCGTTGCGATTGACTCGGTCGAGGACATGAAGCGGCTGCTCGATGGGATACCGCTGGAAAAGGTCAGCGTTTCCATGACGATGAACGGGGCCGTGATCCCGATACTGGCCAGCTTCATCGTGGCGGGCGAGGAACAGGGGGTGCCGCGCGCCGCCCTGTCTGGCACCATTCAGAATGATATCCTGAAGGAATTCATGGTGCGCAACACCTATGTCTATCCGCCGGAGCCTTCGATGCGGATCGTGGCCGACATCATCGAGTATACCGCCCGCGAAATGCCGAAATTCAACTCGATCAGCATCAGCGGCTATCACATGCAGGAAGCCGGGGCCGATCTGGTGCAGGAACTGGGGTTCACCCTGGCCGATGGGCGCGAGTATGTCCGCACCGCCTTGGCGCGCGGGATGAAGGTGGATGATTTCGCGCCGCGCCTGAGCTTTTTCTTTGCCATCGGGATGAATTTCTTCATGGAGGCGGCAAAGCTGCGGGCGGCGCGGCTCTTGTGGCACCGGATCATGGCGGGGTTTGGCGCGCAAAAGCCCGAAAGCCTGATGCTGCGCACCCATTGCCAGACCTCTGGCGTCAGCCTGCAGGAACAGGATCCCTATAACAACGTGGTGCGCACGGCCTATGAGGCGCTGGCCGCCGTGCTGGGCGGAACCCAGTCGCTCCACACCAACGCGCTGGATGAGGCGGTGGCTCTGCCCACCGAGTTTGCCGCCCGGATTGCCCGCAATACCCAGTTGATCCTGCAGGAAGAAACCGGGGTGACGCAGGTGGTGGATCCGCTGGCAGGCTCCTACTACGTGGAAAGCCTGACCGACCAGCTGGCCGAACAGGCCTGGGCGCTGATGGAGGAGGTCGAGGCGCTGGGCGGCATGACCCGGGCAGTGGCTTCCGGCATGCCCAAGATGCGGATCGAGAAAACCGCCGCACGGCGGCAGGCGGCGATTGATCGCGGGGCAGAGGTGATTGTCGGTGTCAACAAATACCAGCCGACCGATGCGGAGCCGATCGATTTCCGGATGATCGACAATGATGCGGTGCGGGATGCCCAGGTGGCCCGGCTGAAAAAGCTGCGCGAGGGGCGCGACACGGGTGCGGTGGCTGCGGCCTTGGAAGCGGTGCGGGCGGCGGCGGCGGGCAGCGGCAATCTGCTGGCAGTGGCGGTGGAGGCGGCGCGGGCGCGGGCGACGGTGGGCGAGATCAGCGATGCGATGGAGCAGGTGTTTGGCCGCCACAGCGCGCAGGTTCAGACCCTGTCGGGTGTCTATGGTGCCGCCGCCGAAGGCGACGCCGAATTTGCCCTGGCTCAGGCTGATGTTGCGACTTTTGCCAGGGATTTCGGGCGCAACCCGCATATGCTGGTGGTCAAGATGGGGCAGGATGGCCATGACCGGGGGGCCAAGGTGATCGCCGGTGCCTTTGCCGATATCGGGTTTGATGTCGATGTCGGCCCACTGTTCCAGACCCCGGAAGAAGCGGCGGCAGAGGCGATTGCGCTGGGGGTTCATGTGGTGGGCATCTCGTCGCAGGCGGCGGGCCATACGACGCTGGCCCCCAAACTGGTGCAGGCGCTGCGGGTGGCGGGGGCCGATCACGTGCTGGTGGTCTGTGGCGGCGTGATCCCGCAGCAGGATTACAACTACCTCAAACAGGTCGGCGTCCGCGCCATCTTCGGCCCCGGCACCAACGTTCCGCAGGCCGCCCGAACGGTGGTGGCGCTGATCCGCGCGGCGCGCGGCTGATGCGTGACGAGCTTTGACTGAAACCAGGGGCGGTCCGAACGGAGTTTGCACAAACTCCGGAACGAAGCCTGTGCAGGCTTCGGCTCGATTTCTGCAAAGAAATCGGTCGGGGCGGCGGTCGGAGCGCCGATTCCATCCCGGCTCATCCAGCTTCAGCGCCCCGCCCTACCCGAAGCGCAGCACCGCCCAGCCCAGCAACCCGGCGCAGCCAGAGCCTGCCAATACGCCGAGCCGCACCTGATTCATCAGGTCCTGATCGTCGAAACTCAGCCCGCCGATGAACAGCGACATGGTGAAGCCGATCCCGGCAAGGCAGGCGACACCAAACACCTGCCGCCAGGTTGCCCCCTCCGGCATTCCCGCAAGCCCCAGCCGGACCATCGCCCATGACACCCCGAAAACCCCCACTATCTTGCCCAGCAACAGGCCCAGCGCGGTGCCCAGCGGCAGCGGTGCTGCCAGATCGGCCAACGACAGACCCACCAGCACAACCCCGGCATTCGCAAAGGCGAACAGCGGGATGATGGCGAAACTGACCCATGGCGTCAGCGCATCCTCCAGCCGGTGCAGTGGCGAGCCCCCCCTGTGGTCGGCCAGCGGGATGCAGAATGCGGTGACAACCCCGGCCAGCGTGGCGTGAATGCCCGATTTCAGCACCAGCACCCACATCACCGCCCCGAGGATCAGCGCCGGTGCCAGCCGCGCCGAGCCGCGCAGGTTCAGTGCCAGCAGCCCCGCCAGCGGCACCAGCGCCCCGGCCAGATAGGCCAGGTTCAGGCCATGGCTATAGAACAGCGCGATGATGATGATGGCACCAAGGTCATCCAGAATGGCCAACGTCAGCAGAAACACCTTCAGCGAGGGCGGCACCCTTGGTCCGGCCAGCGCCAGCACCCCAAGGGCAAAGGCGATGTCGGTCGCGACGGGAATGGCCCAGCCGCCCAGCGTCGCCGGGCTGGCGCGGTTCAACACCACAAAGATCAAGGCCGGGGCCACCATCCCCCCCAGCGCCGCCATCCCCGGCAGGATCACGTCGGCAGGGTTTTTCAGCTTGCCCTCGCGCATCTCGCGTTTCAGTTCCAGCGCGATCAGAAAGAAAAACACCGCCATCAACCCGTCGTTGATCCACAGGATCAGGGGCTTGGTAAGGCCGGTGCCGTTGATGGTGATCGCCAGTTTTGCCTCCAGAAAGGCGTCATAGGCCGCAAGCAGCGGTGAATTGGCCACCGCCATGGCCAAAAGCGCCGCTGTCATCAGCAGAATGCCGCCAAAAGCCTCATGGCGGGTCAGTCGGTACAAAAAACTGTCGTTGGGCATTGATCTTCCCGTTTTCCCTGCAAAGGTGGCGCAATCGGCCGGGGTGCCTGCCACCCCGGCCATTGTGCCGCTGACAGGGGGCGGAATGCAACTGGTTCTTGACCATCTGGCCGTCTGCGCCGTGACCCTTGCCGAAGGGGTTGCGGCGATGGAGGCGCGGCTGGGCGTGACCCTTGCCGCCGGCGGTGAACACCCCCTGATGGGCACCCAAAACCGGCTGTTGGGGCTGGGGCCGGGGCTTTATCTGGAGGTGATCGCTGTTGATCCCGCCGCGCCCAGGCCGGCATGGCCGCGCTGGTTCGATCTGGACCGGTTCACCGGCCCGCCGCGTCTGGCCAACTGGATTTGCCGCACCGATGATCTGGATGCGGCTTTGGCGGCGGCTCCGCCCGGGATCGGTGCGCCGGTCGCCTTGTCGCGCGGCGACTACCGCTGGCGCTTTGCGATCCCGCCGACCGGGGTCTTGCCGTTTGACGATGCCCACCCGGGGCTGATCGAATGGGGGGGCGACCTGCATCCGGCCAAGGGGTTGCCCGACAGTCGCTGCCGGTTGCGCCGTCTGGTGGTGACCCATCCCGAGGCGGCGGCCTTGCACCGCCACCTTGGTGCGCTGGCCGATCCGCGCGTGGTGGTGCAGGCGGGGCCGGAAAAGGCCTTGATGGCCGAAATTGAAACCCCGTTTGGTCTGAGGTTGCTGCAATGACCGATACACCGACTGATGCACTGATCCGCCCCGCCCGCCCGTCCGACGTTCCGGCGGTGCTGGCGATCTGGAACCCGGTGATCCGTCATACGCTGGTCACCTTTTCCACCGAAGAAAAGACCGCAGCCTCGCTGCAGGCGCTGATCGACGAGCGGGTGGCCGGTGGCTTTTGCTTTCTGGTCGCCCAATGGGCGGGGCAGGTGGCGGGCTTTGCCACCTATGCCCAGTTTCGCTGCGGCAACGGCTATGCCCGCACGCTGGAACATACGGTGATCCTTGCCCCCGAAGCCAGTGGCAACGGCCTTGGCCGCGCGCTGATGGCGGCTGTGGAGGATCATGCCGCGGCCGGTGGTGGCCATACGATCTATGCCGGGGTCAGTGCCGACAACCCCGAAGGCATCGCCTTTCACGCCGCAGTCGGCTATCGCGAACTGGCGGTGCTGCCCGAGGCGGGGTGGAAATTCGGGCGCTGGATCGACCTTGTGCTGATGCAGAAAAAACTGGGTGAAGCCGCCGGTTCCAGCGGATAAGGTGCGCCCATGTCGATCTGGACCCGCATCTCTCAGGCACTTGCATCACTGGCGCGCGGCGATAGCCTGCTGAGCCTGTTCGATGGTTTTGCCACCCCGCCGGAACGGTCGGTTGCCTTTACCATCGCCGTGATCGCGCTGGGGGCAAAGATGGCCAAGGCCGACGGGCAGGTGACGCGCGACGAGGTTGCCGCCTTTCGCCGGGTGTTTCTGATCGCCGACGACGAGGCCGACCACGCCGCCCGGGTGTTCGATCTGGCGCGGCAGGATGTGGCGGGGTTTGAAAGCTATGCCGCCCGGATCGGTGCCTTGCTCAAGGGCGACCGCCAGTTGCGGATCGACCTGATGGAGGGGCTGTTTTACATCGCCCTTGCCGATGGTTCGTATCACTCTGGCGAAAATACCTTCCTCAAGCGGGTTGCCGATCTTATCGGGCTGGAACCGGGGTGTTTTGCCGCACTGCGGGCGCGCCATGTGGCACCTGATGCCGCCGATCCGCACGCCATTCTGGGCGTGCCCCCCGGTGCCAGTTTTGACGAGGCGCGGGCGGCGTGGCGGCAATTGGTGGTCGAGATGCATCCCGATGGCATGCTGGCGCGCGGGGTTCCGGCCGAGGCCGTGCAGTTGGCCGAAAAGCGGCTGGCCACGATCAACGCTGCGTGGGATGCTTTCCAGCGCATGCGCGCGGCCTGACCGGTGCGCATCGCCACCTATAACGTCGAATGGTTTGATGCGCTGTTTGACGATGACGGAGCGTTGTTGGACGACAGCGTTCCCTCGGCCCGCCATAGTGTAACGCGCGCCGGGCAGATTGCGGCGCTGGGGCAGGTGTTTCACGCCGTAGATGCCGATGCGGTGATGGTGATCGAAGCCCCGGACCAGAGCCGCCGCCGGTCAACCGTGGCTGCGCTGGAGCGGTTTGCCGCCCATCACCGCTTGCGCACCAGCGCCGCGCTGATCGGTTTTGCCAATGACAGCCAGCAGGAGATCGCCTTGCTGTATGACCCGGCGATGATGGTGGCGCGCCATGATCCCGGTGGGTCGATGCCGTCGTTGCTGCTGGGCGAACCGGATCCGCCGTTTGACGGCGCGCTTGGGATCGACATTGACAATGATGGTGCCGTCGAAGAGGTGGGGTTTTCCAAGCCGCCGCTGGAAGTGACGTTGGCGCTGCAGGGGGGTGGCGATCTGCGGCTGATCGGGGTGCATCTGAAATCAAAGGCGCCCTATGGCACCCGTAGCAAGGCGCAGGCGGTGCGGGTATCGATCGACAACCGCCGCAAGCAACTGGCGCAAAGCCTGTGGTTGCGGCGGCGGGTCGTTGGCCATCTGGAAAAGGGGCACGCGCTGGTGGTGCTGGGCGATTTCAACGATGGCCCCGGGCTGGATGAATACGAAAAACTGTTTGGGCGGTCGGGGCTGGAGGTTGTGCTGGGCTGGGACGGGCCGCCGGACCTGCGACTGTTCGATCCCCATGCAAGACTGGCGCTGGGGCCAAGACGGGCAGCGCTGCCCGCCTCGTCGCGGTTCTATGTGGTGCAGGTGCGGCGCTACCTGTCGGCGATGCTGGATTATGTGATGGTGTCGCCCGACCTGCGGGCGCTCGACCCGCAATGGCGGATCTGGCATCCGTTCGATGATCCCGACTGCTACCGCGATGTTGCGCTGCGCGAGGCGTTGCTGGCGGCATCCGACCATTTCCCGGTCACGGTCGATCTGCCATTGCCCGCTTCACCCAAGGCAAAAGATGGCGTATGATCGCGCCATGAAACGCGCCGTTCTTGCCCTGTGCCTGATGGTTTCCCCCGCTTTCGCCGATGGCGAAACCGAACAGGGGTTTGATCTGATGCAGCAAGGCAGCCGGTTGCTGCTGCGCGGTCTGATCGACCGGATCGAGCCGGACCTGCGGGCGCTGGCCGAGGAAATGGGGCCGGCTTTGCTGGAATTGCAGGGCGTCATCGGCGACCTGACGCAATACCTTGCCCCCGAGGTGCTGCCCAACGGCGACATCATCATCCGCCGCAAGGTGCCGCTTGTCCCGGGTGTGCCGGGGGGCGAGATCGAGCTGTAGGGGGCTGCCTATTCAGCAGCGACCGCCGAGCGCCGCGCCACCCGCACCTTGGTCGCCACTTTCAGCGCAGCCGCCAATGAGGAAAACCGCGCCTGCGCCACCTCGCCGAACAAGCCTTGCCTGTCAGGGTCAAGCACCAGTTCCAGCAGGTGCTTGCGCGGGAAATAGCGCAATTCGGCGGCGGCCTCGGGGCTGTCGACCGACAGCATCGCGCCAAAGCGCATGGCTTTGCCCAGCACCTCGGCTTCAGTGATTTCCTGCGCCGACAACAGCTTGAACATCGGCTCCATCCGCGATCCGGCGCGGGAATTCTTGTAGCGGTGGAGCAGCGCCAGCCCGAGAAACACCCGGCCCGGATGATCCAGCCCGCCCAGATTGGCGCGGGTGGCATTGTCAAAGCAGGCTTCGGCCCGGTAATCGGGATGGGCGCGCCAGGTGGTGTCGTGCAGCAGGCAGGCGGCCTTTATCAGCCGCAGCCGCTCTGGCGCGGCATTGCGAAACAGCGGGGTCAGAAACGCGAACAGCTTCTTGCCAAAGCCGGGAATGCGCGCCGCCGACAGTTCGGCAAAGCGGCAGGCCTCGATCAGCGGGTCGCGGCGGCGCAGCTTTTCGGGCATCTGCTCAAACAGCATCCCTTCGCGGATGCCATAAGACGACACGTCGATCTCTTTCGGTTTGAACACCCGCACCAGATGGCGCAACACTTCGCAGGCCAGCGGCACCAGTTCCATCCGTTCCAGCGAGGTGCCGGTTTGCAGGCGCAGCGCCGCCAGATCGCTTTTCTCGATCCAGTTCACGGTTTCGATGACCGAACGCGCCGTCATCCGGTATTCATGCAGCACGGTCAGCGGATAGCGCTTGCGTTCCATATCCAGCCGCGCAATCGCCCGCCACGAGCCGCCAACCAGATAGATCCGCTCATGGTTGCCGCCCAGTTCGGACTTCAACCCGTTGAGAATGCCGGTGATGTGGCGCTGCAATCCTTTGGAGCCGCCTTGCACCTGTTGCAGGCGAAACGGGCCAAGCGGCGAGGTTTTGCGCTTGCCGACCGTGCCATTGCCGATCACCGCCAGTTCCATCGACGAGCCGCCGATGTCGCAGACCAGCCCTTCGGCTTCGGGCCAGCCCAAAAGCACACCCTGCGCCGACAGCCGCGCCTCTTCATCGCCGGTGATTACAAAGACCCGCAGGCCGGTTTCCTCCAGGATTTCCTGCCGGAAGCCGTCACCGTCACTGGCTTCGCGCATTGCGGCGGTGGCCACCACCGTCAACGGTGGCAGGCCCATGCCATCGGCCAGCAGGGCAAAGCGTTTCAATGCCGACAACGCCCGTGTGCGCCCCAAGGGGTTCAGCCTGCCGGATTCGGCCAGCCCGGCACCCAGACCGCACATGATCTTTTCGTTGTAGAAATAGGCCGGTGAGCGCGCCGCCCCGTCAAACACCACCATCCGGACCGAGTTCGAACCGACATCGACAACGCCAACCCGGCTCAGTGCCCGCGTCGACGGGTCATCGAACAACGGGCGGCCAAAGGGACCCCACTCGTCGGTTGGCGGCTCTGACGCGCCGTCCATCGGTTCCCCCCAAGTGATTCACGCGGCCCCGGTGCCGCCCGCATCAATGGCCGGTCACGGAACCTGCGTCAATGCGCGGCTTGACGCTGGTCTTGCCCCGTCCCCGGCTAGGCCAGCTTGGGCACATCGCGCGCGCCCGCCGAACCGCGCCCGGACAGCGAGGGATTGTCCATGAAAAACCGGTGGCAGTTGAAGCGGGTGCCGTCAATCGCCGCCGGTTCGCGCAGCCAGCTGCCATCGGGCTGCAGCACCCAGCTTTGCGCCTCGTCGTGCATGTTGGCGGCCATGATCTGCGCCATGATCTGATCGCGGACCGTATCGGTCTTGATCTCGACAAGGGTTTCAACCCGGCGGCTGAGGTTGCGCTCCATCCAGTCGGCCGATGAAATGAACACCCGCGCCTTTTTCGACGGAACGCCATGGCCGTTGCCAAAACAGACGATCCGCGAATGTTCCAGAAAGCGGCCGACGATGCTTTTGACCCGGATGTTTTCCGACAGCCCCACCACGCCGGGGCGCAAGCCGCAGATGCCGCGGATCACCAGGCTGATCTTGACCCCCGCCCGCGACGCCGCATAAAGCCCGTCAATGATATCAGGGTCGATCATCGAATTCATCTTGGCCCAGATCTCGGCAGGGCGACCGGCGGCGGCGTGTTCCGCCTCGGCGGCAATACACTCCAGCAGGCGGGGTTTCAGGGTGATCGGCGAGATTGCCAGATTTTCCAGCCGTTCGGGCTGCACATAGCCCGACAGGTAATTGAACACCTTGGTCGCATCGCGCCCCAGTGCCGCGTCACAGGTGAACAGCGACAGGTCGGTATAGATCCGCGCGGTGATCGGGTGGTAGTTGCCGGTGCCATAGTGGGTATAAGTCACCAGATTTTCGCCTTCGCGGCGCACCACTGTGCTGATCTTGGCGTGGGTTTTATAGTTCACGAAGCCGTAAACCACATGCGCTCCGGCGCGTTCCAGCCTGCGGCTCTGGCGGATGTTGGCGGCCTCGTCGAACCGGGCTTTCAGTTCCACCAGCGCCGTCACCGATTTGCCCGCCTCGGCGGCTTCGCACAACGCGCCGACAATCGGGCTGTCATGGCTGGTGCGATAGAGCGTCTGCTTGATCGCCAATACGTCGGGATCACGCGCCGCCTGTTCCAGAAACCGGATCACCATGTCAAAGGTCTCATAGGGGTGATGCAGCAGCATGTCTTTTTGCCGGATCGCGGCGAACATGTCGCCGCCGTGGTCCTGGACCCGTTCCGGCACACGCGGGGTAAAGGCGGGCCATTGCAGATCGCGGCGGCTGTCGAGCACCAGTTCCTTGGTATCGGCAAGGCCAAGCAGACCCTGCACCTCCACCACCTCATCGGGGGCGACGGCCAGTTCTTCCATGATCATCGAGCGCAGGGTGTCGGGGGCCCCGGTGCTGATTTTCAGCCGGATCACCGAGCCCCGGCGGCGGCGTTTCAGCGCGGTTTCAAATTCGCGGACCAGATCCTCGGCCTCATCCTCGACCTCCAGATCAGAATCGCGCAGCACCCGGAAGGCGCAGCTGCCGATGGTCTGGTAGCCGGGAAACAGCTCATGCAGGTGCAGCAGCAGCAATTCTTCCAGCGCAATGAACCGCGCTTGACCGGATTTTCCGGGCAGGGCGACGAACCGGCGGATTTGTTGCGGGATCGGCAGCAAGGCCAGCAGAGTGCGGTGGTCGGCCACCCGCTCCAGTTGCAGGGCAAGGCAAAAGCCCATGTTGGGGATGAAGGGGAACGGATGCGCCGGGTCGATCGCCAGCGGCGACAACACCGGAAACACCTTGGTCAGAAAATGCTCTTCCAGCAGCGCGATATCGGATTTGGTCAGCTTGCTGTTTTTCAACAGCTGAATTCCCGCCGCCTCCATTTCGCTTTTCAGCCGGTCCCAGGTGGATTGCTGTTCATTCAGCAGGCGGCGGGCATCTTCGTTGATGAGCACAAGCTGCTCCGCCGGGGTATAGCCATCAGCGCCGGGTGCCACATTGCCCGCCCGCGCCAGTTCGCGCAGACCGGCGACGCGCACCATGTAGAATTCATCCAGGTTGGCGGCAGAGATCGACAGGAACCGCAGCCGTTCCAGCAAGGGCACGCCGGGGTTGCGCGCCTCATCCAGCACCCGCCAGTTGAACGCGAGCCAGCTAAGTTCACGGTTGAAGAACCGCTTGGCACCGGTGGTTTCGGCATCGGACAGCACCACCGGCGCGGGGAACGGGGCGGAAAGAAAATCGGCTGGGGTCATGGTGCGGTCTGTATCGGGGCTCAATGTGACAACCATATGACATCATGGCTGTCTTTTCAGCGCCATGTCCAGAACTTCGGCGGCAAGTCCGCGATTTACGGCGCGTCGCTCTGCCAGCGCCCGCGCATCCAGTGCCGCCACCAGCGCACCGGCGGCGGCAAAGGATCGGTCCATCCGCGCCACCAGATAGGCGATCAGGTCGGGTGCCACCCGCAACTGGCGGTCGGCAAACAGCTTGACCAGCAGGGTTGACAACAGCAGGTCGTCGGGCGGTTCCAGCGCCGCTGTCGCCGTGGCGGCAAGGCGGCTGGCCAGATCAGGCAGCGCCACGCCCCACCGCGCCGGGGCGGAAACGCCGGTCAACAGCAGCAGGCCGCCCGAAGCCAGCACCAGATTGTGCAGATGGAACAGCGCCTGTTCAGCGGTCGGATCGCCCGCGATGCAATCGGCATCATCCACCACCACGGCAGCGGGATTGATCTGCCCCAAAGCCACCGTGGCCAGCGCCTGTCCCTGCAACACCACGGCACCCTGCTCTGCGGCCCAGACCTGCGCCAGATGGCTTTTGCCCGCACCTTCCGGGCCGGTCAGCGCCAGTTTGCCTTGTGGCCAAGTACTATCCAGCACCGTCAGCGCCACCCGGTTCGATGGCGCAATCAGAAAATCGCCCCGTCCCAGGGCCGGTCGCGCCGGCAGATCAAAGGTGAGTTGCCGCGGCATGGGTTACCGGTCGCTGCCCGGCACATCATCTTCGGGCGGGGCAAGGCCGCGGTACAGCAGGCTTTGCCTGTATTGGCCGATGCCAAAGCGGAACAGCACCCCCAGCGCCGCCGCCACCGGCACCGCAACCAACATGCCGGTAAAGCCGAAAAGGGTGCCAAAGGCCGACAAGGCAAACAGCAGCATCACCGGGTGCAGGCCGACCGACTGCCCCACAAGTTTCGGCACCAGAAAGTTGCCTTCGAGCATCTGCCCCAACGCAAACACCGCCACCACTGCCCCGATCCAGACCGGAGATCCCCAGAACTGGAACAGCGCCAGCCCGATCGCAAGCGCCCCGCCGATGATGGCCCCAACATAGGGGATAAAGGAAATCATCCCCGCCAGCGCCCCCACCACCAGCCCGAACTGCAGCCCGGTCAGCATCAGCCCCACGGCATAATAAATCGCCAGAATACCGCAAACCGTCAGTTGCCCGCGCACAAAGCCTGCCAGCGCAGCATCGATCTGCCGGGCCAGATCGCGGATCACCGGCGCATGGTCGCGCGGCAGCCAAAGGTCGATCTTGGCCACCATATGGTCCCAGTCCAGCAGGATGTAAAAGGACACCACCGGCACCACGATGATGAACACCAACGCATTGATGACGCCAAGGGCGGATGACAGCAGCGTCTGGATCAGTTCGCCACCGCGTTCCTGCAGGGTGGTGCCCAGCCGCGCCAGGGTCTGACGCACCGGGCTGGAGGCATCGACCAGTTCGGGAAACCGCTCGGTCAGGAAGGTTTGCAAATGGGCGAATATGCCCGGAATGGCGTCGACCAGCGCCACCCCCTGCTGGATCAGCGTCGGGATGATCAGCAGCGCCGCAATCACAAAGACCAGCGCTGCGATCAGCGAGATCGTCGTGGTGGCGGCAACGCGGTTGAGGCCCGCGCTTTCCAGCCGGTCCGCAACCGGGTCAAGGAAATAGGCGATGGCCCCGCCGACCAGAAACGGCAGGATCACATCGCCCAGAAACCACAGGACCAGAAACAGCACCGCCGCAGCGATGCCCCAGTATCTGGCTTGCAGATGGATCGGCAGTCCCATGGCGGTCAGTCTCCCGCCCTGACATATCGCGTCTGGTCCGCAGGGTTGCAAGAACTATGGCGGGCGGGCACCCGGCGCAAAGGCGCGATTTTCGCGTTTTGGCGCGAAGACGGGCACCCCAAGCTGGTATTGACCGCCCTGTCCGCCCGCAATAGCGTCGACGAGATTGACCCGACGGGCCGGGAGGGCCGGGATGCCGAACCTGTTTTCCGAGGCCCGCGCCGGAATGGCTGCCATGCTGCCGGTGGCATTGGCGGCCTTGCCCTTTGGCATGCTGTTTGGTGCCGAAGCGGCGCGGCAGGGGCTGTCGGTGGCCGAGGCGCTGCTGATGAGCCTGACGGTCTTTGCCGGCGGGGCGCAGTTCATGTCGATGGGGCTGTGGGCTGATCCGGCCCCATGGCTCGCGCTGGCGCTGGCGACCTTTGTCGTCAATCTGCGCCATGCGCTGATGGCGGCATCACTGTCGGGCAAGGTGGCGGCATTCACCGGCTGGCAGCGCGGGGCAGCGGCCTTTCTGATGGCCGATGAAACCTGGGCACTGGCAGAGCGGCGGGCTTTTGGCACCCGGTTGACGCCCGCCTATTACTTTGGCGTGGCGCTGACATTGTATGTGTTGTGGTCGATCAGCACTGTGGCCGGGGCGCTGGTGGGTGGGCTGATCCCCGAGCCGGGGCGTTATGGCCTCGATTTCGCCTTTCCCGCCATTTTCATTTGCCTCATCACCGGATTTGTGAAGGATTGGAAAGCTTTGCCGGTCATCGCCGCTTCGGCCGGAACCGCGCTTGTCCTGCATGCGACTGTGCCGGGCATGTGGTTCGTGCTGGGTGGCGGCATTGCCGGGATCACGGTTGCGGCGCTGCTGCCGGTAGGGCGCAGGGCATGAACGGGGCGACGGTTCTGGCCATTCTGGCCATGGCGCTGGCGACCTATGCCACCCGGATTTCCGGCTTTCTGGTTGGCCATTGGCTGCCCGATGCCGGCCCGGTGCGCCGCGCCTTTGACGCGCTGCCGGTGGCGGTGCTGACCGCGCTGATTGCCCCGGTGATCCTGTCAGGCCGGGCGGAAATGGCGGGGGCTGTCGTGGCGGCGGCGCTGGCGCTGCGCGCGCCGATGCTGGTGGCGCTGGTGGGTGGCATCGTCACGGTGGCGCTGGTGCGGGCAATGGGCTGAGGCTTTTGCGCGCTTGCCTGCCCCCCGGCAATTGCCTAAACCCCAAACACCCTTGCCTTGTGGAGCCGCCATGCGCCTGACCCGCTATTTCCTGCCCGTTCTGAAAGAAACCCCTGCCGAGGCGCAGATTGTCAGCCACCGCTACATGCTGCGGGCAGGGATGATCAAGCAGCAGACGGCTGGTATCTATTCCTGGCTGCCGCTGGGCTACAAGGTGCTGCGCCGGATCGAGGCTATCGTGCATGAAGAACAGCAGCGCGCGGGCCATATTCCCCTGCTGATGCCGACGCTGCAACCGGCGGACCTCTGGCGCGAAAGTGGCCGCTATGATGCCTATGGCGAGGAAATGCTGCGCGTCACCGACCGGCACAAGCGCGAACTGGTCTATGGCCCGACCAACGAGGAAATGATCACCGACATTTTCCGCAGCAATGTCGAAAGCTACAAGCAGCTCCCGCTGACGCTCTATCACATCCAGTGGAAATTCCGCGACGAGGTGCGCCCGCGGTTCGGCGTGATGAGGGGGCGTGAGTTCCTGATGAAGGACGGCTATAATTTCGATGTCGATAAAGCGGCGGCGCTGCATGCCTATAACCGCCATATGGTCAGCTATCTGCGCACCTATGAGCGGATGGGGCTGACCGCGATTCCGATGCGCGCCGATAGCGGCCCGATCGGTGGCGATGATACCCATGAGTTTCTGGTGCTGGCCGCCACCGGCGAGTCCGAAGTGTTTTACGATGCAGCGGTAACCGACCTGCATCTGGGCCAGCGCGAAATTGATTACAGCGACCGCTCGGCGGTAAAGGCCGTGTGCGAGGAGTTTACCACGCTTTATGCCCGCACCGATGAAACCCATGACGCAGCTTTGTTCGACGCCATCCCCGAGGAACGCCGCAAGGTGGGGCGCGGGATCGAAGTGGGGCAGATCTTCTATTTCGGCACGCAATATTCCGACCCGATGAAGGCGCATGTCGTCAATGACAAGGGCGAACGGGTGCCGGTGCATATGGGCTCGCACGGCATCGGGGTGTCGCGGCTATTGGGCGCGATCATCGAGGCGTCGCATGACGACAAGGGCATCATCTGGCCCGAGGGGGTGACGCCGTTCCATTGCGGCATCGTCAACCTGAAACAGGGGGACAGCGCCGCCGATGCGGCTTGCGAAAGCCTGTATGCCGCGCTGACCAAGGCCGGGCTTGATCCGCTGTATGATGACCGCGACGAACGGGCCGGGGCGAAATTTGCCACGATGGATCTGATCGGCCTGCCGTGGCGCATCACCGTCGGCCCGCGCGGGCTGGCGAATGGCGTGGTGGAACTGACCAGCCGCCGCAGCGGGGTTACGGAGGAGATGAGCCCCGGGGCCGCCGTGTCGCGCGTCGCGGAAATCTACGCCGGGATCTGAAGGCGGGGCCGCGCTCGCATTGGCGGGCCTCAGACCCACCCGCGCCGGATCCAGGCTTCGGACAGCGCGAGGTTCAGTAGCCATGCGCCCACAAAGACAATATCTTCCAGCCAGGCTGGCGGCAGGCCGACCGTGAGGAACAGCGGAAAAAGCAGGAGCGTCTGGGTGCCCGCCCCCAGACTGACCGCATAGGTGCGCGCCATCCATGCCCGGTGAACCGCCACGCGGCCTGCCCGGATCGCGCGGATGGCCAGAGCCATGCAGGCCAGCAGCAGCAAAGCCGCCACCGTCTGCGCCATATCATGCGCCAGACTATCCCGAGGGTTGGGATGGCGCAGGTTCATCCAGAGCCCGGACAGAGCCAGCCAACCGACGAAGCCCACCAACACCCGCCCCGCCCAGCGGTGCCACACCGGAAGCGTTCGTCGCACATGGGGCGAAAACTGCACCAGCCCCAGCGTCAGCATAAGCGCCCCTCCGAGGATGTGCCCCGTGATCGCCCAGGGGTAATCGCCGCGCCGCGCCGCGTCTGCGGCACTGGTCACTTCGCTCAGGCTGCCCCGCCCCATATCCGCCAGGATCACCGCGCCGATCAGGCTTGGCAAGAGCCCGACCGCCAAGAGCCCCGCCAGCATCAGGGCAAGGCGCAGCCTGCCGCCCGCTGCAGTTTGGTCCATTCTCATCTCCGTCAGGTTGCGTCCGCCCGCGCCGTCAGGCTTCGGGATCGATGTAGAATACCGCATCCAGCGGCTTGCCGAAGGCCCGGGCGATCTGGAACGCCAGTTCCAGCGTGGGCGAGTATTTCGCGGCTTCGATCGCCACGATGGTCTGGCGCGTCACCCCTGCCATCTGTGCCAGATCCTTCTGGGTCATCTCGCCGGCATCAAAGCGCAACCGCCGGATATTGTTGCGGATCGCAAGCTTTGCCATGCTTCACGACCCGCGCCGGTACAGCACGATTCGCGTCAGGTTCCCCGCCAGATCGGACAGGATGCAGAAGGCCAGCATCAGGTTCAGCCCGGCAATCACCGGCCGCCCGAGCGCCAGCAGAACGACCAGCAGCAGGAACCCGAACGATGTCACGATCAGGTTCACCTGCATCCCGCGCAGGCGGATCTGGCGGTCGCGTTCGTCCACCACTTCGCCGTCGGGCTTTTCACCCGTCACGATCCTGTGGCCGATGGTGAACAGGATGACGCTCAGGATCGCCGCCCCGATGCCGTAAAGGATCAGCCAAAGCACGGCCCGCGCCCAATGCATCAGCCCGTCCGGCCCGTCAAATGCCCCTGCTGCCGCCCCTGCCGTGATCCGCCAGTAAAACAGGCAGGCAATCACCAGTGCGGCGAGGATGGTGGCATAGGCGTCGCGTTCTTCTTTGGTCATGTCATCTCTCGGTAAGTCTGCTTTATCAGTCATTATGTAAAGTATATCTTACACCACGTCAACCCTGACAGACACAATCTTACGCAGATGCGTTATTCCGCCCTCAGTGCGTGCAGATGGCTTGACCGGCGGAATGGGCCTGCTACTGCACGTTCATCACAGGGGGGGGCATCATGGCAGGCAAGGCACTTATCACCTGGGGCGGTTGGGATGGGCATCAGCCCGATGTGGTGGCGGCCCTGTTCAAGGCGATGCTGGAGGCCGAGGGGATGGCGGTGACGGTGACCGACAGCCTGTCATGCTTTGACGATGCGGCGACGCTGGCAACCTATGACCTGATCGTGCCGGTCTGGACGATGAGCGAGATCGGCAAGGAGCAGGCGCTGAATGCCTGTGCCGCCGTGGCATCGGGTGTGGGCATAGCCGGTTGTCATGGCGGGATGTGCGATGCCTTCCGCACCAATGTCGACTGGCAATTCATGACCGGCAGCCAGTGGGTGGCGCATCCCGGCAATGACGGGGTGGAATACCGGGTACGGATGGTGTCCGATGACCCTTTGGTGGCGGGGATTGGGGATTTCGAGGTGACAACCGAGCAATATTACCTGCATGTCGATCCGGCGGTGACGGTGCTGGCGGTGACCGATTTCCCGGTGGTAGCCGGGCCGCATTCCCCCAACGGCACGGTGGCAATGCCCATCGCCTATACCAAACGCTGGGGCGAGGGGCGCGTGTATTACAACGCGCTTGGGCATAAGGCCAACGTGATCGACCACGGCCCCGCGCGCGAGATGCTGCGCCGTGGCATGGTCTGGGCTGCACGCAGGGGTTGAACCTGCGTGAAAGCCGCGTGAATTCGGGGCGGGCGGCCGGGATGGGGCTTGACTGACTGCCGATTCGGGTCCGAGATTTCCCTGCGCCCATAATGCCAGTCCCAGGCCCCGGAATTTTCAGGCGCACGGAACTGTCCGGGCTGGCGATCCTCGGGGGAGGACGCAATGGTTGATGTCGTCAGCAACGCCACACTGGATGGTGTGAATGCATTTGCGATTTTGGGGCAGAATTTTTCGTGGAGCGGGGGCTTTATCCCGACGGTCAGCGCGTTCTGGTCCGATGTCCCACCGATTGCCCATGTGAACCTGACTTTGCAGGGTAGCAATTGGGTCGTGGGGAACATGCAGTTCGGCGGCATCGCGATGGACCTGCAGATCAATGACACGGCGGGCGGCACCGGGCGACAGATACGCCAGTTGACCCTTTCGGACGGGCCAAATAATGTCACGATCATTGACACTCAGGTTCGGGCGATCATCTCGAATTCGCTGTTGCCCGCCTTTCTGACCATGGGCAGCCAGTTCACCCGCAATATCAACATGGACAACGGCAATACCACGCTGAATGCCGGGTCAGGCGGCATTGGCAATGTCCGTCTGGGGAACGGCGATGATGTGGTCAATTCTGGCGTCGGTGGTATTGAGCGGCTGAATTTGGGCGACGGAACCAACACCCTGATCGGCGGTACCGGTTTTCTTGGCAGCATTTTGGGCGGCAATGGCACCGAGACGATCACCCTGATCGGCGGCGCGGATTCGATCAGCCTAGGCCAAGGCAATGCGACTGTGACGACGGGGTTGGGATATGTCGGCTCGATCACCGGCTACAACAATACCGGAGATTTGAATAATGTGACCATCGGCACCGGCGGCGTGCGGTCTGTCGGGCTCAGCAATGCCCGCGATACGGTGACGATCAGCGCCGGGGCGAATTTCGAGCAAATCTCGTTGGGGTCCGACAACGACAAGTTGATCCTGCAGAACGGCGCCACCGGAAATCAGGCCGATCTGGGAAACGGCAACAATATTCTGACCATAACGGATGGACATGTCTGGGCCGTGACCAGTTATGGCGGCAACGACACGATCACGCTTGGCTCTGGCCAGATCCAGTCTCTCGCCATGGGGTCGGGCAACAACAGGCTGACGGTTGGTTCCGGCAATATCCAGACCGTTCTGGCCTATGAGGGAAATGACACGGTCAAGATCGGCAACGGTGGACGGATTGAGGTGCTTGCGCTGAGCGATGGCAACAACAGCACCACGCTGGCCAACAACGCCCAGGTCAACACGCTGCTCGGCAATCAGGGCGATGACACGATCATTCTCAACGGCAACAGCCGCATCCTGACCATCAAGGTCGACGGCGGCAATAACTCCCTCACCACCGCCAGCGGCAATATCGAAAGCTACTATTCTTTCGGCGGCAACAATACGCTCAACCTCGGCACCGGCGGGGCGCAGCAGATCACGCTGTCGGGCGATGGCGGGGTTCACAGCGTCACCTCGGCGGGCTATATCGACAGCCTGAATGTGACGGGCATGTCATCCTCGACCGTGGTCCTGAACGGCGGCGCAGGGGCTGTGCAACTGGGTGGTGGCGATGATCTGGTTACCACCGGGGCAAACTATGTAACGCTGATCAATACCGGCGACGGCAACAACATCGTGACCATGGGTACCGGCGGCGTGGGGTTCATTCGTACCGGCAATGGCGATGATCTGGTCAGGCTCAACACGCTCAACCCGGCGTTTGGTGTCGTTTTGCAAGGTGGCGGTGGCATCAACACCGCCAATTTCTCGCAATTCGCCAGCGGCGTGACGGTCAGCCTGAACCGGTTCGACTATCAGTCGGTCGGCGACCTGACCGGTGCTGATAACCCGGCCTTGGGCTATTTCAGCTTTGTTCAATACCAGAACCTGACCGGCACCGCTTTGGCCGACACGCTGGAAGGCGGCACTGGCAACAACACCCTGTCCGGTGCGCTTGGCAATGACGTGCTGCGCGGCCTTGACGGCGACGACCTGCTGATCGGTGGCCGGGGGTTGGATAGCCTGACCGGCGGGCTTGGTATCGACATGTTCGAGTTCAGCCCGGGTGGCGGAAAGGACCGGGTGACCGATTTCACCATCGGCACCGATCTGATCCATTTCACCAATTCGCTGACCATCGCCGACGTGACGTTTGCCAAGGTCGGCACCGGTGTGCTGCTGACGGTGGGCACGGCGCAGGCGTTGGTGGATAATGTGACGCTGGCGCAGATGAACGATCCGGCGAATTTCTTTTTCTGAAGCGGCAATCCGTGGTCCCCCCGGATCACACCCGGGGGGCGGTCAACTGGCCTGCGCCAGCCAGCCGCGATAGGCCACAACCTGACCGACCAGCGGCACCCTGATCTCTACGGCGAAGCCGAACCGCCCGGCGTCGTCGAGTTCCATCGCATTGCCCCCTGGCAACGCCCAGCGGGGCAGGGGCAGCGGGCCGATACGCCAGCGCCGGCTGACAAAGCGGATGCCATCGCCGTCGCGCAGAATGGCGATGGCGACATGGACGGGGCCGGGGCGGATACGATCATTGGCGGATCGGGGGCGGATACGCTGATCGGTGGTGCCGCCGGCGATACGCTGGATGGCGGCATCGGCAACGATTTGCTGCGCGGCGGGGCGGGGGATGACAGCTTGACCGGGGGCGGTGGTGCCGACCTGTTCGAATTCGCAGCAGGTGAGGGTACAGACCGCATCGCGGATTTCACTCTTGGCCTCGACCAGATCGATTTCATCGCCGCCACGCAGATATCCGACATCACCTTTGCCGCCGTGGCGGGGGGCGTGCGCATGACGGTGGGCGCTACCTCGGTGATCGCCGAAGGGCTGACGCTCGCACAGATGCAGGATCCGGCAAACTTCCATTTCTGAACCCCGCCCCACCGGATAGGCTACAGATCGAAATCGGCGGCGAACAGGGCGGCGACACCATTCACCCTGATGGCGAAATCGCCCAATCCGTCGCCTGTCACCTCGGCAAGGATCATGCCACCGGCAAAAATCACCTGCCCGGGTTTGCCCACAAGAAACAGGCCCGTGGCGTTGAAGGTAAAATCCTGATCGCCCGCCGCTGCCTGATCGGCGTCGATAAATGTCAGCGAAACCTTGTCGGTGCCGCGCTTGAAATCCATGATCACATCGGGTGCGCCAAAGGGACTGTCGCCCAAGGTCTGAAATACGAACTGGTCGCGCCCGCCGCCGCCAAAAAGCGTATCCTGACCGGCACCGCCAGTCAGCAGATCATTGCCCCCGGAGCCATAGATCTTGTTGCCACCACTGTCGCCGGCCAGATTATCGTCGAAGCTGCTGCCGAACAAATCCTCGAACCCGGTTATGGTATCGGTGCCGCTGCCGCCGGTAGTCTGCGCCCCGGTCAACTCCAGTGACACCGTGACGCCAGCTATGGCATCGCGGTAAATCACCTGATCGCGGCCAGCCCCGCCGTCCAGCCTGTCATCCCCGTCACCGGACACAACGCCATCCTTGCCCTTGCCGCCATATAGCCGGTTGTCGCCGCCGCCACCCGTCAGGCTGTCATTGCCGCTGCCACCGATCAGCACATTGTTGGCAGCACTGCCTTTCAACAGATCGTCGAGCGAACTACCCAGGATGTTTTCAACATTCAGGAAGGTGTCATTGCCCAGACCCGTCGCCTGCGCGGTCAACAGCCTCAGATCGATCGTGAGGCCAGTAAGGGCGGCACTGTAATCCACCCAATCCAGCCCGGCACCACCGTCAAGGCTGTCATCGCCCAGGTCACCCACCAGCGTATCGGCACCGGCGCCGCCATCCATCGTATCGTTTGCACCATCATCGAACGGCGCCAGACCCGGGATGCCGGCTTCTGTGGTGCCCCATATTTCGTCATCGCCGGTTCCGCCATTCAGTTCGTCGCCGCCATTGCCACCGGACAGCCTATCGGAACCAGCCCCGCCAAACAGGCTGTCGCTTGCGCCATCATCCAGAAAGGCCGGGTTGTCGAACTGGTAATGGCCATAAAGCCTGTCATTTCCCGCATCGCCAAACAGGCTGTCTGCGGCAAAGCCGCCATAAAGCACATCATTGCCATCGCCGCCATTCAGAAAATCCACGCCCCCCGCCCCGGGTTTGTCCGCGCTGTCGCCGCTGATCAGATCGTCGCCCGCATCGCCGTTCACGGTGTCGTTGCCCAGAAAACCGAACAGGGTATCGTGGCCATCGCCGCCCCACAGCAGATCAACGGTACGGTCACCAGCGATCAGATCATTGCCCAACCCACCCCAGATCCGGTCAACCCCGCCGCCACCGCTGAAAAGCTGGTCGTTGCCATCGTCGCCAAAGATCCTGTCGCTGCCGTCGCCACCGGCGGCAATATCATCGCCGGTACCACCGAGCAGGCTGTCGGCACCGTTACCGCCATCCAGCGTATCATTGCCGCCGCCACCCACCAGTGTATCGTCCAGCAGCAGTCCGGAAATATAGTCCCCCCCGGCACCGCCGGTCAGCCTGTCTTTTTTCGGCCCGTTCTGATCGCCGGTGATCGTTGCCATCAATATCCTCCTGTTCATTGCGCAAAAGGTACCATGGTTCATCCGCCACGCCAATAGATCGGCCGTTTCGCCGCCGGGCGATTGCCCTGCCTGCACCAATGCGGCCTTGACCTTGGCCGCATTCCCCCGCACGTTGCCGCGCAAAAAAGGACAGACCGTGGCAGGCAGTACCCGACCCTTTGCGCCGTTCGAATGGATGATCGCCTGGCGCTATCTGCGCGCCAAACGCGCCGAAGGTGGCGTGTCGGTGATGACGTGGATCAGCCTGATCGGCATCACGCTGGCGGTGTTTGCGCTGGTGGCAACGTTGGCGGTGCGCTCGGGCTTTCGCGCCGAATTCGTCGATACGATCCTGGGTGCCAACGCGCATGTGACTTTGTACAACACCGTTTACGTCACCGAGGACGGCACCAGCACCCGGGTTCTGGATAATTATGCCGACGAGGCTGAAAAGGTGCGCGCCATCCCCGGCGTGACCCGGGTTGCGCCACTGATCCGCGGGCAGGTCATGGCGGCCAAGGACGGCGCGACATCCGGGGCCGAAGTGCTGGGGATCAGCCTTGAAAACCTGAAAACCATTCCACGCATCGCGGTTGGCGGCCCGGCGCTTGGCAATATCGACGATTTCAATCAGGGCATCGCCATCGGTTCCGGCGTGGCCCGCGAAATCGGGGCAGAGGTCGGCGATACCGTGCGGCTGATATCGGCCAACGGCGTCAAATCGGCATTCGGCACCAGCCCAAGGGTCAACAGCTACCGCGTCATCTACATCTTTACCCTAGGCCGCTATGATATCGACCGCTCGCGCATCTACATGCCCTTTGCCGAGGCGCAAAGTTATTTCAACCGCGAACGCGTGGCGGATGAGCTTGAGATCATGGTGGAAAAGCCCGAACAGATCAACGATCTGGTGCCTGCGCTGCTGCAGGCCGGGGGGGAACGGGCGCTGACCTGGACCTGGCGCGACAGTGCCGGATCGTTTCTGCGGGCACTGGATATCGAGGACAACGTGATGTTCGTGATCCTGTCGATCCTCGTGCTGATCGCGGCGATGAACATCATTTCCGGCCTGATCATGCTGGTGAAGAACAAGGGCCGCGATATCGGCATTCTGCGCACCATCGGGCTGACCGAGGGGTCGATCTTGCGGGTGTTCTTCATCTGTGGCGCATCGACCGGGTTGGTCGGCACCGCCTTTGGTGTGGCGTTGGGTTGCCTGTTTGCCACCTATGTCGATCAGATTTTTTCTCTGGTGAACTATGTGGCGGGGGGTGGGGTCTGGGATCCGTCGATCCGGGGCATCTATGCCTTGCCCGCCAAGCTGCGGCTGGCCGATGTGATGTCGGCGGTGGCGCTGTCGCTGTTCCTGTCGTTCGTCGTCACGCTGTTTCCGGCGCGGCGGGCGGCCCGGATGAACCCGGTCGAGGCGCTGCGCTATGAGTGACATTCTGACACTTGAAGGCATCGACAAGAGCTATAACCTGGGAAAGCCATCGCAGGTGCAGGTGCTGAACGGCGCATCCCTGCGCCTTGGGCGCGGTGAAGTGGTGGCGCTGGTGGCGCCCTCTGGGGCGGGCAAATCGACCCTGCTGCACATCGCCGGGCTGCTGGATTCGGCGGATGGCGGGCAGGTGGTGCTGGATGGGCTGGATATGACCCGGCTCAATGATGCCACCCGCACCGCTGCGCGGCGGCAGGATGTGGGCTTCATCTATCAGTTTCACCATCTGCTGCCCGAATTCTCGGCGCTGGAAAACATCGTGCTGCCGCAACTGGCCAATGGCATCAGCCATCGCGATGCCGAGGCGCGGGCGCAGAAATTGCTGGAGCGGGTCGGGGTGGCAGACCGCGCCAGCCACCGCCCCGCCGCGCTGTCTGGCGGTGAACAGCAGCGTGTGGCCTTTTGCCGGGCCTTGGCCAATGGCCCGAAGCTGCTGCTGGCGGATGAGCCGACCGGCAACCTCGACCCCGACACCTCGGATCAGGTGTTCGCCGCGCTGATGGAGGTGGTGCGCGAAACCGGCCTGTCGGCGCTGATCGCCACCCACAATCTGGCGCTGGCCGCCCGAATGGACCGCACGGTCCGGCTGGAAAACAAGCGGGTGGTGTAGGCCCCGGGTTCAGAACAGGAAATCGGCCGCCGACAGCGTTTGATTTCCAAGGCCGAACAGGGTAAAGGTTTTGCCGGCCACAAAGACGATCAGGTCTTCGACATTGGTTGTGATGACAACTTTCTGGAACACGGTCTGAAACGCCGTGAAATCCATGACATCGTGCCGATCCGGAAATCGAGGAGCAGGTCATCGCCCGCGCCGCCATTGTTCAGATCGTCGCCCAGTCCGCCGGCAAGGGTATCATTGCCATCGCCGCCATCCGGGCTGTCGGCTCCAGCGCCGCCCCGGATCCGATCGGCACCAGCGCCGAAAAGCTGATCGTCGCCACCCTGCCCATCCAGCCTGTCGGCACCGGGCAGGCCGAAGCTCGGATCCTTGCAAACGTCGCCCGTCAGCCGGTCAACCCCGCCGGTGCCGTTGATCCGAAAGCCGATGGCGATGCCCAGGCCAAGCCCGTTGGCATAGGGCAGGGCATCGACATTCACGAAAATCGTGTTGCCGAAAAAGAAAACGTTGGCCTTGGAGATCGCCAGCGTGTTCTGCGCCGCAATCAGATCGACCGAGTTGATGGTGGTTGCCGACCCGGTCACCAGCCCGCCGAAGGACAGCGCGAACCCGTTGAAACCGGTGGCAATGTCCACATCGTCAAACACATCGGCCTTGGGGTCGATGACGGTATAGCTCAGCACCGCGCCGGTCACATCGAACTCGACTGCCACCACCTTCAACTGGTCGCCGTTGATGTCGGTAAAGCTCGAATCCGATATTTCCACACTGGTGGGTGTGATCGGCACCGTCACCGGAATGGTGTCAGGGCTGTTCCTTGTGGGTAAGAGGATTTGCAGCGTCAGCGTTGTGCCGTCAACAATCATCAAAACACCTCTGCCAATTCAAGCAATTCAATGGGTCAGGATACCCCGTTGGCCTTGGTGCCGTAAATCACGGCTTGACGCAGGCGGCCCGGTTCACTGATCCAGATCAAGGCGGCAGGCCGGTTGCGGTGCTGTGATGCGCCCGACCGGATGGAGGGCGAAATGGGCAGAAAATCCCGTGCGAACTTGGGCAGTGCGATGGCGGTGCTGCTGTCACTTGTTGCTGCCTGCCAGCCCATCGGCCCGGCAGTGCCGGTGTCGGCCCGCGCCGATTTTGCCGAAAACTGCGCCACCTGTCATGGCGACAGCGGCCATGGCAATGGCCCCGCTGCCGCTGGCCTGTCCCGCAAACCGGCTGATCTGACCGGCATCGCCGCCCGCAACGGCGGGGAGTTTCCGATGGCGCGGGTGATGAGCACGATCAACGGCTATTTCCGGCCCGAAAATGGCGTGATGCCGCATTTCGGCGATATTTTGCAAAGCGAAACGGTGCTGGTCGATACCGGCGACGGCATCGCCACCCCGGCACCCGAGCGGCTGGTGGCGCTGGCAGAATATCTGCGGGCGTTGCAGGAATAACGGGGGGCGGGGACCCGTCGCCAGCCGATTGCCCGTGCTGTCGGGTACCTTCCGCTATTGCGGCTGGCAGAAATGCCGCCCCTGCCGCTCCCGGGGCGCTTTGGGGTTCACGAGCATCCACAGCCCGGCCGGGTTGTCATTCTGCGCCCAATGCACCGAAACCGCCCGTTGCTCGGGCCCGCCATCTCGGCAAAACTGCCCTGACCGGTGAAGATATGGCGCGAATTGGGGCCGACCGCTTCGCCAGCGGTACAGAGGATGTAGCCGCCAGTCGCGATCACCCCTCTGATCGGTGAGCCCGGCTCCGGCCCCTTCACGACGCCGGTGTCGGTGACAAATTCGACCATCCTGACCATCCACGCCGCCATCCCGCCGAGATCGCAGGTCAAGGCAAAGCGCTCATCCGCCATTGCCGCGACGGGTCAAAGCACCAGAATACAGACGGCTGACTCGCGTTTCATCGGGAAGCCCCAATGGAATGGCTGGGGCAACCGGAGCACGAAGCGGCGACCGTATCAACGAAGTGCGGTGTGCGGGATACCAGGCCGACGACGGCTTCAAGCCTGATGGCGGGGAGCCGTCGCCCAATGATTGCCGGCTGCGACGGGTGCGTGCAGCGCTGTCAGTTATTTGCGGTCAAAGGGTCGATAATCTGAGACACCTCAGTGATTTTCGAGACCGGGATGCCGCTCAACTCGGCGTGTCTTTTGATCTCATCTTCGCTCTCGGCAAGGTAGATGCAGAAGGTCTTTGCGGCTGCCACGTAGGAATGCTGCCACTGGATACGGGGCCCGATGGTCGCGAGCGCCTGATTTGACGCCCGGGCTGCGCCACACAGCTCGGTCAAAGAGAATTCGCCGATGCCCGGAATGTCACGTTCGATCACGTAGCGTTTCATTTCTTGGTCCTTTTTGGGTGTTGCAAATCCTGTTGCTCCCCCACATTGCTCCTTGATCGGCCGATCTCAAAACGCCAATTTCTTTAGCCGGGTAAAGGCCAGCTTTAGCAATACTGCTTGAATTTTCGTGAGCAAAAGGTAACCTTTAGCAATGGCGCTGATGACGCACCTGAAATCGCTGCAAGCGCTTGAGCTTGCCATGCGGGTTGGCTCGCTGAAAGCTGCGGCTGATCACCTGGGCATAACTCCGGCTGCAGTCGGCCAACGTATTCGCGCACTGGAAGACCATCTCGGGACCGATCTGTTGCTGCGCGGGCGTTCGGGGCTGCAGCCAACAGCCGAACTGGAAAGTGCCGTAGCCGATCTGCAAATGGCCTTCGCGGCGCTTGAGCGTGTGACCGACACCCTTGATTTTCAGCGTGTCAGCGAAATCCAGATCGTGGCTGACCCGGATTGGGTCGACCTTTGGTTGGCGCAGCGTCTGCCCGCGTTTCGGGCAGCCCACCCCAACATCTTGTTTTGTATCAACGGCTCCGGCGACGTGCCGCTGCGGTTGGGTACGCCGGATGTCCGGGTGAACTACGACGATGGCCCCGGCGAGCCGCTGTTCACCGACATTTTTCTGCCCGTGACTGGCCCGGATAATCTGCGTCGGATCGCCCAGTTGGACCCCGACAGTCAGATGGAAGGCATGCCGCTGCTCCACCTGAAAATCCAACGGGAAAACAGCGACTATCCGGGATGGGTCGCGTGGTTTCAGAAATACGGGCAGCGAGCCAGTGGCCCGGATCGCGGGGTCCACTACCGACACACCCGGTTGGCACTGGAAGCAGTGCGTCAGGATGTGGGGTTTCTGGTTTGCGGTTTGTCGTTGATTCTGCGCGATCTGGAGCAGGGCACCATCGTCAGGCCGTTCCCAGTGTGCCAACACCTGCCCGCCCCACATCCCTATCGGTTCAAGCTGCGCCCCGATGTTGAAAAGCGCCCGCAAGTTCAAAGGTTTGTTGCATGGCTGCGCAATGCGGCCAGCGAAACCCGCAAGGACATCGAGAAGATTGCAGCGCCGGGTATTCCTTGAGCCGAGGCGTGAGTTGCAGCGTTTTGCTGGCCGACCTTGCCCCGCCTGCGTCAAACCTGCATTACTCGCCGCAACCAAAATCAAAGCATTGAGCCCTCATGCCCTCTCGCGATCTCCTCAGCAACGAAGACCCCAACACCGGCTACAACGCCTCCTCCATCGAGGTGCTGGAGGGGCTGGAGCCGGTCAGGAAACGCCCCGGCATGTATATCGGCGGCACCGATGAGCGGGCGCTGCATCATCTGGTGGCCGAAGTGCTGGACAATGCGATGGATGAGGCGGTGGCGGGCCATGCCAACCGGATCGAGGTCGAGGTGCATGCCGACCATTCCGTCACCATCCGCGACAATGGGCGTGGCATCCCGATTGACCCGCACCCGAAGTTTCCCGGCAAATCAGCGCTGGAGGTGATCCTGTGCACGCTGCATTCGGGGGGGAAATTCAGCGGCAAAGCCTATCAGACCAGCGGAGGGTTGCATGGGGTGGGTGCGTCGGTGGTCAATGCTTTGAGCGATCACCTGCGCGTTGAAGTGGCGCGCAACCGCGAGCTTTATGCCCAGGAGTTTTCACGCGGCCACCCGACCGGGGCGCTGCAAAAGGTCGGTCCGGCACCGAACCGGCGGGGCACATCGTTCACCTTCCACGCCGATCCGCAGATTTTCGGTCACCATCAGTTCAAACCGGCGCGGATCATGCGGATGGTGCGATCAAAGGCCTATCTGTTCTCGGGTGTCGAAATTCGCTGGAAGACGGCGGTGCCCGATGGCGATACGCCGCTGGAAGCCACGTTCCATTTTCCCGGCGGGCTGGCGGATTATCTGAAGGAACGGCTGGAAGGCTCGGCGACCTATGCCGACCGCGCCTTTGCCGGCAAGGTCGGCTTTACCGAGAAATTCGGGGTGCCGGGCTTTGTCGAATGGGCGATCAACTGGACGCCGGCGATGGATGGCTTCATCGGCAGCTATTGCAACACGGTGCCGACGCCGGAGGGCGGCACCCATGAGGCCGGCTTCTGGGCGGCGGTGCTCAAGGGGGTGAAGGCTTACGGCGAGCGGGTGAAAAACCGCAAGGCCGACCAGATCACCCGCGACGATCTGGGGGCGGGCGGCTGTGCTCTGGTCAGTTGCTTCATCGCCGAGCCGGAGTTTGTCGGCCAGACCAAGGACCGGCTGGCCTCGGCCGAAGCGGCGCGGCTGGTTGAGGGCGCGGTGCGCGACCATTTCGACAATTGGCTGGCGGCGGATACCAGGGCGGCGGGCGCGATCCTCGATTTTCTGGTGCTGCGGGCGGATGAGCGGCTGGCACGGCGGGCGGAAAAGGAAACCGCGCGCAAGACCGCGACCAAGAAGCTGCGGCTGCCGGGAAAGCTGGTGGATTGTTCGGCGACCTCACGCGAGGGGACGGAGTTGTTCATCGTGGAGGGGGACTCGGCGGGTGGCTCGGCCAAGATGGCGCGGGAACGCAAGTTGCAGGCCTTGTTGCCGTTGCGCGGCAAGATACTGAACGTGCTGGGGGCGGCGTCGGCCAAGATGGGGCAGAATTCCGAAATATCCGATCTGTGCCAGGCTTTGGGGGTTGGGATGGGGACCAGGTTCAACATCGAAGACCTGCGCTATGAAAAGGTCATCATCATGACCGACGCCGATGTCGATGGCGCCCATATCGCGGCGCTGCTGATGACTTTCTTTTTTACGCAAATGCGCCCGATGATTGATCGCGGGCATCTGTATCTCGCCTGCCCGCCGTTGTACC
>Ga0105044_10001008_pt1 | contig 36622 bp, 35 predicted proteins | sample MAT01_FD_78092 | JGI IMG/M metagenome (GOLD analysis project Ga0105044, IMG submission 78092) | Freshwater microbial communities from Lake Fryxell liftoff mats and glacier meltwater in Antarctica - MAT-01 | ecosystem: Environmental > Aquatic > Freshwater > Ice > Liftoff microbial mat | place...
CCTCTTGTCCTGAGTAGAACGAGGCGATCAGCAGATGCAGCGGCAATTCTCGCGAAGAGTAACTCTGCACGTAGGTGTATTCAAATCGATGCTGCACAACGTTGATCACCAGCATACCAATGGCAGCGAGCAATCCAAACGTAAGCACTTGATACAGCACGCGTGCCGTGGGCATCACGTTTTCGCGCTTATATCCCGCAAAGAAGAGAAGGCTTGTGAGGGCGGCAAGACCCAACAACACGTGAATGAGGATTTGGCCGATCATTGATATACCTGCGTAGCGTGGAAGTACCCCGTAGGTCCGCCATGGACGTGACCTACGAAGCGCAGTTCTTGTCCTGCCGAAAAGGCCGAGGCCGGTGGTGAGCCGGAATACGAAACGTGGAACTCTTTCCCTGCCGCATCACGAGCAAGGATCGGAGCTTGTTCTCCGCCATCCTCTTGATCGGTATCGAATGGATTCACAATGGTAATGCGCACGAGTACTTTGGGGGCTTGGTCGCCTTCTGTGGCAGACTCAGCCTTCAATGCCGCTTGTGCGAAAGTGACTTCTTCAAGCATGCCGTACGTAGACGCAACATAGATCCCAAGAGGTATGCAGATGACGGCAGCAATGATGATAAGCTTGCGTAGCATTGATGTTATGCTCCTCGCTTGAGGTCGCTGGCGTTGCCTTCATACTTGGACGGACATTTCGTAAGGCAGTCTGTGGCGACAAATGTGCCGTTCTCGACGCGACCTTTGACGACGATACTTTCTGCGATCTCGAAGTTGTTCGGCTTTGGTCCATGGAGAACAACAGGAATCACCGCATCGTTCTCATCTCGCATCACAAATGTGAATTCGTTGGATGCGCTGTTATACTTCGACCCTTCCTCCTTCACCCAATGCCCAACTACCTGTACGGTCTTGCCGAGTTGTTCGGCCTTCCCAATGTTGGCGTATTCAATGGAAGAAGACGAGAGCGAAACGATGCCGATGACCACGCAGACAAGGGCAATAATGCCGCCAATGAGATATCGTTTGTTCATCGCTTGGATCCAATTGATTGTTCAAGGGTGCGGAGTCTGCGTTCAATACGTGTGATATACCATGCGATGCCAGCCCAAATGATGAGAGCAGTAGCAAGCACCACATACGTTGGGTTTTGTGTGAGGAAGTCCATCATGCTTGATTCTCCTTAATGGTGCGTTCTGCGATCGTCATGCGGTAGCGCAGATTCGTCAGCCAGAAATAGACGAGGGTGAAGGTGAACAACGACAGTGCGAAGAGCACTTGTTTTGTGGGGTTGATCGCATCGGATTTTGGACTGAGGAGCGGTCCTGCATTCGAATCGTCTGCGCTTCCGGGATGAAGTCCGGGAAGGAGGCGAGGCAACACAAACATCAAGAACGGAACGGTCACAAAAGCTACAATGCTATACACACTGCTGAGTCTCGCGCGACGTTCCGGATCGGCAATGCTATTGCGCAAAAGGAAATAGGCGGCATAGATCAGAAGCAAGACAAGGATCGAACTTTCACGTGGGTCCCAATTCCAGAAGGATCCCCAATTGAACTTCGCCCATACTGCGCCGGTCACCGTTGCAAGTACGCAGTAGAGCGTACCGAGACTTGCTGCAGCGGCGGACATAGCATCAAGATCTACATTGCGAGAGCGCAGGTATCGGATCCCAAAAATCATGCTGATCATGTAGGCGCATAGGGCAATCCACGACATCGGAACGTGGAAGAAGATGATGCGTGCTCGTTCTTCGAGTCCCATGATATACGGCAGTGTGATCACAGGATCGATGCTTGTGACGGCGCTTCGGCCGTTGCTTCTCACAATGCGGTCGCTGTGTCCGCGAGTGACGTGAACGATGATGTGCTTTCCAGCAAGATCACGCACTCCTCCGCCCTCGAGCGCAACATCCAGATTTGCGATGCGTGCATCTCGAAGTGTTGAATCGTCAACAACAACGCAGTAGAACGGCACAATTTTCGTTGAGTCCGCTCGAGATGCCATGACCACATCGGTCAGTGTTCCACCGATCGGGGGAAGGATGGCCGCGATCACGGTCACCGTCACGCTAAGGAGCGTGAGAACAATCCACCATCGTGGCTTTGGTGCACGCAGCGATGGGAGGAAGCCCAGTAGAAGGCCAAGGCCAACTCCACCGAGCATGAGGGCATACTTCATAGGGGACTAAATTACGCAGTACGGCGCTTTGTAAGGACGAGCATGTTTCGGTTCGAGGTGGGACCGCATGGAACGTAGTCGATCATGTCCATCACACGCCGCATGATCAGGATTCCAAGGCCGCCGTTGCGCCGTTCCTGCAGGTACGTTGGCATATCGGGCACTTGTGCACTATTCGGGTCGAATGGCGTTGCCGTATCGCTAATCGAAACCGTCACCACGTCCGGATCGATCGCGAGCGAGACCTCGACGCTTTGCGTAGGATCGTTATGATAGGCGTGCCGGATCAGATTCGAACAAGCCTCGTCTACGGCCAGTACGATTCCATTCTCTTCGAACTCTGAGAACCCGGCGGCTCGAATGCGAGCCCGCAGAAATTCTCGGATCTCGTGAAGATGATCCGTTGTAGCCGGCACGTTGATTGTGCCATTATGGGAGTCGTCCGACGTCATGCATCCAAACTCGGAAATGCCTGCTTTGCTTCTTCAACCGTTGGATAGATCTCGAAGAGCACCGGGAATCCTAGTAGATCGAAGACCGTGAACACCTTTGGTTTCATTGCGGCCAACTTGATATCACCACCATCGGAACGGACGGATTCGATAAAGACCATAAACACTCCTAGACCGGCACTACTGATGTATTCCAGATCTGCGAAGTTCACCACGATGCGACTACATCCATTGGTGATCGCTGTGTTCATGATCGACTCTAGTTCGGTAGCTGTGTGTGCATCCAGATACCCAGCAAGGTCGATACAACATATTCCGCGTTCGTCTTGCTGCGTTACTGCGGTGAATTGATTCATGAGAGAACTCCGTAGATCTGCTGTAAACGTTCATCTTCGGTGGTGGTTGCAATATCCCCAACAAAGACCATCGCTACAATGGTGATGTCGTCGTGTTGGTCTGTCCCGTTTCCATGCTGATGCAAGAGATCAAGCGTCTTCGTGATGATCGCAGATGCCGTCGCCGTGCCTATTCCTGCCAGCATATCGCAGACCGGCTCTATGCCGATCTCTTGCAGGTTGGCGTCGCGTCGCTCATTCACGCCGTCGGTGGTGAGCATCACAATATCGTTGGGTGCAACCGAAAATTCGATCTCTTCGGTTACAACATCAAAGGTCTTGGGCGGCACAAGTCCGATGGCAATGCCCTTTGGTGTATAGGTGCGAATGGTGGTGCCCGACCTGAGCAGCAGCGGCGTATGGCCCGCGCGCGCCATGCGCATCGTCATAGTCTGCGCATCAAACTCCACAGCCATCATCGTGATGTAGGTTTGCTTTTCCATCGATCCAATCAATGCAGCATTTGCACGGCAGAGGAGATCGGCTGGACCATGCGACGAGCGCATTTCTGCAAGCACAACGCCTTTGAGCGTGGCCATGTAGAGTGCCGCCGGAATCCCCTTTCCGGAGACATCGGCAATGATAACACCCGGGCGTCCATTTGCGAATCGAACGTAGTCATAGTAGTCACCACCGATTTCCTCTGCAGGGATGGTAATGGCGGCAAGGTGGAGCGACGGAATGTCGGGGGGAGCAATCGGCAAGAGTGAAGACTGTATGCGTTGGGCTACGTCGAATTCTTTTTGAAGACGCTCATTTTCGATGGCCATTTCCATGAGCCGGGTTTGATCGAGTGCAATGGAGATCGTATCGCCAAATGCTGTGAGTAATCGCAGATCGTCTGCCTCAAATCCATATTCAATGGTGCTGAACATCACGAGCGTTCCGGTACGCCGTTGCTCACGTATGAGGGGAACGGTTATTACAGAACGGATCGGAAGTGTGCCATCAACACCTAGAGTATCGGCCAACGAGTCTATCAAGACGGGTCTTGCATTGTCGATGAACAACCGATGCAGTTCGCGGTCTTGGTGCAGCATTGTGACGTAGTCTGCGTGCACGTTTTTGGAGGCAACCACGCGGATCGGACCATCCTTATCGTAGAGTTCACACCAAGCGCCATGCGCCCTGCACACGTGGAGAGCGAATTGAGTGACGGAGGCTAGGAGCGTGTCGACGTCGGCCGTCTCGGCCATCATGCGCGTTAGATGGGCCAACGATTCCACTTCACTGGACCGTCGGTCGACGATTCCGCTGTTGGGTAACGAAGCAAGCACAGCAAAGAATAAACGGGCAAAGAACACAAATCCAAAAAGGTTAACAGCACCAGGAAGAATGGCTCCACTACGCACGAACATCGCGGCTGACTGCGTGACAAAGGCATCGCTATTGAAGGCGTGCCAACTAGCCAGCAATCCAGCGGCGAACGCAGCACACGTGGTTAACCATAGCAAGCGAATCTTCTTGTCCATCGTGAGCGTGGCGAGCCAGTTCAGTCGTTTGATGCTCATCAGCATCACTATGCTACCGATCACAACAAGCGTGATGCTGAGTCCACTGAAGACATCGTTAATCGAGCCCAAGGCCGACAGTAACCACACGCCAAACAGAATGATCGTGAGCAAGATCAGGTATCTGCCCGTGCGCTCATGCCGGCGCATTTGTAAGAACCAACCAAGGAATCCGGCAAGTCCGATCGAGACAATGAACGTTCCGAGTGCAAGAACATGAGAGGTAACAACGGTGACGATATCCGTTGGAATGCCATCGACCACTTTGTTTGGCAGCAGTGCGCCAAGTAAGAGCAACGCTAATGCGCTAATGGCATAGGTAGTGAGTGCACCTGCCAACACCTCATAGGAGACATCTGTGCCCATTCGCTGCGTGTAGTACAGGAAAACAACGCCAATCACACACACTAAGATCAGATCGCTTGCAATGGTGAGGACTACCTCTACCATGAACGTATCGGTGAGTGTATGTCCTCCGTACACAGCCCAGAACGTAACCACCACCATACGTGCCACGAGCAGAACGATTCCCGTGATGACGAAGATCGTCGACAGTGTTTGTTTCTGTTGCTTACTTGTCGTCAGGTTAAATACGGTCATTCGGTGAACTCGATACCTGTTGTCGTCATCAATGGAATTCGTTGATCGCCATGCATTGCCTGGACGAGTGTATCCGCTAGGCCAATCGTGGAACCAACGGCACGTGCAGTTTCCTCGTCTACGAGTTCTTCTTGCACGACGCCTTCTACGAGTACATCTCCACGAAGTGACAGTGGCACGGAAAATTCTTCGTTTTTAAACGACATACGTAGCGAGCGAGCCCCGTCCGTGATCACCATCCAACAACCTTCCTCTTGGCAAACACTGCCAATGGTCCCCCGGATTGACACCGTACGACCAAACGATCTTGGATCGAGTGCCTGAGATACAGTAAGAACGGTCCCCGAAGCAGGCTTGGTACCTAGTACTTTTGCACGGTCACATGCACCGAGCAGGAGTGCAACGAGACCCAATGTTATCAACGTGGTTTTCATGAATTGCAAACTACCATTGTTGCCGCTTATGACGATTATCATAGCCACATTTCACTCGCCTGGCTACCTTGGGGCAATATTCACTTGGAGTCCGACATGGATCTCGCCCACTTGCACCTTTTGCTGAATCACGTGCCATTCTTGGGCGCACTATTTGCCGCGATCGTGCTCGCATGGGGGCTCTTGCGAAAGAATGATTCCTTCAAGCGATTCGGCATGGCAACGTTGGTGATATCGGCCCTGATCGCGATCCCAACCTACTATACGGGCGAGCCCGCCGAGGAACGCATTGAGAAGAGTCCTGGTGTCGAAAAGGCCTACATCAGTGCCCACGAAGAGGCTGCCGAATTTGGGGTGGTCGTGATCTGTGTGGCCGGAATCATTGGCCTTGCCGCCCTTCTCCTTGCCAGGCGAGCTCCATCGAGATTGAATCTGCTGAGCATCATAAGCCTGCTTGCCGCCTTGATCGCCTTTGCGACGGTTGCAAGGGTTGCCAACATGGGAGGCCAGATACGGCACCCCGAGCTTCGCACGGGAGCTCCTTTGGCAGCACCTGCCGCTGACAATGACTAAGCTGCACACTACAACGACAAAGACCCTTGCACATGAACTGCGCAAGGGTCTTGTTGTTTCGAGCCAATGACCGGACTTGAACCGGTGACCTGCTCATTACGAATGAGCTGCTCTACCAGCTGAGCTACATTGGCACAATAGGACCACAAATATAGCCATGATGCCCGGTTTTAGCAAAAAAGTGGCGTCTCATGGGAAGTGGTCGTAGATCGGCATTGCATGATTCACTTTGTTGTGTCACTCCGGGGGGAGCCATTGCTGACGGAGAGCACATGTTCTCGTCGTTGCAATGTATTTGCATTTGCAAAGCGTTTGTACTCTTAACGTTGAGTACTTGCCTTGATGTAACGTACAGAAAGTTAAGGTAGAGTACGCCTATGCACAAGGGGGTTTCAAGCGAGAGGCAGTACGGCTGGTGCCAAAGTATCGCAGACGTTTGCACGACAGAATTGCCCGCGAACCATGCCTTGATCCGAAGTCCATGTATTCGTGGAGCAAAAGTGAGCACTACGATCTGGCCGTATCTCAAACGTTCTTGAGCACATCCACATACTGCTGTGTGTAGCGATCCATGTCTCGCCGACGGTACTGCATGATGTAGCGAGGATGATCAAGGTAGACGACGGTGTCGAAGGTGATCGCTGGTGCAATGAATTTCTTGAAGAAGGCCTTTAAGGCACCCGATCCAAGCAAGATCGTGGCATCGGAGCGAAGACCTGCGTCGATCATCGTGCGCATGGACGAAAGAACAAACGGAACGATGTCCTTCTTCAACGAAGCGTCGTCGTAGAAGTTGATGTTCTTGCCGTCTTTGATGAAGCCAAGTGGACTGAGCGCAGACATAAACATATCTCGGTAGAATGCCCGTGGCCCGCCGTATCCGTCGATCACCGAGGAGATGAATTCGGCCGATGGTTCACGTCTACCCACTATCTCGGTGTTCATCCCAAGCAGATGCGTGAGTGCATATGGGTCGGTAAACGACAAGCCCGTCACACCCGCGCCAAATCTTCCGGGATTGATGCCCCACACAGAAAGTCTTTTGTGGGAACCCGTGTAATACGTCGTGCAAAACTGATGGATCACCGATTGCACGTCGCTTGACTGATACGGATCGAGAACGGAAAATCCGTTGGGCAGTTTCACGTTCAGCGTTAGCGACGTGAGAAACTGCTCAACGGATCTTCCAAAGTCCGACATGTTTAGAAACCGTAAACGATTGCAGCTCGCGCACCAACGTAGTCAAGGAAGTCCACTTCCGTGAGGTCTCTTCCCGTGACGCGCTTGATGATCTCCGATGGCAATTCCGTGCGCCCAACCTGATGGATGTTCTCACGAAGCCACTCTTTGATCGGAGCAAAATTCCCACGCGCGATCTGCTCTGTCACATCTGGCATCGCCACCTTCAACGCATTCCATTCCATGGCAGCATAGAGCTTGCCGAGCGTGTAGGATGGGAAATAGCCAATGCCACCAAACGACCAGTGCACGTCTTGCAAACAACCTTCTGCATCGTTCGCGGGAGTGATGCCAAGTGATGCCTGCATTTTCTCGTTCCAGATGCGAGGGATGTCCGTTACTTCGATCACACCGGCAATCAAGTCGCGCTCGATCTCGAACCGCAAGATGATATGCAAGTTATACGTGAGCTCATCGCTCTCTACGCGGTTGAGTGACGGCGACATTTTGTTGATCGCCTTGAAGAACGATGTCGCGGTCTGATCGGCAAGTTGCGTTGGGAAGGCGGCGTGGAGGCGAGGGAAGGCCCACACCCAAAATGTTTCGCTGCGTGCGATCACATTTTCCCAGAAGAGTGATTGCGACTCATGGATTCCCATGCTCGCACCTTGCGCACTGAGCGTGCGCGCAAGATCTTTGCCAATTCCCTGCTCATACATTCCATGTCCGGCCTCGTGAATCAGACCAAAGAGACATGAACGCAAATCGTTCTCGCGAATGCGCGTGGTAAGGCGCACGTCCGTAGCTCCAAACGACGTACAGAACGGATGCGCCGAAAGATCAACGCGTCCAACGTGCATGTCAAATCCAAGTGCCTGCACAACCTCTCGTGCAAAGTCGAGTTGTTCGTTCTTCGGATAGGTGCGGTGCAACACATCGTCGTTCGCCTGGGCGAGATGCGGTTGAATCTTCGCCAACAACGCCGTCGTCCCCACGCGTAGTCGGTCAAAGATCGGCGTGATCGTATCAACCGTCAGCCCTGGCTCATAGAGATCGAGCAGCAGGTCGTACGGATGCTCACTTGCTCCGAGCAGTGCTACTTCTTGACGTTTGAGTTCAACCGTGCGTTGCAATAGCGGTGCGAAAATGCTGAAGTCCGACGCGTTTTTCGCACGCTTCCACGCATCCTGTGCAAGCGACGCAACACGCGTCTGCTCTTCGACGAGTTCTACCGGAAGTTGAACAGCGCGGTCATGATCACGAATGAACACTTCTACAACCCGTCGCTCGCGCTCAGGCATTGAGTCCAGGTTCGACTTCACGGCCGCAACGGCAGCCTTTGCCGCGTCGTTCGTCATGAAGTTGTGGATCAGTGCCGATAGCGTTGCCATTTGTTCGGAACGTCCAACCACCGCGCCGTCGGGCATGTAGGTTTCTTGATCCCAGCCGAGCACAGCTGCCGCCTGCCCAAGGTCTGTAACCATGTGCATAATCTTCTTCAGGTTGTCGTAGCTCATATGATCATCATGGCGTCGCCGTAGGCGAAGAATCGATAGTCGCTTTTCATGGCGCGCTTGTAGGCCTTGAACAGCGTTTCCTTGTTGCCCAAATAGGCAGTGGCAAGGAGGAGAGCCGGCGAGGCGGGAAGGTGTAGGTTCGTGATAAAACGATTGGCGATCTTGAATTCGTATGGCGGGTGGATGAACTTGTCGGTCCAACCCTTGTTCGGCTTGACGATACCGCTCGTGAGAACGCTCGATTCAAGAGCACGCACAACACTGCTGCCAACAGCATAAACATTCTTCTTCGCCTTGAGGGCCTTGTTGATCACGTCTGCCGAGTCCTTCGAGATCTCGAAATACTCGGAGTACATGCGGTGCTTTGTAAGGTCTTCTACTTCGATCTGTTCAAAGATTCCCTGACCGATATTCAACGTTACCTTGGCAACCTTCACACCCTTCTTCTCTGCCGCCTTCAAGAGCTTATCCGAGAAGTGCAAACCAGCTGTTGGAGGAGCGATCGAGCCCACCTTACTGTCGTTGGCGAACACACACTGATACGTTTCCTTGTCGTGCTCGGTAGGCTCGCGCTTGATGTATTCCGGCAGCGGCATTTGTCCGATGCGCTCGATCACCTTGTGCAGATCGCCGTCGTAAGAGAAACGAACGGTACGACCACGCGATGTGGTGTTATCGATGATCTCGCAGTAGAACTTGTTGTTGTCAAAGTAAATCTTGTTCCCAATACGAACCTTCCGTGCCGGCTCTACGAGGACGTCCCAAATGCGTTCCTGGGCCTTGAGTTCGCGGAGCAACATCACTTCAATCTTGGCGTTCGTCTTTTCCTTCTTACCGAACAAACGAGCCGGGAAGACCTTGGTCTCGTTGACCACGATCACATCGCCCTTGTCCATGTAACTGATGATGTCTTTGAAGTGCTTGTCTTCGATCTCACCGGTCTCCCTGTTGATCACCATCAACTTGGCGCTCTCACGAGGATCGGCTGGGAACTTCGCGACAGCATTCTTGGGTACGGTGAATTTGAATTCTGACAGCTTCATGAGGTATCCTTGTGTGGCCGGGGAAAAAAGACTGCAAAAATAAGGATTTCATGACCCTCAGGTCAATCAAAATCGTTACATTTTGAGGTTATGGTCAATTTTAGCTCCTAGAATGTCACAATTCGCCCTTCACACGAAGTATCAACCCGATGGTGATCAGCCTCGGGCCATCGCAGAACTGCTCGATGCCATCCAATTGGGTGAAAAGCACCAGACATTGCTAGGGGTAACTGGCTCCGGAAAGACCTTTACGGTCTCAAATGTGATAAAGGAGATCAATCGGCCAACCTTGGTGATCTCGCCCAATAAGACGCTCGCGGCGCAGCTGTACGGTGAATTCAAGTCGTTCTTTCCCGAGAACGCCGTCGAGTTCTTTATTTCGTACTACGACTACTATCAACCGGAGGCGTATGTTCCTTCTACGGATGTGTTCATCGAAAAGGACTTCGCGATCAACGACGAGATCGATCGGTTGCGACTTCGTGCCACGAGTGCACTGGTAGAGGGCAGACGTGATGTGATCGTGGTGGCATCGGTGTCGTGCATCTACGGTATCGGAACCCGCGAAGAATTCGCGGCTCAACTGTTCACGATCCAAGAAGGCATGCAGCTTACGCGACAGACGTTGTTGTATCGCCTGACAAACATCCACTATTCCCGCAACGACTTTGAGTTTCAGCGCGGAACGTTTCGTGTGCGTGGTGACGTGGTGGATATCGTGCCAGCGTATGAAGAGGACAGAGCAATTCGCATTGAGTTCTTTGGTGACGAGATCGAGAAAGTGTCGTGGATCAATCGCGTAGACGGATCGTTGATCGAACGATGCAGCTTTGTGACGCTCACACCTGCACGACTTTTCGTGACCTCTGCTGAGAACATGGCCAAGGCCATGATCAGCATTAAGGAAGAACTCATCGACCGTCTACAGGACATGCGTGCGAACGAACGCTATCTCGAAGCGCAACGCCTTGAACAGCGCACACTCTTCGATCTGGAAATGATGAAGGAAGTGGGATACTGTTCGGGTATCGAGAACTATTCGATGCACATGACGGGCAGACAACCGGGTGATCGACCTGCGTGTTTGTTCGACTATTTCCCGGAAGACTTTTTGCTTGTTGTGGACGAAAGTCATGTGACGCTTCCACAAGTGCGAGGCATGTATAACGGAGATCGTGCACGCAAGATGACGTTGGTAGAACACGGTTTTCGCCTCCCTTCCGCCCTCGAAAACCGTCCGATGCGCTTCGAAGAATTTGAAGGCATGGTCAACCAGGCCATCTACGTGAGCGCAACGCCCGGACCGTATGAGCTCGAGAAATGCATGGGTGTTGTGGTAGAGCAGGTGATTCGTCCCACTGGGTTGCTGGATCCGAAAATCGATGTGCGTCCAGTTTCGAATCAGATCGACGATCTGATTGGCGAGATCCGCGCGCGGACGGAGAAGAAAGAACGTGTGCTGGTGACAACGCTCACGAAGCGCATGGCGGAGGACCTCACCGACTACTTGCACAACCTTAAGATCAGTGTGGCCTACATTCATAGTGATGTGGATTCGCTTGAACGCGTCGACATTATTCGCAATCTGCGACTTGGCAACTTTGATGTGTTGATTGGCGTGAATTTGCTGCGCGAAGGACTCGACATGCCAGAGGTTTCGTTGGTTGCTATTCTGGATGCCGACAAAGAAGGCTTCTTGCGCAGCGAGCGTTCGTTGATGCAGACGGCAGGTCGTACGGCACGAAATTCGAATGGACTGGTGATCTTCTATGCAGACAAAATCACAAATAGTATGCGTGCGGTAATGGACGAAACAAACCGACGTCGGCAATTGCAAGAAGAGTACAATACAAAGCACGGTATCAATCCAACAACGGTCTACAAGTCCATCGCAGAAATCCTCGAGTCTACGTCGGTTGCCGACATGCAAGGCAATCGCCTCGCAAAGCGAGCAGAGGCCGAACAGTCGAAGATGAAACGTGCGGCAGAGCCAATGGCCAAGTATCTGACCAGCGATCAGCGTGCGGAAATGGTCGAGCAGATGTTTGTGGAAATGAAGAAGGCGGCAAGGGATCTGGACTTTGAGCGCGCGGCTCAGTTGCGCGATCGGATCACAACACTGCAAGCTATGGCGTGATGACCCGACGGTAGAAGTCCAACAGCTCACTCATTCGAGCTCCCCACGTGAACTCACGTTGCATGAATTCCCTACCCTGCGCACCGAACGTTGCCGCTTTGTTCGGATGTTCAAGCACGTCGCAACATTGCAGTGCGAACGCGTTCGCATCGTCTGCAATGAGCACATGCGTTCCGTCAATAACCGGCAGCCCTTCTGCTCCGATCGTTGTGGTGACGAGCGCGCATCCAGCACCTAACGCTTCTAAGATCTTGATGCGTACACCACTGCCACTAAACAATGGCACAACACTCATGGCGTACTGCAAACGAAACGCCACTGGATCGTCGATCTCTCCGTGCACGATCACGCTCGTGCCGTTGTGCAGTGCGGTGATCTCGGCACCTGGATTTCGGCCCGCAATATGCACAACCGCAGAGGGTCGGGCTTTCAAGATGATTGGCATCACCGAACGCACGAACCATAGCGTGCCTTCTATGTTTGGTGCCCATTCCATGCCGGCGAGCAGGCAGATCGTATCTGCTTGGCGTCGTGCTGTAGAGACCATATCGTCCGACGGAAGATGAATACCGGGAGGAACAGATTCAATGGCACCTTGCGGGTCGAAAACTCGAAACACATCTGCATCGTCCTCTGACACGGTTGCACAGGCGTCAGACAGTAGTAATGCCTCTTCTTCAAAGTTCTTGGTGCGTCGGGCCAAGAGCGATCGATACCAACGCTCGAGCAAGGAGCGTCCACGCTCTTCCGACATGCGCTCTTGTATGCGATACTCAACGTTATGCGAACGATAAATCACGATGGGCACGGCCTTGTTCTTCACGGCTAACGCAGCGCGCGCATGCAAACCGAGTTCTACGGTGAAAAGTTGTTCGCAATGAATGATGTCGAACGGACCGTACACGTCCGCCGCTTGAACGGCTGCCTGCAACGTGTCGGGAGTAATGAACCGCTCAAGCCAATAGGAATGTCGGATGGAATGATCGAGCACGGACCGACGTGGCATCACAAGATTTCGCAGTGCCCCAACTGCCGTAGGATGCGTTTCTACATCTACGGCTACAGCGTTTGTACAGAGGTGGCGTAGTGCGGAAACGTCAGCTCGATGCTTTGAAGTATTCAGAGCAAGAATGGTAATGTCGACTCCCGCCGCATGCATCGCCTGCAACGATCCCAGCATCACGATGGCGCCGCCATCTCGAGCGGGAACAGGAATGCGCGGAAGCAAGACAAGGATTTTCATCGAGCACCTGACGTGATTCGTACGATGTCGGCCGCGGCTCTGTCCCACGAATAGAACGCTGCCACTTGCGCGGCCTGCTCGGCCACCCGCACACGCATGTGCTCATCGGTGAGGAGTTGCATGAGCGCCGAAGCGCATGCATCAGCATCGTCAGACTCTATGAGCATGCCATTGTCTGCATGTCGGACGTATTCGGACATGGCAAATGCATTGCGCGCTAAGACCGGAACGCCCGCAGCCAGCGCTTCGAGAGGAGCGATGCCATAGGCCTCAAACCGAGATGGCATGGCAAAGGCATCTGCGATGGCGAGCTCTGCTCGCAAGCGCTCGTGTGATGCGTCGCCAAGGAAGTCTACCCATTCCGGAATACTTCCTTCTTCAGGCCACTCTCGTGGACCCGCCACAATAAAGCGAATGGCGAAAGGAGCGGAAGGAAGCAAGGCACGAATCGCGCGTAGCACCACATCGCCAGCTTTGCGATACCAGTCACGACCGATAAAGACCACACGACGCTCTGCATTCCCTCCTCTCGGTAGAAAACGCATTGGGGAAGGAGGGGCAACGGCAACATGGATTCCGGGCGGAACAATGTGAACACGATCCGCCGCCACAAGTCCACGGTCAATCAAAAACGTCGCATTCCATGCACTCATGGAGATCACTCCGGCTGCACGCTTGAACGAAGCACGCTCGCGTTCAACACGTGCACTCAACATCTTTGCCGAATAGGATTCGAACGATGGGAGCACATTGCCGGTATCTCGCATGTAGGCCACGGCGTGCGAGAAACAATGATCTTGATAGAAGAAGGTTGGGATCCGAGCGATGCCATGCTCACCAATCGACAACACAGCATCGAGACCATTTATGGATCCAACAGCCTGCAAGAATGCTCGTTCGTGTGCAGCAGCACTCAATGGACTGCAGCGCCATCCACTCACGAAACGTCCACGCATGCGGCGGATGTAGAGTATTCGAGCAAGCGCCGTGGCAACCGTCGGCAGGTGCATCGGCGCATCAACCACACGCACGTCGGCTCTTCGTTGCAAGGCTTCGAAGAGCGACAAGGGGGTGTGCGACCAGGTGCGACCTCTGTCTGTATCCCACACGCATGCAAACCCAAGGTTCAGTGGTGATGATGGTTGCATAGGGCACATGAATATAACCCCCCGTATATTCGCCGCCACCATGCGCATTCTCTTCGTTTCCTTTTCCTCTGTTGTAGACGTCTATCAAGACAAGCTCCGCTACCTTGCCGCCATGCCGGATGTTGAGCTTTTTGTGTTGCTCCCAACGCAATTCAAAGAAGGTGGACGAATTGTCGACGCTCACCTCGGAGACGGATCCTATACGGTTATCACGCGCCCCGCGCCCATGGCGAACAAAGGTCATTACAACCGATTCTTCTTTCGGGACCTGCGTTCGGTGTTTCGCAAGGTAAATCCGGACCTTGTACACATCGAGGCAGAACCTGAAAGCGTTGTCACCGTGCAGGTGGTACGCCATGCCCTCCGGCTCAAGCGCACACCGGCTATGGTATGCTTTACATGGCGCAACATGCCATTCCCGCTAGAACATTGGCCGATGTGGCATCCTAAGACGATCTTCTTTACGTTGTCACAACTCACCACTATTCCGCACTTCGACGCCATCATTTCTGGTACGCATGAGGCAGAGGCCGACCTGCGACGACGTGGGTTCGAAGGTCCGATGCCCATCATTCCTCAGTATGGCATCGATCCTCGCACCTATCACACTCCCGAGAACAAGAAGGCGCTCCGTGCAATGCATGGAATGAAGGGCTTTGTTGTTGGCTTTGCCGGTCGGTTGTTGAAGATGAAGGGCCTGGATGTGTTGGTGGATGCGATCGCACGCATTGACAACCCCGACGTGAATTGCGTTATTCTTGGAAGCGGCGAATATGCCGAAGCTGTGTTGCAGCGCGCTGCAGAGCGAGGCGTTGCCGACCGAATTCGCATTGTGAACGGCGTTCCGGTGCGCGACGTCCCTCAGATTCTTTCGTGCTTCGACGTGCTGGCCGTTCCGTCACTCACGTATCCGCATTGGAAGGAACAGTTCGGTCGGGTGATCCCTGAGGCCATGGCCTGCGGTGTTCCCGTAATCGGCTCCGACTCGGGAGAGATCCCGCACGTCGTTGGCGATGCCGGCATTATCATACACGAAGGCGATGCCGCTGCACTGGCCGACGCAATACTTCTGTTGTGTAACGATCGTTCACGAGCCCAATCATTGAGTGAGCGCGGTGTAGAGCGCGTTCGCACCATGTACACCAACAAACACATCGCAGAACAGATCTACAAAACGTGGCTCAGCGTCTTGCCTGCGCCGCTTCCGTAATACACTGCCAAAGAATCTCGGCCGTATGATCCCACGAATACTGCGCAGCTTGACGAATTCCCTTTGCTCGTAGGTCTGCGCATAGCTCGTCATCGCTGATCACGCGTTCCATAGCGTAGGCAATCGCATCGATATCGAGCGGGTCTACAAGGATCGCCGCATCGCCCGCTACTTCTGGCAGGGACGACACGTTCGATGCGATCACAGGCGTACCAACGGCCATTGCCTCGATCACCGGAACACCAAAACCCTCAAAAAGCGGCACTTGCACGACGGCGCGTGCACCTTTGTAAAGTGCAACGAGTTCTTCATCAGAAACGTAGCCAGTAAAGCGAACATCTCTGGCATAGGTCATCTGCGCTAACGTCCTGTCTACATCGGCATCCTTCCAGCCTCGCCGCCCTGCCACAACTAATTGGACAGCAGCGTTTGTTATGTACTTCATCTTGTCGAATGCCTCGAGTAGGCGCGATACGTTTTTCCTTGGTTGAATGGTGCCCACGAATAAGAGATAGGAAGGCGGAGGGGTGGCAAGAACCGGGTCGCGAAAAATCGGTCTGGCTGCGTTCGGTGCCACAGTTATAGCAGACTCCGAGATCCCCGTTCGATGGGAAATATCGGTGCGGGCAAACTCGGACACGGTAACAAGCCGAGTTGACGCTCGCGCACCACGCGGAAAGTACCGTCGGTAGTACCGCAACACGAGTGCATCTACTTGCTCCGGCACGGCCTCATAGCCCATATCATGCAGAACAGACACCATTGGGACGGGAGGATGCGATGGCACTAATCCCTCGGGCGAATAGAACACGTCGCAGCCATGGGCCCGTAGGGCGGCAGGGAGCCGGCGTTCGAACCAGAGATACCAGAGGAAGGGGTGACGAGCGGGTGGACCGAATACCACGGTGCGAACGTTGGGACCAAAGGAGTAGTCTGCATGAACCGGTCGGTCAAAGAACAGCACAAATGTGACATTCCGATGCGATGCCGACAATCGCTTGATTGTCTCGTGAGCATACCAGCCGATACCGTCGAGTTTTCCGGAGAGAAGCGTGCGAGCATTTACGCCAACTATCATAAAGTCCCCATCCCTGCGTCACAAACCACGCCAGACGACAGAATCCACGACCTCGTGTAACGTATCTTTGTACCCATGCCTGAACAACCATTTCCGAGCGCGCAGATCATAGCGTTACTCTTTCGTAAAAAGTGGATCATCATAGCCGTGAGCATCGTTGCAGCCATTGGCGCCTATGCTTATGCGATCTCGCTGCCATCGTACTTCCGCTCCACCGTGAACTGTGTTCCGCCAAAGGCCGATCAGTCGGCGCTTGGTGGTGCCCTAGGTGGACTTACCTCGACGCTCAAAGACATCGGTCTTACAAAGATGGCAGGTAAAAGCGCTGATGCCTACGACTTCATTGTAATTCTCTATGCGCGATCCTTGCGCGACTCCATGATCAAGCGCTACGACCTTGTGACGGAGTACAAGCTCGAGAAGGCAACGGCGCAGGAGCAGCGCGACGAGTTTGAGGACAACCTCGAGATCAATCTGCATAACGAAGGCAATTACGAGATCACGATCTACGACCAAGACCCGGTGAAGGCGGCAGAGATGTGCACGACGTTTGTTTCGTATGCCAATGCACTCTCAAACCGCATTGCGCGCGAGGAAGCAGTGAAGGCAACGGCCTATCTTGAGAATCGGATGCGACTGATGGACTCTACCATGTTCACGTTGGCAGATTCTCTTTCTGCTTATTCAAAAAAATACATGATGTTCTCACCTCTTGATCAGGCGAAGGCGTCGGCAACGGCGATCACAGAAGTAAAGGCCAACATCATGAAGCAAGAAACGATCTTGGGTTTGCTCGAAGCAAACTATGGCGCAACCGATCCTCAGGTGCAGGCGCAGCGCTCCATGGTTGCGACGCTCAAAACGCAGTTCGACGACATGCAGAACAAACCGGGATTTGCCGGAAACTTCGCGTTGTCTGATGCGGCCGGTGTTGGCGCTCGGTACATGAAGATGTATGCCGAGTACGAAGCCTCGGTCAAGGTCAAGGCCTTTATGATGCCAACACTCGAACAGATGCGACTTGATCAACAAAAAAGTGCACCGAGTTTGATTGTGGTCGATCCACCTCTCGTCTCAGAAAAGAAAGCACGTCCGCGACGCTCCCTCATCGCGGCCGGAACCGGCATCGGCGCCGGCATTTTGTCTGTGCTGATCATCATCCTCTTGTTCGCTTATCGCTCGCTCAAGGCACAGATCAATACGTGACGCAGATCGGTCCATTCATCCCCCTCTTCGTGGCTCTCGGTCTTGGCTTCATCATGGTCATGATCAAGTGGCCCAAGGTATGGTTGGCAACGTTTCTCCTATCGCTGCCGATCTTTCTGACCGACTCGGGAAAAGGTCTCAGTGCGCAAGAACTTGTCATGGGTGGATTCTTTATGCTCTCCATCACGATATGGATCGTATGGCGCATGGCCGCTCACCCACGTCCACTCGTGCGCAACTGGATGGACTTCCTCGTCCTCGCCTTCATCGCTCTCACGTCGCTGAATTTTATCGTGGCCATGGTCAATCACGTGGACCCACTCGGATGGCTTTCCGAATGGTCCTTGTTCTTTTTGATCTTGTACTACTTCCCTATCCGCGAGTACTTTGGAGATGAACGCGGATTGAAACAGTTCATGTCGTTGTCTGCCATCAGTGCCGTGGGGCAGGCGCTCTATTCCATGTACCTGTACAAGCAACGCATGGCCACCGGACTTGTCTACGCCTTCCAGCTCACAGCCTCGCGCAGTGTACTGCTTGGTCCGATCTTTCTCATTGCCATTGTCTTCTGTCTGCTCTTCATCTTTGCCGTTCGATGGCCGCATAAACTCGTGTTGTTCGGCATCATCGGCGTGCAAGCAGCAGCGCTCATCCTCACCTTTACACGCACGCTCTGGGCGTTCTTCTTCGTGTGTGCCGCGATTGCCCTCTTGTTTATGTCGATGCGACAACGGATACAGATCGTGCTTGCAGGAGTAGCTATGACAATGGTGGCCATTGGTGGGCTTACGATGTATAGCCCAAAGTTGGCAGACATTGGTACTCGCATCGTCAAGGCCAGGTTTGCATCCTCTACGCAGCTTCGTGGCGGAGACTACTCTTTTGAAACCCGTGTGGTGGAATCACAGGCGGCGTGGGCAGCTACAAAAGAGAACCCACTCGGTGGTAAAGGCCTCCGCGCCACCTTCCTCACGTATTCCCCTCTCGACAAGCAACATTTCACAACGTCCTTCATCCACTTTGGCTATGTGGGACTTGTCTTCAAGCTGGGCATTCCGTTGGCCTTGCTCATGATGGCCATCCTGCTCGTTCATGGCACGTACGCGATTGGCGATGCCATTCGACTCCGACGTGATCCTCGTACAAGCATGTATCGTACGGTAGCAGCCGCCACAGCCGCATTCCTGCCCGCACTCTACGTCACGATTTTCATGACGGGTTTCTTCGACCAGCGGTTTGGGAATGTAATGTTTGCATTCTTATTCGCCTGCACGTCGATAACCCATGAATACTGTACTCACCGTAACTCTAGCCAACCCTCATGACACAGTTTGCTGGCGATGCTCAGTTCGGCTCGCCAAACCGTCAGCGCATTCTTACCTACATCGTGCTTGGCATGGCCGTGCTGTACATTGGGCGACTTGGGTATTTGCAGATCATCCAAGGGAACGTCTACCGATTGAAGGCAGAAACGCAGGCGATCAAACAACTGAAGGTTGAACCGTTTCGTGGAAACATGATCGACCGAAATGGTAGATACATCGTGCAGAACGCACCAGGCTTTACCGTCACCATCACGCCGTATGAATTCACCGAGTCTTCTTGCACTCGCCTCTCGCATATCATTGGCGTCTCGGATTCCCTTATCTGGCAAGAGGTTCGCAAGGCCGCAGCCAACAATAAATTCGCGCCTCTCAAACTTGTGTATGCACGTGATGTAGGATTCGATGTGATCAGTGCCATCGAAGAACAAACAGATGCACTGCCCGGAGTTTCCATCATCATCGACCCCAAACGCCTCTATGCGTTCGAAGGAAATGGCGCTCACTTGTTTGGCTATGCACGCGAGGTAAGCGAGTCGCAGCTCAAGGCTCTCGGCGATGCCTACGAACCGGGCGATATGACAGGTCAGTCCGGACTTGAAAAATCGTATGAACCCTTTGTGCGTGGAACCAAGGGGTATCAATTCGTTGCCGTGAACAAAAACGGTAAGCGCGTGTCGAGCTTCAACGATGGCATGAGCGACCTTCAGTCGCTAGAAGGTGATGACCTTTACTTGGGCCTCGATGCTGAACTCCAAGAGCTTACTGAAAAGTTGATGACAGGGCGGCGAGGCGGCGCGGTTGCCATTGATCCGTCGACGGGCGAGATCCTTTGCTATGTGAGTAAGCCCGATTACGACCTGCGCAAGTTCGCAGGCAAGACAAGGCGCACGTACTATGGTGAGTTGTATGACGATCCACAAATTCCGTTGCTCAATCGTGTAAGCATGTCGAATTATTCTCCGGGCTCCACCTTCAAACCTTTCATGGCCTTGGCTTGTTTGCAGGAAGGATTGATCACAGACAAAACTCGCCTGCTATGCAATGGTGGTTACTCTTATGGCGGACGATTTGCGAAATGCCACGGTGGCGTGCATGGTATGATCAACATGACCGAAGCAATGCAGCTCTCTTGCAATGCTTTTTTCTATCAATTGGGATTGAAGCTTGGCGTCGAAAAATTCGCCTACTACGGAACGCAGTTCGGGTTTGGACAAAGAACACGCGCAGATGTGACGGAAGAATCGAAGGGCATCTTGCCCAATCGTGACTACATGAACAGACACCTCGGCGTCCGTGGGTGGACGAACTATGTGCTGATGAACTGGGGCATTGGGCAAGGCGAAGTGAACGTAACGCCGCTCCAAATGGTAGCCTACATCGGTGCCATTGCGAACGAAGGCACGTGGTATCAACCGCATGCAGTTCGCGCAACGTACAACAAGGTGTTGAAGAAGAAACAATTCCTCTCTTACGATTCGCACAAGCTGCCTGTAGAACAGAAATACTTCCAGGCAGTCAAAGAGGCCATGCGCCAAGTAGTGATCGCTGGAACAGGTCGTGTGGTGAACATGCCTGAGATTGAAGTGTGTGGCAAGACGGGTACTGCCCAGACGGGTGGCAAAGATCAGTCGTGGTTTGTGTGCTTCGCTCCCAAAGTAAATCCCACAATTGCCATCGTCGTCACGGTAGAAGAAGGTGGATTTGGAGCTGCAACGGCCGGACCGATCGTTCGCAAAATGCTCGACTACTTCTTCTTGAAGAAGTGGCCCATCGATGTAAAGCGCGATACACTCTACTCGAAGGTTAGCATGACACCGAACGGCGCTGCCTTGGCTGATTCCACGAAGCCCGTCCTCGATCAGCCTGTGCAACGAGGTCCCTTCATGAAAGACCCGGCGCACGCAGCTCCACGGAAAGTTGTTGCGCCCGTTCCACAATAATGCGACGCATTCTCTTACTTTGTTGCGTATCGTTCATCGCACTAAGTTGCACGAAGAACGACGCATCGGTAGAGACCGTTCGGTTCTGGCACTTCTGGTCGGAACCAGCACAACGCAATGCGTTAGAGCTCATCGTGCATGACTTTGAGAAGCTACACCCAGGCGTCCATGTAGAACTCACCGCCTTGCAGTGGTCTGACGGCAAATCAAAACTTCATCTGGCCTTTAACGCGGAGACACAACCAGATGTGCTTCACCTTGGTCTTGATTGGCTTGCAGAGTTTGCAGAGGCAGGTGTGCTTGATACGTTCAGTAGCGGAGTGAAATCAGAGATTCACTTTGGCCCGTATGCAACTACGTGGATGGTGAATGCCCGAGCACTTGTGCAATGGACCGGTCCACCGGCGAAATACAAGTGGGGCCTGTGCGCCACAGACCCACACAACGTGATAAAGCGAACGTTGCCACTCCTGTGGGCGTGGGGTGCTCCGAGATTCTACACGCGCATGCCGCTGGAAGCAGACATGGACGAGACGCTCGTACTTGCTCTTGATACGCTACGCATGGTGGCCCACGACCATGCATTGATCCTTCCCTCTCGTGATCTTGATCAGAGCTTCTTGCGTGGTGAAGTACACAACATGTACACCGGGAATTGGATCATCGGCATGGCGGCGAAGCGTGGTGTGACTACCTACACCGTGGTTCCAACAGTGTCGATCTTGAATGGTGATGTGCTCTGTACTACAACCAAGAGTACAAACAAGGAGCTTGGACGCCAACTCGCTGTATACCTAGCCTCTATGGGTGCTGCTGAACGATTTTCGAATACCGTTGTTGATGCCGGCACACCGGCCGTATGGATGAACATGTACATCGATGATCTGCACGACGAGATCAAAGCGGGATTTTGGAACACGCTCATGATGTCTGTCCCGGTAGCTTCGTCCGCAAAGCTGCTCGACGCTGAACCAATCATTGAAGACATGATCGTTCGGTGCTACGATGCAACGAACATCAATGACGTACGTGCCATAGTGCAAGACGCACGATCACGCCTCAAGTAGTTCCTTGGTGCGTTGCTGACGGAAGGCGAACATCGAAGCAATTTGGCGCCGAACGAAGATCGCATGTGCTATCGATCCAAGGAAACCAAACGGAAGTGCATACTCCACTGTATCGGTAAGCTCCGTGCCACCCTTCACTACCTTGAATTCGCGGATCTGTTTCCAGATGCGAAACGGTCCACGAATTTGTTCGTCGACGAACCGATGTGGGGCATCGTACTCCGTGATGCGCACCTTCCATGTGGAGGTGAAGATCCCGAATTGCGTCACGCGAAGAGTGATCTCGTTGCCAACGCCCGGCTTGCCGCTTGCAACAACACGCACCGTTGTATTCGGGGGCGTTATGCGTACCAAGTTTGACGTGTCGTCGTGAAAGTGGAAGACACGATCAATGGACGCATCAATGCAAATTGTTCGAGAGTAACTGTACATGTTTTTGTGCCATGCGAAGCATGGATCCTTCAATGGTGTAGTCGCCGATCTTGTGGATAGAAACCCATGCTAGATCGTGCGACTCGTCGCTCACAATGTGATCGGTGTGTGCTGCTCGCAAGATAAACCGTACATCGTAGTGGAAATGTTCCGGTTCTTCGCCACGTGCGGGAATACTGTGAATATCCACGTCAAAGATCTGCGTGGACACAGGCACCACGTCTTCCACGCCTGACTCTTCGCGGGCTTCTCGGACAGCTACGGCGAGAATATCAGAGTCGCCATCGGCATGTCCTCCCAGCTGAAGCCACTTATCAAGCTTCCGGTGGTGCGTCAGGAGGATGCGTGTTCCGGTTGGATCGACGATCCAAGCCGAACCAGTGATATGGCCCTCTTTTGTAGTCCGCTCGAAGCAGTTCGGTTCATCTTCGACAAATGCCGCAAGTCTGTCTACGACCTCTGCTTCTTCCGGGTATCGCTCTCGGTAACTACCCAAAGCGTACAACAACATCATGCGATCATTCATCGGTGAGGCTCCTCATTGCCTAATTTGCGTCATGGCTCGCTTCAAAATAACCCTCGAATACGAAGGCACACGCTATTCCGGATGGCAAGTGCAAAAGAACGCCCGGACGGTCCAAGGCGAATTGATCGGTGCATTTGCCGATGCCCTTGGCTCTCGCGACTTCGAGCTCATGGGCTCCGGGCGCACCGATGCAGGCGTGCATGCCCTGATGCAAGTGGCACACATCGAGGCGCGTACGCAGCTGGCACCGCATATTCTGCGCATGAAAGTGAACGATAAGCTCCCTGCGGATGTGAACGTGATCGACATTGTGAAGGTGGACCCAAAGTTCCATGCGCGGCATGATGCAACCTCGCGAACGTATCTCTATCAGATCAGTAGGCGTCGTACTTCGTTTGGCAAGCGGTACGTGTGGTGGGTGAAGGACACGCTTGGTGCCGACGCTATGCGTGCAGCTTGCGCTGCGTTCGAGGGTTTCCACGACTTCCGCTCGTTTACAAAGGACGATCCCGAAGAGAAGTCTACCACGGTAGAGATGCAAGAGTGTTCTCTTCATGAGTTTGGCGACCTGATCGTGCTCCGCATACAGGGATCACACTTCTTGTGGAAGATGGTGCGGCAAATGGTGGGCATTATTGTGGAGGCTGGCCGCGGAGCAATGTCACCCGCTCAAATAACCCAGATGCTTCGCACGTCCACCACCATTCCCGCAACCACCACGGCACCTCCATCGGGTCTGTTCCTTGAACACGTACGATACAAAGGCGACGGGCCTGCACCTCCAGTTCGACCAACTTTCCGGATGTAACCATGAAACCACGATGGATACTTCCCCTGCTCTTCATAGTGGCAGTTGGGATGGCCTGCGGCGGTAATCCGCCGCAGAAGGCGGCAGGGCCGTCAAAGACCAAGATCAAGATCTATGATCCACAAACAAAGGAGACCTCTATGGTCGACAACGTGATCAAATCAGAAGAAGAGTGGAAGAAAGAACTCACCCCCGAGGAATACCGTATTGCTCGGCAAGCAGGCACAGAGCGCGCCTTTGCCAATGCCTATTGGGACAATCACGACAAGGGCACGTACAACTGCAAATGTTGCGGCACGGCATTGTTTGCCTCTGACACAAAATTTGAGAGTGGAACGGGGTGGCCGAGTTTCTTTGATGCCGTCTCTAAGGACAACGTCAAGCTTGTGTCTGACAATTCGCTCATGATGGAGCGCATTGAAGTACGCTGCGCACGATGTGATGCACATCTTGGTCACTTGTTCGATGATGGACCGAAACCAACAGGACAGCGCTACTGTATGAACAGTGCTTCGATGCAGTTCAAGAAACAGTAATCGCTCTCGTACATGACTACACAAAAGCCCGTCAACGCGAACGTTGACGGGCTTTTTTCATGTGTGCATTGGTGCATCAATGCGATGACGTTATGAGACCTTCGCGCAACTGTCTGCGATGCTTACGACGACTGATGCGTAGTTGTACCCGATACAAGATCAGATACATACACGGCACAACAACCAATGTCAAGAATGTGGCGAAGCTCAATCCAAAGATGATCGAGTATGCCAACGGACCCCAGAATGCAACGCTATCACTCCCAAAGTGGATGTGAGGATTGCGAATGTTCAGCATTTCTACAAAGTCGATGTTGAATCCAACGGCCAATGGTATCAAACCAAGAATGGTTGCCCCTGCCGTAAGGATCACCGGATTGAAGCGGATGGCGCCACCTTCGATGATAGCACGTCGGGTCTTCCATCCTTGCTTCTTCAGCACATCTGTAAAGTCTACCAACACAATTCCGTTTCGCACCACGATACCACCAAGGGCAATGATACCCACACCTGTGATAGCGATCGAGAACGTTAAGCGGAAGAGCATGAAGCCAAGAAGTACGCCAATCACGGAGAACAGCACCGTAGACATGATCAAGAGTGGCTTGGCAACCGAGTTGAACTGTGTTACCATGATAAAAAAGATCAACATTGCCGCTATACCGAAGGCCAAGCCGAGGAAGTCTGACGTTTCCTTCTGGTCTTCTTGCGCTCCCGTTTGCTTGATCTCATATCCTTCCGGAACGTCCAACCGATCGAGTGCTTTTTTGATCGAGGTGTTGATCTGATTTGCGTTGAAGCCTTGTAATACGTTGGAGGACAGCGTTACCACACGTTTATTGTTCTTGCGGTTGATACCGGCAAACGTTGTGTGATACTCTACTTTGGCAACGGAAGAGATCGGCACTTGACGGAAGTTTCCGCTGCTCATTTCTCGGAACGTGAGTGGGATGTCGAGCAAAGCGTCGACGTTCTTCCGCATGTCCTCTTTCACGCGCAGCTGAACCTTGTACTCGTCTTCGCCATCTCGATACTTGGTTGCCTCTGCGCCATACAGTTCGTTGCGCAGTGCCATTCCAATCTGTGCCGAAGAAATCCCTTCACGGTTTGCCTTCTCTCGGTCGACCTTGACAAGTATCTCCGGCTTACTGCGTTCGAGATCACTCTTCAACTTTTCGATACCGGGAATGCGAAGGCTATCAATGAGCAGCAACTTCACACGCGACGAGATGGCAACGAGTGAATCGAAGTCGTCTCCGCTCAATTCGATATTGATCTCTTTCCCGGTTGGTGGTCCGCTACTTTCCTTGTCTACCACGATTTCGGCACCTGGAATATCCTTCAGTGCATCGCGGATTTTCGTGAGGTACGTGCTTGTCAATTCACCATGTCGATATTGAAACTCCACAAAGGCAACAGTCACTTTACCTTTATGCGGAGTAACCGTGCGATCCGGCTGTTGCGGATCTCCAGCACCGAGACCAACGTTCGAGATCACGGACTTCACAAGTGGATTGTTTTCTCCAAGTACGTCCGACACTCGTCTTTCAACAATTCGGAGCATCGAGTCGGTTTCGACAGCGTCGGTACCGATCGGTGTTTGAACGTAGATGTAGGCGTAGTTCGGTTCTGCAGATGGGAAGAACACCACTTCTGGTGCAAAGACCGTCATCAATCCGAAGGTGCTGAAGAGCAGCACCACGATACCGCTCACAACGTAGATCGGACGACGACCGTACAATACAAATCGAAGCGTGGCGCGATACTTCTCCATCACCCACGGTAATCCACGCTCTTGGAACGGCACGATAAGCTTTGGCGTGATGTAGTAGTGATTCATCAGCCAGAATCCGATCGTGAACACCGTAAGTGTTGCGATCCACACCATGCTCGTTGCGATACCGAGTGCGACGATCAGGGCACCTGTGAGTAAGCGTGTGATAAGGCGACGCATGGTGATGCCGCGCACGGGTTTGTCCATGAAGTCTACGGCAAAGACCGGATTCATGATGTAGGCAACGATGAGCGACGCCGTAAGCGTGATAATCAAGACGGCTGGCAAGTATCGCATGAACTCACCCACCAGACCCGGCCAGAACAGCAGAGGGAAGAATGGTGCAAGCGTCGTGAGTGTACCTGCTACTACAGGTGCAAAGACTTCTGCTGCTGCATACTTGGCCGCTGTCTTGACGTCGATCTTTTCCTTGACGTGCAGTCGGTGAGTATTCTCGATCACCACAATGGCATCGTCAACAATGATACCAAGTGCAAGCAAGAAGGCGAACGTCACCACGATGTTGAACGTAAATCCAAGACCCGGCATAACAATGAAGGCCAGGAAGGAGGAGAGGGGCGTGGCTAGTCCAATGAAGAGCGCGTTCTGCACACCCATGAAGAACATCAACACGCCTGTTACCAACAAGAAGCCAATGATGATGGAGTTAATGAGGTCTGCAAGGTTGATCCGTGTTGCTAACGACTGATCGTTCGTGATCACCACGTCGATATTCGGTGGCAACTTCTTGGCCTTGTATTCCTTGATGATGTCTTGGATCTGGTCAGAGGCATTGATGAGGTTCTCCCCTGCCTTTTTCAATACCGACAACGTTACAACGCTCTTTCCGTTCAAGCGGGCAAAGCTCTGTTGCTCCTCGTTCGTGAACAACACCTTAGCAACGTCGCGAACGTAGACAGTATTGCCACGACTGGACTTCACCACGATTCGATTGATCTGCTCGGGATCGGTGAATTCACCACTCACTTGCAGATTCCACCGTACGCCACCCGAGACAACGTCACCGCCCGAGATGTTCACGTTTTCGGAGCCGATGGCGCGAGATACATCGTCAAAGGACAGACCAAGTGCTTGAAGGCGATACGGATCTACATCTACGCGAACTTCCTTGGTGAGCGCACCAATGATATCAACGCGACGAATCTCTTTCAGTCCCTCGATCTTGTCTTGAAGATCTTCTCCATACTTCTTGAGTACGTCGAGTCCCACATTCCCGGCAATATTGATTGCCATGATCGGAAACTCTGAGAAGTCTACCTCTTGAACTTCAGGTTCCTTGGTGAGGGTATTTGGCAGTTCTGCACGTGCCTTGTCTACAGCATCCGTCACTCGCTGCTTCGCAAGTGCGGGCTTGATCTTCGTGGTGAATTCCACGGTGATGATGGAGGCGTTCTGAATGGACTTCGATTGAACACGCTTCACATCTGAGACGCTCTTGACTTGCTTCTCGATTTTCCGCGTTATCAGATTCTCGACGTCCGTTGGAGATGTACCGGCATTGATCGTCACAATCGAAACCGTTGGCACAACGATGTCTGGGAACTGCTCTTTGGGCAGCCGCATATACGACACAATGCCGATAATCGAAACGATCAGCGTGAGAACGTACACCGTGACCTTGTTGTCCACGGCCCACGCAGTGATAGGGAAGGATTTGTGGTGTTGCATGGCGGTTCCTTATTGGATCACTCGTACTTGTTGACCAGTTGCCACATCGAGCATCCCTTTCACAATAACGTTCTCACCAACATTCAAGCCGCTCACCACTTCGACGAGCGAGCCAGAGATCAGTCCAACTTTAATGTCGCGGCGAACAACACGACCCTTTTCTTCCACCGTATAGCAATACGTGGCATTTCCGTCACGTAGCACGGCGGTCAACGGAAGTGTGATCGCCTTGGGGATCGTCACATCGTTGATCAACACACTACATGTCATGTTCGGTCGGATCGATTTCAGCGCGGAACGTAGGGGTATTTCGACCCGGATCGTGCGGTTCACTACGTTTACATTCTTCGAAACGATTCCTACTGTTGAACGCACAGTATCGCCCGACTCGCCAATGATGATCGTTGCACGATCGCCCACATTCACTGAATTGATATACGATTCAGCTACGTCTACAATCACACGCATATCCGATGTATTCACCACCGTCAGAATCGGCATGCCGGGCGCAATGTTCTCTCCCAGTTTCGGCGTAAGGTTATCGATGTAGCCAGAAGTTGGTGCATAGATGCGAGAGAGTTCCAACTGCTCTTTGAAGGAGGAAAGGCGGCGCTCAAGTGATTCCTTCTGATTCTTCGCGGAGAGGAACTGTACTTCGCTACCAGCCTTCTGCTCGTAGATGCGTTGTTGTTTTTCGTAGAGAATTGTCGCGAAGTCCAGTTGTGTCTTCACTTCGTCCATCCCACGCTTCGTGATCTCGGCGTCGAGTTCGACCAGCAGTTTTCCTCTCTTGACCATTTGACCGTTAGAAACAGTGAGCTTTGAAATGGTACCGGCCATTTTCGCTGTCACCATCACGCTACTACGGGAATCAACAGAACCCTTCACGTCGATCACATGTTCAAACGTGCGTTGAGTGGCCGTCATGGTTGAAACGGGAGTTCCTTCCTTGCTTCCTGCTGCCTTGCCAAGATCTCGTTCGAGAATAGAGATCCTATCGTCGATGGTCGTACGTTCTTTCTTGAGTTTTTCGAGGAGCTTGTCTTTTGGAAGATCCTCTTCCTTTGAGCACGACATGAGCGTTAGCGCTGCGACGATGCCCGTGAGTAGTATGATTCGCATGGGGTTGTGTACCCTTGAAGTTGTAGATGAGTTCATGTTGGTTGTATTCACTGTACTGGTTGACATTTGAGCCCCTTGATGAGGAGTGTTGCAACGTCATGTATGATCCTTTCGTCGGATGGTCGCTTGAGGGTCTGAGGAATCATGTTGTTCTTGAGAACCACCATGGTGCCCTTTGATGCCACCATTAACTGCAAAACCACATAGTGTATCGGGTGGTCGAGTTGGAACATTTTTGAGTCAACACCTTCCTGCAGCACCTGTGTGAGGAGCCCCATGAGTCGCTCGTTCTGTTCTTGAAACTGCTCTGTTGTCGCAGTACTCGGTTGATTCATGATGCATTCAGGTTTGAAATGCAGCTGCGTCATGAGCTGATAGAAGAATTGATTGTCTTGCGAGAATCGATAGAATGCCGTCGTGCAATGCAGCAGTTTTTTATCGGCTGGTTCCTTCTTCTTTACGGCCAGTTCGATCATCTCGAGCAATTCCTCGAAATCGTCCCCGATCAGCGCCATGAGAAGCTCTTCTCTGTTCTTAAAGTACAGATACAACGTGCCCTTGGCGAGCTCGGCGGCCTGCGCAATACGATCCATGGACGTTTGTTCGAAGCCATGTTTGAGGAAAACCGCACGAGCTGAGTCCAGGATATCCTGACGTCGCTGTTCGCGTTCTTTCTCTCTGCGTTCGCGGACTCCCATGTTACTTCACCTGCATGAAGTATTTCTGGTCGAAACCTGCGATGAGTTTGTCGTAGTCGGCGCGCGAGGCGTGATAGTCGTGAACAGACTGAACACGGTTCACCTTTGCACGTGCGGACGCCAACTCTGCATCGTTGATCTCTAAGAGATTCCCGGTCCCCTCGCGATAGCGAATGAGCGAGATGTCGTATCCCCGAGAGGCTTGTTGCACCGTAGATGTCTGCGCTTCTATCCGCTGAATGGCAGAACGCATGTTGTTCATCACCGTGAGCATTTGCAGCTTGACGTAGTCTTTGAGTTGGTAGTACTGCGTCCGAGCACTCTCGTAATCGGCCTTGGACTGCTCTACCTTGGCATTCGTTTTCAAACCATTGAAAATATTCCACGACAAGGCGAGACCAACGTTCGACGTGGTGGCCGACAGGAAGTTCGTTAAGGTTTCGCTTTGACCGATGTTCGTGTAGTTCCCGAAAGCGGCGAGTGTCGGATAGTAGTCTGATCGATACACCTTGGTGAACTCATCTTGCACCTCGACGGCGAGTTGGGCGGCCTTGAGCTCATAGTTATTCTTAAAGGCCAGCGCTAGGGCTTCCGACTCGTTTGGGATTGCTTGCATTGCTTCCAAAAAACTTCCCGACACACCTATGGAATCCAACGCATCTGCACCGATCTGTGTTTGCAGAGCATTCAAGGCATTGCTGTACTGTGCATGCGATTCGGTAACCGATGGTTTGATGTTGTCTACCAACACTTGCGCTCGGATATAGTCATACTCGGCCACGAGGCCTTCGTCGAACAGCGCCTTGATGTTCTTCAGGTTACTCTCTCCGTTACGTAAGGTGCTTACCGAGATCGTGTCGTAGGCTTGCGCTAACATTGCCCGGTAAAAGCTCTTCTTGGTGTCGGCGATCGTTGTTGCAACAACACTGTTGTACCGTTGTTGCGCAGCTTGATAATAGATCTTCGAGGCACCAATTCCGGTGAACACCGCAGAGTTAAACAGAATCTGTGTGAGACCTAGTCCGGCCGAATACTGATTGTCGAGACCGATACGAAACGGTACAACACCAGCAGAGGGGTCCGACGGATTTGGGAAGAAGATCACCGGCAGCTGAATGTTGCGGATGTACTGTGCCGAGAGATTGAGCGATGGCAATGCATTGCCCAAGGCCTCATTCACCTGCGCATCGGCTTTGTCGATACCGTAGAGAGCTATCTGAACATTCTTGTTCTTATGAAGTGCAATGTCGACAGCCTCGTCAAGTGTGAGAATTCGTGGCATAGCCTGCATCACGGTCATGCTCATCACTAAGAGTAACAGCGACAACGCATAGGAGCGTATAGCCATGGAATCGGTCCTTCAAGTTGTAGTAAGATTCAATTGTTCGTTTGAGGTTCTGACCATCGGTCATAAATATGACTAATGGTCATTTATTATCCAAATGGTCACCAAAGACGGAACTGTGTACGTGGTATTGTAGGGGAAGTTTCAATGTACCGTCGAAAATGGAGGCGGTGCTGTAATCCATCGGACATGTGGAATGACGAACGGAGATAGTCCTAGGCCTGCCACGTATTGCTTGCTCCGACAGAACTGGCCACTGATTCCGACGTGAAGCGAACTGGTGATGAAGGTCGACAGAAGTTGGTGTCTGTAAGAGAGCAACGCATAGACGTTTGGCTGTTGCTGGTGATCAAGGCGGACGATACTCCAGTCATCAAGAGCGAGGACGTCTATGCGAGAGAGTTTTCGCAAGAGTCTGAGAAATGATCCGTCAGCACATGCGCACCTAAGATCATCGAGGATGCGTGAGCGACGGACGTAGCGAGCGTCCTAGTCCTTGAGACGGACACTGTGCGCTATGGCGCAGGCAAGGAGCGACTTTCCTACGCCGGTGGCACCGGGGTGACGAGGATATCGCGATGCAACGTGATCCAATTGCAAGAACGCAAGGTCACGACAGCCGTCGTAGGAAAACTGCGGCTGTGCCTACAGTCGATTTCGGCCCTGGAGTCACACGCAGTGGCGACGCCCACGCACGATACTGATCACAGAAACGACAGTAGCTATACCCCTCCGGATGCGCATCGATGCACTCCTACCAACAGTGTTTCAGGATGATGCCGCGCTGTACCAGGTCCAGATGGATCTTCTCCCAAACACGAACCGACGGATACAGCAACACGCAGGTGTGCCGGGTTGGGTAAACTCATGTTGGACCTTCAGATCCTTGAAGAGCTGGCGTACGATGCTAGGCTCGAACTGACTCCCGTTGTCAGATCGCACGGTGATCTTTTCAGGGAAGGAATACCGACGAAAGATGTCTTCGAAGAGCACCTTGACGTCTTCCTTCTTCATCGAGTACTGTAGCAGCTGCCCCATGTTGAAACGGCTGATGACATCGATAACTGTAAGCAGAAATGCTTTGCGTCCGGAGCCATCGATTTGGATGCACTTGATGTCCAACTCCATATAGTCAAAATCTCGCTGCGTAATTGGCAGCAAGTCTTTCATCCACGTCTTTGCGCTCCTATCGCGTGATGGCTTGGGCAGCAGAAGCTTCTCTGCGCGCATCAGGCGGCAGACCTTCTTCCTGTTGATGATAAGCCCTTGCCGTTGCAACCACACAGCCACCTTTACATAGCCATAGTCAACGAATTCCTGTGCGAGCAGCCCTCGCATGGCAGCAAGGATTACTTCATTCGATACGATGTGACCAGCCGCGTGCCGGCTTTACGTCGTAGCCGCCTTCCACGCTGGCCAGGACGAGGCTTGTAGTAAAACGTGCTCTTACTCAACCCCACATTTCTAAGAACGAAACTGATCGAGTCGATCTCATGGATGAACTCGTGTGCCACCATTAATCGGTCCTCCCTCGAAATGCAGTTTTTTTAGTAGTGCGTCCTTGATCCGCAGAGCCATCTCCTTCTCGGCTACGATCTCCTGTAGTTGCTGTACTTCCGCCTGCAACCTGCGGATCTCCAACTCCTCAGCCGAACGTTTGCCACGCTCGTGCTGAGAAACTTGCTGCAAAGGCTCCTTCCACTGATAGATGGTCTTTGTGTACATCGAGTACTTGCGAAGCGTTACAGCTAGTCCGTTCTCTTCGACCTTCTGCAATATCACGAGCCGTTGCTCATCCGTATATCGTCTCTGTTTGCCCATCCGTGACCTCTACTTGAGCGAGTCTTCAAAAGTAGAATAACGGTCCATCTATGTAGGGGTCTAGAACACCTCTAACGGCTGTTCTTCAGAGCTTGATGCGAATTCTTGATCCACATTGCCATCTGTTACATGAGTTTCGGCTGCCATTTTGCTTCGTTTGCTGGAGTTAACACTGTCAACCGGCATCATTTCGGTCTCCAATTCAATCAACCGCGCCCGATACTGCCGGTTGATCTCGGCCATTACAGCACCGGCATCTACCGAACCATTACGGTCCGGATGCCACTACGTTGCCGGAGCTCTGTAGTGCTTCGTAGCCCCCTGCACGGTTTTTACTTGCGTGAAGTATTCCATACCCTTACACCCCTTTCCGGCATCTTTGCCTTCACGCTTTGATAGGAACTGCACGGCAGTCTTCTTCTTCCGATCGTCGCTACTGCTGCTTGTGGGCTTAAAGAGGATCGTCCTGTGTTGCGACGGCGCATACCGGTTCTTTATGTTGACGGCCCAACGGCTGTTGTCTTTCGTCGTTGACCTCGGTCCACAAGCGGATATCAACAGCGTGAGGCCATGATGAGGATCCCCGCGACATCTTCTCAGTCCAGTCCACCTGAGTTATGAAGACGAATACGACGTCAGGGTACTCGCCGATCGTCGACGAAGGACTTGCCAATCTGTTTGTCGAATGCCCTAAAACGCCGTACCCATTCATGTGTGATCGTGCCCGCATCACCGACCTTGGCACCGGCTTCGATGATGTCCGTTGCTGCACCAACGCGCTCATCCGCACGTAGATCGCCGATGCAACCCTTGGTTTGGCAATACTGATACTGCGTGGTACACCCCGATCGCTTGATACGGATCCGACCTCAGACAGGCGTCTGAAACAGCTCTACGGGCACATCGGCGAGCGTGGGGACCACGATATCGGCGGCATCGGCCGGAAAGGCGCCGACGAGGATCGTACGTACTCCGGCTGCCTTGCCAGCCTCGTGATCGGTGATACTATCGCCCAAGAACCATGATGCTGGAAGGTTGATAAAGAGATCTGCCTGCGCTTCGAGGAGCATGCCGGGCCGAGGTTTACGACGCGTGTTGCCTGACGCCGAGAGGTCTGTACACGAATAAATAGCATCGAGTCCATATCCCAATTGCTCTGCAAGCATCACCTGCATGTGGCCATGTACGACGTCCAGATCTCCTTGCCCCATGAGGCCCTTCCCCACCCCCTGCTGATTCGTGATGAGCACGAGCAAGTAACCTGCGTCATGAGCGGCTCGAAGAATGGGAAGCACCTCGGCATGCAGCACAAACTCCTTGGGCGTACGCACATAGCCATCGACGATGCGCTCGTTGATAATGCCGTCACGGTCAAGGAAGAGAGCACGCGTCATGACATGGAAGGAAGCGAGGTGGCAGGTTGTGATGTGCTCGATGGTGACATTGCCGTTGGCAGCAACACCGATGCGATAACGGAGTCCATCTGTTCGAACACATGGGACCACGAATGCGTGTCTTCCATAAGCTGTCGTGCATTGCGTGCAAGAGTTGTACGAAGCCCCACGTCTCGTAACACAGTGATAACATGCAGTGCAAGTTCTTCGGGAGTAGTACCGATCAATGCGTGAACGCCATGCTCAGCGTCGATTCCCTGCAGTCCGCTTTGCGTTGTCACCACCGGACATCCCGAGGCCATGGCCTCCAGCACTTTGTTCTGAATGCCCGAACCGCCATGATGTGGGTGCACAAAAACGGCAGCACGCTGCAAGTATGGAACGAGATCTGGAACGTCTGCGTCGATGCGCACACTATCGGATGCGAGTGAGCGAACTGCCTGGCGTGGACCTGCCCCTGCGATCGTCAGCGAAGTGCCTGGTACAGATGCTTGCACAATTGGAAGAATGGTGCGGATAATAGTAGTTGCCATCAAGTGATTCGCTAAAACGTCGAGCTTCCCAGCAAAAAGGAGTCCGCGTCGTTCATCATGTCCCTCGTGAAACGAGAATCGATCCATGTCGACTCCGTTCGTGACCAATGCATACGACGCATGTGCATTCAAATTTGTAGAAGCTGCGATATCCTCTGGGCTTACAAACGTGGTCACGTTGAACTCGTCGATCACCGCGGGTTCATAGCGCAAGAGCTTGCGCGTTTCCCACCACCGAACGATTTTTTGAAGGGGCGACCGAGCTGCTTCTGCGGAGCGCGTTTGATACTCGACGCGACAATCTTCAGCGATCAAGATCTTTGGAAGGCATGGATACGGGCGCAGATACTCGGCCGTACGCATGAAAAACGAAATACCAAGATCGAAATGCCGACTTGCCATGAGCTCGTCAACAATTGCTCGGAAGGCCGGTCGCGTATAGAATGTGATCTCTAATGGTAGACCCGTTGTGAACGTTCGAACAGAGGCGAGTGCGGCGCGCAGTGGTGCAAGTGGCACGGCGTGTACTTCAACGCCCAATGCTTCGATAGCGGTGCGCTGCTCCTGTGTTGGATGATCTCCGTGATTGAACGTCACCAGTACAACGTTGCGATTCTTGGCCACGTGTCGCAGCAAATGATAGGCCTTGACGCGATCTCCACCAATGAGTGGCCAAGGGTAGCGAGGAGTAAGGAAGAGGATCGTCCGACCGTGCTTCATGCGATGGGTATTTAGTAGGCTCCCCTGCCTGAAAGCACAACACCGATGGTGCGAAGGATGATGTAGAAATCCAAGAAAAGCGACCAGTTGCGCATGTAATACAAGTCGATATGAATGCGCGATTCAAATTCGGCCTCGTTGCGCACCGTTACTTGCCACAGTCCACTCAGGCCGGGTTTCGTACTCAAATACATAGACATGTAAAGATCTCTGGCATTTTCGCTCACGTCTGCCACTTCTGATGGAAGAACGGGACGAGATCCCACGAGCGACATTTCACCACGAATGATATTCCAAATCTGGGGAAGCTCATCAAGCGAATACTTTCGAAGCCACTGGCCGATTCGTGTTACTCGCGGATCGTTCTTGAGTTTGTGATAGCGATCCCACTCTTCTCGATACTCTGGACGATTCTGAAGAATGTCCTCGAGACTTCCCTCCGCATTACTTACCATCGTACGGAACTTGAGAAGGTTAAAGAGTTCACTACGATAGCCAACGCGTTTTTGTCGGTACATAATCGGACCCGTAGACGAGAGCTTGATCATGATGCCGATCAAGGCCATGAACGGCGCCATCATTACCAACAGCGGAATGGTAAACACCAGATCGAAGAGTCGCTTCTTCCATGCAAGGGCCGGTTGACGAAGTCGCTGTTCAAGCTCCGCGCTCACAACTGGATCGTTGGCAACATTGGAGATCCACACGACCGACGGATGCACATGATCGCCCACAAACGTGATGTGCGAGAAGTTGCGGCAGGGACCTTCGATAAGCCGCGACAGCTGTTCCGATGTTACGTTTGGCAAGGCCACGATCCCGTGGGTGAGTCCGTATCGACGGGACAGAGGTCCGATCGCCCGCTCTCCACCAATCACCGGCACCCCCTGGTAATAACCGTACTCTGCAGACGATTCGTTCGGTTCGATGATCACCATCGGACGAAGACCGATATGCAGGTTGTTCCGCAGCGAGTCTACAATGC
>Ga0105044_10001009_pt1 | contig 36616 bp, 31 predicted proteins | sample MAT01_FD_78092 | JGI IMG/M metagenome (GOLD analysis project Ga0105044, IMG submission 78092) | Freshwater microbial communities from Lake Fryxell liftoff mats and glacier meltwater in Antarctica - MAT-01 | ecosystem: Environmental > Aquatic > Freshwater > Ice > Liftoff microbial mat | place...
AAGGCGAGGGCGGTGGTCACGAACCCGAACGACGGAACGACGACCGTGTCGCCGGGGCCGATGTCGAGCAGGAGCGCGCTCATCTCCAACGCGGCCGTGCACGACGTGGTGAGCAGCACGTCGCGGGCGCCCACCTCTTCGCGCAGCAACGCGGCGGCCTGCGCGCTGAACGGCCCGTCGGCCGAGGTGTGGCCGCTCTGCTCGACGGCGGCCCGCATCAGCTCGATCTCCTCACCCTCGATGCTCGGGCGGTTGAACGGGATGCGGGCAAGCGCGATCGGGTCGGCTGCCGATTGGATCACCGCGTCTGCGTCCGTGCTCATCCTCGGATCCCTCCGCCCTCGCTGAGTCTCGTCGGGCTCGAATGATACCGGCGACGCGCGGTCGCTCCGCCTGCGATGAACCCTGCCCGCTCAGGCGTTGCGGATCAGGCCGAAGTGGTCCTCGTAGAGGTCGGACAGGCGGAACGTCGACGGATCGAGGGGTCCCGGACCGCGACGGACCCGGATCCAGTACCCATCCAGTGAGAGCTCGGCGACAGCCTCTTCCGAGGACGCGCGGGCGAGCACGAGCTCGAACGCCAGTTTCGAGAGCGGAGCCGGTTGGGGCGGGGCCGGACCCGTCGCCTGCCGACGCAGGATCTCTTCGATCGCGGCCCGCCCGTGGGGCGTGGGATCTTGCAACGACGCGGCGATCCTGTCCATCATGAGATGGCGGCCGCGCCAGTCCTCGATCACGAAGATGCCATCGGTCCGCAAGCGGGGGAAAAGCGTCTCGAACGACGAGCGCGTCTCCTCGTATCGGTGAGACGCGTCGTCGACGACGAGGTCGAGGAGATGGCCGCCCAGCTCGGCATCGATCAGGCCCGCGAGGCGCACGCGGTCCGCTTGGTCGACCCCGTAGTGGGGCCGGACCACCTCGGCCATGCCGTGCCGCTCGATGTAGCTGGTCAGAGCCGGGGCGGGAGCCGACTGGAGTTCGACGGCGACGAGCTTCTCGGGCCGGGCGAGCTCGTTGAGCAAGGCTGTGCTCCCCCCGCGGCGTATGCCCAGCTCCGCGATCCGCACCGGCCGGACGCGTTCACAGAGCGCCACGTACGGACCGATCATGTCGCGCGTCTTCATCACGGGGAGGCGCCCGGCCGGGACGTCCTTGAGTGGGAAATCGCAGTGGAAGTGGGTTTCGCCCACGACCAGATGATGGTCGTCGAGGAACGTCGAGGTGATGGCCACGACCGGATCATAGGTGGGCAACGGCCTCGGGCGATGAGGCGGAACGGGACCCTTCGAACTGGACTTCCGACGCTCGGCGCCGCAGCCGGCGAGATCGTCAAGTACCCCGACGCCCCCATCGACGAATCGACCGTTTGCTAGCCTGCCTCAGTGGCACCCTCGCCTGACATCGTGCTGCTGATGACCGACCAGCAGCGGCACGACCAGGTCGGCTTCGCGTCGGACGGGTTCTTCGAGACCCCGGCGTTGGACGCCTTGGCGCGTCGAGGTGTCGTGTTCCGAAACGCGTACAGTGCGGGGGCGACCTGTGTGCCCGCGCGCATCGGGTTGATGACCGGCATCCAGCCCCGACGCCTGCCGAGGCAATCGGGAACGATCGCGCTGCAGGAAGGCGTGTGGACGATCGCGCACGCGCTGCGTGCCTCCGGGTACGACACGGCCCTCATCGGCAAGATGCACTTCACGCCGATGCACGCAAGCCACGGTTTCGACGTGATGCGCACGAGCGAGCACCTCAACGCGAACCCGCACGCGCTCCGGCCCGACGGGAGTCCCGACCTCGACGACTACCACAGCTGGCTCGTCGGTCTGGGTCTGGCGAGGTGGCAAGAACCGTTCGAGGTGGGTGCACCGCCGGTGGTGGAACCCGTTCGACCTCCTGGCACCGGCCGTTCGCCGTTCCCGTACCGCCTCGAGCATCACGCCACGACGTGGATCGAGAACGAGGTCTGCTCCTATCTCGAGCAGCGTCGGGGCGACCGGCCTCTGTTCCTGGTCGTGTCGTTTCCTCATCCCCACCCGCCGCTCAACCCCCTCGGGCGCTACGCCTCGCAGTACGACGAGGCCGAGATCGAGCTCCCACCCGACGGCTTCGAGGTCAACGAAGGGCTCCCTGAGGCTTTCGAGAGCGCGCTGCGGGCCGGAACCGGACGATTCGGTGGCTGGCGGGTGCACGACCACGGAGAAGCTGCCCTTCGATCGCGAGTGACGAAGGGACGTGCGCTCGTGCGCCACATCGACGACGCGATCGGCCGACTGCTGGACCGTTTCCCGATGGATCGAACGGTCGTAGCGTTCACCTCCGATCACGGTGACTATGCCGGTCACCGTGGGCTGGCCGGGAAGGTGCCGTGGATCCCGTTCGACGACCTGGTCCGAGTCCCGCTCGTGCTCGCCGGCGCGGGCATCGCGTCGGGCCGCGAGGTGACGTCGCTCGTACAGTCGAGCGACCTTCCCGTGACCTTCTGCGACATGGCCGCCGTCGAGCTCCCGGCGCCGATCGAGGAGTTCGACTCGCGCCCGCTCACCCCGTTCACGGGTGCGGAGCCGGGCGTCGACGATCCGGACCGTCCGGCGCTGTTCCTCTACAACTCCGGATGGCCGGGCGCGCGCCTCCGATCGCTCAAGCTGATCTGCCACCGGCCGAGTGGCTCCCGAGTGCTCTTCGATCTCGACGCGGACCCGCACGAGTCGGTGAACCTCACCGAGGATTCGGGGTATCGCAGCGAGCTGGCCGAACTCGAGGAGCTGGTCGAGACTTCGCTGCGACGCCCCCCGCCGCTGCTCCCGACGTTCGCCCCGCGTTCTTTGCGCCCCGAGGCGGTCTAGCGGCGATCGCTTCGGCGGTATCGCGTCCTGCACGAGCGTCGGCCGACACAGACAGCCAGGAGGAGAGGAACGCGAGGCGTCGATGCGGTTCACGGTCCCGGCCGGCGACGGCGAACTGCTCGAGTTCGAGTGCGCCGACAGCCTTTCGTCGCGTTGGGTCTGCGGGGAGATCCTGCTCGGCAGGACATACCCCCACCTGCCGTTCGTCGACGATGTGCAGGTCGTCTTCGACGTGGGCGCCAACTGCGGTGCCACCACGGTCCACTTCGCCCGCCACTACCCCGACTCCGAGGTCCACTCCTTCGAACCGGGATCCGAGGCCCGGGCGTACCTGGAGCGCAACGCCGCCCGGTACGCGAACGTGCGCGTGCACCCGGTGGGGTTGTACTCCACCGACGGCGAGATGCCGCTCTTCCTCGGCGACGACGACCTCGGGAAGGCATCCATCCACCCACGCGACGGGAACCGAGACGAGAGCGAGTTCGTGAGGCTGCGCGCCGCAGCTTCGTGGGCCGCGGAGCACGGCATCGACCGGATCGACGTCCTCAAGGTCGACGTGGAGGGGGCCGAGGTCGAGGTCCTCACGAGCTTGGCTCACCTGCTCCCCACCGTGAAGGTCCTGTATCTGGAGTACGACTCCCGGGAGGCCCGCCGCACCATCGACGACCTGCTCGGCCCGACCCACGAGATCTACCTCGGATCGCTCTTCCTCGACCAGGGCGAGGTGGTCTACCTCCGCAAGGACTTCGCCGATCACCCCGACGCCACCGAACGGCTTCGGGAGCTACTCGCGGCGTCGCTCGCCCGGCAGCGCTGACGCTCGCAGCCAGACGCCGCGCCGCGCTCAGTCGGCGCCGACCTCGTCGCGGTACCTCGTCACGAGGTCGATCAGCGCCGATCGGACCCGAACGAGGCGCTCGCGTGTGAGTGGGTCTAACCCCTCGGGCACCGCGAGGGCCTCGTTCCCGTCGCCCAGATCGCGCAGGACCTCGGCGGTGAATCGGGCGACCTCGAACCGGGTCGCCATCCCCTGCAACTTCTGCCAGCTGGGCTCGGGCCCCTTGCCGTCGGGCCCTGTCGGCCCGCGGGGCGCCATGTAGTGCGAGACCCCACCGATGTGCATCAGGTGCGGGTGCTCGAAGTGGCACAGAAGGTTCCCGTCTTCCTGGAGGAAGATGTTCACGAGCTTGGCGGTGTCGTAGATGATGTAGTCGTGCCCGGCCGCCCGGAGCTGCTCCTTGGCGGCGTCGGAGAGGTCGCCACCCGCCGAGACGAAGGTCACCCCCCATCGTTCGATCGTGGCGTCGAGTGGCGCTCGCCGGTACATGGCGAAGTGCGGGCTGCCGAAGAGGTACCCGTCTTGGGAGTAGAAGTGTTCGCCGGCCACGCCGGGGTGACCGGGTGGGACTGTGTCGTCGTCGCGCCAGACCCCGCGGCCCGAGGTCACACCGGCGCAGCCGCCGCCGAGGGCCTCGGCGAAGGAGCCGACGAACGGTCCCGTGGCCAGGATGTCGGGGTCGATGAACGAGAAGTAGTCGCCGTCGTCGCGGAGCTCCCGAACGGTGTCGAGCGCGGCTCCGTGGTTCACCATCTTCGGCGACGTCGACAACACGTCGACGACCCGGTCGGGCTGTCGCTCGGCGAAGCGCTCCATCAGCTCGAGCTGCTCCGGCGGGCAGCCGTTGCCGAGAAAGCGGAACCGGGCGTCGCTCTGGGCGATCTGGCTCGCGACGAAGTAGCGGAGGTAGGTGAAGACCGACCCCGTCCACACGATGTTGAACACGAACGACCGGTCGGGAGCTGAGGTCACGCCTGGGTATCTCGCAGCGGCGGGACGAACCCGAAGTGGTCGGTGTAGTGATCGCTCAGCCGGAACGTGGCGGGGTCGAGGTCGGCGGTCCCGCGCCGCACCACGACCCAGAACTCGTCGACCGAGACCTCGGCGATGGCGTCGGTGAGCGAGCACCGGGCCACCATGAGCTCGACCGCCAAGCGCGTCAGTGGGGCCCGGCGCTCCTTGGGCTCGCCGCGTACGGAATCGGCGATCGACCGGCGGAACGCCTTCATGCGCGCTTCGTGGTCGGGGACCGTGGTGTCGGCGAGACTTGCGCGTATCGCGTCGTGCATCAGGTGGTCGGCGTTCCAATCCTCGATCACGTACAGCCCGCCCGGACGGAGGCGAGGGAAGAGCGTTTCGAACGAGGACCGGGTGGGGCCGAACTGATGGCTGCAGTCGTCGACCACGAGGTCGAGGGCGTCGCCGGCGAGATCGGCGTCGACGAGCTCGCCGAGCCGGGCGCGATCAGCCTGGTCGACCCCGTAGTGCGGCCGGACGCTCTCGGTGAGGCCGTGGGCGTCGATGAACTCCGCGAGCGCGGCGAGCGGTTCGGGCTCGAGGTCGACCGCGACGAGCTTCTTCGGCCGGGCGAGGAGCGCGATGAGCGCGGCGCCGCCGCCTTCCGCGATGCCGAGCTCGACGATGGCACCACCGGCGAAGCGCCGGCACAGCTGGCGGTAACGCTCGACGAGGGCGAGGTTCTTGACGATGTAGAACCGGCTCGCCGTCGACCCGGGAACGTACTTGCAGACGAACTCGACCCCCTCCACGGTGAAGGTGTCGCCGGGGAGGATCTTGCCGATGGCCTCCTCGTCGAAGGCGTCGTAGAGGAGGGCCAGGTTGTCGGGCAGACGATCGGTCATCGGGACGGGACGATAGCCCGCCGACCCGCCCGTGGACCCCGGTTCGGTCCCGCGGCCGGCGCCGAGTTCAGGCGATCGTGAAGGAGCGGGGGCCGGCATAGTAGTCATCGGGTTCGTGTCCGCTTCTCGCCCCGGAGGGAGTCATCCACCGCTACACGCGGTGTCTCACCTCACCCTGACAGACAGGGCCGCCACCTCGACTTCCACGAGAACCGGGACAACCTCGTCGGGACATCCTCACTCGTTACGCCGGGCATTTCTAGCTTTTAGGCGTTGTTGGTACTTCCAGTACGAGGTGACATCGGCGTCGAGATCGGCTCCACGCACCTCGAGATCTTCGAACGGTTCAACCGAGTAATCCAAGTCACGCCAGTAGTACTGGAACTCACGGCTCTGCCATCCCGAGTAAATCTCCTCCCATCCCAGCCTGCCGAAATGGGGCTCGAGGCAAGATGGAGTCAATGACTTGCCCTGCGGTTGATAGCGGAAGTCGGCGGAGAGCCGCATATAGAGCTCTGAGGCATTGTGGCGCGCCGCGTGCACGGTTTGCGACAGGAACACGAGCACGTCACCCGCCTCGAAGTCCGTCGTCACCCAGCGGCACTGTTCGAGCATCTCGAGTGGTAGCTCGGCGCATCGATTTCCAGCGCCGAGGTGCGTGGTCATCGGCAGCACGCCCCAGCGGTGTGATCCCCTGAGGATCGCGAGGCCACCCATCACGGATGGGAGGTCCCCGACCGGGATCCAGGCCGCGGTCAGATCCGGCGTCCCCTGATTGTTCGGAAAGTCCTGATGAGGGGGAGTCGAGACCTCATAATTGGCAGGAAAGATCAAGCGGGCGATTTTCAGGGGATGCGGGAATGCCGAATCGCCGAGGATGTCACGCATCAGACCCAGAAGCGTGGGATCGTGAGCGAGGGTATGGAACTCCTCGAGCTTCTGGATCTCGTGGTACGCCGAAAGGAACTCGTCCGAGCCCTCTCGCAGTGGCCGAATGACCACTTTTCCTTCCGGGACGGTCGGATCCGCTGAGACCCACTTGCTCTCCCGCAGCGTTGTGAGCATGCGTGATCGCAAGCGTAGGATCCGTTCTCGGTCGAGAAGCCGGGAGAAGTACAGGTAACCATCCTGGTCGAGGCGCTCGCGCAGGGAGGACCGGCAACCGACCAACTGGTTCGAGGCCGTCATAGGGAGGAACGCCCAGTCGTAGTTCATGGCGCCGATAGGTTATCGTCCGGCCTGGGAGACCGTCTGGCCAGAGACCACGAACGGCGGTGGTCTGGTCAGGGCGCTGTGTTCCCGCCGACCCAGCTCGGGACGAACCGAGTGTCTGGACCGCCGTGGCGTTCAACGTCGAGCTGGGCCTCGTTGGAACTACTCATCTACGACGCGTGCCGGCACGCCGACCACTGTGGCCCAGTTCGGCACGTCGGCGGCGACCACCGCACCGGCGCCCACCGTCGCGTGGGCGCCGACCGTGACCGGGCCGATCACGCTGGCGTTCGTTCCGATCACGGCGTGGCGGCCGATCTTCGGACCTGACATCTCGCCCTTGACGAGGCCGATGGTCACGAACGGGCCGAGCTCCACACCTTTGGCGATGCGGGTCACGCCGTCGACGACGACCTGTCCGTGGGGGAGGTAGACACCGGCCTCGACCACGACCGGGTCGCCGATGGAGACCTGGCCGAGCACGATGGCGCCGCGGTGCAGCAGCCTCGGGATGAACGGGACGCGTCGCGCCTGGCAGGCGGCTTTCGCGCGGTAGCAGCACAGCGCCAGGAAGGCGTCGGCCACCACGGCCAGCCGCACGACCTGCACGGCGGCGTCGAGGCGCGATCGGTACTCGGAGCGCTCGCCGCGGCGTGATGCCGTCACCCGCGCATCGGCGAGGACCGCAGTGGCGAAGGGCGGGTGGCCGGCGCGGACCTCGGCCCACAACCGCTCGGTCGCCTCGGTGTGGGGCGTGGCGATCAGGTCGCGCCAGCGGCTGAGGAGGCTCACGATCCGCCTTCGGTCGCGGTGGCGTCGTCGAAGGGAGCCAGCTGGAAGGCGGCCGGATCGGCGAGGTAGCGCTCGAGGTGCCCTTCGAGGAGCTCGGCGGCCCGATCCCATCGGAACTGCTGCACGTGCTCGACGCCCGCTACGGCGAGCCGGTGCCGCTCGCCGTCGTCGCGCAACATCGTCTCGACGTGGTCAGCGAGCTGCTCGACGTCGCCCGGCGGCGCCACGAGGGCGGTCTCGCCGGGCAGGGCGTAGTCGGCCGAGCCGCCGTTGTCGGTCGACACCAATGCGCACCCGCAGGCCATCGCCTCGACCGCGGTGAAGCCGAAGCCCTCGTAGAAGCTCGGTTGCACGAACACGCGGCACCGGTTGTAGACCTCCTCGACCAAGGCCTCCGGGCCGGGGTCGGACACGAAGGTGATCCACGGCGGGAGCGGCTCGTCGGGGGGTTGCGAGCCGAACACCAGGGCGCGCATCTCGGGAAACCGGGCGTGCACGCGTCGCAGGACCTGCTTGCCCGGCATCCACCCCTTCGCCGGATGCGGGTTGTACAGCATCCCGATCTGCAGTGGACGGGCATCGAGCGGGGTGGTGACCCGGAACCGGTCGTGGTCGAGACCCATCGGCACGTGGACGAGCTGTTCGGGAGGGACGCCGAACTCAGTCCCGACGTTCATCAGCCAAGACGCCACGCAGACCTTCAGGCAGGGGGTGCGGAACACCTCACGCTCGATCTCCTTGGGGAACATCTGGAATCCTTGGACGATCAGCACCGGCAAGCCCATCTCGGGTGGGGCAGCCGTGCCGAAGATCACGTCGGCCGGGGGAAGCGGGATGTCGCCGCCGATCCCCACGTGGTGCTCGATACCCGGCTCGAATCGGAACCACGAAACGTCGTCGAGGCTCTCGATGCCGGGCCGGTTCCAGAAGGCACAGTGGGCGATGTGCACCGCATGGCCCCGCCGGCTGAGGCCATTGGCGAACTCGTAGAGCGCCGTGACCCCGCCCATGGGCGTCGGTGCACTGGGGCAGACGAACGAGACGATCACGTCGGGCAGGCGCCGATCAGGTGGCGGGGGAGGACGATCGGAGCAGCCCGAGGTCCTGTTCCGCGGTGCCGACCAGCTTGGCCAGGTCGTCCAGCATGTACAACACCCGGCACGGTTGCGTGCCGCCGGCACCGTCGTCGCGGTTTTCGCGCCGGGAGTGCACGAGGTCGCCCGGGACATCGAGCGCCACGTCGTTGGCCTCCCGCACGAGGCCGAGGACCTCGGGCAACGCCACGCCCATTCGTTCGGCGAGGTGCACGTCTTGGATCGGATCGCGGGCCCGGACACCGGCGGCCACCGCGCACAGCACGGCGCGCGGCTCGTCGGCGAGGGAGGCGAGGTGCTCACGCATGAGGATGTCATTCCATTTGGGCACTTCGGCGCGGAACTTCAACTGGAAGACGAACATGCTGACCTGGTCCGCGAGCTCCTCCGGGACGGGCACCATCACCCAACTCATCGCCACTCACCTCCTCGGGGCAGTCCCTCCGGTCGGCTTCGATCAGAGGACGGGTCGGACCACCACGATAGCAATCGAACCGCTTTCGCCGGGAGACGGGACCACGCTCGACGACCGGCGTCACCACTCAGCGTAGGTGGCGAAGAGGTCGGCCATCTCCCGCTGCACGAGCTCGAGCTTGCGCGCCATCGCCGGCTCGATGCCGGCGGGGATGCGCGGCACGGATCCGTCGTGTTGGAGTCGGCGGAGCGTCAGGGCGGTGAACTTGGTGACGTGGTAGCGGTCGGTGATGCCCCAGCGGGCGAAGTCGGGCGCGACCTCACCGTCGTCGAGGGTGATGTATCCGCCGGGTGGCGACAGGTAGTGCGACAGCCCACCGATGTGGATCAGCTGCGGGAGGTCTCGGTGCACGAGCCGGTGCCCGTCGGCCTGGAGCAGCGCGTTCACGATCTTGGCGGTGTCGTACACGATGTACTCGTGGCCCATCGCGGCCATCCGGGCCTTGGCCGCCTCCGTCAGGTCGGGACCGGCTGATCCCAGGCCGACGCCCCATCGGGCAGTGGTGTCGTCGAGGGCGGCGCGGTCGTAGAGCGCGAGGTGCGGGCTCCCGAACACGAAGCCCTTGCGGTCGAAGAAGAACTCGCCCGCCACGCCGGGGTGGTCCACGGGGATCAGATTGTCGTCGGACCACACCTCCTTGCCGGAGGTGACCGCGGCGTAGCCGTCGGCGAGGAGGTCGGCGAAGGGCGAGACGAAGGGGGCGTTGGCCTTGATGTCGGGGTCGATGAGGCAGAACCAGTGACCGTCGTCGCGCTGCGCCCGTACCCGGTCGAGCGCGACGCCGTGGGCGATCATCTCGCTCGAGACATCGAGGACCTCGACCACCCGGTCGGGGTGACGGGCCGCGAAGCGCTCGAGCAGCTCGATCTGTTCGCCCGGGCAACCGTTGGCCACGAACCGGAACCGGGCCCGGCTCCGGGCGATCTGGCTGGCCACGAAGCGGCGGAGGTAGGTGAACACCGTGCCGGTCCACACGATGTTGAACACCAGCTCCTCATCGTCGGGCCGCCTCACCAGATCGCGACCTCTTCGCCGTTCTCGGCCGGCTCCTGCCGGAACCGGTCCGGGTCGGCGACGTAGGCGAGCAACCGCTCTTCGAGCACTGCTGATCCGGCGGCCCAGTCGAACCGGCGGACGAACCGCTCCCCGGCGCGGGCCAGGTCGGCGCGCTGCTCTTCGTCGTCGAGCAGCTCGATGATGCTCTCGGCCAGGGCCAGCGGGTTGCCCGGCGGTACGACCAGGGCCGTCTCGCCGGGGATGGCGTAGTCGGCGGAGCCACCGTTGTCGGTGGTGACGAGCGCGGCACCGCACGCCATGGCCTCGATGCAGGTGAAGCCGAAGCCCTCTTGGAAGCTGGGCTGGAGGAAGACCCGGCTGGCGTTGTAGACCTCGTCGGCCAGGACCTCGTGGTGCGGATAGTCGTAGTAGTCCATCCCGTCCTCGAGCCCATCGGGCTTGCCGGCGCCCCCGAAGACCGCAACCCGCAGATCGGGCCGGCGCCGGCGAGCCTCGTAGAGCGCCTGGAGGCCCACCTTCCAGCCCTTGGTGGGGTGCGGGTGGTGCACGATGGAAACGTCGTATCGCCGCCGCTCCGGCGGAGTGTGCATCTGGAACAGCTGGTGGTCGAGGCCCAGGGGCACGTGCCAGAGCTGCTCCGGCGGTACCCCGTATCGGAGGCCGATGTCGACGAGCCACCGGGACACGCAGACTTTGGGTCCCCGCAGGCGGTAGGCGGCTCGCTCCACGTCTTCCGAGAGCATGCGGGCGCCCTGGATGAACAAGCTGGGGAGCCCTTGCCGGGGGAGCCCGGTAGCCGAGAAGATCACGTCGCCCGACGGGAGCGACGGATCCTGGATCGAGTCGACGATGTGGTGCTGGACGGCACTGTCGAACTCGAACCAGCTCAGCTCGGCGACGGACTCGATCCGATCCGGCCAGGCCGGTCCGTGGATGAAATGCACCTCGTGGCCCAGGCGAGCGAGCCCGTTGGCGAAGTGGTACATCGCGACGACGCCGCCGGTACGGTGGTAGGTGCTCGGCCAGGTGAACGACACGATCATCCGGCGCACCCTACGTCGTCAGGCGACCGGCCTCCGGCGGCCTCCGGCGGCGGGCGGCGTGCTCCGGGCAGCCCTCGGCGGGCGAATTGCTACTCTGCCCCCCGAGATCCATCGGCGGGAAAGGGTCGGAGCTCACGGTGGCGGAGAACTGGGTCACGAAGACAATCGACAAGATCGTCGAGGAACGCCGCAGCTTCTTCTGGGATGCCTGCGTGGTCCTCCAGGTCAACGGGATCACGGGCGACTACGTCGAGTTCGGGTCATACGGCGGGAACTCTCTGAGCATGGCCTACGCGGCCATTCGCGACATCGGGAGCTCTCGCCACCTCTGGGCGTTCGATTCCTTCGCGGGGCTCCCCGACATCACCGACCCGCGTGACGATCGCTGGCGGTCGGATCTCGGCATCGACTATGGCGGCCTGGAGCGCTTCCGGGCCGACTGCGACAAGCTCGGCGTGCCCCGCGACGCCTACACGGCAGTGGAAGGGTATTTCGCCGACACGCTCCCACCGCTCGGCGACGACGGCCCACCCAACGACATCGCGTTCGCCTACGTCGACTGCAACATGTATGCGAGCACGGTGAGCGTCTTCGAGTTCCTCGCCCCGAGGATGAAGCACGGCATGATCGTCGCCTTCGACGACTACTACATGTGGTCCGACAGCGAGGTGTCGGGCGAACGGTCGGCGCTCGACGAGTTCCTCGTCGCCAATCCGCAGTGGCACTTCCACCGCTACAAGGACGTCAGCTACGCCGCCGTGTCCTTCGTGGTCGAACACGCCGACCGCGTCACGGTGAAGTAGAGGCCGGCCGAGCGTGCACAGGACCGAGCAGAGCTTCCCGGACGATGCTGAGGAGCTGTTCGCCGAGATCGAACAGGTGTCGGCCGCGAGCCGAGCGAATCGCAGCCTCGAGTCGGAACGCCGCCTCCTGGCGCTCCGTCATCGGGCCGGTGTGCTCGTGGCGCAGGCTCCTCCCGGCGCGCCCGAGTACCCCGTGCCGAGCAGAGAGCCGCTCCCTTCAGCCGACGGTCTTCCAGATTTCTCCCCGGGCGACCTCAGCCCACCGCTGCTCCGGGCCGCGATCCTCCGCGACGGCTGCACGATCGTGCGCGGCCTGGTCGACCGCGACGTCGCCGCTCACTTCGCCCAGCAGGTTGCACGCGCGTTCGACGAACGTGAGCGCAAGGATGATGGCCACGACTGGGACGCGCGGTACTACGACGAGTTCCGGCCGGAAGCGCCGTACCGGAGTCCGCTCCGACCCTGGATCAAGAAGGGCGGCGGCCTGCTCGTGGCCGACTCGCCGATGCTGGCGTTCGACCTCATGGAGACGTTCGACTCGGTCGGAGTCCCGCGGCTGGTAGCCGGCTACCTCGGCGAACCGGTTGCCCTCTCGGTCGACAAGTCGACCTTCCGCAAGGTGGAGCCGACCGTCGACGGCGCCTGGCACCAGGACGGCTCGTTCATGGGGTCGGTGCGTTCACTCAACCTGTGGCTCTGCCTGTCGCACTGCGGCGACGACGCGCCGGGCCTCGACATCGTGCCGCGCCGCCTCGACAGCCTGGTCCCGACGGGCACCGAGGGCACGTTCCTCGCCGACCAGGTCTCGCAGAGCACTGCCGAAGCGGCCGCCGGGCAGCTCCCGATCGTGCGACCGATCTTCGAGCCGGGCGACGCCGTGCTCTTCGACGATCTCTGCCTGCACCAGACCGGCTCGGATCCCTCGATGCGGAACACGCGGTACGCGATCGAGAGTTGGTTCTTCGGCGCATCAGGGTTCCCCGGCGCCTACGCCCCCATCGCGGTCGCCGGCTGACGGATTGCCCGGACGGCGACCTCCAGCGTCAGATCCGCGAATTCGCCGCCTGGCGAAGGAAGCACCCGCCGGTCGAGGTCGTCTCGTAGTTCGTCGGGCTAGAAGACGATCGGGATCTGGCCGTCGGGGTAAGTCGACGGTGCGAAGAACCACGTCTCGATGGCGTGACGCTCACGGGTCATGCCCGGTGCGACCGCGGTCCGGTGCAGGAACAACTGGTCGAACAGGAGCGCGTCGCCGGGGCCGAACTCGGGGCGGAGGACGGGTGCGTCTTCGGCCACCTGCTCGACGATGTTCGGCGACACGGACCAGTCGAAGATCGCACCGTCGGTGCCCGTCTCCAGCACGTGGTCGATCCGGCGCGGCACGATGTCGAGGCCCGGCGCATCGACGCCGCAGTGCGACAGCGCCAGCCACAGGTTGAGGGTGCGGATCTCTTCGCCGAGGAAGGCGCCGTCCTGGTGCCAGTTCGTGTTGCTGTCGACCGGCACCCGGCGCAGCGTGCACTTGTTGGCCGACAGTGCAGGGCGCTCGCCGAGGTGGGCGGCGATCAGATCCCCGATGCCGGTCTCGTCGACCAGCTCCAGCAGCTCGTAGAGCATGCGGGGCGAGTCGACGGTCCACACGCCGCCGCTGGCCCGGACCCAGGTGCGGCGTCCCCCCACCCGGTACCGGCCCGACCGCGGCCGAAAGGGCACGTAGTACGACGCGGCGTCGCCGGCCGGTTCGCCCTTCTCCGCTCGATCGAAACCGTCGAGGGCATGGTCGATGCCCTCGGCCAATGCTTCGGCCCGTTCCGGCGACACCAGTCCCCGCACGAGAACGCATCCGTGTCGTGCCAATCCCGCGCGCAGCGTGGGCAGGTCGAGCTCCTCGGGCGTGAACTCGGGGAGGGGGCCGGCGATCGGCGGTTCGGCCACGATCGGTGGCGGCAGGATGGCCGGGGGCGTGCGGTCGATCACGTCGAACGCCTCGTGACGGAGCACGACCAGCTGTTCCTCCACCTGATCGTCGCGGTCGGCGCGGTTGCGCTCGGTCAGGCGACGGATCTCCTCGACGGTCGCCTCACTCGTCTGGCTGGGCGACATGGAAGCTCCCGGTCGTCGACGCCGTCTTCGGTGGCGCAATCTACCCGCCGGACGCTCTTGTGGGTACCCGCCGACCGACTCCGGGGCCGTGGTCGGCTCGGACGGGTGGTCCGCTCGCTCGACTATCTTCGGCTTCTCACAAGCGCGCAAGGAGGCAGTTGGGTATGTTCCCGTTCTGGGATGACGTCATCGCGCCCGCGATCGAAGCCGTCCGGGCGCGTCGCGTCGTCGAGATCGGTGCCCTGAGGGGTGAGACGACGGTCAAGATGCTCGGCCGGCTCGGCCCCGACTGCGAGCTGCACGTCATCGACCCGGTCCCGCAGTTCGATCCGACCGAGCACGAGCGCGCGTTCCCGGGCCGGTACATCTTCCACCTCGGGATCAGCCACGAGGTGCTTCCCACCTTGCCGCCCGCCGACGTGGCCCTCGTCGACGGGGATCACAATTGGTTCACCGTCTACCACGAGCTGAGGATCCTGGCGGAGACATCGCGCGCCGCCGGAGCACCGCTGCCGGTTCTCGTCCTTCACGACGTGGGTTGGCCCTACGGCCGCCGCGACCTCTACTACGAGCCGTCGCGCATCCCCGACGAGTTCCGTCAACCGAACACGCTGGCCGGCATGCGGCCCGGTTCATCACGCCTCTATCCCAACGGCGGGATGAACCTGACTCTCCACAACGCGGATCACGAGGGCGGACCCCGCAACGGGGTCATGACCGCCCTCGACGACTTCATGGCTGAACACGACTCGCCCCTTCGCCGCGTGGTCCTGCCGATCTACTACGGCCTCGCCATCGTGGCGGAGGAGCGGGTCCTGGTCGACCACCCCGAGCTGGCGGAGCTGTTCGATCGGCTCGAGAGTCCGGCCGGGCAAACCGATCTGGTCGAGATGGCCGAGGGGATCCGGCTCGACGAGGCCATCTTCGGCCAGGCCTGGATACGGACGCTCGAGCAACAGGTGAGCCGCGGCGCGGATCGGTACCTCGAGGTCGTCAAGGCCGCGCTCCTCGACGAGCACTACCTCGACAACGAAGCCCGGCTGGAGTATCTGGCCGGCCAGGTCGGATCGGCGCAGCCCGACCTCGCCCCGCTTCGCGACCCGGCCCGCCTCCTGCCGCTCCGCTTCCAGCGCCTCAGGGCGGCGCGGAACGCGGGCCTTTCACTCGACGGCGACAAGAACGTCGCCTATTTCCCCTACACCGAGATGGGCCGGCCCCAGCTGGACCGGCTCGAAGACTCGCTGAACCGGATCCGAGCCGACGGGGTCGCCGGGGACCTCGCGGAGATCAGCGTCGAGCGGGGCGGGGGCGCCATCTTCATGCGCGCGTTCCTCGAGGCCCACGAGCTCCCCGGTCGCACCGTGTGGATGTGCGACGAGTTCTTCGCCGAGGCCCCCGCTGAGGCTTCGGCCGCCGAGACGGTCGCCGACGTCCTCAGTCGGTTCAATGCCGATCTCAACCAGGTGCGCGAGGGCTTCGACCGCTTCGGCCTTCTCGACGATCGGGTCCGCTTCCTGCAGGGGGCGCCGGATGAGCAGCTCGCCGACTCGCCGATCGAGCGGCTGGCTCTGGTGCGGATCGGCGCCGGCCTGGGAGCGGCACTGGGCCCGGTGCTCGAGCAGGTCCACGCCCGCCTGAGCCCAGGCGCAGTCGTCATCGTCTCGGGTGCCGACGATGCGGAGGTCGAGCGGCTGGTCGCCGAGGCCCGCGAGCGGCTCGGCGTGACCGCGCAGCTGGAACGGATCGACTGGAACTCGCTGACATGGCAGTTGCCACTCGGGGCCGAGGAGCCGAGCGACGCACGGCCGCGGGGCGAGGCCCGAGCGCGGCGCGCACCGTCGGGCCCCGTGCTCCAGGGGCCCGTTCCCCCGGGTCCGGTCGCGTTGTCCGTCGTGGTGGTCTTCTACAACATGCGGCGCGAGGCGAGGCGCACCCTCCAGTCGCTGTCGCGCTCCTATCAGCAAGACATCGAAGGTCTCGACTACGAGGTGATCGTCGTCGACAACGGTTCGAGCCCCGAGCAGCGCCTCGATCTCGACACGGTCACGAGCTTCGGCCCCGAGTTCCGCTTTCTCGACATGGGCGAAGACGCGGCGCCTTCGCCCACCATCGCCCTCAACAAGGGGATCGAGTTGGCGCGCGGCGATGCGGTCGCGCTCATGATCGACGGCGCGCACGTGCTCACGCCGCGGGTCCTGCACTACGGCATGACGGCGCTGGCCACCTACGAGCCGTCGGTCGTCGCCGCCCAGCAGTGGTACGTCGGGCCTGGCCAACAGGGCGACGCGCAGCAGGCCGGCTACGACCAGGTTGCCGAGGACCGGCTCTTCGCGCAGATCCAGTGGCCGATCGACGGGTATCGGCTGTTCGAGGTCGGCCACTTCATCGGAGATCGTGACTGGTTCGACGGAATCGTCGAGAGCAACTGCCTCTTCGTCCCCCGGAAGCTCCTCGACCAGATCGGGGTGTTCGACGACAAGTTCTCGATGCCCGGCGGCGGCTACGCGAACCTCGACCTGTTCGAGCGGTTGAGCCTCGCACCCGGGGTGACGGTCGCGAGCATCCTCGGAGAGGGGACGTTCCACCAGTTCCACGGCGGTACCACGACCAACGTGGTCGACGAGGCGGTCCGGCGCGACCGCGTCGCCTCCTACGGCGGACATTTCGAGGAGCTCCGGGGCCGGCGGTTGGTCGGCCTCAGCCTCCAGCCGAAGTTCGTGGGGTCCCTGCAGGCCCTTGCGTCCCGTCGCACCCGCTCTCGATGGGGGATCCTCAGCTTCAACGGTTTGCGAGACCCGTCCCAGCATGCGGCTGCCGCAGCCCCGGTCACCGTGCCCGACGACGTGAAGCTGAGCGCCATCGAGGCCGTGTGGGACCGCCGGGCCTGGCTCGACGCGACCTGGCTCGGCCACAAGGTGAACCGGTTCCCCACTGATCTCCACGTCTACCAGGAACTCATCGCCCGGTTGCGACCGGCCCTGATCGTGGTCATCGGCGACGACGACGGCCTCGGTGGTCGGGCCGTGTTCGCGGCGTCGATCTGCGATCAGCTCGATCACGGTCGCGTCGTCGCGGTCGGGCGGAGCGAGCCGGCGGAACGGCCGTCTCACCCACGGATCACGCAGCTCGGCGGGACTGCCGACGGGGCTGCCGTCGCGGCGCAGGTTCGCGACCTCGCAGGGAGTGAACCGTCGGCGCTCGTGATCCTGGGGCTCGGTGAGCCGTCGCGCGTCGTCGCCGCCTTCGACGAGTACGCCCCCCTCGTTCCCGTCGGTGGCTACGTCGTCGTCGAGAACACCGTGGTCAACGGTCGTCCGGCGGCGGCCGAGTTCGGCATCGGCCCCCACGAGGCCGTGGTCCGCATCTTGGGTCACAACCCCGCCTTTCTCGCCGACGTCAACCCCGAGCGCTACACGGTGACCTTCAATCGCAACGGGTTTCTGCGGCGGGAGCGACCGGGGTGAGCGAACCGCATCGGTACTTCTTCGTCCACATGCAGAAGACCGCCGGTACCGCGCTCTTCCAGCGGCTGAAGCTGCACCTCGACCGAGGGTCGATCTATCCGCCGGTGGAGGCAGCGGGGACGATCGCGGCGTCGCTCGACGTGGCCATGGTCGAGCGGTACTTCCACGAACACCGCGACCATCTGCGCGTGATCACCGGACACTTCCCGCTCTGTGTCGCTGACCTCCTCGGCGTGCCGTTCGCCACCTTCACGGTCCTCCGAGACCCGGTTGAGCGGACACTTTCGTTCCTGCGAGACAACAAGACGCGTGAGCCCAGGGCCCGGGAGATGTCGCTCGATGCGATCTACTCGGACCCCCATCTCTTCCACGGTCTGATCCACAACCACATGGTCAAGATGCTGTCGCTCAGCGCGACGGAGATGACGCACGGGACCATGACCCGCGTGGAGTTCGACGCCGAGCGGCTCGAGTTGGCCAAGCGCAACCTGGCCGAGAAGATCGACGTGGTGGGTCTGCAGGACCACTTCGAGGACTTCTGCGGCGAGCTCACGCGACGCTACGGGTTCGATCTCGGCCCGCCCCGGTTCGCCAATCGGACCGAGCCGCGTCCAGTACCCGACGGCCTGAGTGAGCGAATCGCCGCCGACAACGAACTCGACGTCGAGCTCTACCGGTTCGCTCAGCGACTCTGCGAGGAACGACGCAACGACGAGGCACTCCGCGCCTGAGGGCTCGGAGCGCTCACCAGACGATGGGGACCTGGCCGTCCGGATAGGAAGTGGGAGCGAAGAACCAGGACTCGATGGCGTAGCGGGACCGGCTCATCGAGGGGTCGATGGCGGTCCGGTGGAGGAACAGGTCGTCGAAGAGCAAGGCGTCGCCGGCCTGGAACTTCGGACGCACGACGGGGGCGGAGGCACTGAGCTGCGCCACGGTGTCGGGACCGACCGCCCAGTCGAAGATCGCGCCGCCCGTGCCGGTCTCGACGACCTCGTCGAAGCGTCGAGGCACGAGGTCCATTCCCGGGGCATCGACCCCGCAGTCGGTGAGTGCAACCCAGATGTTCAGCGCTCGGATCCCCGCTCCGAGGAAGGCGCCGTCCTGGTGCCAGTCGGTGCCGGCAGTGGTCTCGACGCGGCGGAGGGTGCACTTGTTGGCCGAGAGCACGGGCCGCTCGCCGAGGTACCCTTCGACGACGTCCCGGAGGCCGATGTCGACGTAGGCCTCGAGCAGCATGTGCAGCATCCTCGGGGAGTCGCAGGCGAGTCGCCCACCCGACGCGAAGACCCAGTGCCGGCCCAGCGATTCGGCCTCGGCCGGCGGGAGCGGCAGCCACTGCAACCATGACTGGTCCGGGCCCGGCCCGGCGCGAACGTCGGCCGGCGCAGCGAGGGCTCGGTCGATGCCGGCGATGAACTCGTCGACGTGGTCGGAGAACAAACCGCGGACGAGCACGCTGCCGCGGCTCAGGATGTGCCGGCGGACGACGTCGGCATCGAGGTCGGCGGGTTCGATCGTGGGGATGACCGCCGGGCCCTCACGGTCGACGCCGTCGATCGGTGCGGGCCACGAATCGAATCCGGCTCGGGGCAGTTCGTCGAACGCGCGGTGACGCAGCTCGACCAGCTTGGTCTCGACCACCGGGTCCGACCCGCGTCGGAGGCGATCCCGGAGGAGCTCGATCGCATCGAGGGTGCGCCCGGACCCGGCCAAGAGCTCGGCCTCGACCAGGATCTCGGCGGCGTCAGCTGCCGGGGCGTCCGAACTCGCGCTCGTGGTCATGAAAGTCGCTCCTCACGTCGACGACCGCGCGGAACAGGAAACGGTCCCATCGCTCATGGTACCGCCCGCCGACCGTGGAGCTCTTCGGCGAAGCCGAGGAACTCGAGGTCGACCTGGTTGTCGTCGACGATGCGCTGACGGAGAGATGCCGACACGGGCCAGTCCTCGGTTGCGACCCGCTGTTGGTGCTCCGCGCCGAAGGTCCACCCGTAGCGGTGCTCGAGCTGGCGGAGGAACTCCCCGAACCGGTGCTGGAGCCCGATCACGTCGACAGTGGCCAGGTTGGCCTTGGCGGCTTCGAGGCGCTCGGCGTCGATCTCGATGTCGGCCAGGTGGGCCCTGTCCGGTGCCTCGTCGGTCAGCCGCATCGCGAAGAGCTTGGTCTGGTAGTTCCGGATCAAGAGGGGGAAGTCGTACGGGCCGTCGTAGATCTGCTCGAGGGAGAGCGGGCGCTTGGTGGGGTCGTAGCGCTTGCAGTGGCGGAGAAACGAGACGGTGCGCTCGACGGGATCGCGCAGCACGGTCATGGTGACATCGGTGGGCACGAGCTCGGTCACCATGAATGGATAGTGGCCGGCATAGACCCGGATCTCCCGACGACGTTCGTCGTCGAGCGATCGAATGCGTTCCATCGAGGGGTAGGTGGGGGCGCCAGCGGGTGCGCCACCCTCGCCCCGGGCGAGCTTCACCCGGACATCGGGTTCGACCCGGCCCAGTGGGAAGTTGTCGATGATGTGACGCAACATCGAGGTTCCCCCGGTCTTCATCACGTGGAGGAAGAAGTACGTTCGGTCGGGGTCCCACATCGGATGCCGCTTCACCGCATCGGGCTCCGGAACGCGCTCTGTAGCCGAGCTCATGGGTGCAGCTCGTCGTAGCGGCTGCGGGCGAACGCGTAGAGCTCCACGTCGAGGGCGTTGTCTTCGGCGATCCGTTCGGCGAAGCCGGCGGGGACGTCGACCGGCTCGGTCGTATTCGTGCGGAGCGATTCGCCGACCTCCAGGCCGTAGCGGGCGGTGAGCTGTTCACAGAAGTGGTCGAATCGCTCCTGGACCCCGAAGAGATCGAGACCGAGCAACCCTTCTTTGGCCATCTCCAGCCGCTCGCGTGTGTAGGGGACCCGGGTCAGCACGCCGTCGCCCTCGATCATCTCGGCCGGGGTGAGCGACAAGGTGCGCACCATGTGGTTCTGGATCATCGCTTCGAAGCGGAACGGGTCCTCGTAGATCTCGACCAACGGTGTGTCCTCGGTGGCTCCCCGTTGCCGGCGGGCAGCCTGGTGCCGAAGGAACGACAGCGTCCGCGCAACGGGGTCACGCAACACGGTCATGGTGACGAACGGCGCGTCGAGGAATTCGACGACGCGGACGGGGAAGTGGCCGGTGAGGAGTCGGATCTCCGCGCCACGGTCGGCCCAGCGGTCGCGAAGGTGCTGCACCGAGATGACCGAGATTCGGGGGTCGGGTCCATCGGTGTGGTTGGGGTAGATCTCGTTGTCGGGGTAGGTGGCGCGCAGCCGGTCGCGGAGCGCCGTCCCTGCCGTCTTCTGCATGTGGGCGACGAAGAAGCGCCGGGGTTCGTCATCGGAGTCGGTTCCGGGCACGGGATTCACGAGACCCCTCTCACGAGATCCGCTTCAGGAATCCGCCGGCATTGAAGGTGAGCCCGTGCTTCTCGCGTTCGGAGTCGGCGAGGAACTCTCCGTGGAGGTTCATGATCCGGCGCATCGCCTCGTGCGGTCCCTCGCCGAACGAGGCATCGACCGGGAACCCGTTCAGCACGGTGTGCTCGATGACGACGTAGGACCCGACCGGGACGAGCGGTGCGTAGGCCTCGAACTCCCGCCGGGTGCGGTCGCGCTTGCCCCGGGTGCCCAGGATCACCAGGGCCCGTGGATCGGGGCCCACCATGCCCCTGACCTGTTCGACCATGCCGGGCAGGTGGGCGGCCTCACCGTTGACGTAGGTGATGCGCGGGTGCTCGGGGAGCCCGGCGCGCCGGCCCGGTGCCAACGAGATGACGCGACCGTGGTCGAGAAGATCGCAGATGCTCGCGAGAAAGGCGGCCCGGCCGCCGTCGTCGGTGCCCGTCTCGATGATCCAGTCGGGGCGGACCTCGGCGAGGATCTCCTGGTAGACGACGAGGTCGGTGGCCGCGTTGTGCACCGGACGACCGAGCCACGATGTGTCGTTCCAGGCCTCGCTCCGGTAGTAGGCGTTGGTGAACCCGGCCTTCAGGTCGTCGGACATGACGACGGGCGTCCCCGTCGCCGGCCCGTCGAGACCCTCGAGCTCGGGATCGACCGGGAACGCGGTCGCGGTCATCCGACGCGCGCGTGATCGCAGGGCCGAGTCGGCGTGGAAGCCGCCGACGTACTGCATGGGCTTCTCGGGGCCCATGAACGGCCGTCCCCGCAGCTCGGCGAAATGGTCGGTGTAGGACCGGATGCGGCCCCGACGCTCGAGCGGGTCGGGGAGGTTGGTGGTGGTGCCGCCGTGTACCTGGTGGAACGAGCCCTCGCCGATGATGGTGACGACGCGCACATCGGGCGAGGAGGCCAGCCGCTCGTAGAGGTCGAGATTGGTGTAGCCGCCGCCGGCCATCGCGAAGCCTTCGTCGAAGCCGCCGACCTGCTCGAGGAGGGCACGGCCGACGAACATGCAGTTGCTCTCCCAGAGGCCGTCGAACCAGTCGCGGTCGCTGACGAAGTGGCCGATCTCGAACAGGCGGTAGCCATCCGAGGGCCACGAGATCTGCTCGAACAGCAGGTCTTCAGCCGACTCGTCGTAGCCCGCGCGCATCGCGTCGCCCTGCTGACCCGGTCCGACGTACCAGGGCTGAGTCGCGACGATCGCGGGGGAGTACGCGGCCAGCCCGGCCATCCCGTAGTGCAGGACCCGTGGCGTGAGGACATGTGCGCCATCGACCATCAACGCGAAGTTGCGGCCGCGTGCCTCGGCGATCCCACGATTGAGCGCCGCAGCCGGCGACGGCGTGGCCCGGTCACCGAGGTCGATGTAGCGGAACTCGCGTCCGAGATCGGCGACGCGGTCGGCGCCGAGCAGCTGATCGGGGCCCGATCCGTTCTCGACCACGAGCACCTCGTAGTCGAGGTCTTCGATCCCCTGCTGGTACCGACGAGACAGGGCATGGAGCGAGCGGGCTGCCTCGCGCTGCATCTCGTGGACGACGACCACCACCGACAGGTCGGGTGCTTTCATCTTCGGCCGGCGTGCCAGCGGCGAACGGCTGGTGTCGGAAGGCGGCGGCTTCTGCGTCGCAGTCGGCGCGCCGAGGGGCTCCGCCTTGATCCAGTGCATCGCGGCCCGGCCGATGCGCTCGGTCGGCGCCGTGATCCCCCGGTCACGCCGGAACGCCTCGATGGCATCGCGGACACCCGGTTCGTCCAGATCGTCGACGACCACGGTCCCGCCAGGAGCGATGCGCGGGTAGAGACGTTCGAGGACGGTGCGACAGTCGTCGCCGATCCCGCTCCCGAGGTGGAGCAGGGCGAGCTGCTCCACCTCGAGCTCGGGGGTCGTGGCGGCAGGGTCGCCTTGGAGCAGTCGGATCCGCTTGCCGAGGAGGTCGAACCGGGCCAAGGTGTCGCGGAGGCGGTTGAGATCGGCGTGGTCGTCGGAGGGGTGGAAGCGGTCGAACACCCAGAGCTTGCGGCGGAGTTTCGGGCGTGACTCGGGGTCGTGCGCGTCGAGGTAGGCGGCGAGGAACACCGTCGAACCGCCGAGGCCGGTGCCGCACACCGCGAGGTCGCCGCGCACGAATGATCCCCAGACCGTGTCGAGGCACTCATGGAGGTGATCGAGGCCGACCCGCCCTGAGTGGGCGTAGCCCTGCTGCCTCTCGCCCGCACCGGGGGCACGGTCCGAAGGCGCGGCGGCAGATACGAGGCTGATCGCTTCCCCGGAGTCGTGGCGCTGCTGGGCTCGGGCCAGGGCGTCGGGTGCGTGGCGGGCCGGGTCGGCGAGCCGGTCGGCATTCAGTTGGGGTCCGCCGGACGCGGCGTCGAGCAGGTCGCGGACGCGAACCTCCAACTCGATGTGGTGGTCGTTGAGGATCGCACGCTTCACCGTGCGGAGGTACCGCTCGGTGAGATCGTCGATCCGTTCGTCGCGCAACCGGACGAGCGCCTGGTCGAAGATCGCGGCTTCGAGGCGTATGCCCTCGGCCAGGTGCAGGAGCATGTCTTTGCCGTCGGAGCTCTCGAGCCGGTCGAGCTCGGCGGCCAACGCCGGCTGGCGGGCGAGGCGCTCCTCCTCCACGACGATGGCGAGTCCGAAATAGGTCGGGAGGAAGACGCGTCGCAAGGGCCGGTCGTACTCGGCGATGAAGTCGTCGACTCCCGTCATCACGCCGTTTCGGGGTCCTCCTTCGATCTCGGCGTTGGCGAGGCTCGGGTTCAAGCCGCCGGCGCCGGGCATCAGGTGCACGTTTCCCGGTCGGATACCGGCTCGTCGCCAGGGCTGGACGTGCTCTGCCGGGATGTTGGACGGGTCGTAGTAGAGGTCACGGCGTCCGTAGGGCCAACCCACGTCGTGGAGAACCATCACCGGAAGTGGAGCACCGGCGCGGCGCGCCACGTCGGCGAGCATGGTGAGCTCGGTGAACACCGTGTACCAGTTGTGGTCGCCGTCGATCAGGGCGACGTCCATCGGTGGCAGGTCGTTCAGGACGTTGACGCTGAGGTCGCGGTGGAACACGTACTGTCCGGCGAAGCGTTCCTCGTGCTCGGTGGGGTCGAAGTCGGGGAGCGGGTCGATGACGTGGAGCTCGACCTCGGGCCCGAGGCGTCGGAGCATCAGCTCGGTGTTCTCGCCGCGGAGGGCTCCGATTTCGACGACGCGCTCGGCGCGCGCGGCTTCGATGATCGGTGCCACGATGTCTTGCCAGAACGGGAACATTGGGGGCTGGTTGTCCTCCGACAGCCGAGGCTGATCAGCTCGCGGGCGAGAGAGTCATGCTGGTGCCGGTCTGCGAACGTCTCGTCGGCGCCCTTCGTGGATCTGTCTAGCGCGTTCGTAGAAGGCCATGTCTGCGGCGTTGTCGGCCGCGATGCGGGCGCGGAAGCTCGCCGGCACGTCCCATGCCTCTGTGCTGACCCGGAGGTTGCGGGCCTGCCCGATGCGCCATCCGAACCGGTCTCGCACCTCCCCGACGAACTCGTCGTAGCAGTCGTTGAGTCCGAGGACATCGACCCGCTCGAGGTTCGCCATGGCGGCCTCCAGGCGGACGGTGTCCACGTCGATCCGATCGAGGTGGCTCTCGAGCTTGTCGTCGAGGGTCATCGAGAAGAGCTTGGACTGGTAGTTGTGGATGTAGAGGGGATACCTCCACCAGTCGTCGTAGATCTCCTCCAGCGCCATGTCGTGCATGTGCTTCTGGTGTCGCTTGCAGTGACGGAGGTACGACACGGTCCGTTCGACAGGGTCACGAAGGATGGTGAGCGTCACGTCGGCGCCGACGATCTCGCGTACCACGTAAGGGAAGTGGCCCGAGTAGACGCGGATGGCTGCTCGCTGCTCCGGCGTGAGTGCGCGCAGCTCGTCGATCATGTAGTAGGCGCGCAGGCGCTCGAGCCCGCCGGCGGCGCCGGGATACAGCGCCCCCGGCGGGAAGTTGGCTTGGATGTGCTGGACGAAGGTCGTTCCGCCCGTCTTCATCACGTGCACGAAGAAGAACGTGGGCGCAGAGCTGTTCGGGGAAGCCGAGTCGTCGCTCATCGGGCTGCGAATCGTAGTCGCGAGCCCGACTGGGGACGCCTGGGCCCAGGCCCGTGAATCGGGGCGGAGCCTGGAATATGCTGGCCTCGAGGTGACCGGCACAATAGATCCGCCCGAGGTGGAGGAACTCCTGGCTACGGCGAGCGCCGCCGTCGCCGACGGTCGCGCCCTCGATGCGGTCGACGAGCTCTCCCTCGCTCTCTCCCATGTCGACGGGCGCCGCCGCGGGCCTCGGCTCGAGCGGCGCATCGTCGAACTGCGTCATCTCGCGTTCTCCGAGCTCGACCGCTGCCCCGGCCGGCCGTCGTGGCCGTTGCAGCTGGCCGACCCCTTCCCCGGGGACGACGGGCTGCCCGAGATCACCCGGGACCGCTTCTCGGGCGACCTCCTCGGCGGGGCCATCGTCAACCACGGTTGCCTTCGCGTGAACGGGTTGCTCGATGCCGAGACCGTGACCCGCCTGCGCGACACCATCGAGCACAGCTACCACGCCAGGGAGCGCCTCGCCGACGGCGAGTCGCTCGACGCGACGGATCCGTGGCTCGTCCCGTTTGCGCCCGGCAAGGCCAAGGCCGAGGGTTTCGGGCGCCAGGGATTCATGCGGGTCGTCGACGTCCCGCGGGCGCTCTGCGACCTCGTCGAGGTCTTCGCCGAGACCGGGATCACCGCTGCGGTGACGGAGTACTTCCAGGAGCGGCCGGCGATGATCGCCAACAAGTGGGTGCTGCGCCGGACACCGAGCGGGAAGGTCGGTACCGACTTCCATCAGGACGGCGCCTTCCTCGGTGGGGGGATCCGCACGGTCGACTGCTGGATCGCGCTCTCGCACTGTGGCCCGGGTACCGGTCGACCCGGGATCGATCTCATCCCGCGCCGCTTCGACTCCATCCTCGTCGGTGGCGACGACGCGGCGTTCTGGTGGTCGCTCCCGGAGGACCTCACCCGGGCCGCGGCTCCCGGAGCACCCGTGGTCGGGCCGGTCTTCGAACCGGGCGACGCACTGTTCTTCGACGAGCGTCTCCCGCACCGGACGAGCGTCGGCCTCGACCTCACCACCCGCTACGCCATCGAGTCCTGGTTCGTGGCACCGTCGTCGTATCCGGCGAAGCACGTGCCGGTCGTGCTCTGAACCGAACGCCCACCGGAAGCCCGATCAGCCCACGACCCGGGCCGGCACCCCGACGACGACTGCGCCGGCCGCTACGTCGTGGACGACCACAGCATTCGCACCGACGTTCGCACCTTCGCCGATCGTGATCGGTCCGATGATCCGCGCGCCGGTGCCGATCTTCACGTCGCGGTGGATCGTGGGCCCGCGGTAGACGCCCTCCTTGAGTCCGATCGTGACGAACGGTCGGATCTGCACCCCGGAGTGAATCTCCACGAACCCGTCGATCACCACCTGCCCGTGGGGGATGCGGACCCCGGGGTGGATGAGCACCGGATCGCCGATCGTGACCTGGGCCCAGGCAATGGCAATTCGGTGGGCGACACGCGGGACGACCGGAATTCCCGCGCGCTGGCACCTCGTCTTGAGCCGGTAGAGCACAAGGGCTCCGAAGGCGTCGCTGTCGGAGATGGCCCGGAGCAGCAGGAACACCAGTGCCACCCGTGAGGTCGGGCGGTCGCGGGCCCCTCGCTGCCGGCCCTCGATTCTGAGGTCGGCAAGGACCGCCGCCTTGAAGCCGGGATGACGCGCCTGGACGGCGCGGAGGAGGGGGCGGTCGGCGGGGCGGGTGCGGGGGAGCTTCACCGGTCCGGCGCCGCCGCGGCACCGCGTACAGGGTCGGTCATCGGACCCGACGCAGGAAGCCGCCCGGGTTGAACGTCAGCGAGTACTTCTCCATCGCCGGGTCGGGGACGAACTCGCCGTGACGGGTGAGGATCTGCTTCAGCGCTTCCGTCGGACCGGGCCCGAACGCGGGCCAGACGGGGTGGCCGTTCACGACAGTGTCGGTGACCACGACGTAGGAGCCAACGGGCACGAGCGGTGCGTAGGCATCGAACTGCTGCATGGTGTCGTGGCGGTGGGCCCGAGAACCCAGCACGACGAGCACCCGCCCGCCTGCTGGACCCGTGCCGATGATGCCGCGCACCTCGTCGGCGACGGCCTCTTCGTGGGGCCGACCGGTCAGGAAACGGAGTCGCGGGTGGGCCGGGAGATCGTCGGCCTGCTCGACATCGACGGAGAGCACCTGCCCGTGGCCCACCAGTTCGCAGATGGACGCGAGGAACAACGCTCGGCCGCCGTCGCCGGTCCCGGTTTCGACGATCCAATCGGGCCGCACGGTGGCGATCATCTCCTGGTACGCGAAGAGGTCGGTGGGGGCGGTCGTCACCCGCCGGCCGAGCCAGGTCGTGGCGGTCCAGGGCATGTTCCGCCACACGGCCTCGGTGAAGGCCCACACGAGCTCGTCGGGCACCGGGATCGGCGTCTCGGGGGGACCATCGGCGCCTCCGGGGAGGGCCGCTTCGGCAAAGACCGTCGTCGACAGCCGCCTCGGCTTGGTACGCCGGGCTGCCTGCGAACCGATCCGACCGACGTAGTGGATCGGCTTGCCGGGCCCACGGAATCCCCGGCCCCGCAGTTCGGCGTAGTGGCGGCCGTAGCCGAACACGCGCGAGCGGCGCTCTTCCGGGTCGGGCTGGTTGGTGGTGGTGCCCCCGTGGGACTGGTGGAACGAGCCTTCGCCGATGATGGTGCACACCGTGACGTCGGGCGACGAACCCAGTCGCTCGTAGAGCTCGAGGTTCGCGTAGCCGCCACCCGGCATGGAGAACGTCTCGTCGAAGCAACCGACCTGCTCGAGCTGGGCCCGCGGGACGAACATGCAGTTGCTCTCCCACACGCCATCGAACCAGTCGCGGTCGCCGACGAAGTGCCCGATCTCGAAGAGTCGGTAGCCCGCGGTGGGCCAGGCGATCCGGTCGAAGAGGCGATCCTCGTACGCCTCGTCGTAACCGTGGTCCATCGCGTCACCCTGCTGCCCCGGACCCACGTACCACTGTTGGGTCGCGACGATGGCGGGGCCGTAGGTCTCGAGGCCGGCCATCCCGAAGTGGAGGACGCCCGGGGTCACGACGTGCGCGCCGTCGATCATCAGCGCGAAGGCGCGTCCGCGCCCGGCCCGGATCCCGCGGTTGAGGGCCATGACCGGGGAGGGTTCGGCGTCGTCGCCGAGGTCGAGGTAGCGGAACTCGGGTCCGTAGCGCGCGACGGCCTCGGCTCCGAGCTTCTCGCTCTCGTCGGAGCCGTTCTCCACCACGATGACCTCGTAGTCGATGTCGTCGACCTGCTCCTGGTACGCCCGCGAGAGCGCCTGGAGGGTGCGCTTCGCTTCGCGGCGCATGTTGTAGAGGACCACGACGACCGAGAGGTCGATCGCGTCGACGGGTGCCGGCGACGCGAGCGGGGGATGGGCGACCGGCGTCGCGGGAGTTGCGACGGCGACGGGTGCAACCGCTTCCGTCTTGCGCCAAGCGAAAGCGGAGATGTCGACGGGTTCGATCGGCTCGCGGATTCCCCGGTCGGCGCGGAACGCCATTGCCTCCTCGCGTTGGTCGGGCTCGACGATGACGAACCCGCCGACAGTGAGGCGGTCGTAGAGGGTGTCGAGCACCGCTCGGACCTCACCGGCTGCGGTGCGACCGATGCGCAACACCGCGATATCCCCGATGTCGGCATCGAGGAGGGTCGCGTCGATCGGGCCCTGGAGGAAGCGCACGCGGTCGTCGAGCAGCCCGAAGCGCATGAAGCCGTCGCGCACGAGGTTGAGGTCGGCATGGAAACCGGCCACACCGTTCTCGGGCAGTTCAGGGGCTTGCTTCGGCTGGGCCGACGCACGGAAGCGGTCGACGACCCAGACCCTCCGATCGGGGAGCTCGTGACCCTGGAGGTAGGCCCGCATGAAGATGGCGCCGCCCCCGCGCCCGGTGCCGCACTCGACGAGATCGCCGGCGATCCCATCGGCGCGAACGGTGTCGAGGCAGTGTTCGAGATGGTCGAGCTGCGGCCGGCCCATCGCGGTGTAGGGCAGGAAGGATGCCGCGGCGCGGTCGTCGGGTCCGGTCGGGCCCTGCCGCTCCTTGACGATGCGCCGGTACAGCTCCTGGTCGCTCCGGGCGGGGTCGCGCAGCGCATCGGCCACGAGGGGCTGGCGCTTGATGATGTGTCGGGTGAGGTGGGCGAACCGGGCTTCGTGATCGATGTAGTGCTCGTTGAGGAGCGCGGCCTTGACGACCTCGAGGTGCCGGGAGCGAGCCCGATCGACCAGCGCGTTGCGTTGGTAGTGATCGACGTGCTGGAAGAGCATCGCCCGCAGCCGGGTCGCCTCCGCCACCTCGAGCAGGTCGAAGCGGCCTTCGCTGCTCTCCAATCGAGCCAGGGCTTCGGCCAGCTCCGGCTGACGGGCGAGCCGCTCCTCCTCGACCACGATCGCCAACCCGAAGTAGATCGGCAGCACGAGGCGCCGCAGCGGGCGGTCGTACTCGGCGATGAAGTCGTCGAGGGCGGTCATCACCCCGTTGCGGGGCCCGCCCTCGGTCTCGGCGTTGTTCATCGTGGGGTTCAGGCCCCCCTTGGGGTTCAAGCGCTTCTGGGCCGGCCGCATGCCCGCCTGGGCGTACGGCTGGCGGAACTCCTCGGGGATCTGCTCCGGTGCGTAGTACAGGTCTCGTCGCCCGTACGGCCAGAGGACGTCGTGCAGGATCAGCACGGGGAGCGGTGCGCGGCGGCGGCGGGCGCCATCGGCCAGCAGGCGCAGCTCGTTGTAGACCGTGTACCAGTTGTGGTCGCCGTCGATCAGGGCAGCGTCCATCGGGTCGAGGGTCGGGAGCACATCGAGGCTGAGCGCCTCGTGGAAGTAGTACCGACCGGGGAACTCGCGCTCGTGCTCGCGTGGGTCGAAGTCGGGGACCGGGTCGATGACGTGCAGCTCTGCGTCGGGTCCGAGGTCCTTGAGCATCTTGACGGTCGTCTCACCCCGGAGCGCGCCGATCTCGACGACGCGGGTGGCGCGAGCGGCACGGAGCACCGGTGCGATGGCGACATCCCACAGTGGGAACATGGTGCGTCTGGACCTTTCCTTCGTGGACGGTCGAAACTATCAGCGCGTCGGCCTCGCGGAACCGGCACCGACGGGCCGGGGCCGAGTTCCTCCGGCCGGGGCTACCATCCCATCTTCGCCGGGCGACCCGGCAGACGAGACGAGGATCGTGATGCCAGAGGCCCCGGGCTTCGTCGACGACCACTTGTTGCGGATCGGGACCTACGACTTCCACTGCGAGCACCCCATCAGGCAGGTCCCGCCGGGTCGGCTGCCGGTGGAGAAGGTGCGGGGACTGGTCGAGGACTACATCGACATGTGCCGAGCACTGCAGCCGACGAGGATCGTGGAGCTGGGCGTCTACAAGGGTGGCAGTACCGCGCTGCTCAGCGAGCTGGTCGGCCCGGAGAAGCTCGTGTCCATCGAGTTCACCCCGATCCCGGTGGAGCTGCTCGACGGCTACATCGAGGAGCGTGGCCTGGGTGACGTCGTGCGGCCGTTCTACGGCGTCGACCAGTCGGACCGCGTGCGGGTCGCCGAGATCGTGCGAGCCGAGTTCGGCGGGCGCCCGATCGACCTCGTGATCGACGACGCCTCGCACCTGTACGAGGAATCACGGTCGTCGTTCGAGACCCTGTTCCCTCACGTGCGACCCGGGGGCCTGTTCCTGCTCGAGGACTGGTGCTGGCAGCACCAGGTCGCCGACGCTGCGACGCGCCCGAACCTGTCCGAGCAAGCGCGCCAGGCGATCGCGAAGCGCATGGAATCTGTAGCCGCCGGCGAAGCCACGGCTACGGTCCCGATGTCGCGCCTTGTCCTCGAGCTCATCCTTGCCCGGGCGTCTTCGGGCGAAGCGGTCGCCGACGTGACGATCGGTTCGTACTGGGCCGCGGTTCGCCGGGGCCCCGGGCACCTCGACCCCGACACCTTCCGGGTCACCGACCTCTTCGAGGATCACTTCGGACTGCTCGACCCGGCCCGATGACTCTTCCGGAGACCCCGCGCTTCATCGATGACCACCTGTTGCAGATCGGAACGTATGGCTTCCACTGCGAGGACCCCAGCCGGGTGCTTCCCCCCGGCCGCCTTCCGGTGCTCAAGCCGCGCGACCTCGTGGAGGACTACATCGAGACGTGTCGCGGGCTGCAGCCGGCGAGGATCGTCGAGCTCGGTATCCACAGAGGGGGAAGCGCCGCGCTGATCAGCGAGCTGGTCGGCCCGGAGAAGCTCGTTGCCATCGAGCTCGCCGAGGACCGGGTCGCGCTGCTCGACGGCTACATCGAGGAGCGTGGCCTGGGTGACGTGGTGCGGCCGTTCTACGGCGTCGACCAGTCGGACCGCGTCCGGGTCGCCGAGATCGCGCAGGCCGAGTTCTCCGGGAAGCCGATCGACCTCGTGACCGACGACGCCTCCCACCTGTACCAGGAATCGCGGTCGTCGTTCGAGACCCTCTTTCCCCTCGTGCGGCCCGGGGGCCTGTTCCTCCTCGAGAACTGGCGGTGGCAGCACCGGCTCGCCGATATGGTGTCGCAAGCGAACTCGTCGGAGCAGCTGCGACTGGCGATCGCGAAACGCCTCGATGATCTCGCCTCCGGTGAGGCGGAGAACGTGGTCCCGATGTCACTGCTCGTCCTCGAGCTCATCCTTGCCCGGGCGTCTTCGGGCGAAGCGGTCGCCGAGGTGACTGTCGGTCCCCATTGGGCCGCGATTCGTCGGGGGCCGGGGCCGCTCGACGCCGCCACCTTCCGGATCACCGACCTCTTCGAGGATCACTTCCACCTCCTGGGTCCGGCGCCCTAGTTCGACTGCCCTGGAACGGTCCCGGCTCGGCGGGGTCGCTCATGATCGCGCCGGCAGCGTTGCACGTCGCACCCGATCAGTTCGCGAGCCTCGATGAACCGCAGAAGATGCAGCTCTTCGGGGCGCTGACGGTCGCGATCTGGCTCGATGGCCACGAGATCGCGCTGCCACGGGGATCGGCGAGCGCTGACTGCGGCGCCGATCTGCTCCTCCCGATGGCATACTCGCCGCATGCGACCCGGCCCGATCCCTGGCAAGCCGGCGGGACGTGACCTCCAGGTCGAGCTCGAGGCCGAACGGGCCGCGACCGACCATTGGCGCAGGGTGGCGCGGCAGCGCTCCGACGCATTCGCGGCGCTTCGCCACCGCCCGAGCGTGCGCGCCCTGCTCGCGGTCGAGCGGCGACTCCAGCCGGCCCGTGGGCCGATCTCGGCTGCGGGCGCCCGTCTCCGAGCGAGCGTCGACCAGCTGGCACTCGCCTCTTCCGCGCTCGGACACCAATCGGAGCACCGATTGTCGGAGTTGGCATCGGCGCTCGGTCGGCTTCGGCCCCCGGCTGACGATTCCCGCCGCGTCGCGTTGGTCGTGGTCGGTGCGCACGGGCTCGCCGAGAGAATGGCCCGCGAGGGCATGTCTTCGCTCGAAGTGGTCGCGTTGGAACCGTCGGGCGACACCGTCGAGGCGGTCCGCCAGGCCTTCGCTTCCTGCGATGCCGAGCTCGTGGGCGTGGTACTCGGCACCAGCGAGCCCCTCGACGATGTGTGGCTGCCCCGGCTCGTGGCCGCGATCGGCGACGACGTGGTCGCGGCCACGGCCGTGCTCGTGCACCCGCACCGCTCGCCGATCCACGCGACCCCCCACGACGGCCGGGTTCGCTCGGCCGGGTTGATGTTCGACGTCGACGCCGAGGGCGTCCCGTTCGTGTTCGCAGCGGGCGCGGGCACCGTGGCCGAGCCGAGGCACGCGACCGCAGACGTCGACGCGGTCTCGGCTGCGTGTTTCGTGGTCGATCGGGCCGCCTACGAGGCGGCAGGGGGGCTGTCCCTCGGCGATGACCTCGACACCGCTGTCGCGGAGCTGTGCTCGCGACTGCGCGCCCAGGGTGATCGGGTCGTCGTCGTCCCCGCTGCCGTGTTGCTCGACCACCGACCGGTCCGGTCGAAGCGTGACCTGCGCGGCCCCATCGACCCTGCGAGCTCCGCCTGGCGGGCGGCAATCGACCGGTCCGGGCCCGCGCTGTTCCGCTCGGCCCGGCCGCGCGCGGACGACTCACTCCGCTTCGTGGTGACCGTGGCGGCGCCATCGGACAAGGTCGCGAAGCGATGGGGTGACTGGCACCTGGCCGAAGGCCTGGCGGGAGGGCTCCGTCGGCTCGGCCACGAAGTGCGGCTCCAGACCGTGCAACACGCCGACGATCCCGACGGTCGAGCCTACGACGTGCGTCTCGTGCTGCGCGGGCTTGAACCCGTTCGCCGGAGCGCCGGACAACGCCACGTGCTCTGGATCATCAGCCATCCCGAGTCGATCGAGGACGACGAGCTCGACGCCGCCGACCTCGTGCTCGTGGCATCGCCCCGGTTCGCCGAGCACCTCCGGACCAGGACCACCACCGCGATCGAGGTGCTCCTCCAGGCGACCGATCAGCGCCGCTTCTCGCCTCGCCGCGTCGAGGCCGCCCACCGACACCCGGTGACGGTTGTCGCCAAGACCCGCGACGTGCTGCGTCCGGCTGTGGCCGACGCACTCGCCGTCGGCCTGCGGCCCAGCATCTACGGCGGGGGATGGCGTGACCTCGTGGATCCGGATCTGGTCGTGGCCGACCACCTCGACCACGAGCAGCTCCCGATCGTCTACTCGTCGGCGGGGGTGGTGCTGAACGATCACTGGCGCACCATGCAGGCGTGGGGGTTCGTGTCGAACCGCCTCTTCGACGTCTTGGCGTGCGGGACGTCGGTGATCTCCGATCCCGTGCCGGGCGTCGCCGAGCTGTTCGACGGCGCGGTGCTCGAGTACTCGTCTCCGGCAGAGCTCCGTCGCCTGGTCGACGCGGTGCTCGCCGACCCCGCCGGGTCGGACGCGCGCGCAGAGCGAGGGCGAGCGGCCGTGCTGGCCGCCCACACGTTCGACCATCGCGCCGCCGAGCTGATGCTCGCGTTCACACGACACGCGCAGATAGCGTAGAATGCACGATTTGCGGCTCCGGAGCCGCGCGGGAGAAGCAATAGTCTACCCTGCACCCTCGGTGCCCAAGGAGACCCAATGCCGTACGTGATGATGCCGGTGCCCGAAGAGCATGTCGAAGAGGTCATGCAGTTCATCCTCCGCGCCATCGCGAAGGCCTCCATCGAGCCGTGGGACGCCGAATCGATCAATGCCGTCTACAGCGACGTCGACGAAGCGAGCCGGTCACTCCTCGCGTTCGTGGCCCGGGCCGCGGTCGAGGGTGGTGAGCTCATCGATGCCGAGGCCGCCCGAAAGATCCAGATGACCGTCAGGGAGACCGCGGGGATCATGAACGAGCTCAACATCCTGACCCGAGACTCCAACCGGCCGGCCCTGATCAACGTCCGCGTGGCGAGCGAACGGCAACCGAACGGGCGCGTCACGGAACGGCGGGTCCTCCAGATGGACGCCGACGTCGCCGACTTCGTGCGGGCGGCGGAGCAGGCCGAGATCGGCGGCGCGCCTCACCCGCTGGGTGGAGCACCCGAATGAATCGGGTCCGCGGCCGGACCATGGGAGCTGAGCAGGCGTGGTGAGTGAGGCAATCGCGTTCCCGCCCGACGTGCCGTCGTCTTCGTCGTCGGCGCGCCCGTCGATCGAGCTCGAGGACGTCTCGGCGTCGTACACGATCCGCATCGACTCGAGGGACCTGCGAACCGACATGCGCCGCCTGTTCGGCCGGGAGGAAGCCGGTGTTCGGCTCATCCCCGCGCTCCGAGACGTGTCGTTCACGGTGGCGAGGGGATCGGTCCTCGCGGTGATCGGTCGGAACGGCGCGGGCAAGTCGACCCTCTGCCGGGTGATCAGCGGCGTGCTGCCTCCCGAGAAGGGGCGCGTCGTCGTGCGGGGGCAACTGAACCTGCTGACCCCGGGCATCGGTTTCAGCGACGCGCTCACCGGTCGCGAGAACATCAAGCTCGGCGGTCTGGCCAGCGGAATGACGCCGGCGCGTCTCGCCGAGATCACCGACGAGATCGGGGAGTTCGCCCAGCTCGCCGACTACCTCGATCTGCCGATGCGGGCGTATTCGTCGGGCATGCGCATGCGGCTGGCATCGTCGGTCGCGGTGTTCCTCGACCCCGAGATCCTGCTCATCGACGAGGCGCTCACCGGCGGTGACGCTGCGTTCGGCCAGCACATCGCCGAACGGACCGCGCAGCTGACCGGCGAGGGCCGCACGATCGTGCTCGTCACCCACGGGCTCAGCTCGGTCAAGACGATGGCGACGGAGGCCCTCTGGCTGCACCAGGGTCGCGTCGCCGAGTTCGGCGATCCCGATGAAGTCATGAACAAGTACATGCGGTACTGCCGGATCGAATCACTCCAGATGGACGACATGTGAGCCTGGCGCGATGACGACTGCCCGCGAGTACAGCGATGTGGAATACGTGTTCGAGCCTCACAGCTCCACGATGCCCAACATCCGGGAGTACATCGCTTCGCTGTGGGAGCGGCGCGAGTTCTCGAAGGAACTCGCGCAGTCGGACCTGCGCGCGGAGCGATCGCGCACGAAGCTCGGGAACCTCTGGTCGGTGCTCGACCCGCTCTTCATGGCGGCGGTCTACTTCTTCCTGTACTCGGTTCTCCGCAGCAGTTCGGAAAAGCAGTTGGAGTTCCTGCCGATCCTGATCGGGGGCATGTTCCTCTTCCAGCTGAGCATGGGTGCTCTGAACGAGGGCGGAGCGTCCATCAAGAGGTCCAAAGGCCTGATGCTCGCCTCGACGTTCCCGAGAGCGCTCCTCCCGATCACCACGATCTACAAGTTGTACCGCAAGTTCGTCTTCGCCGGCTGCGTCTTCGCGGTGATCTTCATCCTGGTCGGGGGCCAGGTCGGCCCGGGACTCTTCCTCCTCCCCCTGTTCTTCGTGCTCCAGATGGTGATGAACATCGGCATCGCCCTGCTCGTGTCGACCTACGTCACCCTCGTTGCCGACGGCTCCAACGTGATCGCCTATCTGGCCAGGATCCTCTTCTTCGCCACGCCCGTGATCTACCCGGCCGCGATCTTGCCCCCCGGCGCCAAGGTGCTCATCGCGTGGCAGCCGTTGTTCCCGCTCTTCTCCGCCTACCAGGCGATCCTCGGTGGCGGAACGCCGAGCTTCAGCCTGCTGCTGCAGACGATGTTCTGGGCCTTCGCCTTGCTCGGCTTCGGCGCCTGGATGTTCCTTCGGCGCGAGCGCGACTTCACGATGCACCTCTGAGCGTCACCCACCCACGAGAACCGAGAGAGGAGCTCCCAGTGGCTGACCAGCCCGGAGCCGGCCAACGCCCGACCTATGACGACAGCGATCCCTCGCTCCTCGGAGCGGCCGTGCCACTCACGATCGAGGGCAAATCGAAGAAGGGCGGCGACGACGGGGCGGGCAGCGGGAAGCCGCGCCGCAAGCTGCCCCGGCCCGGCGTGTGGGGAGCGATCCTCGTGGTGGCGGTCCTCGTCGGGCTCGCGCTCGTCCCGATGTTCGTCGGTGGTCTGAAGAAGACT
>Ga0105044_10001012_pt1 | contig 36556 bp, 29 predicted proteins | sample MAT01_FD_78092 | JGI IMG/M metagenome (GOLD analysis project Ga0105044, IMG submission 78092) | Freshwater microbial communities from Lake Fryxell liftoff mats and glacier meltwater in Antarctica - MAT-01 | ecosystem: Environmental > Aquatic > Freshwater > Ice > Liftoff microbial mat | place...
AAATGCGGCTCTCCACAGGGGAGAGCGCCAAGGGGAATGAGGGAGGGAGAGCGTCGGAGGCTTGTCAGCCCCAGCAAACGATGGTCCGCCCACCTCGGGAGCCAACACCAATCTTAACGGGCTCTGGGCCGTTGCGCCTTTGCAACTTGCTAGGATTTCGCCGGCTTTTGTGGCGCATGATCGCAGCCCGTCTACATTCTACAAGGAAGGGCGACTCACCTCGGAACCCGCCACGGGCGGACACGGCAGCAACAGGAACTCGCACACAGGGCTCATCGCGCTGGATGTGAGACGCGCGCGGATCCGCGTGAGTTCCCTGTCGCTACCCGTCGCGCGCCAGCCCGGTCTCCAACGCGGCCAAGCTGCCCGGCACGTCCAGCCCGCGGGTGTCGACAGTGACTTCGCAGGCTGCGTACAACGGCTCGCGCGCCCGCAGGAGAGCCTCGAGTTCGGCTCGTGCGCGCGGCCGCTCGGCCATCGGCCGACGGTCGCCCTGCGCGCGCACCCGGTCGAAGTGCTCGGACGGACTGGCGCGCAACCAGACGGTGCGGCAGGCGCGCTTGAGACGCTCGAAGGTATCGGTGCGCGTCACGACCGAGCCGCCGACAGCGAGGACGAGCCGCTCGCCCTCGCGCAGGACCTCCTCCAACGCCTCGGCCTCGAAGCGGTGGTACCCGGCCTCGCCGTGCAAGGCGAAGACCTCCCCCAGCGGGGCCCCGGCCAGCGACTCCACGCGCCCGTCGAGCTCGACGAAAGGCACCTCGAGCCGCAGGGCCAGCAAGCGGCCAAGGGTCGACTTGCCCGCGCCGCGCAGGCCCACGAGCGCGATGCGCTCGCGCGGAACGGCGGGCGAGCCCACGAGGTCCTGGATCGGCGTCTCGAGAGCCCGCGCCAGGTCGAGCAGGCGCAGCAGGGTCAGGTTGGCGCGACCCGCCTCGGCCTCGGTCAAGTAGCGACGCGAGACGCCCGAGCGCAGGGCCAACTCCGACACGGACAGCCGCGAGGCCTCGCGCGCCGTGCGCAGGCGCGCACCGAGTTCTCGGAGCGCGCGCTGGCCTTCCCAACCCAGAGAGCTAAGATGCTCAACCATACGACAGGTGAGAACGATACTTCCCGCCTTCGCCCACCGCCAGCTTCCGCTCCCTCCATGGCCTCGACCCTCACCGCCCGCCCGCCCGTGCGCTTCCAGACGCACCCGAGCCGCTACCAGCACTGGAAGCTCGCCTTCGACGGCGACATCGCCACGCTCACGATGGGCGTCGATCCCCAGGGCGGCGAACGCGAGGGGTACGAGCTCAAGCTGAACAGCTACGACCTCGGCGTCGACATCGAGCTCGCCGACGCGATCCAGCGCCTGCGCTTCGAGCACCCGGAAGTGCGCTGCGTCGTGATCACCGGCGCGCTCGACCGCGTGTTCTGCGCCGGCGCGAACATCGTGATGCTGCGTTCGTCGACGCACGCCTTCAAAGTCAACTTCTGCAAGTACACGAACGAGACGCGCCTTGGGATCGAGGACGCGAGCGCGAACTCGGGGATCCGATTCCTCGCCGCGTTGAACGGCACGGCTTCGGGTGGCGGCTACGAACTCGCGCTCGCGTGCGACGAGATCGTGCTCGTCGACGATCGGAACAGCGCGGTGAGCTTCCCCGAGGTCCCGCTGCTCGGCGTGCTTCCGGGCACCGGCGGCCTCACGCGCATCGCCGACAAGCGCAAGATCCGCCGCGACCGTTGTGACGTCTTCTCGACGATCGCGGAGGGCATCAAGGGCAAGCGCGCCGTCGAGTGGAACCTCGTCGACGCCATCGCGCCGCTGTCGCGCTGGAGCGAATCGGTGAAGGAGCGCGCGCGGCGCCTCGCCGATTCGCAGTCGAAGAAGGCTGGCCCGGGCGTCGCGCTCGAGGCGATCGAGCCCGAGGAGACGCCGACCGCCCACGGCCGGCGGTTCGCCTACCGCCACGTCGAGTTCAGCGTCGACTCGGACGCGCGCACCGCCGAGCTCTCCATCACCGCGCCCGCGACCTGCCCCGCGGACGCGAAGTCGGCGCGCGCGGAAGGCTCAGCCTGGTGGGCGTTGCGCGCATTCCGCGAACTCGACGACGCGGTCTGCCGCCTGCGGATGAACCACCCCGAGGTCGGCCTCGTGCTGCTGCGTTGCAAGGGATCGAGCGCGACTCTTCGCGCGACCGACGATCTGCTCGCGCGACCGACCGATTGGTTCGTGCGCGAGGTGTCGAACTTCGTGCGCCGCACGCTGAAGCGCGTGGATTTGTCGGCCAAGGGCCTCTACGCGGTCGCCGACGAGAACACGATGTTCGTGGGCACGTTCCTCGAGCTCTTGCTCGCCTGCGACCGCTCGTACGCGAAGCTCGCCGACGCGAACGGAGCCGTGTTCGGCGTCACGGCCGTGAACGAGCGCGCGTTCCCGATGTCGAACGGCATCTCGCGGCTCGCCACGCGCTTCCTCGGGACCCCCGAGGCCGTTCCCGCGGTGTTGGGCGAGAGCAGCGACTTCGACGTCGCCACCGCCGACGAGCTCGGGCTGGCCACGTTCGCTCCCGACGCGATCGATTGGGACGACGAGCTGCGACTCGCGATCGAGGAGCGCTCGGCGTTCTCGCCCGATGCATTGACCGGCATGGAAGCGAACCTGCGCTTCGCCGGGCCGGAGACGATGGAGACGAAGATCTTCGGCCGACTCTCGGCCTGGCAGAACTGGATCTTCCAGCGTCCGAACGCCGTAGGCGAACGCGGCGCTCTGACCTGCTACGGCACGCCCTTGAAGACCGAGTTCGACTTCGACCGCACTTGATGCGTTGCAACCAACCGACGTACGCACCGCCCCTATCACGGACCCTGAGCACATGACCGGCATCGACTACACGCAGAAGATCCCGAACAACGTGGACCTCGCGAGCGACAAGCGTCTGCAGCGCGCGCTCGAGGCCTGGCAGCCCGCGTACATCGAGTGGTGGAACTCGATGGGGCCGACCGACTTCAACCAGAACGAAATCTACCTGCGCACGGCGATCAGCGTCGAGAAGGACGGCTGGGCGCACTACGGCTTCGTCAAGATGCCCGACTACCGCTGGGGCATTTTCCTGACCCCCGCCGAGGCCGGACGAACGATCGGATTCGGCGACCACTTCGGCGAGGCCGCGTGGCAGCAGGTGCCGGGCGAGTACCGCAACTGGCTGCGCCGCCTGATCGTCACGCAGGCCGACACGGAGCCGGCCAGCGTCGAGCAGCAGCGCCTGCTCGGACACACCGCGCCTTCTCTGTACGACCTCAGGAACCTCTTCCAGGTGAACGTCGAGGAAGGGCGTCACCTGTGGGCGATGGTCTACCTCCTGCAGACCTACTTCGGCCGCGACGGACGCGAGGAGGCCGAGGAGTTGCTTCAGCGCCGCAGCGGCAACGCCGACCATCCGCGGATCCTGGGCACGTTCAACGAGCCCTGTCAGGACTGGCTGTCGTTCTTCTGCTTCACGATGTTCACGGACCGCGACGGCAAGTTCCAGCTGCTCGCGCTGGCCGAGTCGGGCTTCGATCCGCTGGCGCGCACGTGTCGCTTCATGCTGACGGAGGAAGCCCACCACATGTTCGTCGGCCAGACGGGCTTGGGCCGCGTCATCGAGCGCACGTGCCAGCTGACGAAGGAGAACCCCGGCCGCGACGTGAAGGACTTCGGCGGCATCCCGTTCGACCTGATCCAGCGCTACGTCAACTATTGGGCGAGCTCGTCGACCGACCTGTACGGCGCCGAGGTCTCGAGCAACTCGGCCAACTTCTTCTCGGCCGGCTTGAAGGGCCGCGCGTACGAGGAGCGCTATACCGAGCACAAGGCGCTGAACGACACGTACGAGCTCGACCGCTTCACCGACGGCAAGCTCGTGCGCGAGATCGTGCCGCTGCGCAACGCGATGAACGAGGTCCTGCGCGACGAGTACGTGAAGGACAACCAGAAGGGCATCGACTACTGGAACCGCGTCTGCGAGAAGTACGGCATCGACTTCCGCTTCAGGCTCCCGCACCGCCGCTTCAACCGCAAGATCGGCGATTACGCGGCGGGTCGTTTCGACCTCGATGGCGGGCTCGTCACGGAAGCGCAGTGGAACGAGCACGCTCCCGAGTGGATCCCGACCGACGCCGATCGCGCGTACGTCAAGTCGCTCATGCAACCGGTGACCGAGCGCGGCAAAATGGCCGGCTGGATCGCGCCCCCGGCCAAGGGCGTCAACGACACGCCGATCGAATACGAGTACGTGAAGCTCTGACCGCCGAAGCGCCGCCGCATTGGATCGGGGTCCCGCGATCGCGGGACCCCGTTTTTTCGTTCCCGACGGGCAGCACTTGCCGCGCGGACCCGGGGCGCGGAGACTGTCGCCCCGAAAAGACCCCCATGACAACGACCCCGCGCAAGCCCTCTGGTTCCGACGACCCGCTGTCCCGAGAGATCGACGCCGCGCTCGACGGTCTGAACCTCCAGGAGATCGATCAACCGGCGCGTCCGCGCAAGGACGCCGGCGGCAAGCGTCCTGACGGAGCGCGCACGCAGCGCGGAACCGTCGTGGACGTGCGCGGCGACGACGTCTTCGTCGAGCTCGGACCGCGCATGCAGGGCGTCGCGCCGCTGGGCGATTTCTCGCCCGATCCCAAGATCGGCGACGAGTTCGATTTCCTGTTGCGCGGCCGTGACGACGAGCTGTGGATCCTCTCGCGCTACACCGCGAAGGCGGAGATCGCGATCGGCGACGACGTGACGCCGGGCGCGCTCGTGAAGGCCAAGATCACGGGCCAGAACACCGGCGGTCTCGAAGCCAAGGTCGGCGCCGTCAGTGCGTTCCTGCCCGCTTCCCAAGTGTCCTTGCACCGCGAAGAGAACCTCGGTCAGTTCCTGAACCAGGTGCTGACGTGCGAGGTCGTGGAAGTCGACCGCGAGCGCAAGCGCATCGTGCTCTCGCGCCGCAAGCTGCTCGAGCGCGAGCGCGACAGCGCGCGTCAGGAAACGGTCGGCCGCATCTCCGTCGGACAGGTCCTGAAGGGCAAGGTCACGCGTGTCGAGGAATTCGGCGCGTTCGTCGACCTGGGCGGCGTCGAAGGACTCGTGCACGTCTCGCAACTCAGCCACCAGCGCGTCGAGAAGGCCGGCACGGTCATCGCGGCCGGCCAGGAAGTCGAAGTGCAGGTCCTCAAGATCGAGGACGGCGGCAAGCGCATCGGCCTCGGCATGAAGCAACTGCAGCCCGACCCGTGGGCCAGCGTCGCCAGCCGTTTCGCCGTGGATTCCGTGGTGACGGGAAAGATCACGCGCTTGCAGGAATTCGGCGCGTTCGTCGAGATTGCACCGGGCGTCGAGGGCCTGCTCCACGTGTCCGCTATGGCCAAGGACCGCGTGCGTCACCCGAAGGACGCGGTGAAACCCGGCCAGGAAGTCAGCGTGCGCATCGTCGCGGTCGAACCGGGTCGCTCGCGCATCTCGCTCTCGCGCATGGACGCACGCGGCGCGATGCTCGGCTCCGAGGAGTCGGTGGACGCGTCGGTGATCGACGAGGCGCTGCGCACGCAGAACTCGGAGGCGCTCGGTACGAGCCTCGGATCGATCTTCCAGCGCGCGTTCGACGCGAACTCACCCAAGTCCGCCGCGAAGCCGGCCGACGCGAAGAAGCCCAAGAAGGGCTGAGGATCAGCTCTGGGGCGTCGTGCTCTATTGAAGAATCGTCCGCCGGCCGGCGGCGCGTGATCGGGAGCGCTGGTCTCGCAGCCCGCGGACGAGGAACGCGCCACTCGCCGCGGGGATTCGCGCGCGCGCGCGCTCATCCCTGCGCGCACGCTCAGCGCAGTTTGCCGCCTCCGCGCGAGGCCAGCACCAGCACGACGATCAGAAGGATCACGAGGCCGCCGCTCGGGAAATACCCCCAGGAGCCGCTGTGCGGCCAAGCCGGCAAGGCGCCGATGATGAGCAGGATCAAGAAGACGATCAGGAGCATCCGAACCATGTGCTTCTCCGTTCGTTCGAACCGGTCGGGCGCTACGCAGTGCAGCGTCCGTGGATGCTACGGGGGCAGCACGTACCGTGCCGCATTGCCAACGCCTCATCCCGATCGACGTTCGCCGCGCGAATCGGCTGGCTCCGTGACGGAACGAACCGCCGGGCACTGAGTTTCGTCGAACGTGCTCAGCGGTCCGAACGCGCGAGCCACGGCTCGCACGCCGCGCGCACCGAGTCCGCCGTGAACGGCTTGTGCAGCCAGCCGTTCGCGCCGTCCACCAGCGCCGACGCCGCCAGCGTCTGCGAATCGGCCGTGGTCAGGAGGAGCACCGGCAGCTCGCTCTTCGTGCGCCGCTCGCGCAGGCTGCGCAGGAAATCGAGGCCATTCATCCCCGGCATGTGGACGTCCGACAGGACGAGCCCGATCGTCGAGTCGGTGCCGATGCGGCGCAGCGCTTCGATGCCGCTGGAGGCTTCGACGATGCCGTCGTCGCCCAGGCCGGCCTCGCGCAGCACGCGCACGATGATCCCGCGCATGACCGAGGAATCGTCCACAAGGAGAAGCTTCTTCATGGAAGGTGTCGGGATCGCCTCGATCCCAGGGACACCTCATCGGTCGGAGCACGTCTCGATCAGTAGCTCTCGTCCTTCGTCGGGAAGCTCTTCGCCTTGACGTCCCCCACATAGCGCCGGAACGCGCCCAGCATCTCCTCGCCGAGCTGCGCATAACGCCGCACGAAACGCGGGTGGAAGCGCGTGTAGAGCCCGAGCATGTCGTGGCTGACGAGAATCTGCCCGTCGCACCCCGGACCGGCGCCGATGCCGATCACCGGGATCGTGAGCGACGCCGCGATCGACTGGGCGACGCTCGCCGGGATCTTCTCGAGCACGATCGCGAAGGCGCCGGCGTCCTGGAGCGCGCGCGCGTCCAGACCGATCTGCTGCGCCTCGTCCTCGCTCGTCGCGCGCACTTGGTACGTGCCGAACTTGTGGATCGATTGCGGCGTGAGACCGAGGTGCCCCATCACGGGGATCCCGACCTCGACGATGCGGCGCACGGTCTCGCACAGCGAACCGCCGCCTTCGACCTTCACGGCCTCGACGCCCGACTCCTTGACCATGCGGCCGGCGTTGCGCAGCGCTTCGTCGGCGTTGATCTGGTACGTCATGAAGGGCATGTCGCCCACGACCAGCGCGCGCTCGACGCCAGCCGAGACGAGCGACGCGTGGTAGAGCATCTGGTCGAGCGTCACCGCGACGGTGGTCTCTCGTCCCTGCACGACCATCGCGACGGAATCGCCCACGAGGATGACGTCGATTCCGGCACGGTCGAGCAGCGACGCCATCGTGTGGTCGTAGGCGGTGAGAGCGGCGATCGATTCGCCGCGCTCCTTCATGCGCTGCAGGCTCTTCGTCGTGACCTTGCGACGGTCGGCGGGGTCGGTCGGCGGGGGACGAGTGTTCGGCATGATTGGCCTGGAGGGTAACGGTCGGCGGTCGCGGCGTCAGCCGATCCCGTGCTCGAGCAGCGCGAGCGCGGAGCGCGCGCCATCGAGCGCCGCGCTCATGATCCCACCCGCGTAGCCCGCGCCTTCGCCGACCGGATACAGGTTCGCGAACCCCTGCGCTCGCCGGCTTGTCGGATCGCGCGGCATGCGCACGGGTCCAGAACTGCGCGATTCGAGTCCGACGAGCAGACCTTCGGGACCGGAGAATCCGGGGATCGTGCGCTCGAAACGCCCGAGCGCCGCGGCGATCGCGTCGCTGAGCATTGGCGGCAAGAGTTCGTCGATGCGGCCCGGCACGAGCCCGAGCACGTAGCTCGAACGCAGGTCGCCGCTCGAGACGCGCTTCGCGAGGAAGTCCGACGCGCGCTGCGCGGGTGCGTGGTAGTCGGCGCCTCCAGCCTCGAAGAAGCGGCGCTCGAGCTCGCGCTGAAACGCGACGCCTGCGAACGGTCCCGGCCCGAACTCGCGCGGCCCCACGGTCGCGACGATGGCGGCGTTGGCCCAACGCGAGCTGTGCGTCGAGTTGCTCATGCCGTTCGTGCACAGGAACCCGGGCTCGTTCACGCTCGCGACGATGCGGCCGCCGGGACACATACAGAAGCTGTGCGCCCCCACGCTGCCTTCCGCGGCGCGCGCGACGAGCGCGTAGCTCGCGGGGCCCAGCGTGTCCGCCTCGGGCCCCAGTCCGTGCTGCGCGCGATCGACCAGGTCTTGCGGATGCTCGATGCGCACGCCGATTTGGAAGGGCTTCGCTTCGAAGACGACGCCTTGTTCGTGCAACGCCGCCCACGTGTCGCGCGCGCTGTGGCCGGGCGCGAGGACGAGCGCATCGCAAGCGATCTCTCCCGAATTCGTGTCGAGCGCGCGCACGCGCCGCGAAGCGTCCAGCACGAGGCGCTCAACGCGCGTGTTCCACACGAACTGCACCCCCGCGTCCTCGAGCCGCGCTCGAAATCGCGGCAGGATCCGGTGCAGCTTGTCCGTGCCTATGTGCGCGCGCGCGTCGTACACGAGGCTCGGATCGGCGCCGCACTCGACGAGCTCCTCGAGCAGCCGTTCCTCGAGCGGATCGTCGACGCGTGTGTAGAGCTTTCCATCCGAGTAGGTGCCCGCCCCGCCCTCGCCGAAGAGCAGGTTCGATTCGGGATTCGGCGTGCGCGTGCGGTGGAACGCGACGAGCTCGCGCGCGCGGCGCTCGATCGGACTGCCGCGGTCGATCGACGTCACACGGACTCCGTGCCGCGCGAGGACCCAGGCCGCGAACAGCCCGCCCGGTCCGGTGCCGACGATCGCGACGCGCGCCCCGGCGGCCGAGGGATCGATCCGGGCGACGCGCGCCGTCGCGGGTGCGGGCGCGGCCTGGACACGCCGGGCCTCCAGCGCTCGCGTGAGGCGCGCGCTCGCGAACGACGCCGCAACAGTCACGTCCACGTGCGCGACGAACCGCAGTCGGTGCGCTCCGTCGCGACGCCGTGCGTCGAGCGCCTTGCGCGCGATGCGCGCACCGCGGACCGCGGCCGGATCCGCGCCGATCTCGCGCGCCGCGCGCTCGAGGAAGCTCGCTTCGGGTTCGGTCACGCCCTGTTCGAGGCCCAGGACGCGCCACGTCGCGTGCGGCTTGTCGGTGGCCTGGTTCATGCGCTCGAAGCCCGGGATCCTACCCTGGAGCGACCGCTCCGCCTGCGTACACTCGCGGGGAGTGACGCGCCGAAAATCTCCGACGAGCGCCGGGCCGCCCGGCGATCTCCTGCGCGCGATCCTCACCGACCAGGACCGCGATCCGATGCCGTTCGCGCACCCGATCGTGTCGTGGACCGACCGCGACGAGGACGACTACCTGGCCTCCATCGAAGCGTGCGCGCTGGCTTCGATCCGTCTCGAGCGCCGCGGGCGCGACCACGGCGATTGGGCCGAGCTCGATCCCGCGCTCACTCCGGTCCGCGCGCGCTGGCCCGAGCGCGGCACGCGCGCATTCCAGACGCTCGCCGCCGAACGCTGGCACGCCGCGCGGCCCATCGTCCTGCGCGGGATCGCGGGCGAATTGTTGGACGGGTATGCGGACGAGATCGATGCCGCCGGTGGCACGCACGAAGCGCTGTGCGAACGCGGCGGACTGGCCGCGTGGTTCGCGGAGCGCGCGAGCGAGCTCGCGCCCGACTTCGAGCTCCACGACGACCGCCGGAAGCTCTTCGATCCCGAGCGCGACATCGAACGCGTCGCCGTGCGCGCGACGCCGCCGCCGGGTGCGAGCGCGGGCGCGCGCAACCTGTGGTGCAAGTCGGGCTGGCTCTCGACGCACCCCGACGATCGTTCGTTGCGCATCCGCTTCGGTCACGGCAAGGAAGGCCTGGATGACGGCGGTCGCACGCTGCTCGACCACCGCCTCGTGGCCGAGGTGACCGCGCGCATGCTCCCCGAGACGGCGATCGTGACGACGAACCCGGCGTTGACGCAGTTGGTCGAGAAGCTGGCCGGCGAGCCGGTGCTGTTCACGCAAGGGCTCGCCTACTGGAACGCGCCCGGCGGCGGCGCGCTGTTCCATCACGACGCGTTCGCGGAGGACGCGGCTGACGGCGGTGCGTTCCGGCAGTTCGGCGTGTGCTACGTGCAACTCTCCGCCGCGACCGCTTGGCTCGCGCTCTCGACCGACGACCTCGTCGCGCGCATCCGCGAGTTCGCCGAAGCGCTCGAGGATGGCGAACTGCCGTGGGTCCGCGCGCAGATCTTCGAATCGAAAGGCGCGCCGTTCGTAGGCGGGTGGAGACGCTTCACGGCGCTGATCGCGGATCACGATCGGCTCGTGCTCGAACTCGCGCGGCCGGGCTGCGGCGCGCTTTCGCCGCTCGTCGAACGCGGCCCGGAGTTCACCGCCTTCCTCGCCGACGCGGGGCACGGCGCGGTGTTGCGCGCGGGCGATGCGATCCTGCTGCCCAACTTCGGCCTCGAGAAGACTTGCATGCACTCCGTTTTCTGCGCGGGTGACGAGGTCGCCTATTCGATCTCGCTCGCGATGCGGCCGGACCGTGAGGCACCCGAGGCGCGCGTCGCCCTGGAAGCGCGTCGGCGCGAGCGCTTCGAGAGGAAGCGTGCGGCGCGCACGCTCGCGCCCAGGAGTCCCAAAGCGCGCAGGAATCCAGCAGCGCCCAAGAATCCCGCGACGCGCCGGCGGAGCACGAAGGGATGAGCACGACTGCCCCGAACTCGAAGGCCCGCGCCTGGACGCCGGCGCTCGAGGACCTGGGCCTCGACCCGGAACGCGTGCGGACGCCGGCGGATCCGCCGAGCGCGCGCGGCGCCGGATCCGCGCTGGCCTCGCTCGCCGAAGGCACCGCCCCGTCCGTGGGAGCGGCGGCGATCCTCGACCACGCGAGCCGGACTGCCGCGCCGGATGGATGGTTGCTCGTCGCCCTCGACGGTGCGCCGTCCGACGCACGACTCGCCGCGTTGCGCGACGCCTTGTGGCCGGCTTGGCACGTGTCGGTCCTCTACAGCGCCACCGCGGCGAGCATCGAGCGCCGCTCCCTCGACGGGCGACGAACGTTGCCGTCCAACGCCGGCGCGCGCGGAGTGCTCGTCGCCGCGCGGCGCCGCGAGATCGTGCTCGCGCCCGACGCGACGGTCGCGAAGTTCGACAAGAACGCGTCGGGCTGGAACGGCGAGCCGGGTCGGCCGGGTTACGGACACTTCCGCTGGATGCGGCGCTTCGTCGCCGACCTGGCGGGAGACCACCGCGCGCGGCGCATCCTCGACTTCGGCTGTGGCGCGGGCTGGGTAGGCATCGAAGCGGCGCTGGCTTCGAAGGCTCGCGGCGGCGATCCCGTACTCGCCGCGTTCGACCCGAGCCCCGAGATGGTGCGCATCACGGAGAACAATGCGCGCTCGGCCGGCATCGCGCGCTGCATCGGCCGCGCCGGCTTCGGCGAAGACCCGCCGTTCCCGGCGGCAGGCGAGGCGCCGTTCGACCTCCTTCTCTCCTCGGGCGTCGTGAGCTTCGCGCGTGATCGACGCAGTTGGTTCGACGGACTCGCGCGCGGCGTCGCTCCCGGCGGCACGCTCGTGATCGGCGACATCCACCCGGGCTCGAAGGGCATGCTGCGCCGTCGGCGCGCGAAGCCGCTGCTCCCGATCCGCGAGATGAACGGCATGCGTCGCGAGGAAGCGCGCGCCGAGCTCGAGCGCCGAGGGTTCCATTTCCAGGCCTGGAGCGGCTACCAACTCAGCGATCCGGTCCCGCAGTGGAATCACCTCGATGCGACGAGACTTCGCGGCATGCTCGGCCCGGTACTCTTGGCCTGGAATCGGCGTGCCGCGGCGCAGTCGCTCGCGCACGACGGCGCCGGTCAAGACCGCTTCGATTCCTGGGTGATGCGCTTCGTCCGCGCGTAGCGAGAACGACGGCCTTCACTCGACCTAGCGCGCCCCGCGCGGCGACGCACCGCCGGCACGCACGCCACGCAGCGGCGCCGCCCGCGTCCCGGAGGAGCCGGCAGGCTCGATCGCTTCACGGGCTTTCAACGCACGCGCGGAACGAGCATCCCGGTGCCCGTCTCGTGATCCTCGGGCGCGTACTCGAGGACGAGCAGCGCGGCGATCTCGTCCAAGTCGTCGCGCGAGGCGAGCCGCAGGACCCCGCCCAGCGTCGCGCGCAGGAGATCCGTGGCACGTGCACGCGCAGCCGCAACTTCCGCGGCCGGGAAAGGCTTCGTGCCCGAACGCACGGCGCGCTGCAACTCGTGCCGCGCGTCGATCTCGCGGACGCGCTCGGGCAGAGCGTCTGGACCGAAGAAGAACGTGGTCGCGGCCAGATCGAGCGACGGCATCCCATCGGCTCCGCGCGCCGCGGGCACGAGGCCGACCACGCGACCGTTCGTCGAGCCGTGGTTCACGCGCTCGACCGTCTCCGCGCCGGCGTAGAGGACGGGCTCCTCGGTCTGGCGCGCGACGACGTACGCGGGATCGACCTCGAGCACGACGAGGTAGCCCGCGTCGTACGTCGGCTGCTCCGCGCGCCACACGTGCCGGGCTGCGCGCTCGAGGACGAACGGCTGCGCCAGGAGGATACGGCGCACCGATGCGCTTTCGCGCTCGGCCGGCGTCGCTTCGCGCTCTTCGGTGGCGCGCAGCGCGAGCGTACCGAAGCCGGCCAGCAGGAGCACGGCGAGGCCGAACGGGATCGTCGAGCGGATGTTCATGGGTGTTGTACTCAGCGACAGTGAAGGGATCGGAGGCTCCGTGCCGACTCAGTCGCGCACGAAGGCGAGGTCGTCGAGACCGAGGCGTCCACGCGCGGAACCGTGCGTCGGACCGAAGAGCAGGTCGACGCCGACGATCTGCGCGCGGTCGACTCCGCCGGACATGCGCTCGAAATCGGCGAGCGGGATGCGCACCGTCTCCCACTCGTTCGCCCAACCCGCACCCGTGCCGCAGCCCGTGCGCTGGTAGGGCTCTTCGATGCCGCCGCCGTACGCGCCGATCGAGATCGAGGCCGTTCCGCCCAACGCGTCGCGCAAGCGCACCGTGAACGTCAAGTCGCCCTGGTCCGCCGTGGTCAAGGGATGCCGCGTCGCTTGGCAGGCGCGCAGCGAGAGGTATTTCCACGCCGTCGTGTCCATCAACCCGGGCACGAGCGCGAACTGGATCTGTCGGTCGTTGCTGTTCCAGTCGAAGACCAGGCCGCGCGTGGCGTCGGCGACGCCGCCGGAGAAGGTCATGCCGTTCATCGGCTCGGACGCCGACTCCGTGAACACCGTGTTGGGATCGTCGAGCAATCCCTCCGCGGCGTTGTCGACGTCGTAGCCAACGGAACCGCCCGAGCTCGCGAGGGTCAGATCGAAGTTCGACTCGAAGTCGTCGATGACGAGCCGATCCAGAGCCGGCTCGCGGTGCATGAGGTCCACGACGACGCACACGCTGGACGGCACGCCCGGGCTCTTGAAGGACTCCCACTGCCGCCACAGACACTCACGTCCCGCGGGATTGCCCTTCACGTACCACTCCACCAGCGGGAGCAAGTACGCCTTCATGAGCAGGTTCACCTCGGATCGCGTGAGCTGGCACGGTCCCGCGGCGAAGATCCCGCTGCTGCTGCTGTTGTGGAACGTGCCGTGTCCCGCACCGTGGAGCGAGATCGACGAGCGCGGTCCGGTCGCGCGCTCGTGCAAGTGGAACGTCTGACACAGGTTGCAGCCGGCGCATCCGCTGACGTCGGAGTCCGCGCCGCCCGTCCACAGGTGATAGGGAACGCCGTGCGGGTTCGCGACCGCCGCGCCCTGGAAGTCCGTGGGCGCGATGCTCGACACGAAGACGATGTCGGCGATCGAGAAGTTCACCGGTGTGTACGTCCCGTCGAAGAGCCGGTCGTAGGCGATGACGACACCCTCGCCACCACGGCTGTGTCCCATCCAGGCGATGCGGTTCACGTCGACGTGTCCGAGCAGCGCTCCGCCCGCGATCGTCCCCAGGTTGCCGAGGAAGTAGTCCGTGTTCGTCAGCGTCGTGGTCGAGGCCTGGACGACGCCCGGCACCGTGTTGTTCTGGTGGCTCATCACCACGTAGCCGTACGAGGCCAGGTGGAAGCCGATGTGGTCGTACCACTGATAATTGTGGCCGTTGCCGTGGCTGACGACGACCAGGGGCAACTCGCCGAGCGAGGCGATATTGGCCGGGTAATAGAGGTTCTGACCCAGGAAGGACCCGCCGCTGTAGAGCGTCTCGACGATCGTGTACGGCCCCTGCAGCGTGGTCGGTGCGAGGATCCACAAGCCCGGCTCCGACGTGCCCCCGTCGATCCAGTCTCCGAACGAGAGGACGCCGTTCCCGTCGAAGTCGATCACGATGTCGAGCGCGCGGCCGAGTCCCGCGCCCACGTCACCCGAGAGGAAGCCCGAGTCGAGCGTGAAGCGGTTCGTCGGCACGCCGCCGGCGACGAACGAGATGCTCTGCGGCAGGCCGCGCACGTCGATGAGCGCGGGCGCGGCGGCCCACCCGAACTCGTCCTTGTGCTCGCACACGTAGACGTCGACGTTCGTGCCGATCCACTGCGGGTGTGCGTCCGTGTCGAGCGCGCCGTCGAGCGTCTCGGTCTGGAAGAAGGACTGGACGAACTCGAAATTCGGCGCGGTGGAGAGGGTGCGGCCGGCGATCTCGAGCCGCGTCAGTCCAGCGATGCTGCGCGCGGCCGGCGCGCGAGGTCCGACGGACTGCGTCCCGACGATGGTCTGCGCGCGGATGTCCGAGGCCAGCGCGCCGGCAAGGAGTGTGACAGCCGACAGCGCGCGCAGGAGATCGGAGTGCATCTCTGGAAACTACCACGCTTCATGCGGCGTGGGAGTTTCGTTCAGGTCAGGATTGGGAACCATCCACGGGACGACGCGGTTCGCGATGCTCGCGTCGCACTCCACCCGCGCTCACCGATCCTCGAACAGGAACGGCCGCGGCATCTCGGGACGGATCGGTCAGGAGCGCGCGCCGCTGATCGCGTGCGCGCCGAAATCGATCAACGACGCCAGCGAGGAACGCAGGTCCTTGCGGCGCACGATCCGGTCGACCTGACCCTTGTCGAGCAGGAACTCCGCGCGCTGGAAGCCCGGCGGGAGCTCCTGCTTGATCGTGGACGCGATCACGCGCGGACCGGCGAAACCAATGAGCGCGCCCGGCTCGGCCAGCGTGATGTCGCACACCGAGGCGAAGCTGGCCGTGACGCCGCCCGTCGTCGGGTTCGTCAGCACGCAGATCGCGAAACCGCCCGACTCGTTCAACGTCGCCAGCGCCGCGCTGGTCTTCGCCATCTGCATCAAGGACAGCATGCCTTCGTGCATGCGCGCTCCACCCGAGCTCGTGAACACGATGAGCGGCTTCCTCTGCGTGCGCGCCAGGTCGCAGGCCAGCGCGATCTTCTCGCCGACGACCTCGCCCATGGATCCACCCATGAAGGAGAAGTCGAGCACGGCCAAGATGACCGCGCGCCCCTCGATCGTGCCCGTGCCGCAAATGAGCGCTTCGTTCTGGCCCAGCTTGGCCACCGAGCGCTTGATCTTCTCGGCGTACGGCACCGCGTCCTGGAAGTTCAGGCGGTCGAGCGCCGTGAGGTCGGTGTAGAGCTCCTGGAACGAACCCTCGTCGAGCACCATCCGCACGCGCTCGCGGCCCGGCAGCGTGAAGTGGAAGTCGCAGGCCGGGCACACGCGGCCCCGCTCCTCGAGTTCCTTGCGGTAGATCATCTGGCCGCAGCTCTCGCACTTGAGCCACAGCCCGCCGGGCATGTCCTTCTTCTTCCACAGGCGGCGCGTGCGCTTCTCCGGGCCCTCCTCGCCCACGGATTCGGCGTCGCTCTGCGCCGCGTCGGCGAGACGCGCCGGCGGCACGATCTCGCGCTCGGCCAGCTTCTCGGATTGCGGACGCTTCGGTTCGGGCACTTGCGGACTCGCTGCGAACTCAGGCATGGATCGTCTCCTCGCGCGCGGATTCCGCCGCGGCACGGAAGCGGGACAGGGTCGCACCCAGATCGGGAGCGCCGAACAGCGCCGAACCAGAAACCAGGACGTCCGCTCCCGCTGCGGCGCACAGCGGGATCGTTTCGGCGTTCAAGCCACCGTCCATCTCGACGAATCCGTTCCAACCGCGGGCGCGGATGGCACGGGTCTTCGCCAGCACCTCGGGCATGAAGCGCTGCCCGCCGAAACCGGCGTGCACGCTCATCACGAGGACGAGGTCGAGGTCGCCGAGCAGCGGGAGTACGCGCTCGACCGGACAATCGGGGTTCAACGAGGCGCCGACCTTGGCCACACCCTCGGCCCGGAACGCGGCGATGACGTCGCGCGCCTCGGAGTCGTTCGCGGTGGTCTCGACATGGAAGGTCAGCACGTGCGCTCCAGCTTGCGCGAACGCGCGCGCGTAGCGACGCGGCTCCGAGATCATGAGGTGGACGTCGAGCGGGATCCGCGCGCGCTTCTTGAGCGCCTCGACGACGACCGGCCCGATCGTGAGGTTGGGCACGAAGTGTCCGTCCATCACGTCGACGTGCAGCCAGTCGGCCCCGGCCGCCTCGGCGCGCTCGACCTCCTCCCCGAGCCGCGCGAAGTCGGCGGAGAGCAGGGAGGGCGAAATCAGGATGGGACGGAGGGCCATGCGGCGGTCGGTCGAGCGGCGGCGGACGAGTCGGCGGGCGGACTCGGGCGCTGCGGGTCCCGGAGCAGGAACTCGGCGGGGTGGGCGATTCTAGCCGGGTCGAGGGGGTGAGCCCAGCGACACTCTCCCCCCCCCTTCCGAAACGGACCCAGTTGGCTGCCCTCCACCGGGCCCCCACGAGCCCTGGGGAGTCCGCTCCCAGCCGACCACCATGGGGAGGGTCCGGCAGCCGACTGGGTCGGCTTCGGCCGGTTCAGCGCTTCTGCAACGCCTGGATCCCGGGCAAAGTCCCCGTCTCGAGCAACTCGAGCGAAGCGCCGCCGCCCGTGCTGATGTGTCGGATGCGGCTCGCGAGCCCCAGCATCTCGACCGCCGCGACCGAGTCCCCGCCGCCCACGACCGTGTAGCCCGAACTGTCCGCGACCGCTCGGCCGACCGCTGCGGTCCCGGCTCGGAACGAGGGCCACTCGAACACCCCCATCGGGCCGTTCCAGACCACCGTCTTGGCCGACAGGATCCGCGCGGCGTAGCGCGCGCGCGACTTCGGGCCGATGTCGAGGCCCATCAACCCGTCGGGGATCTCCACGCCCACCTCGATCGGCTTCGCGTTCTCGTCGAAGGCCTCGGCGCACACGTGGTCGTCGGGGAGCAAGATCTCGACCTTCCGCGCGGCGGCTTTCGTCAGCGCGGCGCGCACCGCGTCGAGCTGGTCCTGCTGTACGAGCGACTTGCCCACCGATCGGCCTTGTGCCGCGAGGAACGTGTAGGCCATCCCGCCGCCGACGAGCAGGGCGTCGACCTTGTCGAGCAAGTGGTCGACGACCTGCAACTTTTCGCTGACCTTCGCGCCCCCGAGGATCGCTACGAGCGGGCGCTCGGGCTTCTCGAGCACGCGTCCGAACGCGGCGATCTCCTTCTCCATCAAGCGCCCCGCGGCGGAGGGCAGGAGTCGCGCGATGCCGCACACCGACGCGTGATCGCGGTGCGCCGCGCCGAACGCGTCGTTCACGAAGCAGTCGCCGAGCTGTGCCCACTGCGCGGCCAGCGCGGCGTCGCCCTTCTCGTCGCCCGCATGGAATCGCACGTTCTCGAGCAGCACCACGCTGCCCTTCGGCGCCGCCGCGATCGCGTCGACGACGACCGGTCCCGTGCTCTCCTTCAGGATCACGACCGGCGAACCCAGGAGTTCCTGCAGGCGCGCGCCCATCGGCGCGAGCCGCATCGACTCGACGACCTTGCCTTTCGGTCGGCCCAGGTGACTGAGCAGGATCGGCCGCGCCGACTTCGTGAGCAGCTCGCGGATCGTGGGCAACGCCGCGCGAATGCGCGTGTCGTCGGAGATCGCGCCCGCGTCGTCCTGCGGACAGTTGAAGTCGACGCGCACGAGCACGCGTTGCCCCTGCAGCTCGAGCGAGTCGAGGTTCGGGACGGCGAGCGAAGGAGCAGCGGCCATGGTGCGCGCCTCGCGGCTCAGGCCTTCGCGGTGGCGGGCTGCTTCGCGTCGAGCTTGGCGGCCAGCACCATCAGGTCGACGACGCGCGAGCTGTAGCCCCACTCGTTGTCGTACCAGGACACGACCTTGACCAGCGTGTCGCCGATCACCTGCGTCGAGAGCACGTCGAAGATCGAACTGGCCGGGTTGCCGATGACGTCGGATGACACGATCGGGTCCGTGCAGTACTCGAGGATGCCCTTCATCGACTTCTTCGAGGCCGCTTCCATCGCCGCGTTGACCTCTTCCTTCGTGGTCTTCTTCGCCAGCACGACCGTCAAGTCGACCATCGAACCGTCCGGCACCGGCACGCGCATCGCGACGCCGTGCAGCTTGCCCTTCAAGCGCGGGTAGACCTCGGCGATCGCCTTCGCGGCGCCGGTCGACGTCGGGATGATCGACAACGCCGCGGCGCGCGCCCGACGCAGGTCCTTGTGCGGCAGGTCGAGGATGTTCTGGTCGTTCGTGTAGGCGTGGATCGTCGTCATCAAGCCCTTCTCGATGCCGAAGGCTTCGTCGAGGACCTTCGCGATCGGCGCGAGGCAGTTCGTCGTGCACGACGCGTTGCTGATCAGCTTGTGCTCGGGCTTCAGCTCGTGGTCGTTGACGCCCAGCACGATGGTCGCGTCCATCTCGGGCTTGCCGTCCTTCGAATCCTTCGCGGGCGCGGTGAGGATGACGCGCCCCGCGCCGGCGGTCAGGTGCTTCGAGCAACCTTCGCGGTTGGTGAAGACGCCCGTGGACTCGACCACCACGTCGACCTTGTTCTTCGCGTGCGGCAGCACCGCCGGGTCCTTCTCGGCGGTGATCGGGATGCGCTTGCCGTTCACTACGATCGCGCCCTCGGCGGCTTCGACCGTGCCGGCGAACGCGCGGTGGACCGAGTCGTACTTGAGCAAGTACGCCAGCGTCTTCGCGTCGGTCAGGTCGTTGATGTGGACGACCTCGACGTCGTCGCGCTGCGACAGGATGCGAAAGACGTTGCGACCGATGCGGCCGAAGCCGTTGATGGAGACGCGCAGGCCCATGGGGATCATCGGCGCCGGGTGGGTAGGCGCCGCTCGCAGGTAGTGGCACCGGGCCGCGCGGTGCGGGCCGGGCCGGGGGAGTTCCGATCGTGATGCCGCGCGCTTCCGGAGCACCGGAAACCCGCGAAAAGCCGCTGGGAAGTTACACTCCACACCTCGTCCGATCAACGCGCGCGAGCACGGTCGGACGGCCGCTCCCCATGTACGCAGAAGAGCTGACTCCCCCCGCTCCGGAAAGCCAGACGGACTTCGAACCCGAGCGCTGGGCGCGCCTCGCGGAACCACTCGGGATCGAGCCGGAGGCCGCCGTCTGCGTGGCGCTCTCGGGCGGTGCGGACAGCGTCTACCTGATGCACGTGCTCGCGGCGGCACGACCGGCCCCGCGCATCCTGGGCGTGCACGTGGACCACGGCCTGCGCGGCCCTGAGAGCGACGCGGACGCTGTCGCGTGCGCGGACCTGTGCGCGCGACTCGGGGTCGAGTTCGCCCTCGCACGCGCGGAGCTCGAGCGCGACCCACGCGGGCTCGAGGCGCGCGCGCGGATCGCGCGCTACGACGCACTCGCGACCGCAGCGCGCGCGGCCGGCATCGCGACGGTGCTCACGGCGCACCATGCCGACGACGCGCTCGAGACCTTGATCCTGCGCTGGCTGCGCGGATCGGAGATCGCGGGTCTGCCCGCGCTGCGACCGCGGCTCCTGCTCGACGCGCCGCTCGTCGCGAAGCCGACGCGGCCCGAGCGACGCGAGATCCTGCGCGCGGCCGGCGCGACGATCCTGGTCGCGCGTCCGCTGCTCGCGCTGCGGCGCGCCGAGATTCGTGCCGCGCTACAGCGCGCGGGAGTCGCATGGCGCGAGGACTCCTCCAACGACGACACGCGCTTCGCGCGCAATTCCGTGCGTCACGAACTGCTGCCCGCGATCGCCGCAGCTTGCGGTCCGGGCGCGCTCGAGAACTTGCACGCGTTCGGCCGAGCGGTGGCCGCGCTCGAGGAGTCGCTCGCAGAACGCAGTCGCGTGATCGCGATGGGGCCGCCCCGTCACGCCGCGGCGCGCAGATCCGCGCGCACGGCGCGTCTAGGCGGAACGATCGCGCGCGCCGAACTCGCCGCGCTGGAGGCGCCGCTCGCACGGCGCGCGCTGGCGCGACTTTTCGCCGAGGAGACCGGCGCCGTTCCGCGCCGCGCCGCGCTCGACCGGATCGTCGCCGACCTCCGCGCGGGACGCACGGGCCGTCACGAAATCCGCGGCGGATGGCGCGTGCAATTGCGCGCGGATCGGATCGATCTCGAGCCACCGCCGCGGTCGAGCACGGTCGAGCGCCGGGTCGGCCGAAGCACGCCCCGAGAGTCGGGCCAACTGCTCCTGCCTTTCGAACTCTCCGCGGAGGGTCCGCGGGTGGAGCAGCTCTCGATCCCCGGCGTCGCGCGCCTCGACGCCGACCGCCACGTCTCGGTCGAGCGCGTGGCGCGCGCTCCGGGCTCCGCGGTGCCGCGCGACGCGACCTGCGTCGAGATCGACGCGCGCGACGCTCCGCGCGAGCTGTGCCTGCGCGCGCCGCGACCGGGTGACCGATTCCACCCGTTGGGAGCTCGGGGATCGAAGCCCTTGTCGCGTTTCCTGGCCGATGTCGGTGTGCCGCGCGACGAGCGCGCGTGCGTTCTGCTCGTGACGACCGGGGCTGAATCTCGCGCCGAGCAGATCGTGTGGGTCGCCGGAATCCGCCCGGGCGAGGCTTGGCGCGTCCGTCCGGACACGCGCGAGCGGCTGCGGCTGACTCTCGTCGCGGATTGAATCGACGCTGTCCTGCTCCGCGCGGTGACTCGCGAGCTTCGCGGCGGTACCTTCTGCGTTCGTCGTCCCCGATGCTGGTTCCGAACTTGGCCCTACCGTCCCGAAGCTCCCCGCTGGCCGCGAACGTGCGCGCCGTCCTGGACCGGATCGCGGACGCGGCGCGGCGTGGCGGCCGCGAGCCGCAGGCTGTGCGCCTGGTCGCGGTCACGAAGAGCGTCTCGCCGGCCGTCGCGGCCGAGATCGTGCGCCTGGGCGTGACGGATCTGGGCGAGAACCGCGCCGATCGCTTCGAGGCCAAGGTCGCCGAGCTGGCCGCCGGTCACGTGGCGCCGCGCTGGCACTTCGTCGGCCATCTGCAGCGCAACAAAGCACGCGCGGTGGCCCAGCACGCGGCGCTCGTGCACTCCGTCGATTCGGAGCGTCTGCTCGACACGCTCGACCGGCTGGCCGGCGAATTCGGGCGCGAGCTCGAGGTCCTGGCTCAAGTCAAACTCGCCGACGAAACGACGAAATCGGGCCTCGATCCGCGCGAGCTCGCAGCGTTCCTGGCGCGCGGTCGCGGGGCGAAGAACGTGCGCGTGGTCGGGCTCATGGCGATGGGACCGCTGGCCGAGGACTCGGCGGCGCAGCGCGAACGCGCGCGCGCGGTCTTCCGTCGCGCGGCCGAGCTCGCCCGCGAGCACGCCGCGTCTTTCGCGCGCGCGCCGGAGCTGTCGATCGGCATGAGCGACGATTTCGAGATCGCGGTCGAAGAAGGAGCCACACTCGTGCGCGTGGGATCGCGCTTGTTCGAGGGGCTCCCGAACGAGATGGAGACCTCGTGAGCGAGCGCTTGCTGCTCGAGACCGCCGGTCGCCCCGCGGCGGAGCTGCCGCGCGCCGGCACGCTCGTCGTCGGCAGCGATCCGGCGCGCGTCGGTTATGTGGTCGAGGGCGCGGGCGTCGCGGACCTGCACTGCGCGATCGGACGCGCGAAGGCCGGCGGTTGGGCGGTCAAGGACCTGGGCTCGAAGGCCGGCACGTACTTGAATGGAGCGCGCGTCGAGGTCGCGAAGCTCGCGGCTGGGGATGAGTTGAGGATGGGTGAGGTCGTGTTGAGGGTCACCGATCCGGCCCAGATGCCGGATCGCACGGGAGCTTCTGGGGCTGCGTCTGCGTCTCGGTCCCCCTTCGAGACGGCGGCGCTCCCGATGTCCGAGCCACCGACACCGGAACTCCAGACTGACCTCTCATCACCAATGGCCTCCGCTTCGCTTCGGCAGTTGACCGGCTTCCGCATCGAGAAGCGCATCGGCCGCGGCGGCATGGGCGACGTCTACCTCGCCGTCCAGACGAGCCTCGACCGGCGCGTCGCGCTGAAGACCCTCACATCGCGCTTCGCCTCCGACGCCGAATTCGTGCGGCGTTTTCAGGCCGAAGCGCGCGCGGCTGCGGCCCTCAATCACCCCAACGTCGTCACGGTCTACGACGTCGGCGAGGACAAGGGCACGCACTACCTCTCCATGGAATTCATGGAGCGCGGCACGCTCGAGGACCGCGTCGTGAAGGCCGGGCGGCTGCCCGTCGATGAGGTGCTCTCGATCCTGCGCGACGCCGCGGCCGGCCTCGTGTTCGCCGAGGCGAAGCGGATCGTGCACCGCGATCTCAAGCCCGCGAACTTGATGCAGAACCACGTCGGCCAGACGAAGATCGCCGACCTGGGGCTCGCGACGCACGTCGAGGCCGAGGAGACGCAGACGGCCGACCGCAAGGTGTTCGGCACGCCGCACTTCATGTCGCCCGAGCAGGCGCGCGGCGAGAAGGTCGATCACCGCTCCGATCTCTATTCGCTGGGCGCGACCGCGTACCGGCTGCTCACCGGTCACACGCCGTTCGAGGGCAAGGATGCGCGCGAGATCGTGCGCGCGCTGCTCAAGGACGAGCCGCGTCCGATGCGCGAGTTCGTGAACGACCTGCCCGACGGCGTCGTCGAACTCGTGGATCGGTTGATGAAGAAGGACCTCGCGGCGCGCATCCAGAGCGCGAACGAGCTGGCGCGCGAGATCGAAGCGTTACGCGCCCGCGGCGGGAAGTCCGCGGCGAGCACGAAGTCCGAGAAGAAGTCGTCGCTCGTCCCGGTGATGCTGCTCCTTCTCGCGGCCGGAGGCGGAGCGTGGTGGTGGGTCGTCGGTCAGCACGAGTACGGTCCGAAGAAGCCCACGCCGGCCTCGATCGCGCGCACCGACGCGCGCACCGATCCGGACGCGGAGCCGACCGCAGCGTCGCCCAAGCCGCCCGCGACCGCGCCGAAGCCGGCGAGGGAGAAGGACGACAAGGAGATCCAGCTCTTCGAGGCGCAAGCGAAGCTCGCGCTCCTCGAGCTGGCGCAGCGCGAGCTGTCGCCCAACGATCGGCGCGACGAACTGCGCGTCCTCGCTCAGAAGTTCCGCGGCACCACCGCCGCCACGGAGGCGGCGACGAAGGCGGAGGACATCTCGGCCGCGCTCGATCAGGCCGCGCTGGCCGAGAATGCGCAGAAGACGCTCGTCGACGAAATCATGGTGAAGATGCGCGCGGCCGCTGGGCTCGGCGCGCGGCCGCCCGAGCCGGGCAAGGCTTTCCTGGCGATCCGCGCGATCCCGGGCGTCGCCGAGATGAGTTCGGATCCGGTGTTCGTCGCGGCGCGCAAGGACCTCGAGAACCGGATCGTCGGCGAGGCGACTTTCTACGCGCGCGAGACGATGGGCGAATCGAACCGCGCGCTCGAGCGCGGCGACTACGAAGGCGCGAAGAAGATCCTGGCCGACCTGCTGCTGGTGTTCGACTTGCCCGAGTTCTCGATCGGCGGCGCGCCGACCGGCGTGAACGATCTCTTCGAAGTGGGCCGCGAGGCGCGCGAGAAGTTCTTCAATCTGGAGCAGGTCAAGGTCGCGTTCGAGCGCAAGCGTACTCGCGAGGATCAGCTCTCGATCGCGGCCGGTCTGGGGGGCGCCGGCGGGCTCGAGAGCGAGCTCGCGGCGCTCGATCTCGACGCCGCGCGCGAGCGACTCGAGCGACTCGCGACGCGCTTGACTGGCCCCGGCGAGCAGGCGCTCGCGCGCGAACTGGCCGCCGAATGCCGAGCGGCGCGCGCCGTGCTCGCGACGCTCGGCGCGGAGTTCGCGCAGTGGCGGCGCAAGTCGTTCACCGATCCACGCGACAGGAAGGGCGCGGCGCGCAACGCGGTCGGCGCTGACGCGGACGGCATCCTGTACGAAGGCGATGGCGGTCAGGTGGAGCGCGTGACCTGGGCCGCGTTCGGCGGCGACGTGCAGTCCTTGAACAAGCTCTTCGTGGAGCGGCTACAGCGTGAGTGGACTCGCGAGGAATCGGCCGCGATCGCGACGATGCTGCGTTTCAGCGCCGTGGTCGAGGCCGTGCGTGCTTCGGCCAAGATGTTCGACGGCGGGAAGAAGGCCAACTTCACCGAAGGCAACGCGCGCGACATGCGCGCGCTCTACGCGCCGGCCGCGCAGTGGGCGGAGATCGCCGGATCCGAGTCGAAGACGAGGCTCGAGCGCGAGGTCGATGCGGCGAGCGTCCTGAGTGACGCGCTGCGCAGCGCGACGGACTCCCGCTGGGCAGCCGCCGCGGCGGGCATCGAGCGGTTGCTCACGGACTACACCGATACGGTGCTCGTGCGGCTCCTCTCCGACGGTCGATCGGTGCGGGATCTCTCGGACGAATGAGCGCCGAGAGCCCTCTCGCCGCGCGACGCGGGCTCGTTCCGCTCGATCGTGGAGCACGCTGCGCGCTGACGATCCGCGCGCAACCGGGCGCGCGCCGCTCGGGCTTCGCTGGGTTCTGGAACGGGCTCGTCAAGGTCGCCGTGTCGGCGCCTCCCGAGGACGGTCGCGCGAACGAAGCGCTGCGCGACGCGGTGGCCGAGATCGCCGGCGTGCGCGCCTCGGCCGTCAGGCTGGTGTCGGGCGCGACCTCGCGCGAGAAGCGTTTCGAAATCGAGGGGCCGGAAGCGGTCGTGCGCGCGCGCATCGACGCGCTGGCCGCGTCGGCGGTGAAGAGGGCCGGAGGTCAGGACGCATGAACACGACGGACAAGAGGAGCGGATCGCTCGACGCCACGATCGAGCGCGCGACGGCCTGGTTGGTCCGGCGCGAGACCGCGGAACCTCAGGCTCTCTTCCTGCTCGCGACGGGCGGAGCGACGCTCGCGACGCGCCTCACCGCGCTCGAGCGCATTCCCTTCGCGAAGATCGACGGCACGCCCGCCGCGTGGCGCGAGACGACGCTCTACACGGGCAAGCTCGGCCAGCTCTCCGTGTGGCTCGTCGACGACGCGCCCGGCGCGGCCGAGGACGGCGGGCACGAGGAACCGGGCGAGCCGGCGTGGGCGCGCGGGTTCCCGGTGTGGCTCGCCGGCGCGGCGGGAGCGTCGGTGATGGTGCACGCGTCGGCGGGATATGCGCTGCCCTCCGAGAAGAAGATCGCGCCGGGAACGCTCGCGTTCGTGCGCGACCACGTGAACTTCAGCGGTCGCACGCCGCTTCTCGCGCTGGGTCCGTCGGACCTCGGTCCCCTCTTTCCCGACACGTCGCAGCTGCACAACGTCGAGCTGCGCGAGGCCGCGCTGAAGCTCGCCGAGAAGCTCGGTGTGCGCGCGGTGGAAGCGGTCGCCGCGTGCGTCGCCGGCCCGTGCCTCGAAACGGCCGCGGAACGCACGTTCTGGGCGCGCGCCGGCGCCGACGTCGCCGTGCAGGAGCTGCACAACCCGTTGATCGCCGCCGCGCACGCCGGCTTCGCGATGCTCGGGATCGTGTGCGTCACCGACGCGGGCGAGGGCGCGAGCGACGTGAAGGGCATCGTGACGCGCGCCGACGGGCTGGCCGCTGCGCTCGAGGACGTGCTCGTCGGCCTCGCGGGCGAGATCCAGAGCGTCGCGATCGATTCCGGAGTCGACGAGCGGTGAGCCACGCACGCATCGCCGTCTTCGCGTCGGGCGGCGGCCGGTCGCTCGAGAACCTGGTCGAGAGCTCGCGGGCGTCGGCCTTCGACGCCGAGATCGTGCTCGTCGTCGCGAACAAGACCGGGATCGGAGCGCTCGAGCGCGCGGCGCGCCTCTCGGTCCCGAGCGTCGTGCTCGATCCCGAACGCAAGCTGACGCCGGCGGAGTTCTCGCGCGACGCGTTCCTCGCCGTCGAGAGCTTTCGCTGCGACCTCGTGGTGCTGGCGGGATTCCTGCGCCTCTTGCCGATCCCCGATGCGTGGCTGGGCCGCGTGCTGAACATCCATCCGGCGCTGCTGCCCTCGTTCGGCGGCAAGGGCTACTACGGACACCGCGTGCACGAGGCGGTGCTCGAGCACGGGTGCACCGTGTCGGGCTGCACCGTGCACTACGTGACGAACGAGTACGACGCGGGGCCGATCCTCCTGCAGCGCGCGTGCGCGGTGATCGATGCCGACACGGCGGACTCGCTGGCGGCGCGCGTCTTCGCCGAGGAGACGCTCGCACTGCCCGACGCGGTGCGGATGCACGTGAACGAGCATCCGCGGTCGCTGGCGGCGCGGGCGAAGGCGCGTGGCTGACTCGCACTTCGCACTAGAATTCGAACTCCGTCGCACAGTGCCCTGTGCGCGCGGCGGTGAGACTTCGCCATGCAACGACTCCTCGCGCTCGCGCTGATCCCCTGCCTCTCGAGGGCTCAGCTGCCGTCGACGTCCACGCAGCTCGCCGACGACGAGCTCGTGTTCAAAGGCTCGATCGTGCTCGAGGAACTCGACGGCACGCGCACGACTCCCGTGAAGGGCACGGTCCGCGCGCTCGCGCGTGGACCGTCCAGCGCTCGCTGCCCGGCTTGCGCGGCAGCGCCAGCTCCGCGTGCGCGATGCCTCGATCATCCGTCGCAGCGAGCCACAGCTCGGACGATTTGTCGATCACGGGTGCTTCGCGCAAGGAGACGGGAACGCCGACCACCGGAGCACCCGTGCCGTCGACGACCTGGATCGCAATCGCGCGCTGTTGCGTGAGGTAGACGCGGATGGGGCTCGTGATCCGATCCCCGACGTCCACCGATCCGAACCGGTCGGCGAGGAGCGCGCTGACGCGTCTGGGAAAGACGCGTGTGCCGATGCGCGCGATGCCGTGTTCGTCGGTGGTCGTGCGGCGTCCGCGTTCCGGCGGGAGGACGGGCTCGACGCGGCGTTCGATGCGCGCGTGGTCGTACCTGACTCCGAACTCTTCCGGATCGGCGGGGAGACCCAGCTCCCTGGAGTTGGCCCAGCGCACTTCGGCGCCGACGATAGGCTGCCAAGAGATGCCATCGAGGACGAGCACGTCGATCGTCTCACGCGGTATCGCGGTCGGTTGGATCGCCGTCGCCCCACGTTGTTCGCGATCGACATCGATCGTCGCGCGCTGACGATCGCCCGCGACATCGCGGATGCTCGCGCCGGATTCGTCGAGGAGCGTCTGCGTCGGCGCAATCGGCTCGGAGGGTTCCACGTCCGCGGCGCCGCGTCGCAACCAGAGCAGCGCGAGCACGAACACGAACACGATTCGCGCCGAGCAGGAGAAACGCGACACGCCCGCTTTCTGCGGTCGAAGGCCCGGGAAGCGCACGTGTTCTCGATGTCACTCGATCAGCAGACGCTGCATCCCGCGGAATCGCAAGCGCTGTACGAAGCCGTTCGCGCACGACGACTCGCGTCGAGTACGGCGTCAAGCTCACCTCCGCCGTTCTCGCGCGAAGCCCGGACAACCAGGCCGCGAGAGCCAGCACGGCGGAGGGGAGCCTGACGCCGTACCGCCTCGGAGGGGTGGCCCGCGCATATCCATCTCCGCAGCCCGAAGGAACGAGCGTCGTACGAGCGCGTCACGCGCAACGCTCGACCACCACGTCGCGCGCCGGGCGCCAGATTCGGCCTTCGAGGTCGTCGCTCGGCAGGTACGCGACCGGGCCCTTCAACAGTTGGCGCGCGCAACGCTGCATGCGCAGCGCGCTGACCGCGGCGTCGAACGCGTCCTCGCTCGACTCGGCCAAGCGCAGCATCTCGTCGGGTTGATCCGCGAAGCGCGCTTGCAGGTAGAGCGCGCGCGCCACGCGGCTCGACTTGTTCACCGGGCCCGTCAGTTGCCGCGGATAGATCTCGACCGCCATCGGCAGGCGCGGCGGATCGAAGGGCCAGATCGCGAAACCGGCGTCCTGCAGATCGCGCAAGTACGGCATCCCGCGCAACGAACCGGTGCCGACGGAACCCGCGCCGCCGATCTGGAAGACGCTCTTCGGTCCGATGCCGCGCTCGCGCACGGCTTCGCCCTCGGTCGCGCGCCACGCGGGGTGCGCGTCGTCGAACGCGGGACAGCGCACGCCGGGCTTGCCCCAGAAGGGATGCGGAGACTCGGCGAGCCAGCGTTCGCCGTCGCGGGCCACGCGCTCCCACAGCTCGCGCGCGGACTTCACGCCGATCCGCGCGAGGAACCACGCGGGTCCCGAGAAGGCGAAGTCGAGCCCGACGACGACTCGGCTGTCGCGGCGCGCGCTCGCGATCAGTTCGGCGATCGTCTCGGGCCGGTTGCGGCCGCACTCGAGGCGTGTGAGGCGAGCGCCGCCTGCGCGGTGTGAGACGTCCGTTGCGCGTGTGATGTCCCCTCGAGGCACATCGGCTTGCGCGCTGGTCTGCGCGTGGACGGTGGCGTCAGCGAGAACTGCGCCGCGCGCCATCGCTGCGCCTCGTGCCTCCGCATACGCGCCGAATCCGGCGGGCACCGCGTCGATCGCCGGGGCACGCTCGTGGCGCGAGCAGCTCGCATCCGCCGCTTTTTCCGCTGAATTCCAGCGCGTCTCGGCCAGCCAGATGCGCTTGCGCTCGCCGGAGAGCGCTCCGGACCAATCCACCGCGATGCACGCGGGCGGAGTTCGTCGCGCGGCCATCACATCCTCGCGATCGGCAGCGCGGCGGCGTGCGGGAGGAGCGCCACGAGGCTCAGCACGTCCTCGAGGTTGTGGCGGAACACGCCTTCGAGCCGGTGCGGTCTCTTCCCCAGGAAGTCGAACCACGCGGCCGGCGCGAAGCTGCCGGGCAGATCGTCGTCGCGCGTCACGCCGGCGAGCTCGCGCTCGAGCGTCTTGAGGCGGCAATTCTCGAAGCGGCCCTGGTTCGCGCGGCGCAGCGGCCAGTAGAGATCGAGGTGCGGCGTGCTCGCGAACGGAGGCGCGACGCCGTGGATGCGCATCTTGTCCTCGAGGCGGTGGCGGTCGAACGACTTGCCGAAGAACGAGACGATCGCGGACGACTCGGCGATGCGCTCGGCCGTCTCCGCGAGCAGCGCGCGCTCGTTCCCCGGATGATCGAGGAAGCCCTGCCAAACCTCGAAGCCCGCGGACGTGAACGTGCCGAGCCCCACGAGGAACACGTACGTACCCGCGCCACCCGAGAGGCCCGTCGTCTCGGTGTCGAGGTACACGGCGCGCTCGAGATCGATGTCGGCGAAGCGCGCATCGCGTACGGCCGCGGCGAGCAGCGCGCGGTCGTGCGCGAGTCCGCATTCCAGCGCGTGCGCGCCGTGCGTGTGCGCGCGCGCGAACGAGCTCACGCGCGCGAGCGCGCCGCCGCGGCTCGGCGCCAGGCGTTCGGGCGGACCGAGGTCCGTGCGCCGCGGGATCTCGACCGGCGCGAACGCCGCAGAGTCCGCGGCCGCGGCCGCGGCGAGCAGCGCGCCGCGACGCGCGAGCCGGTGGCGCAGGCTTTCGGCGTCGAACGCGGGGGCGGCTGCGGTGGGGACTGAGGTCGGGCTCGTCGGTTGCGCGTCCGGTGGCAGGACCGACTGCGACGGGGTGTACGGTGCCTGGAACGACCCCGACGGATTCGCAGTGTACGGTGCCTGGAACGACCCCAACGGATTCGCAGGACGACCTCGAGATTCGCCGGGGTCTACCTGCGAATCCGTTGGGGTCGTTCCAGGCACCGTACACTGCGAATCCGTCGGGGTCGTTCCAGGCACCGTACACCCCGTCGGGGTCGTTCCAGGCACCGCACGGCGCAGGCGCAGCAGGCGATCGCGCAGTGACTCGTTCACAGAGCGTGCTCCGGGTCTTCGAGCGGGACCGCGACCGGATCGGGCCCCGCGACGAAGTGTGCCAGCACGCGCAGCGCGAGCTCCTTGCCGAGCGGACCGACCTCCGCGCTCGGACCGACGCAACCGGGGCAGCCGTTCGAGCAGGCGCACTGCGAGACGACCTCGAACGCCGCGCGGCAGAGGTCGCGGTAGGTCTGGAACAGGATCGTCGCGAGCCCCACGCCGCCCTGCACCGAGTCGTAGATCGTGATCGCTGGTCGGCGGAAGTGCGGTGAGCGCACGTGCGTCGAGAGGCCCAGGTCCGACGGCTGGCAGCGCAGATAGAGCGGCGCCACGCGGCGGATCAGGCTGCCCACGCCGCGCCAGGCCGACCCGCGATCGCCGCCGGCGAGTCCGAGCTCGCACGCCGCGGCTTCCGACAACGTCAGCACGAAGGCCTCCGTGTCGAGCTCCTCGGGCGGCAGGTGGATGTCCTCCGCGCCCACGTTCTCGCGCGTGTAGAAGCGGATCTTCTTGTACTGCGTCGCGACGGACGTGACGTGCACTTCGCCGCGCCACACGGAGTGGTCCTCGTCTTGGTGGTCGTGGTCGACGGGGATCAGCGGCTGTTCGACCGGTGCGTCGGCGCGCGTGCGCATCCGCCGCTCCTCGAGGCGCAAGATGCGCACGGACACGTCGAGCTCGGCCTCGGTGTAGTAGTCGCTCTCGACGCGGCGCACGTACGCGCGGCGGTTCTCGTAGTCGAAGCGCTCGACCTTCCACGTCTCGCCCTGCACCTGGTAGATCGCGCCCTCGTGCACGGTCGTGATCGACGTCGGCCGGTCGATCTCGCCGATCGCCTTCTTCGTGTCGGCATCGAGGACGAGCACGTTGTCGGCCTCGCCGCCCGCGAGCTTCACGTCCTGCGCCGGGTACGCGTCGGCCATCCAGTGCCACACGCCGTCGCGCTTCAGCAAGAGGCGCGATTCCTCGGCCAGGTAGTCGAGCACGCCGGCCGCGTCGCGCACGCCGCCGTACGCGGGATCGTCGAGCGTCCCCGGCTCCGCGCCCGAGCCGGCGGACATCTCGCGGAACGGCAGCTCGAACGCCGCGCACTTCACCTGCTCGGAGAGGATGACGAGGTTGTCCGGATCGATGCCGAGTCGTTCGCGCGGCGTCGCGAAGAGCGATCCGGGATGGCGCACGAGGTACTGGTCCACCGGGTCCGATTGCGCGATCTGCACGACGAGGCTCGGCTTCTGGCGCCGGCCGACGCGGCCCGCGCGCTGCCAGAAACTGGCTTGCGAACCGGGATATCCGACGAGTACGGCGACGTCCAGCGCGCCGATGTCGATGCCGAGCTCGAGCGCGTTCGTCGATACGACGACCTTCACGGCGCCGGTGCGCAGACCGACTTCGATCTCGCGCCGCAGGTCGGGCAGGTAGCCGCCGCGATAGCCGCGGATCTCGTCGGGCGAGAGACCCAGCGTCGGCGCCGCCTCCTTCAGATAGCGCGTCAGCACCTCGACCGCCGTGCGCCGCTTGCAGAAGAAGATCGTCTGGTGCTTCGGTCCGCACACGGCGGTCGCGAGCTCGCGCGCCTCCTCGAGAGCGCTGGCGCGCAGACCCGCGACCGGGTTCAGCATCGGCGGGTTGTAGACGCCGAACGTGCGCGGTCCCGATGGCGAACCGTCCTCGTCCACCACTTCGACATCGCGGCCGATCAGTCGTCGCGCGTGCTCGCGCGGCTCGCGCAGCGTCGCGGAGCACAAGAGGAACTTCGGATCGGAACCGTAGTGCCGCGCGATGCGCACGAGACGCCGCAGCACGTTCGCGACCGAGCTGCCGAACACGCCGGAGAGCGTGTGCACTTCGTCGATCACGATGTAGCGCAGATCGCGGAAGAGCTCGGACCACTTCGCATGGTTCGGCAGGATTCCGGCGTGCAGCATGTACGGGTTCGTCAGCACCATGTGCCCGCGATCGCGCAGCGTGCGGCGCACGCTGGGCGGCGTGTCGCCGTCGTACGTGTACGCGTGCCACGGCGCGCCCAGCTCCTCGACGACCGACGTGAGCGACGACGTCTGGTCCTGTGACAAGGCCTTCGTCGGGAACAGGAACAAGGACCGCGCCGAACCGTTCGAGCGGTACAGCGCGTCGAGCACCGGCAGCACGTAGCACAGGGTCTTGCCCGACGCGGTCGGCGTGGCGACGAGCGCGTCGCGACCCGCGTGCGGATCCGCGCCCGACAGCGCGAGCTCGACGAAGCGCGCCTGGTGCGCGTACAGGGACTCGAAGCCGCGGCGCTGGTAGAGCTCGACGAGCCGCGCATCGAGCCGCTCGGGGAACGGCGCCGTGCGCGCCGCGCGCGGTCCGACCTCGTGCCAGTGCTCGAAGCGCGGAGCCCAGCGCGGATCCTCGCGCAGCTTCGACACGATCTCGCCCACGCCGCGCGCCGAGCGCGAACGCCGCGCGCCGCCGCGACGCGGATCGGGCGCTGCGCCCGCGCTCGCGCCACCCTCGCCGCCCCGCGCCGGGTCCGCGTCTCCGGCCACGGGCGCGCGCGGCGCTGCATCCACATCCCCTGTTCCGCGACCCGCACGCGGTCCCCGCCGTCGTCCCTCGTCCATGGACCGGCCCTCCGCGCCGTTAGGTCGATGTTAGGGTCGCGCGGCGGCCGAACAAGACCGGTCCTGGACGACTTCCACCGAAAAGAGGGACGAGTGGAGCCTTTGGAGCGCGGGTCGCGCGGCCCATGCAGGCCCTCGACGAGCGGCTCCGAAACAGCGCGCGCCCCGCTCGCGCGCGCGCGACCCCTCAGGTCGGTCGCCGCACCTCGAACACGCGGTCCACGCCCGAGTAGTCGCGGTGGATGCGCGCCTCGAGGCCGCGCGCCGCGGCCAGCGGCTTCGCGCGCGGACCTTGGCGATGCCCGAGCTCGACGAGCAGCGTGCCGCCCGGCGCGACGAGCGTCGCGACGCCGTCGAGCAGCCGGATCAGGTGGTGGTCGGGATCGCCCTCGGGCGCGAAGAGCGCGGACGCGGGTTCGTGATCGCGCACTTCGGGCGCGAGGTCCGCGCTCTCGTCGCGCATCACGTAGGGCGGGTTCGCGACGACGAGGTCGAAGCCGCGGCCGTTCGCGCGCGCGCGCTCCGCGAGCAGCGCGTAGCCGTCGCCGAGCGCGAGCTCGACGAGCGGCGCGGCACGCGCCTGTTGCGCGGCCACGCTCGCGGCGGCGGGCATGGCCGCGGGCACGCCCGGTTCCGTCGCGACGGCGCACAAGGCTTCCACATTGCGCCGCGCCCAGACGAGTGCCGCCTCGGACGCATCGACCGCGTACACGTCGAGGCCCTCGATCTCGAGCGCGAGCGTGATCGCGAGAACGCCGCTACCCGTGCCGAAATCCGCCGCGCGCGCGAGCGGATCGCCGGAGCCCGCCCGTCCGCGCGCGATTTCGCGTGCTCGATCCACGACGAGCTCCGTCTCGGGCCGCGGGATCAATGCGCCCGGGCCCACGAGGAACGGCCGGCCGTAGAACTCGCGCTTCCCGGTGAGGTACGCCGTCGGCTCACGCTTTCCGCGCCGCACGAGCAGATCTCTCGCGCGCGCGATCTCCTCGTCGGCGAGGGGGCGATCGTGCTGCATGAAGAGCTGCAGGCGCCCGAGCCCGAGCGCGTGCGCGACGAGCAGCTCGGACTCGAGCCGCGCTTCCTCGATCCCCTTCTTCAGCAGGAACTCCCGCGCGAGCTTCACCATCTCGCCGGCAGTGCGCGGCTTCACAGGGTCAGGTTGCTTCGCCACGGGCTGCACGCGGCGCGATGCTACACGAGCCGTGCGCGTCGAACGCAGTCCTCGAGCGGAGCCGCGCGCGAACGAGCTCGAGTCGGCGCCCGGGACTAGGTGCTGGACCAACTCGCAATCCCCGGAGTTTCGCCATGCAAGTCGCTCGGTCACGGATCTCGTCGGTCGCTCTCGCGCTTTCCACCCTGGTGTTCGCCGCGCCGGCGCTCCCGCCGCTCGGGGGCAACGTCCTCGTCGTCGACGACGACGGAACCGCGCCCTTCACCGCGATCCAGTCGGCAGTCAACGCTGCGATCGACGGCGACGTCGTCTTGGTGCGACCCGGCAACTACAGCGGCTTCCTGGTGACGAACAAGTCGCTGGTCGTCGTCGGGGACACGGGAGGCGCGGTCACCGTCCAGGGCGCGGTCCGCGTTCTCGACCTCGCGGCTTCGCGCACGGTGGTCCTCGCCAACTTGCTGGTGACGGGTGATTCGGGCGTGGATGTCGGCCTCGCTTCGGGTCTGGATTGCGCCGACAACGCGGGCATCGTGCGGGCCGAGTCGTGCTCCTTCACCGGCGGTGGATTCGTCTCCTCGGGCGGAGTGCGCGTGCGCTCCTCCGTGGACGTGTCCCTGACCGGTTGCACGTTGCGCGGTGGAACGGCGGTGACCTCGACGCTGGCCTCCGCGGCTGTCGATGCCGCGAATTCCTCGCGTGTGACGGTCTATGGCTGCGAGCTCGACGGAGCGATGGGATCGGCCGTCTCCTGCTCCGAGGTCCCTCCTCACGGTCATACCGGCGGGTTCGGCGGCTGGGTGCGTGACGGGTTCCTGTTCGGAAGCGGATCGAAGTTCTCGGGCGGGCAGAGCGGGGATGCCCCGGCGAGTTCCGCCTTCAACTGCATGGCCACCGGATCTGGCGGTACGGGACTATTCGCGGAAAACGCCGACGTCCGCTTGCTGAACTGCGTCACGATCGCGGGCCAGCCCGGACTCTTGCTCGACAACGGCTGCGGACCCTGCGGCAGCCTCGGCTACGCCGGCAGTGCGCAGTTCGGGGGCACGATCGCCACGCTGCCCGGATCGGCGCGGAACCTCCACGCTCCGACGCCCGTGATCGGTGGCACGAGCGCGACGATCGCGCTCGCCGGCACGCCGGGCGACCGGGTTTCCCTGCTCGTTTCCGAGACGACGACGCCGGCCACGTTCGTCCCGCAGTGGCGCGGGATGCTGCAAGTCCCCAACCCGCGTACGGGCGGAGACACGCGCGTGCTGGCCGCGGGCACGATCCCCGCGAGCGGGCAATTGAACTACGCGCTCTCGCTGCCCGCGGCGGGCGCGAACGCGCGCACCGTCTTCATCCAGGGCTTGTTCCACAGCACGCAGGGCGAGGTGGTGCTCAGCGGCGCGCGGAGTCTCACTGCACTGCCGTGAGAGGTCTGCAGTCAGAGACTTGATGTGAGAAGGCTGACCTGAGAGGTCTGCCTTAGAAGGTCTGCTCTGAGATGCCAGCCCTGAGAGGGCGTGAAGAAGTCGAGCCCACGACCCTTCCGACACGAGTGGCGCTGCTTCGCGGCGAGAGAGCCCGTGAACTCGGCACAGCCGCTGAGCGGCGCGATCAGAGCGCGCGGATCCGCTCCTCGCGGTCGATCGCGACCAGGGACGCGAAGAGCGGTTCGAGCTTGCCCGCCAGCACTTGCTCCAGCGAGAAGTTCGCGTTCGCGCGGTGGTCGGTCACGCGGCTCTGCGGCCAGTTGTAGGTGCGGATGCGCTCGCTGCGATCACCGCTGCCGACCTGCGATTTGCGCGCGGCGGCGCGTTCCTTGTCGATCTTCTCCTGCGCGTGCGCCAAGACGCGCGCTTGCAACATGCGCATCGCCGACGTGCGGTTCTTGCCCTGACTGCTGCTGTCTTGGCAGATCGCGACGATGCCGGTCGGCAAGTGCGTGATGCGCACGGCGCTCTCGGTCTTGTTCACGTGCTGCCCGCCCGCGCCGCCGGCGCGCATCGTGTCGATGCGCAGATCGTCGGGCGGGAACGCGATCTCGACCTCGCTCTCCTCCGACATCACCGCGACGGTCGCGGCGCTCGTGTGGATGCGGCCCTGGGCTTCCGTCGCCGGCACGCGTTGCACGCGGTGGCCGCCCGACTCGAAGCGCAGCTTGCGCCACGCACCTTCGCCTTCGACCGCGAGCACGACTTCCTTGAAGCCGCCGATCTCGCTCGTCGAGACCTCGAGGTCCTCGACCTTCCAGCGCTGCGCGTCGAAGTACTTGCGGTAGATGCCGTACAGATCGCGCGCGAACAGCGTCGCTTCGTCGCCGCCGACGCCGGCGCGGATCTCGACGATGACCTTGCGCCGGTCGTCGGCTGGATCGCGCACGAGCGCTTCGAGCACCGCCGTCTCGAGCTGTGCCGCTTCGGCTTCCGCTGCGGCCGCGTCCTCGCGCGCGAGCTCCGCGAACTCCACGTCCGCCGACGGATCGGCGAGGATCCGCGCAGCCTCGTCGCGCCGCGTCTCGAGCTCGGCGATCCGCGCGTGCAGCGCGTGCACGGACTCGAGCGCGCCGCGTTCCTGAAGGAGCGCAGTGAGCTTGCGACCGCTGGCCGCGATCTCGGGCTGATTGATCAGCTCCGTGATCTCGTCGAAACGCGCCGCGCGTTCGGCGAGCCGCGTCCGCACGGCGGGATGGAGCGTCATGGCCGGATCGGATCCAGGGGACTTCGGGGCCTTCGGAGCGTAGCGGAGAGGAACAGCGCGGCGCGCTGAAGGACGGAGCGTAGCGGAGAGGAACAGCGCGGCGCGCTG